>Ga0302123_10000913_pt1 | contig 21584 bp, 27 predicted proteins | sample CB21_321_MG_FD_203109 | JGI IMG/M metagenome (GOLD analysis project Ga0302123, IMG submission 203109) | Marine microbial communities from Western Arctic Ocean, Canada - CB21_32.1 | ecosystem: Environmental > Aquatic > Marine > Oceanic | place: Canada: Western Arctic Ocean | collected 2017-09-28 | reverse complement strand
GTAGCCCTTGTCGTTGAGTGCGTTTGCGCTCGCCAGGAAACCAAGGTTCTCCTCGGTAGCCAGTCGCGTCATCTCCCGGATCACCTCAGCCTTCGCTTCGTCGATCTCCCACCGCTCAACGACAGCCTTCCCGTCCTCGATCTTCTTGATGGGGCTGAAGCCAAACGGCGCACGCCCACTGTGGGTTCCCTTGCTGACGATCCTAGCCATGTTTGCCTTCACCCTCTCTGAGGTGCGACGGGACTCGGCACCAGCCATGCCCGCGCGGATCAGCAGGAGCAGTTCCTCCTGCACGTCTTCGTCGGTAACCTCCACGGTGACCCCGAACTCTTGTAGCTGCCAGATGCGTCTGAGGATTTCCTTGGGGTTCCGACCGAAGCGGTCGAGGTATTGGACGACGATGACGTCCGCAGCACCCGCCTTCACAAACTCGACCATGCGTTGGTATTGCGGTCGATCGTCACGCCGTCCGGAAAGCACGTCAACGAAGGTCTGGACGTGAAAGTATTCAGCCTGCGCTAGGTGCGCCTGGATGTGCGCTTCTTGCGTTTCGAGCGAAGCGTGGTGATTCCCCGCCTGTTGTTCAGTGGAGACTCGGGCGTATCCGACGGCGCGTTTCTGCTCGGTCGTGAGTGTCATAGTGGACCTCTTTGAGTATAGTACCACTATATCTAGCATGGGAGCAGGAGGCCCCCGGTTCGAATCCGGGCACCCCGACCATCTAGCATCCAAGCCCAGCCGATTTTCGGCTGGGCTTTCGCTATCAGGTGGGTAGGCAAACCCGTATTGCGCATCCCGGAAATCCTCTAATTTGAGGGCGTAATTCAAGCTCGGATTCTACCCCGGCTGCATGTAGTTTTCAGATGGAGGAAATTGCCTAATGGCTGACTCCGATTCAACCAGCAACTCAAAGCCACGGATGACTGCGGTGTGGAAAAAATCCAAGCGGAATCGCGTTCAGTGGTTGAACCTGCTTTCACATACAAATTCATCCCATGCTAGCATAGGAGCAGGAGGTCCCGAGTTCGAATCTCGGCACCCCGACCACACGGCAAAAGATTCTATTCGTACGCGGTTCCCCATCCTGGGTCTCCAACACGCGAGGGCCGAATGTACGCTCGTCCCGGAGCAGTTGACGGCAGCGAGGTAATCACTTATGTTCCGCCGGTTGGAACGAACGCTGGGACCATTTGGAGGTCTCGGCTCACGCAAGCTCCCTCGGGGCTCTGCCCAGGAGATGCCCCTCGGAGGGTGCTTCCCGGATTCTCGCTTTGTCGAGCAATGGGTAATGCAATGGCCTGTCTCATGCTCCTGCCAGAAGGCGTGACGTGCAGAAGAGGCAAGTAGTGGCGGAGGTGTTTTGCATGAAGGGAGTCATTTTGGCGGCGGGTGACGGTGGACGGCTCTATGAGCTCACGCGGACGTGCCCGAAGGTGCTGCTGCCCATGGAAGGGAGGGCCCTTATTAGCTACTCGCTGGAATCGATGACTGCTGCCGGGATCACCGAAATTGCGGTGGTGGTGGGACACAACGGGGCGATGGTGGAGCAGGAGGTACGGCGGATAGCCCAGGACGTAGAGCGACTTGAGTTCATTACCAATGTGGACTTTCTCGGCGGGAATGCCCTTTCGGTGCATGCCGCCCAAGCGTTTACCCAAAACGAAGACTTCGTCCTGTGTATGGGGGACCACATCATCGATCGCGACTTGGTCGGCAGGCTGCTGCAGGACGGGCCGTCAGTCCCGGTTCTCTGCGTCGATTCCGAGCCTTCGCTGGAGAGTCAGATAAATGATGCTACGCGGGTGCTCCGCGGTCCAACCGGGTGCATTGAGGAGATTGGGAAGGACTTGGAACGGTGGAACGCAGTCGATACCGGCGTGTTTTTGCTGGGCGGCGTAATCTTTTCGGCGATCGAGGGCCTGATACCCGAACACGGCATACACGTCGAGCTGAGTCAGGCGGTCCGCCGGGTTATCGCTGACGGTGTGTCCTTTGCCACCTGCGATATTAGCGGACTGTTCTGGACCGACGTGGATACCCTGGAAGACTACGAGGGTGCAGCGCGGTATATGGCCTCGCTAGGGGGGCATGACAATGACCACAGTGTATGATGGCCTCGTCTCCAGGCATCTGAACCGCCATTTCTCCCGTCCCATTGCCCGAGCGTTGAGCCATACTCCGGCCACGCCCAACCAGGTCTCCGTGTGCAGCCTGTTGCTCGCCGTCGGGTCGTTGGCTGCCTTCGCGGCGGGGCAGCCCATTCTTGGCGGAGTCCTGGCCCAGACCAGCTCCATCGTCGATGGCGTGGACGGAGATTTGGCGCGTCTCACAGGGCAGAGTTCAGCCTTCGGCGGTTTCTTTGATGCCATCCTCGACCGCTATTCTGATGGACTAATCCTCCTTGGGCTGACCATTTGGGCTGCCCAGGGGGCGAACAAAGACCTGGCGTGGGCCGTTGGGTTCGTCGCGTTGGCGGGTAGCTACACGGTCACCTACACCCGCGCGCGCATCGATGAAGGCCACCGAAGGATGTTTGACCGAGGGCTCTCTTCCATGGCCTCTCGGGACCTGCGGCTGCTGCTGGTACTTATCGGAGGCGTCAGTGGTCAGGGGCTGGCCACGCTGGTGGTGCTAGCGGCGTTGACGAACACCATTGTCTTGGTGCGGGTGATCTCGGCACGGGTGACCCTAGGAGGGGCTTCTACCCGGACTGTTGAGCGCGCCGTTCCACCTGCCAGCTCATATAATCCGAGCGAGCCCGAGAATGATGAACCTCGCCACTGAAGCGCTCAATCCACGCAGTTAGCGGCCGCAGATCATCCAGGGATGCGGGATTGAAACCGTCCCAGTTGCGAGCGTGCTCTTCCGACCGGAAGAGGTTCATCTGCGCTCACCTGAAGGACCATTCGTCGTGGGGACCTCTGAACCCCCTTGCAGCGTAGCCCACGATACCCGCGGGATTAGCGTTGAGCACTTGACCGTCGAGCATCTCGATGACCATATTTTCACCGCAATCGATGCACGGTGCCTCAATACGCACCGTCTTGCCGGGGAACAGCCAGCCCACGGCCAGCGATTCCAGTCCTCATTGGCCGTACCACTTCTGTTGGCCTTCCACGGAGATGCGGTAATGAGTGGGCTGGCTGTTGAATGGTGCAAAGGAGGAAATGAGGTCGGTGCCGGGCTCGGTCCACGCAGGTAGCTCTTCCACGAGGTCGTGGACAATTTGTCGTCCCTCCTCCATGCCTACGCTGAGAGACCGGGCCACCTCGGTGTAATGGGGAGCCCTACCCGTGTCGACGAAGTGGCGGATCACGAGTGCATATGCTTGGTCCAGCTTCGGAAGGTCGGTCATGTCTGAGCCCTTTCATGTTGAATGGTCTGCTGCAGGAAAAAACTAACCAGTGCGGGTCATTGTCTCCGAAGCGGGCTGCCAGGTATCATTGAAGATGCCGTCGCCCCGTTGCCACTCGCGCAGTTCGATGCAAATGCCGTCGGGGTCTTTGATTTCGGCCCTTAGTCCCTCGAAGACGCCCGTCTCGCGGGGTGTTCGGGAGATTTCCACGCCCTTGCTTTCCATCTCGGCGATGGTCTTAGCCATATCATCCACCTTCAAGGCGAACATCCGCATCCCCACCCGGGTCTGCTCTGCCGGCAATTCCATCGACTCGGGCCGCGCTTGGAGGATCTCCACCATCATGTCCCCCAACGTCACGCAAGCCAGGTGCCAGGTGACTCCGTTCTCACGCTGCCCCACCGTCTCCCTCCACAGCTTGAAGCCGAGAACGTTCACGTAGAAATCGCGGGTCTCGTCTATGTTCCTGGCCAGGACTTCGACATGGTCGATACGCTCAATCATGGATATACCCTCCCTATCGTGGCTGTTCGCGAGGTATTATACGGCTGGATGCAAGCCTGACGGAAACGGGGCCAACGGGCCTATCGGTGTTGACGCAGCGACAGAAAGGCTAAGGGCACCGAGGCGACGAGGATCAGCAGGAGTGATGCTGCAGCGGCCCTGGCAAAGAATGCCTCGGATGCCGCCGACCAGATGGAGGTAGCCAGGGTGGTAAACCCTATGGGACTCAGGATGAGCGTGGCGGGTAGTTCCTTCATGGTAAGGAGGAAGACCAGGGCTGCGCCGGCCAAGGTGCCACGCCACATTAGGGGAAGCGTGACCAGTAGGAAGACTCGGCGTGGCGATTTCCCTAAGCCTCGGGCAGCCTCCTCCATCTGGGGGCTAATCTGGAGGAGGGCGGACCTACCTGTACCGACCGCCGCGGGCAGGAACAGTACCACGTAGGCGAAGACCAGCAGGGTGGTAGTCTGATATAGGTCGCCGCCGTAGTGCGCTCCGAAGAAGACGATGCCTAATGCCACCGCCACGCCCGGTAGGGCGAAGCCGACGTAGGTACTCCGTTCCAACAGACCGCTTAACTTGCCTGGATAGCGCACGGCCAGGATAGCCACGGGAAACGACGCCACGGTGGCTGCCAGCGCCGCCAGGCCCGAAACGTAGAGGGAGTTGCGGGTGGCCATCCAGAACACGGTGAGGGGCTCACCCGCCGAAAGACCCCGGACCAGCCAGTAGGTTAGAATTCCCATGGGCAGAAGCAGCGCCAAGGACACCACGGCTCCGGAAAAAACTACAGCCAGCCAACGCCATCTGCCCAGGCGCACCGTGGTGGCGGGCCGTGTGGCGCCGGGGGTGATCCGGTAGTAGGTGGACCTGCTCCGGGTGTAGGCCTCGATACCGAGAATGGAAAAAGCCACCACTGCCAGCACCAGAGAGAGTCCGGCCGCAAGGCTGCGGTCAATAGCCGAGCCATACTGAACGAAAATTGCCGAAGTGAAGGTCTCGTAGCGCATCAGCGAGACCGCGCCGAAATCACTGAGGGTGTAGAGGGCCACTAGCAGCGCTCCCGCGAGAATACCGGGTACGAGCAATGGCACGTTTACTCGGAAGAAGGTTACCCACGAACCATGGCCTAGTCCCCGAGACGCCTCTTCCAGCGCGGGGTCGATTCGGGACATCATGGCTCGGACTGGCAACATCACATAGGGATAGCTCAGAAGCACGAGGGTGAATGTGGCTCCTGGGAGTCCGAAGAAATCCGGGAGCCGGTCCACACCAAGAGGCTCCAACCATCCCTGGAGCATGCCCTTGGGTCCCAACGCCACGGCGAATAGGAACCCAGCCACGTAGCTGGGAATGACCAGGGGTAGGGCGGTGGCCACCGCGAACAGCTCCCGAACAGGCATATCGGTACGGCTGGTGAGCCACGCCAGCGGCACTCCCACCGCGATGCTGAGGGTGGTTACGGTGAACACCAGGAGCACCGAGCGACCTAAGATGGCCGCTGTACGGTTACGAAGGAGTAGGTCCCAGGTTTCGGAGCCGCCGTCCAACGTCCGTATCACCAGATAGGCCAGAGGTAAAAGGACCGCCGCCGCCACCAGGATGGCAGTAACCCAAAGCATGACGGGAGTCCTCTGTCCCTGAGAGGCAAGCCCCGGCTGCAGTGACGGGGCCGTCGGAGTGAGTGCGTCGATTTCTCCTGTGGTCACGGTCTAGGGTAAAACTCCCGTCTCTCGCAGCAATCGCTGGGTGCCGGCCAGGTCCGTCACCTCGGCCAAGGCTATGGACGGTTGGTTGATCTTCTCCAAGGGTGTCAGAAGGTGGTGCACATCCACCCCTTCCACCAGGGGATACTCAAAGGTCTGGCTGGCGAAGTACTGCTGGGCAACGGAGGAGAGGAGGAACTCGAGGAACCGCTCGGCGTTTGCCCTGCTCTCGGAGGTTGCAAGGATGCCGGCGCCGGCCACCATGACCAGTGCGCCTGGCCCTCCCGCGCTCACATGGTAGTTGCGCGCCTTGAAGCCCTCACCCTCCTCGGCCAGGAACCGATAGAGATAGTAGTGGTTGACCAGCCCAATGGCGATTTCCCCCGATGCAGCAGCGGCCACCTGGGGAGTGTTCTTCGGGTACTCCGTGGGTTTGTTCTGCTTCATGCCCTTAAGCCACTTCTGGGTCTTGTCCTCGCCCCACATGACGCGCATGGCGGTCACCATGGTCTGAAAGGAGCCGTTGGTGGGCGCCCAACCGAGGCGTCCCTTCCACTTGGGGTCGGTCAGGTCCCAGATATCGGTGGGCAAATCGTCCACCCTCAACTCTTCCGTGTTGTAGACCAGAGTTCTAGCCCTGCCTGAGATGCCCACCCAAAGGCCGACAGGCGACCTTGCCCATTGGGGACTCCGGCTGATGACCGCTTCAGGTAACGGAGACAACATCTCCTCAATGGCGCTCAGTCCACTAGGATCCTGGGCGAAAAAGACATCGGCGGGAGAGTGATCGCCCTCTTCTAGCAGCGTCGCGGCCAGCTCTGCCGTACCGCCGTACTTGACGTTGACATCTATCCCGGTGGTGTCCGCGAACTGCTTGATGATGGGGTCCACCAGGGTCTCGCTGCGGCCTGAGTAGATGACCAGCGAGCCGGGGTCTGGGGCTGAAACGCTTTCGTCGGTGCTGGCACAGGCAGCCGCCAGCAAACCGACGGGGACGATGAGGCTCACGATCATGAACCGGATGGGAGGGATGCAATCGAAAAAAAGAGCCAGAGAGGGGACCATGGAGGCTCCGCCAGTGAGAAAGTGTGTGGACGAAACAAGGAGTTCGTATGTACGAACCCAGGGCGATGGTAGTATTAACTACAACCGTTGTCAACACTTCGGCCGCAGCCTCATCAGGCTAAATTCCGACGCAGATGTGATTAATCTTTTGCGATTGGAACAGCGCGGCGCCGCGTGGGTGGTGACGGATTCGCCGGTCCGCGACATGGCGGCCCTTCGTACCTACAGGAGTGGCGTGTTCGCGGTGTGGGAAACGAGTATGACCATGCCTATGTATATGCAGCCCTACGAAGGTGAACGGGGCAGTCTCGTGCGGCAGTGTACCGGTCATACCGGGGGATTTCTCATTACCGCTGACGATGGTGGCGCGGTTGTGGTCCCCCGGCAGTTGGCCTAGGAGGTGGCGGCCAAAGCAGGGAACGCAAAGCGTTTGAGGTGGGGATTGTGCGCCCGCTTGAGCCGGAGGATGTCTCGCCGGGCAAGTAATACCCCTACAACGACGCGGCCAGGGACTTGCTGCGATAGGGAGATGCTGTTATTCCACCCTGCCAAGGTGTGCTCGATGGCAGATATTTGTTGTGGGGCCTGCCTTACCGCTAATCCAGCGCGGACTACGCCGCTATACTGGTTGGCCGTTACAACGGCCACTAACCCTCAGAGGACCAGGGGGCATCACGCCTTTAGTGAGTGCCTCCAGCGCGAGTAGCGCTAATTCGGTGTCGCCATGACCATGCCAAAGAGGCTGTCATCTTGGACGTACCAATGCTCCATCCGCAGACCCGCATCCTTCAGGAACGCAGCAACCGAAGTTTCAGTAAACTTGTAGGAGCTTTCCGTCCAGATGGTCTCTCCCTTCTGGATTTCCATGCTGAGCCCAAGCTCATTCAGGTGAACGGTTTGGGTTTCCTGGGCGGCGAGGTGCATTTCGATACGGGAGGCTTCGCTGTTATAGAAGGCCAGGTGCAGGAACTGATCTGGCGAAAAATCTGCCTGGAGACCCTCGTTTACCGCACGCAGAATGTTCCGGTTGAACTCCGCCGTTACCCCGGCGGCATCGTTGTAGGCCGCGTTGAGGGTGTCGGAATCCTTGACTAGGTCGAGACCGATGAGTAGCGAACCACCGCCGCTTAGTAGTGAGCGCACGTTCCTGAGAAAACTGCGGCGTTGGTCGGGGTTCATATTGCCGATGGTCCCTCCCAGAAAGACGACCAGTCGACGGCCCAATGGCTGCGGAATACGGTCTAGATGGTGCTCGAAGTCGCCGATGATGCCGTGTATATCTAGCTTGGGGAAGTCCTCCAGAAGAGAGGCGGCCGTGCTGCGAACGATGCTTTCGCTCACGTCGAAAGGGATATACCGCTGGAGGTATTCCGCGGCGCTGGGTGCACCTAAGAGCAGTTTGGTCTTCGATGAGGAGCCGGAGCCCAACTCGACCAGATCGGTGGGCTGGGTCGAGGCCATGACCTCATCGGCCACCGAAACAAGCAACGCTCGCTCCGCGCGAGTGGGGTAGTACTCCGGTAGCTCGGTAATCTGCTCGAAGAGTTGAGAGCCCCGGTCATCATAGAAATACTTGGCCAGCAGGTACTTGGGACTGGAGGTAAGCCCGCGCCGGACGTCGTCTGCCATGGTCTCCAGGTGGCCTTGGCTGTTGAGGTGGACATCAATCGTGAGGCCGCCGGAGGTGTGGGGTTGTTCCTGGATCGACATGGGGGGGCTCCTTTCAACCTGCAGCGGCGCCGGACGGTTCGCTATAGGCTATCGATACCTTTGTATGATGTTCAAAGTGCCTGCTCAAGAGGTTGAGGGCCGATTATCCCCCTTGCCATGCCCCGTATGTGAACTGCCGAGAGAGAAAAAGCATAAGAGGCCCGCGCAAGTGGGCCTCTTATGGCCGGTGGTCGATGTAAGCGAGCCCGAATTGACTTTGCTAGCTTGGGTCCTTCACTTTGCGGAGATAGGGCGTGACAGTCTCCCAACCAGCGGGGAAAAGCTCTTTGGCCGCGTCGTTGTTGACCGACGGAAGGATGATGACGTCCTCGCCCTTCTTCCAGTTGCCCGGCGTTGCCACCTTGTATTTGGCCGTCAGTTGACAGGAATCGAGAACACGGAGGAGTTCGTCAAAGTTCCGCCCAGTGCTCATGGGGTAGGTGAGGCTCATCTTGATCTTCTTGTCGGGACCGATGAGGAACACGGACCGTACCGTTTGGTTCTCAGCGGCCGTCCTGCCCTCTGAGGAGTCCCCATCAGTAGCGGGCAGCATGTCGTAGAGCTTGGCCACCGCGAGGTGATCGTCGGCGATGAGCGGGAAGTTGAGCGGCATGCCAGCGAGGCTCGCAATGTCGTTCGCCCACTTCTGGTGGTCCTCGACATGATCGATGCTCAGGCCCACCACCTTGCAATTACGTTTCGCAAACTCACCCTTCAGCTGGGCTACATAGCTGAGCTCGGTGGCGCAGACTGGAGTGAAATCTTTGGGGTGCGAAAAGAGGACAGCCCAGCCGTCTCCCATCCATTCGTGGAAATTGATATCTCCTTCGCTGGTGGCTGCAGTGAAATCTGGTGCTGTGTCGTTAATGCGTATCGCCATGTGCCTCAACTCCCTCTTACCCCAATATTGCCTTGCTCGGCCCGACCGTGCCATGCATCGGTCTACGAAGCATGGCTATAAATGGCACAGGTAAAGCGAAATGTCGCATCAACCCTAATGCTTTAATGCGGTGCGGTCAAGAATGCTGCGGCCTTCCTGGAGGAATGAGATTCGGAATGGATTCCTCAATGGGATAGGTCGTGTTGCACTGCTTGCAGAGCAGTTGGCCTAAGACTATTTCTTCTGTTTCTTCCCGCTCGACTGCCAGATCCAACTCACCGTTACAGACTGGACAGGCCAGTACTGCCATTAGTTCTCGCCGCATGAATGGTTCATTTCTGAGTCCCGAGTCGTCCCTCTGGCGACCATTTTATTGAATCTACCATCTATTCCCTTACGTCTCCAGGCTCCGCTGCACCAAGAAACGCAGGATGTCAGAGATCACGAAAACAGCAATCCCCAATGCTACCGTCATGTTGATGTGGCCCAGAGTGTGGGCCAAACGCCGCAATAACGTTGCCCTACCCTGGGACTGCGCACGCTGTCCCCGCCGGGTTTGGACTATGAAGAACATCCATCCGGCCAGTGCCATCTTGGTTGTCAGAACGGAGAAATAGGCTACGGTTCCTGACTCCAGGGAGAGCGCATCGAGGGCCAGGACTCCGCCGGTGAGAACCAACGTCCACATGGAGAGGTTAACGAGCTGGCCGAATTCGGCACCCGCAAAGCGAGCCGTGAAGGGGGATGGTTCCCCGGATCGCAGGGTAGGGCGTACCACCACAAGATAGAAGATGGCCCCCCCGACCCATGCAACGGCGGCGATTGTGTGGAGCCAGCGGATGATAAGTAAAAAGGCTTCAGCCATGTGCACTCAGGCGATGCTAGAATATTATTCTCGGGAAATCAACGCTTCGCCGTCCCTTGACACCATGCGGATCAGAACGCCTACAATCGAATCATACAGAGTCCTGTCCCCCAGCTGCCCAGAGCCAAGAGAAATCAGGAGGACGCACCCCCATGACCGCACCGGTAACTCTCTATTGGTGGCCCAAGTGAACGACCTGCCGCAAGGCGAGAGAGTTGCTCTCGCAAAGAGGAATCGAGTTCCAAACCAGGGATTTTTTCAAAGAACGTCTTTCGGCTGATGAGGTGCGAGAGTTGACCAGCGGGAAGAAGGTCGCTTCCTTTTTCAATTTCTCCAGCCCGACATTCAAGGCCAGCGGCTTGGATAAAGATGCCCTCTCCGATGCCCATCTCATCGAATTGCTTGTCGCGGAGCCCCGCTACATCCGACGGCCCATCGTAGTTATCGACGGAAAGGCAACCCCGGCCGCTGCCCCAAAGGTCTTGGAAGACCTGTTGGTGAAAGAAGTCCAGGGCTAGTGTTTTTAGCTAAGGATAGTATTGATTTGCTAGGCACTGGCCATGTTTGTGTTTCTCGTCTTGATCAGGGAAATACGGACCGATCATCTCTGCGATGGACTACTATCAGCATGGATATAACGATGTGCTTAGGCTGCAGCCAGGCTTCGACCCACCTGCCGACCATGGGCACGAATCCATAATGACCATTCGCATCCTCCCTTCGATTGTCGCGGCGGGCATCGCTGCAGGTGAGGTAGTGGAACGGCCCGCTTCGGTGGTTAAGGAGCTGGTTGAAAACGCGTTGGACGCCGGTGCCAGCCGGGTGACCATCGAGCTGCTCCAGGGCGGTATGGAGCGCATTTCGGTGACCGACAATGGCTGTGGTATTCCTTACGGGGAGGTGGAGACGGCCTTCGCCCGCCACGCGACCAGCAAACTCGCCTCCTTGGACGACCTGGACCGCATTACCACGATGGGCTTCCGAGGAGAAGCTCTGCCTAGCATCGCCGCTGCCGCTCATGTAAGCCTCGTTACTCGTGTGACCCCCGGTGATGCCGCCACGAGCATTGAGATTACGAAGGGCGTAGCTGGGCCGGTCGCGACGGCCAGCGGAGCTCCAGGAACCACGATCGTTGTGGATGACCTTTTCGCTAACATTCCGGCGCGCCGCAAGTTTCTTCGCAGCGTCGGTGCTGAAACAGGTCGTGTGCGCCAAGTCGTCGAACGTTTGGCGCTGGGTTTTCCCGAGGTCCAGTGCACTCTCACCTCCGGTGATAAGCAGCTGTTCCAATCCCAGGGAAACGGGTCGCTTAGAGACGTCTGGTCAGCACTCCACGGGTCAGAGAGCGCAGTCCAAATGCTGGAAGCGCACCCAGCCCAAGTGGCGGTCTATTCGGTCCGCGGCCTCATCAGTCCCGCCTCTTTTAGCAAGGCCAATCGCTCAGGCATTGACCTGTACGTGAACCGGAGGTGGGTACAGCATCGCGCTCTGACGGTCGCCATTGAGGAGGCGTATCGAGGTTTCCTGGTGGAGGGGCGCTTTCCGCTCGCGGCGCTCTTTCTTGAGGTGTCCCCCGATGCGCTTGACGTGAATGTGCACCCAACCAAAAGGGAGGTGCGGTTTGTCTATGAGGGCGACGCTTTCTCTTCTGTGCAACGTGCCGTTCGCGAGGCACTGCTCGCCGCATCGCCGTTGATTGAGGCGGCCTCGTTGGGCCCCAGCTATGCTGGCGGGTCCCTGGCGGCGGTGGCGCCTAGTTTCCAGTTCTCCGCCGCCGCCGATACGCTCCCGGTGCTGCCTGGGCCGGATTCGACGTCAGAGGAAGCCGGACCGTCAGCATCGGAGACGACCGTGGCGGGACTGCGGGTGCTGGGGCAATTGGCCAACACATACATCGTGGCTGAGGGACCCGGCGGCATGTACCTAATCGACCAGCACGCCGCTCATGAGCAGGTGCTCTTCGACCGATTGCTCCTTCAGTGGGAGAAGCAACTTCCTGAAATCCAAGCGTTGTTGGACCCCATACCGGTGGAAATCTCCCCCAGTCAGGAGGAGTATATCGTCGAAGTGCTGCCCACCTTAGAGCAGTTGGGTTGGCAGTTGGAGTCCTTCGGTGCGCGAACGCTGTTGGTGCGGGCAATACCCTCGATCAGCGCTCAGGTCTCAATCCCTGACCTGCTTGAAGAACTGCTCGCACCACGGCGAGACCCCACCTTGGCAGAGACGGCTACTCATTATGCCATGGCGGCGTCAATCGCCTGTCACGGCTCCGTCCGCGCGGGACAGATGTTGGGACTCTCCCAGATGAAGGCGCTGGTGGAATCGCTCGAGCGGGCACGTAACTCCCACCATTGTCCCCACGGCAGGCCCACCACCATCCGGGTCAGCACTCGCATGCTCGAACGTGAGTTTAGGCGGACGTAGATATAGATGCATGGTCGACCATCTATGAAACGCTCGGTGCTCATCGGCACCCGGAACCCTGCCAAAGCCCAGCGCCTTCGTCATGCCATGTCTGGGCTCCCCGTCCGGATTCGTGAGCCTGAAGCAGGCCAGGAGCCTGCGAACTACGAAGAGGATGGCTCATCACACTTGGCCATTGCCTGTGGGAAGGCCGCTGCCTGGTCCCGCACCACTGGCGATATCGTCGTGGCCAGCGACGGCGGAGTTGAGATTCCCCTTTTGGGAGCAAGCTGGCGGAGCATCACCACGCGCAGGGCCACCGGACGGGAGGCCACGGACGAGGAGCGTGCTGAGCGTCTCATGGGACTCTTGAAGGATCATCCGCCTGAGGAACGTCAGGCCTGGTGGATAGAGGCGCTGGCGGTCGCTTACGAAGGGCTGGTAGTGGCCGCATGGGAGGCCCGGGGGCTCCAGGGCGAATTGACCGATGCCTACCTCCCCGCGCCAGCTAAATACCGTGGCTTCTGGGTCTATGGGATGTGGTACTTCCCTCAGTTCGCCAAGCACTACTGGGAGCTTTCCGAGGAAGAACTACGGCAGGCGCGTGAGCCCTGGTACGAGGTTCAGCCGTGGCTACGGGGTCTTGTAGAGCGTCTGGTATCTGGCTAGGGGAGGGCAGCCCCACCGGACTCCAAGTGCACAAGCCCGTCCTGCTGGAGTTGCTCCAGCATTGTCCGTAACCAGTTCCCGTGGGCCGCGGGGTCGTAGTTCTTCAGGAGTCGCCGGCCCAGGTCATCGAGGCTCAGGTTCTCTCCTGAGGGCAGACTTGCCAACGCGGCCACAGCCCTACCGCGGTAGTAGCGGCTGGAGCCCTTGAACGGCGATTGTTTGGGCGAGTAGGGGACCGAGGACTCCGCCAACTCTCGCGATGGCGCATCCCGCAGGCTGGAGGCGGCTTTGCAGTGTTGCTGCAACGGACATTCGGCACAGCGAGGTCTGCTCACCGTGCAGACAGTGGCCCCTACATCCATGAGCGCCTGGTGCCAATCGGATGCGTGCTGCGCTGGCAGCCATGAAGCCGCGAGCCCTTCGATTTCCCGCTTGGCGGGTGGGATAGTGCCGTAGGCCACCCTGCTCAGGACACGGTAAATATTGGTGTCCAATACGGGAGTCGCAACACCGAAAGCAAAACAGGCCACGGCAGCCGCGGTGTAGGGCCCGAGCCCGGGTAGCGCCCTCAGTCCCTCCACCGAAGTCGGCACCTGTTCCTGGTGGTCTTGGACGAGACGCTGAGCAAGGCGATGGAGCCGCACCGCGCGGGTGTTATATCCCAACGACGCCCAGGCCTTGATCACCTCACCTAAGGTCGCTCTTGCCAGCGCATCGATAGATGGAAACGCCCTTATGAACTGCTGGTACTTGGGGACGACCCGCTCCACCTGGGTCTGTTGCAGCATGATCTCTGCCACCAGGATGGCGTAGGGGTCGCTGGTCTTCCGCCAGGGCAAATCGCGGGCGTTAAGCGCGTACCACGAAAGCAGCTCCGCGTGGAGACGCTTCAAGCCGTTGGGCGGGACGGTCATGGACTGGAGAGGATGCCATCGATGATGGCGTGGATGTCCTCGGAGGTCATCGGGCCGATGTACTTCGCGACAATCTTGCCTCTGCGGTCAAAGAAGTACTTTTCCGGGATGCCACGGACCCCGAAACCAACCGCCATGAGCCCACGTTCGTCCAAAGCGTTGGGGTAGGTAACGCCGAAACGGTCGAGATGGCGAAGGACGTCGACCGTGGAGTCCCAGATAGCCACGCCGACGAATTCCACAGGCAGATCAGCGTAATCCATGTACACCTTAGCCAGGGCCGGCGCCTCCGTCCGGCAGGGCACGCACCACGACGACCAGAAGTCGAGCATGACCACCTTGCCCTGCAACGAATTATTGTCGAGGAGCGGACCGCCGTCCAAGGGCTGAACGCTGAAGGGGGGAGTCTCTGTCAGGACCACGGTGACCTTGCCGGACTCCGAGTTGGTTAGCAGGCCTCCCGGATTTCCGTCCGAACGGACTATGCCCCACGCCAGGAGCCCCACCAAGGCAGCGAGGGGCATCATGGTGGCGAGGTACAGCAGCCATCGACGTTTGGTCGAGGCCGCTTGGGATTGCGGAAGGGGAGGGGCATCACCGGAATTAATCATCGCGGCTATTCTAACGTATACGACTCCTTGGGTTGGTGAAGTTGAGACTGTGTGAAGGTTATACAACAGCGGAGGGGGCAGCCCATTACGGGCTGCCCCCTCTTGATAGATGCGTCTATCTCCGGAAGGAGAACGGTGGGGCTTACTTGCCCTCTAGGGCTGCCTCGACCTTCTCCCAGTTCTTGGCGGGCATCCAGGTCTTCACCAAATCCGTGTTGGTTTTCAGGTAGTGGAGTGCGCCCTCAACCATGAGGTCTTCCACTTCATTTTCGGCAGCCCATGCAAGGGTGTTACTGATGAGTTGAAGACCCATGTGCATGTTGCCAATGAGGGCAACCACCTCGGGGGCTTCATCCTCCAGGCCTCCCCAGGCGAGCTTGTCGAGAGGAAGGGTCTCGTATGCACACGCGGCGTCGACGGGCCGCAGGGTCGGGTCCTGAGCTGCGGCGGTAACGATCGCCCAGCATGCTGCAGTATATGCCGGCTCCTCAAGCACGTGCCAATCGTATTGGCCCATCACATCGGTGGGGGCCCAGTAGTAGCCGAACACCGGCTCACCCTTGATCTGTTGGCCCACCAAGGAAGCTTTAAGGGCTGCCCCAGATCCTGGGGAGATGTTGTTGAAAGTATCGGCCAGGCCGTAGGCCTGCAGTTTGACGGTGTTGATCTCCGCACATTGCCAACCAATGATGCAGTTGTAGAACGCGCCCTTGGACGAGTCCTCCGGATCCTGGAACAGTTCCCAGTTCGCCAGTATGTCTTCTACGGTGTTGATGCCGTACTGTTCGTGTACCCAAGTTGGAATGACGAAGAACTGAGGACCACCTTCGTATGACTCACCTAGGTTGACGATTCTTCCAGCCGCCAACTCCGTCTGATACCATTCGGGCATGTTCTGCTGCCAGCCCTCCATCATGATATGGACGTCACCCGTGGCCAACGTGGCCTGGAAAACCGGTGTGGTCATTGAGATGTTTTCCGTGGGGTAGTCGTACCCGTTTTCCAGAATAAATCTCGCCGTACCGTTAGCAAGGTGCAGTGCGCCGCCAGCCTGGTTATCGGCGAACTTGATGACTTGCTTTGGCTCGTTGCTACAGGAGGCAATCAACAAAAGGGGCACGAGCAGCAGTCCCAATAGTAGGGCCCCATACCGAGCCCGTTTCAATCGTTCCATTAGCATTGTAGGTTCCTCCGTTTGAATGATCTGCAGTTTCTAAAACACAAGGGACGTGACTCCGCCTTTATCCACCGACGGAAAGAGGTTCCTCCTTTCCTTTTTCGGTGGTCCTTTCCATTGTAGCTGTTTCGGACCTTGCCGTAGGTTCGGGCTTGCGTCTCGCTCTGCGCGGCCTAGCGAGACCTTGGGTTGTCCGGTCCATGATGATGGCGAGTAGGACAATACCAAGTCCTCCCATGAGCCCACGGCCAACGTCTAAGCGGGCTATCCCGTTAAACACCTCAACTCCCAGCCCTTTAGCGCCAATCATGGATGCGATCACCACCATGGCTAATGCCATCATGATGGTCTGGTTAACTCCAGCCATAATGGACGGCAACGCCATGGGCAATTGCACATTGAGCAGGATCTGTTTGGCCGAAGCGCCAAAGGACCTGGCGGCTTCAACCACGTTGGGGTCGACCTGCCTGATGCCCAAGCTGGTCAGCCGGATCAACGGTGGGATAGCGTAAATGACCGTTGCCGCGACGGCCGGGACTCGACCCAGGCCCAGAAGCATCAGCGCTGGTATGAGATATACAAAGCTGGGCATGGTCTGCATGGCATCGAGGAGTGGGCGAAGCAGGCCCTCAAATCTGTCGTACTTGGCCGACAGAATACCTAGGGGGAGTCCGAGGCTGACGGAGATAACGGTCGATGTGAGGACCATGGCTAGGGTCATCATGGCTAGGTCGTGTAGTCCGAGGAGGGCCATAACCAGCATTGCGGCGGTGGAAAAGATGCCCACGCGTACGCTGGTAAGCCTCCATGCGAGGAGTCCGGTGGCTATAACTATGGCCCACCATGGCACCCACAGCAAGAAGAATTCCATTCTCTTGAGCAGGAAAAGGATGGGGACTTTGAAGGCGTCGAAGAAACTATCCAAGTTGATGATCAGCCACTCGGTGCCACTGTTAATCCACTTGGAGATCTCAGGGCCGATAACCCAGCTATCCGGGAACTCAAGCATTTGGTCCACCTCCTGGGCCATAGCTGGCCCAACTTGGGGGCATCACTATGGACTCTCGGAGCCCGCTAATGCCATTTCAATCGCCTCATGGGCAACCTGGTCCAGTGCGGGAGGTATTTCCACCGAAGTCCCGGTATTTTCTGATGGGCTGTGGCCTTTTTGGGCCTCGCCAACGTCCCGGGTCGCGCCGATACGGACGGCCAGGGTAGAGCGCCGAACCTCGCCTACCAAGAGACCGTTTTCGTCGATTACCGGAACCACGTGGGTTGCAGCGAGACCCATTTGGATAAGTTCGTCCAACGGAGTCCCAGGTGCGGCGCAGGGCGCAGTCGTGTCCAGGTAGTCGGCGATGTGTGTGTGTCCAGCCTTGGTGGCAGCCACGGCGTGCTCCAGGTTGAGCATGCCCTGATATTTACGCTGTGCGTTGACGACCAAGACGGCGGGGCTATCGTTGCTGCGCATGATGTGCAGCGCTACCCGAGGACCCTGATGGTCCATGATTACTGCGAGAGCCTGATCCATGACGCTGCTGGTATTGAGGATCGATTCCAGCCGCACGTCTTGAGTGAATTCGCCTACGTATTCGTCCTCGGGGGTTAGAACAATCTCTTCGGGTGAGCCAATCTGAACCACAACGCCGTCACGCATGATGGCGATCTTGTCTCCCAGCTTGAGTGCTTCGGTGAGGTCGTGGGTGATAAAGATGATGGTTTTGTGCAACTCCTGCTGGAGGCGCACGAGCTCGTCCTGAAGGTTACGGCGAATGAGGGGGTCCAACCCGCTGAAAGGTTCATCCATGAGCAGGATGTCGGGATCCACCGCCAGCGCTCTGGCCAGCCCAACCCGTTGCTGCATTCCGCCGCTGAGTTCGTGGGGATACGAACTTTCCCAGTCTTGGAGACCGACCATGGCCAATACCGCACGGGTCTTGGCGTAGCGGGTGGCTCGGTCAACTCCTTCGACCTCCAGCCCCCAGGCGGCGTTGTCGAGAACGTCCCGGTGAGGGAGGAGCCCGAAGTGCTGAAAGACCATGGCTATTTTGCCCCTGCGGAATTGACGAAGTTCAGTTTCGCTGAGCTGGAGCACATTCGCGCCGTCGATCAGAATCTCGCCAGCGGTCGATTCTACTAGGCGGATTAAACATCGGACTAGGGTCGATTTCCCGCTGCCCGACAGGCCCATGACGACGAAGGTCTCACCCTTGTTAACGTTGAAGCTCACATCTTTAAGGGCCAGCACCAGGCCAAGTTCGCTTAGAAGTTCATGCTTGGGCTTTTCGAGATTCTCTGGCATCATTGCCCGTTCGGGCTTCTCGCCAAAGACCTTCCATAGGGAGTGAATCGAGATGAGAGGTTCTGGGGGGACCGGCGGAGATAGCCCATCCAACGCTTGGGGAGACGTTTCCGTTGCCATTGAGGTGCCCTCCATACCGTGACTTCATTGACGATGGTACTCACGGGTATACCAGCGCGGTCTTCTACGCGTTGCGGTTCGGTCCGTGATTGGATTTCAATTACAACCTTTAAAATTATTGTCGCTCTTTGATGATGAGGTCAACTTGACAGTCTTTGTATTTGCATCGCTAGAAATTGCTGAAAGGTTACTTAAAGGTGTGTATTGCGCAACAAAGTCCAAAATAGAGGCGAATGACGGGTCTTTTTTGTTGGTTGATAAGGTTACGGTTGCGACTGAGCCACACCGTACGGCCCTGGTAACAATCTGGCCCGCGCATGGGCCAAGATTCCAATGTCAGAAATACACCTATTTGTTAACGAATAGGTGAACACGGTAAGGAGTCGTCCTTGGCAGGGCTGCCCCACCGTGTACTGCTGGCAAATCCCTGGTTTTTCCCGGTTAAATCTGCCTGTCTATGTGCCAGAGTAGATGGGGCTGGGAGTATTCTGATTCGTTATGCAACCAGAACGATACTTTGGAATCCCCATGCCTTTACCCCTCGAGGAAGTACCGTGATCCGGGTTAGGCCGATTGGCGCCACTGCAAAACCACTAACCTTATGGCCCGCTAGGTGCAAATACACGCCCAACATATATTCGTCAGGCGGTGATAAAGAGAGGATCCGCGGCTTCACCACAGCGAATCTCCCTTCTTAGGCCAACCCTTGGGGCTCCGTTCACGAGAACTAATCCGGGAAGTACATCGTCTCCTAGGACTCCCGCGGGTTCGATTGCGAGCACCTCAACGCCTTGGAGGCAAAGGCCGTCCAGTCGATTGGACTCCGCTTCATATCAACAAATTTCTTGCTTTCGATAACCATGCTCCACTCTCCTTCCGCGCCGCGTGTTCTGAATTGTCTGCGGTAACTTGTGTAGGCAACGCTACACAGGCTGCGTGAAGAGCATGTGAATAGATGGGCTCTCCGGGTGGAGAACCGTTGAACTGAGATTCAGCATGGGAACGAAAAAAGAGGAAAAGGAACATAGCTCGCGGGGAAGTTACTCGCTCGCTAGGACCAGGGCATCAATAGCAGGGAGAAAGACCGACTTATAATAGAGGTCTTGGTTGTAGGGGGTAGTGGTGAGCAGGATAAACACAGTCGTACCTTTCTGATGGGTTATGGCTAAGTCGAGAGGTTGGACCTGCGTGATGGCCCGGTAGATATCCCAGTTCAGTCCATTCGCCTGGATGTTGGAAACCAGATCCGGAACCGATTCGAGACCTAGCTGACTTGCCAATAGCTCAAGCACCTGGTCTGGTCCTAGGCCTTGTACAGCCTGTTGGATAAGGCCAACCACGCTGAGTTCAGTCCTGGAGTAGGATCCCGGTGCGATCAACATCCAGTCTACAGGCCGGATGCCGCTTATGGCTGGGGCCTGGGCTGTCTCGAAGGGAACAAGGGCAACATCAGTGCTTCGCGGGAGGAACCGTGGGCCGTGGAAATCAGCGAGACATCTTGACTCTGGTGCCCTTGTGGGGTGACTGAGGAAGTCGCGAACGATGCTCAAGGTGCAATCTCCCTCCAGTGCGACGCCGTGTCCGAGCCCGGGAAACTCGAAAAAGAAGCTGTTCTCCATCGCCGCCGCCACCTGCCGTCCCCAAGCCGGGGGTGTGATCGGGTCGTGCTCGCCGGCCAGGACAAGGGTTGGAATGCTGCTTTGGACAGGAGCATTCTCTTCCGGCCCTCCCGGTTTGCCGGAGCCCCACCCCTGGCACAGGGCAAGTATGTTCTTGCCACCAGTGGGCGAGTTATCAAAGATCTCTTTGAGCAGGGGGAAGGGGTCGGCTGCCCTGGCAGCGGCCCCCTTCGGAGTGAAGGCAGCCTCGCCATTGCACTGGACGGAGAGGTGCATTCCCAAGCTCTGGAGGTCTTCATTCACGAGGAAGTTCCCCATGAGAATCGCTGCTAAATCCAGGTTGCCATCCTCTGCGTCGAAGATGATTTCGGGAATGAGCGGGATAACAGAGGAGATGTAGAGCGTCTGGATGAGGAAGTGCACGAAAATGTCACCCGTGACGAGGATATCGAACTGGTGGCTGTCTAGTGGATTTCTGATAGTGGTGAGCAGGGGGGTTTCGTTGAGCTGCTCAACGACCCTGGAAAGGGTGGCCTCAAGCCCGTTGTAGGGACTACCACACACTGGGTCTGTCGCACATGCACTGAAGAGGAGATTGAACGCCCGGTTGATGTTGGGGGGAGTTTCGCTGTACAGGTCCGCCTCCAGGGGGTAGGCGGAGTCGAGGATGACGCTTCGCAACCCTTCCGGCGTGTCCCGCATCGCGGTTAAGGCGAGTCGGGTGCCGTAGGAGACTCCGTAGAGGTTCCATTCCTCGTAGCCCAGCGCCTGCCGAAGGTCGGTGAGGTCAGCTGCGCTCTCCGTGCTGTTGAAAGCGGCAAGATTGATTCCCTGGTGTTCCAGCCGGTCGTGGCAGGCCTGAATCGATTCCGTTCCGATACGAAGTCCCTCTTCGGGGCTGATGCCTCGGGGCAAGGCGTCCCGTCTTGCTTCGGTGGCCTCGGGGCAGTTCAGGGCAGGCAGCGAGAAGCCGGTTCCCCGTTGGTCGATAACGATGAGCCGATGCGTCTGCAGCCACGGAGAGATTTGCCTTCGGAATGTGGTGACCCTGGCAAGGATGGAGTTTTCGCCTGGTCCGCCGCCCAGATAGACTACCGGGTCGAGGGCTGGTTCTATTAAAAGGCTGGTGAAGGTGGCGACGTGCAACTGAATGGTCGGGCCATCGGGGTTGCTGCGTTCTTCGGGTACCGTTAAGTACCCACACTCAACCGCGACACCAGAGGGTCGGGCGAAGCGGCATCCTGCGGGTTCGAAGTTTGCCGCAGCCGGGTTAGGAGTGGATGTTGAGCCGGGGGTGGGCGTCGGATCTTGAGCGACGGTGGGCTCGGGGGAGGTCGCTGTCGCTGTGGGGGTGGGGTCATTGCCACCTGAGCACCCCATCGTCAGGGCCGCGAGGGCGAGTCCCCAGATCACAAGCTTACCCCTCATGGGCTCCCTGGTAGACAGGGCCCAAGCAGCCCATATCCATGCGGCGTTGCTGGCCAGCCGACCTGAAACCGTGCCCGGCACAGAGCACCGGCCGTTGGTTCCCAACCGTGCACCCCAGCGAGGTCATAGGATTTTCACAACGGATGCTGAAGGATTTTGCATAGAGGTCCTCATGCGCGGTTCAGTGTACAAGAGCCTTGAGGAGCTTGCGACATGATGAGCGTATTGGTTTAACAGGAGCGAATGGTCGATGGCG
>Ga0302123_10000906_pt1 | contig 21710 bp, 16 predicted proteins | sample CB21_321_MG_FD_203109 | JGI IMG/M metagenome (GOLD analysis project Ga0302123, IMG submission 203109) | Marine microbial communities from Western Arctic Ocean, Canada - CB21_32.1 | ecosystem: Environmental > Aquatic > Marine > Oceanic | place: Canada: Western Arctic Ocean | collected 2017-09-28 | reverse complement strand
TTCGCGTACCGTGGGACGCTCGGGGATATGGCCCATGGTTGCTGCGGTCCTTTCCGTCTTCAGGCGTTGCCCAGGGCGCGGCGCATCGTTTCGCCCACCCCGGTGATGTCGTCGGCGATCCAGGCGCCCGCTTTGCGCAGGGCTTCGGTCTTTACCGCAAAGCCTTCCTCGGCCTCGCCCTGATAGGCGCCGGCATGGCCCATCTGGCGGCCGTGTGGCGCATGGCGTCCGATCACCAAGGCGGTCACCGGTTTGCTCATCCCCGCGACCACGGGCGCCGCCTGCAATTCCGACCGGCCGCCGATCTCGCCCACCATGACCACGCCATCCGTGTCCGGATCGGCCTCGAACATGGCCAGCGCATCGCCATGATAGGTCCCGAGCACGGCATCGCCGCCGATCGAAAGAATCGTGCTGGCGCCGTAGCCGGCGCGCTTGAGATAATGCTCCGCCTCCATGCACATCGCCCCGCTCTTGGCGACGACGCCGATGCGGCCGGCGGTCAGGAAGCGCTCGTCCATTTCCGAGAAATTGGCCAGGCCGGGACTGGCACAACCAGCCGAATTGGGGCCGAGCACCCAGGCGCCCCGCGCCCGGGCATAGCGCGACATGCGCAGCGCGTCGAGCACCGGCACATTCTCGATATAGAGCATGATGACCTTGATGCTGGCATCGACCGCCTCGTAGACGGCATCCAGTGCAAAGGGCGCGGGCACCGTGACGAAGCTGCAATCGACGCCGCATTCGGCGACGGCGTCATGACAGGAATCGAAGACCGGCAGGCCCTCGACCGTCGCGCCGCCGCGGCCCGGGGTCACGCCGGCGACCAGAAGCTGGCGGGCGGCCAGGAAGCGCGCGGCCATGGCGCTACCAACCTTGCCGGTCATGCCCTGGATGATAGCCCGCGTGTCGCGGTTCAACAGGATCGCCATCCTCCTAGCCCGCCGCCGCGGCGACCACTTCGGCCAGCGCGCCTTCCAGGGTGTCGCAAACGATGAAGCCGGCCTCCGCGAAGATCGCCTGGGCCTCGGGCACCTTGTTGCCGTCGACCCAGGTATAGACCGGGCTCTCGACCGCGAGCTTGCGGTGTACGGCGACCACCGTGCGCGCGAAACCATCGGTCACCGGGGCGTTGAATCGACCGCCATAGAACATGACCTTGGGCCGCAAGGCGGCCGCCGGTTCGATCAACGGAGCCAGGCCTTCCGCCCCCTGCAGGGGCAGGCCCTGCATATCGACCATCAAGCGGACCCGGCCGCCGCGCGCGACCAGAATATCGAGCGAGGCCATCATCAGCCCCGCGCCGCTGACCACGGCGGCGATATCGCCGTCGGGATCGACCTCAACCCCGACCGCACCGGCCGCCAGAAGCTGGCGTTCGAGCGGCGTACCGGGGGCCTCGATAGGCAGATCCCGCCAGGCCGGGTGGCGAAATTCCGCCATGCGATCCAGACCGAAGCCGGCGGCGCGGCAAGCCAACGCACCCGACTCGTCGATCTCCACCGGATCGACCCGCAACTGGATGGCATCCTCGGCCAGGGCCAGGGTATAGAGCTTTCCGATCAGATCGCTGATCGCCTTGGCGGGGATGCTGGTCAGACCCAGGCCCCCGGCCAGGCGACGGCCGTGATGGGCCAATGGACCGGTCAACGGATCGACGATCACCTGCGCGAGCGGCGCTGTATCCGCGCCCGATTGCCCGACGGTAATCCGATGGCCGCGTGCGTCGCGATCGAGCGCAACCTCAATCGCCAATCTTCGCGCGGGCGCCTTTAAGGCCTCGGTCGGAAACCCGGCGGCGGCAAGACGCGCAAGCGCCGCACCGCCGTCGAGCCGAAGGGCCGGCGGGCCGTCTAGTAGAGCCAACGGCCAGCGTCCACGATGTCCCAAATCTCGGGGCCGGACACGCCGTCGGCGCCGCCCCGGCTCCGGCTCACGCGCACATGGCCGTTCATCATCCGCGCCGCGCTCTTCTGGAAGGCAAAGCTGGCATGGCGCAGGGCCTCGGGCGCGAAGTTCTCGAACGGCTTGAAGCTGTGCAAGGTGATCCGGTGATGCGTGTCGCTGACCTTCTCGGTCTCGAACTCCTGGTAACAGGAGTCGAGCAGCCCCGAGAAAAGACCCGTGATATCGGCCACCGAATTGCCCTCGATGCCGAGATCGGCCTTCAGTTCGGGCGTGTACTGGACCGCGAGCAGGCGCAAGGTTTCCTGCAGCAGGAAGAAGGCCACACTCTCGCCGAACATGCCCATCAGCTGCTCGATCGTGGTGTTGACATAGCCGGAGGAAAAGTTGCGCTGGGCCTTCAGGAGACGCGCCTCGGGCCAGACCTTGGGGTCCAGTTTCGGCGCCTTGGCCGGATCGAATTCCGGCGACTCGCTCACCGTCTCGTAGCGCATGGTTTCATGCTCTTCGAGATCGCGGTCGTATTCGAAGAAATAACCCTCGTCGTAGGGGTCGCCCTCCATGACGAACTTCGTGCCGACATAGCCGAGGCGCGGACAGCCCATATATTTGCCGTTGCGCGGATGCCAGGAGGAGAAGATCGTGCGGCGCACGGTGCCCGGCATGGCCATGATGGCGATGCCGCCATAGGTCCACATGGGCCCCATGTAGCGGATCCAGACCTTCTTCGGCGATTCCTCGACATATTCCATGGCGAGGCCGCCAATCTGGTTCGTCAGGTAGTGGTATTTGGCGGCGGCGACGGCCGGCGGATCGTTCTCGATGCCGAGCTTGCGCAGGCCCTCGTCATAGTAGCCGACCTGATGGCCGGTCAGGACCTTGAACCAAAGATCGTGCACCGCGTCGGATCCGCGCTCGCGATAGGTTATCGCGGTCAGGCCCGCGAAACTGCGGCCCCAAAGCTTGGTTGATAGATTGCAGCGGGCACGTGTGCGCGCCAGATCCTCGTCGGCCATCGCGTTCTCCCTCAAACGGCCGCCCGGCTGGACAGCGTCCTCAACCTACCCGGCGGCACCAAGCTGTCAATCTCTCGGTCAAGGTCGCGGCCCCGCGCCCGTCAGTCACGCCATCGGCAGGCTGTAGGGCGCAAGTTCGGCCGCGCTGCGGCCCTCCGGATCGAGGCCGGGCACGGCGGCTTCCATACGTGCCTGGGCGGCCTCGATCTCGGCCGCCGCCTCAGCCATATCGATGGTGGTCAAGCGCCCGGCGGAGACCACTTTGCGACCATCGACATAGACGTCGCGCACCGGGCGTTCGGCCGCCGTGTATATCAGGCTGCGCAACGGATCGCGCAAGGGACGCATCGAAGGATGCGAAAGATCGACAGTGAACAGGTCCGCCTTGGCGCCGGTGGCGAGGCGTCCGATATCGTCGCGCCCGAGCATCTTCGCGCCGCCCACCGTGGCGGCTTCGAGGACATCGGCGGGATAAACCGATTCGGCATAGCCTGAGGCGATCCGCCCCGCGACGATCGCCGTGCGCATCTCCTCCAGCATGTTGTGAGGCAGGGTGTCCGTGCCGATCCCCAGGGTGATTCCCGCCCGGCGGTAGCGGCCGAAATCTTGCAGAGTCTGGCCATAGCGCGAGAAGACCGTCGGGCAATGGGCGACCGAGGTTTCGGTCTCCGCCAGGATCGAGAGATCGGTCCGCGTGGGCCAATGGGTCTTGGAATGGTGGTCCAGGAAGATCGCGTGGCCCAGGCCGGTGCCGGGCCCGAGAATGCCGATCTTCCACGCCCATTGCACCGGGGTCATGCCGTGACGCCCCTGGATCTCTCGCACCTGGTTGATCGATTCGGAGCAATGGACCTGAAAATGCCAGCCCGCCTCGCGCGCGACCGCGGCGCTATCGCGCAGCACCTCTTCCGAGACGGTGTCTATCTCGGCCGGAGCCATGATGCCGCCGAGGCGGCCGCTGGGATGGCGTTCGGCCTCGCGGATCAGGGTCTGGGCGCGGTCGAGCGACGCCCGGCCGCCGGCCTCGTCCCAATCGAAGACCAGTTTTGGGCCGTCCGTTCGCCAGCGCGCGCAGGAGACATAGGGGCCGACCCAGGCGCGGATACCGCTTGCGGCGAGGCGATCCATCCAACCTTCGACAGGATGCGCGATATGGACGACCGATGTCGTGCCGCTGAGCAGCAGTTCGCCCAGGGCAAAATTCAGCCCCGCCTTGTGGCCGGCCTCGTCAGGCAGGAATCGCGTGGTGAAATCGTAAAGGGCGCTGCCAAAGAAATGTGGATTGCTCAGATCCTCGCGCACGCCCTTGTAGTGAATCTGGCCGGCGCCGTGGCAATGGATATCGACCAGCCCAGGACAGACCATGAGACCGCGCCCGTCGATCTCGACCGCCGTCGCGCCGGTATAGCCCTTGCCGATGAAGGCAATCCGGTCGTCCGCGAAGGCCAGATCGACATCCCGGCGAAAGACGTGGCGGGCCTCGCGCGGATCCCAGGCAATCAGCCAGGCGATGTTCCGAATGCAGGTGGTCCCGGTCATCACACCTTCCTCTCGCATCTCGCGGCCCTCTCGCCCGGCCGGCGTTGTCGCCGTCAGCCGGCGCGATCCAGGATCGCGTGGAGCAGGACATTCGCGCCGGTCTCGGCCTGTTCCGGCTCGATCCGCTCTTCCTCGTTATGGCTCAACCCGTTGGCGCAGGGGATGAAGATCATGCTGGCCGGCGCGACACGGCTGACATTCACGGCGTCATGCCCGGCGCCCGAAACCACGTCCATGTGATCGTAGCCCAGGCGCTCGACCGCCGAGCGCACCGCGGCCACGCAGCCTTCATCGAAGGAAACCGGCGCGGAATGGGTGACCTCGGTCGCCTCGATATCGACCGAATCCTGTTCCGCGCTGCGACGGATCGCCTGCAGAAGCTCCGCCGCCATGGCGTCCAAGACCGCCGGGTCGGGATGGCGCACATCGATCGTGAAATGGACCTCGCCCGGGATCGTGTTGCGCGAATTCGGCAGGACGCGCATATGGCCGACCGTGCCGCGGCCATGGGGTGGGCGGTCGCGGCCCGCCTGGATCACCAGGTCGACCATATGGGCGGCGGCCAGCATGGCGTCGCGCCGCACCTCCATCGGGGTCGGCCCCGCATGGGCGTCCTGTCCCCGAAGCACGACATCGTACCAGCGAAAGCCCTGGACCCCGGTGACAATCCCGACCTGTTTCTTCGCCGCCTCCAGAATCGGGCCCTGCTCGATATGGAGTTCATAGAAGGTTTCGAAAGGGTGATCGCCGCAGGTCTCGGCGCCGGCATAGCCAATCCGGGCCAGCTCCTCGCCGAAACTCTTGCCGTCGACATCCCGGACCTCCAGCACCTCCTCCGGCGCATAGAGGCCGCCGAACACGCCGGACGAGCCCATCGAGGGGGTGAAGCGGCACCCTTCCTCATTGGTCCAGACGCAGACCTCGACCGGAGCTTCGGTCTCCACCTCCGCGTCGTTGAGGCTGCGCAGGACTTCGAGTCCAGCCAGCACGCCCAGCACGCCATCGAACTTGCCGCCATGGGGTTGGGTATCCAGATGGCTGCCGGTCGCGACGGGTTTGCGCGACGGGTCGCGGCCGGCCCTGCGGGCGAATATATTGCCAAGGGAATCGACCGTCACGGAGCAGCCCGCCTCTTCGCACCAGCGCACGAAAAGGTCGCGGCCCTCGCGGTCCAGATTGGTCAGGGCGAGTCGCCCGCAGCCGCCATGGGGCAGCGCGCCGATCTCGGCCATTTCCATCAGGCTGGCCCAGAGCCGCTGGGAATCGATCTTCAGATTGCGCATTTATCCCTCTTTCGTGTCGGCGGTCGCCCGAACTGGCCGGGAGTCACGGTAAGGATCGCCCGCCTGGGGGGTCAAGCATGGTGGCACCCTCGACCCAAACAGAAAAAAGCCCCGGCCGTCATCCGTCGGGGCTCTTATCGCAGCAGGTCAGGGCCGCTCAGACGATCGCTGCCCTAGGCGGCTTCGAGCACCTTTTCGACCTTCTTGGTCGCCGCGTCCTCGTCGATCTTCTCGATCGCCGAAAGTTCGCGGCACAAGCGATCGAGCGCCGCTTGGTACATCTGCCGTTCGGAATAGGACTGATCCGGCTGATCGGCCTTGCGATAGAGGTCGCGCACGACTTCGGCGATCGAGATCGGATCGCCCGAATTGATCTTGGCCTCGTATTCCTGGGCTCGGCGGCTCCACATCGTCCGCTTGACCCGCGCGCGCCGCTTCAACGTGGACATCGCATCGTCCATCACCTTGCGCGTGCTGAGGCGGCGCAGGCCCGAATCCTTGGCCTTCGCCACCGGGACCCGCAGGCGCATCTTTTCCTGCTCGAAATCGATCACGAACAGGCGCAACTCGGCGCCCGCGATCTCCTGGGTCTCGACGCCGGTCAGCTTGCCGACCCCATGGGTCGGATAGACGACGAAATCGCCCTTGCTGAACTCGTCCTTGGACGCCTTCTTGGTTTTCACGCTGGTCTTCCTCGCGGGTTTCTTCGCTGTATTTGCCATGCCCTCAGCTCGCCACCGTCGCTTGTGCTATCCCGGGAACGGTCGGGCCGGCACACAGCCAACGGCCCTTCGCCCGGCGCCGAGATTGGGGTCGGCACCGGATCGAACACACCAAAAGCTCCTGTCGTCGGGGGTCCGGACAGAAGAAAGCACGGCCGCAAAGCTGTGCCGTAACGCCTTGTCACATATATATCACATTGCAGGGCAAAAAAACAGCCCAATTGGAGACAATTCCGCCCAAATCAATGAGAAAAAAGCGTTATTCGATACAATTCCGGAAAGTCTCGCTTTCGAAATCCGCGAATTCGGCGGTTTCTCCCGCGACTGCTAAGTTTGTTTACCGGGATCCGGGCTGAATTGCTCTTCGAGCTTGTTCTTCACGCCTTCCCAGGCTTCGGCATCGGTCGGCGGCTCGCCCTTGCGGGTGATATTGGGCCAGGCTTCCGAGAATTTGCGGTTGTGCTCGACCCAGGCTTCGACATCGCCATCCGTGTCGGGAATGATCGCCTCGACCGGGCATTCCGGCTCGCAGACTCCGCAATCGATGCACTCATCCGGATGGATGACGAGCATGTTCTCGCCTTCGTAGAAGCAGTCCACCGGACAGACCTCCACACAGTCCTGGTACTTGCACTTGATGCAGGAATCGGTGACGACGTAGGTCATGCTCTTCTCCGGTAGTCGGTCCCATCCGGCGCCGGGCGGCGGCCTCGCGCCGCTGACAAACCCGGTCGAGTCATCAGGTGGCGGGATCATCCATCCCGAGCCTCGCGAGAACCCGCTTGCGCGCGGCCCCGCGCTCCTGATCGGTCACGTATATAAGCCCGGCGATCCGGCGCAGCAAGTGCGCCTCATAATCGTGCAACACGCCATCGGCATAGGCCACCTCCCAGAGCATCTCGATCATCTCGATCCGCTCGTCATGGGTGAAGCGTTCCTTGATCAGCCGGGCATATTGCCAGAGATCGACGCTCGTTTCGGCCTTGGCGTCGGCCGCCTCAACCAGCGCTTCCGCCTCGGCCTCCGGCAAGCCGAACCTTTCGCGCATGAGCTGGCGGATAATGACGCGCTCGCGAATGTCGAAATCGTCATCCATGCGCGCGGCCTGGCACATCAGGACGCAGACCGCGACCTCGAGTTCATCCCGGCTGTGCTCGTCCTCGGCACGGTCGTCGACGAACAGCCATTTCATCTTTTCGAGCATAACGCGGGTTATCACGCGACTCGACGGTCTTCAAGGTTTCCGAACACGAGAGCCGCACGGCGCCGCGGCCTTGCCGCCCGGAAGGCGCAGTCCTAGGCTGCCGCCGGCCATGACCACCGAACCTCGCTTCCTCGCCCCGGCGACGGCCCGCAACCGCGGCCCGATCCTGGAGGTGCTGCGCCGTGTCTTGCCCGCTTCGGGCCGGGTCCTCGAAATTGCAGCTGGAACCGGGGATCACGCGGTCCATTTCGCCGGCTCCCTGCCCGGCCTGGATTGGCTGCCGACGGAAGCGGATCCGCGCATGCTGCCCGAGATCGAAGCCCGCCGGCTGGCTTCCGGTCTCGCCAATCTCCGCGACGCGAGCTTGCTGGCCATCGAGGCGCCCGACTGGGCTGCCCGGGCCGGGATCGCCGAGCCGCCCCTGGACGCGATTGCCGCAATCAACATGGTGCATATTGCGCCCTGGGCGGCCACCGAGCATCTCTTCGCCGGAGCGAGCGATGCCCTGGCGCCGAATGGCGTGCTGTTCCTCTACGGTCCCTACCGGCGTGGCGGAAGCCATGCGGCACCGAGCAACGAGCAGTTCGACGCCCTGCTGCGCCGCCACAATCCGGCCTGGGGCGTGCGCGACCTCAAAGCCGTGACCCGGCTGGGCGAAGCGGGCGACCTGATTCTGGAAGAGATTATCGAGATGCCCTCGAACAACCTGTCCCTGGTTTTCCGCCGGGCCTAAGTGCCGTCGGACCCCGCCGGCGGCGGGGAAAGATCCTCGCAGAGGGCGCGGGCCTCAGCGGCGGGACCGCGCCGCTCGCCCAACCCGACCACCCGGACGACTCGGATGACGCGGCCCTGGGGGAAGGTCAGGACATCGCCCGGGCGCAGGGCATGGCTCGGCTTCCTGGTCTTGAAGCGGTTGACACTCACGCGCCGCCCTCGCGGAGGCGGGTCGCCAGGCGTCGGGCCTTGAAGAAACGGGCAAATCACGGCCAGCGGTCGAGACGGCGCGTCTCCCCGCCTCCCTCGGCCGGACCAGACCTAGCGACCAAACTTCATCCCCCGCAGGACGGCGAAAGGCGAATCGGGATCGGCCGCGGGACGGGACGGGCGCGGCCGATGTTTGGCTTTCGCTCCCGCCGTGGCGCCGTTCTTCGGCACGGCCGGCCCGGAGCCCGCCCGACCGCCTTCGACCATGGCGGGTCCGTTTCGGCCGGCATCCTGCTTCGCCGGTCGCGCCGACCGGCTGGGACGATTCGATCGGCTGGGCGAAAAGGTTTCGATGTCCTGCTCGGTTCTGCCGCGGAAGCCGAGGGCGCACAGGACCGGGCCGAGGGCTTCGGTCTCGCAATCGACCGTGGCGGCGAGCAGGGGCGTCGCGACGAAGGGCCCCTGCCCGGCCAGACGACGCGCCTCCTCAGCCAGCTTCTCGGCTCGGTCGACCCGGATCGCCCTGCCGCCGAGGGCGACGCAGCCGACCGTGGCGAAGAAAGATTCTGGCAATGCCGTGTCGAGCGGCGCGGAAGCGACCCCGTCGAACGGCGCAGGCGGCGGATCGTCGAAATCGTGATGGACCGACCAGAGCAGCCGGCGCAGGCGCAGGGCTTCGGGCTTCAAAAGGGCGGGCAGATAGACCGCGTGTAGCCCGATGCGCAGACCCGCACCCGCCAGGGCGCTGCGCTCCGCCGGACCCAGCGCGCGGACCTGGTCCGCCACCCGGAAACGGGGCAGCGAGCCCAGGGTTTCCTTGAGTTGATAGGCGAGACCCCGGCCGCCCCCGCCGAGGGCGAGCGCGCCGAGGCGCAGAACCGGATGGAAGGCGCGCGCCAGATGCGCCTCGATCCAGCGCGCGAGCCGGATCCGCACGCGGTCGCGCAGATCGGGATCGAGCAATTCGCTGGCGCGCGGTGCGATCAGCGGCGAGAGCAACCCCTCGCCCGCAGTCAGGCGGGCGATCGTGGCGCCCTGCCAGGTCACCCGGCCATCGCCGCGCAGACCGAAGGCCCGGTCCGGCGCGGCTTCCAGCGCGACGACCCGGCGCATGATCTCGTCGCGCAGGCTGCGCCGCGCGGCGGTCAGGATAGCCCGCGCATCCTCGCCTTCGGCCGAGGCATCGGGCAGGAAGCGAAAGCCGTCCAACCGCCCGACATGCTCGCCCTCGACCAGCACCTCGCCATTCTGCCGGACCGCACCGACGAGCTTTTCGTCGTCATCCATGCGGCGCACCAGAATGGCGGTGCGGCGATCCACAAAACGCTGGGTCAGTCGCTCGTGCAGGGCGTCGGACAGGCGATCCTCGATCGCCAGCGCGCGCTCCTGCCAATGGGCGGCGTCGTCGAGCCAGTCGGCGCGGTGGGAGATATAGGTCCAGCTGCGAATATGGGCGATGCGGCCGGTCAGGGTGTCGATATCGCCGTCCACCCGATCGATGCGCGCGACCTGTTCGGCGACCCAGTCGACCGGCAGGCGGCCGGCAGGCGCCGAGAGATGGCCGTAGAGCCGGGCCAGCAGGCCGATATGGGTGTCCGACAGGATCTTGCGGAAATCAGGAACCTGGGCGACATCCCATAACAGGCGCAGGGCGGCCGGATGGCGGGCGCGCTCAGCCACCTCGCCGCGCCGCGCCAGGGCGATCAGGGACAGGTGATCCTCGGCATCGGCCTTGCGCCACAGCGCCGGATCGGGCGGCGCCTCCTCCAGGCTCGCCAGCAAGGCCTGAAGCGAGGCGAAGTTCAGATCGGCGTTGCGCCAAGCCAGGCGCCGCAATGGCTCGAACCGATGGTTCTCGATCGCCTCGACCAGTTCCGGGTCGAGCGCGCCGACGGATTCGGTCGTGCCGAAAGTGCCGTCGCGCATATAGCGCCCGGCGCGGCCGGCGATCTGACCCAGTTCGCCCGCGGTCAGGCGGCGCATGACGCGCCCGTCGAACTTGTTCAGACGGGCGAAGGCGACATGGTGGATATCCATGTTGAGGCCCATGCCGATCGCATCCGTCGCGACCAGATGATCGACCTCCCCGGCCTGATACATGCCTACCTGGGCGTTGCGTGCGCGCGGACTCAAGGCGCCGAGGACGACCGCCGCGCCGCCGCGCTGGCGGCGCATCAACTCGGCGATCTCGTAGACCTCGGCAGCGGAGAAGGCGACCACGGCGCTGCGCCGGGGCAGGCGGGTGAGCTTGCGCGGCCCGGCATAGGTCAGCTTGGAGAAGCGCGGCCGGGATTCGACCACGGCCTCGGGCACCAAGCGGCGCAGCAGGCCGCGGACGGTCTCCGCGCCCAGGAACATCGTCTCCTCGCGCCCGCGCGCATGGAGCAGGCGGTCGGTGAAGACATGGCCGCGATCCGCATCGGCCGCCATCTGCACCTCGTCGACCGCCAGGAAATCGACCTCGCGGTCCATCGGCATGGATTCAACGGTGCAGACATACCAGCGCGGCCGCGCGGGCAGGATGCGCTCTTCCCCCGTGATCAGCGCGACCTGGCTCCGCCCCTTGAGGCGCACCACCCGGTCGTAATTCTCCCGCGCCAGAAGGCGCAGCGGAAAGCCGATCATGCCCGTGGCATGGCCGAGCATGCGCTCGACCGCCAGGTGGGTCTTGCCGGTGTTGGTGGGACCGAGGACCGCGACGACGCGGCCGCCGGAATCGAACGCGGCCATGGGGGGAGAATTGGGCGTCAGGCCGTCCCTGGCAAGGGCCGAAGCCTCAGCGCCTGTCGCCCCGCAGGTTTTCGGGCGCCAGTTCGGCCACGGCGGCGCGCAACCCGGTGGCGACCCGCTCGGCCTCGGTCTCGCCGGTTCCCGCCGCGACGAGGTCCGCGACCGTCCGCGCCGGTCCGAAATGGATCACGATGCGCACGCGGCGCGGCAGGTGGCTGTCGCGCGGCATGGCCTCGAAGCCGCCTTCGATGAAGGCCGGCACGACCGGGCCGTCATAACCTTCCAACATCATGCCGATGCCCGGTAGAAAGCGCTGGATGCGCCCGTCGGGCGAACGCCAGCTTTCCGGAAACCAGAAGATGCAACCGCCCCGCCCCAGCAAGGAGCGGGCTGCCGCCACCGCCTGTCCCCCGGCCCGGTCGTTGACCGGAAAGATGCCGGCCGAGCGCGACAGGAAGCGGTGCAGCGGGGTGTGGAACAGGCGCGTGATCTCGCCGCCCCACCAGACATTGCGCATCCGCGTCCAGGGCAGCATCGCGCCGATCAGGAAGGCGTCGAGATCGCTGACATGGTTGGCGCCGACGACGACCTGGACCTGGAGCGGAAGATTTTCGACCCCCCGCGTCTCCAGGGTGAAATAGCCGCGCATGAGCAGCTTGTTGACGGTGTAAATGACCCGGCCCATCACCCGGTGGAACACCTCCTTGGGCTGGATCCAGCGGGCCTGATCGTCGCGCAGGATGAGGGTCCCGGCATGGCCGGACGATGCCGCCGCGCCCCGTCCCTGGGCGGCGCGGAATTCCTCGATCATGTCGCGCAGGGTCATGATCCGGGCGATCGCCTCCTCATCCAGGCCGATGCCGAGCCGCTCCTCCATCTCGGCGCTGAGATTGACCCAGCCGAGGGAATCGATGCCGAGATCGAGCTGCGGCGCGGTGTCCAGGGTCAGCTGGCGCTCGGGGAAGCGCGCCTGGAGAAATTTCCACAGCGGCGCGATCTCGGGACTCTCCACAAGGGCCCGGTCCTCGGCGCCCATGCCCACCGCGCCCGGCGCCGCCTCGCCGCTTTTCGCGCGCCGGTAGATATCGGCCAGTTCGAAGCGACGGTATTTGCCCAACCGGGTCTTGGGCAGGCTTTCGCGGGTGATCGCGAAGCCGGATATGCGCTGCCAGGACGGCAGAGCCTGGGAGAGGCGCGCCAGTTCGACCCGGATGACCTCGTCGTAGCGCCCGGAGGAAGACTCGCGCAGCGCCGCCAGATCGGGCGCGATCAGCGCGATCAGAGCGCCGTCCAATTCGAGCACAGCGCATTCCGCGACATAGGGGCTCTGGGCGTAGTGCTTCTCGACCAGATCGGGCGTGACGTTCTTGCCGCCCGGCATGACGATCAGTTCCTTCAACCGGCCGGTCACATAGAGATAGCCGTCGGCATCGAGGCGGCCCATATCGCCCGAGCGGAACCAGCCATCCGCCGTGAAGCTCTCGCGGTTGGCCTCGTCATTGCCGCGATAGCCGGCGAAAACCGTTGGCCCCTTGATCTGGATTTCGCCCTGTCCGGCCTCGGACACGCCCCCGGCGTCATCGGCTTCGGCGATGCGCACTTGGACGCCAGGCACCGGCTTACCGACGGTGCCTGGGCGGCCGTCGCCGCGCGGGTTGTAGGTCGCGATGGAACTGGTCTCGACCAGGCCATAGCCGTTGATGACCTCCCAGCCCAGGGTTTCGAGCGCCAACTCGACCTGGGGGTCGAGCGCGGCGCCGCCACAGGCGAGGGTGACGAGATCCGGCGCCAGGCGCCTGTGGACCGGCGCGAAAAGCCGGCGGCCCGAGCGGATGCCGAAGCGCCGGCGCAGCATCGCGGAAAGACGGAACAAGGTCGAAAAGGCGCGGCGCGCGACGGCGCCGCCGGTTGCGGCGCGCCCCTGGATACCCTCGACCAGGGCGCGGTAGAGGCGCGGCACGCCGACTATCGCGGTCGCCCGCCCCTCGGCCAGGGCCTTGGCGATCTCCGGCCCCGTGATGCCGGCGGGCAGGATGATCGTGGCACCACAGAGCAGCGGCAGCAGCATGCCGACGATGAAGGGATAGGAATGGTGCAGGGGCAGCGGCACCAGAACCCGGTCCTCGCCGTCCAGGAAACCCTGGTCGCGGATCGTGCCGAGATTGCCGAGGATATTACCGTGGCTCAGGGGCACGCCCTTGGGCGCCCCCGTCGTGCCGGAGGTGTAGAAGAGCGAAACGATATCCGACGGCGCCGCCGCGGCGAGGGCCGCCAAGGGCGCACCCAGAAGATCGCGCCAGGGGGTGCCGGACCCGGCCGGGTTCTCATCCAGGCGCCAAATTTCCAGCCCTTCGGCTAGGCCCAGAGCCTCGATCCGCGCGACATAGGCTCCCGTCGTGAAAAGCCGTTTCGCCCCGCTATCGGTCAAGGCGCGGCGGATTTCGTCATCCGCAATCAGGTCGTCGAGCGGCACCGCCAGGGCGGATGCGGCGATCAGGGCGAGGCGCGCGACGATCCATTCGGGGCTGTTGGGCGCGAGGATGGCGACGGGGTCGCCCGGGCCCACGCCGCGCGCCGCGATTCCCCCCGCGAGGCGGCGCGCAGTGTCGTTCAGATCGCCATGACTCCAGCGCCGGACCGCGCCGTCGCGCAGGGCGACGACCGCCGTCGCCTCGCCATGCGCGGTCAGACTATCGAACAGAATCTGTAATGTCCCGGTCTGCGACCCCTGGTCCGTCGTCATCGTCGCTCGCCTCTCTGCCGCCCTGATACTAAGTGGGGTCCGTCCCTCGATTCGCCAAGACGCGGTTAATCCTGACACCGGGGGCCCGACACCAGAGGAACAAATGCGACCGGCAGGATAGCGCGCTGCGCCACCTGCCCATCCGCGCCCTTGATCAGAAGGCACAGTTCCTGTCCCTCGCGCCGCGGCCCCAACGGAATCGCCATGCGCCCGCCGGGCGCGAGTTGCTCGACCAGGGCCGGCGGCGGAGTCTCCGCCGCCGCGGTCACGATGACCGCATCATAGGGCGCGTGTTCGGGCCAGCCGGCGCGACCGTCGCCCGTCCGGTACGCGATATTCGTGTAGCCGAGGGAATCGAGCCGCCGCGCCGCGGACTCACCCAGTTCGGCGACGAACTCGATCGTGTAGACCCGCGCCGCGATCTCGGCCAGCACGGCCGTCTGATAGCCGCAACCGGTCCCGATCTCGAGCACCCGCGATTCCGCCCGCAGGGCGAGCATGTCCTTCATCGCCGCGACGATGAAGGGCTGCGAGATGGTCTGGCCGTGGCCGATGGGCAGCGGCGCGTTGACATAGGCGGCGGCACGACGCCCCTCGGGCACGAAGGCTTCGCGCGGCACTCGGCCCAAGACCGCCATCACCGCCGGGTCGAACTCGTCCTTGCCCAGACGATCCGCGACAAGGCGCACATCCCGCGCGATTTCGTGCATCATGGCATCCTGCGCGGCGGCCGCCGTCCTGTCGCCCGCTCCGTCCTTCGTCATGGGTTCGAGCCTAACGCGGGGTTGCGGGCGCGGGCGAGCGTTCTCATATCGCCCTCATACCGTCCGTCACAATCGAACCGCACGTACTCACCGAATCGGAAGAACCTCCATGGCCGCAGAAACCCTCGCCTTTCAAGCCGAAGTCTCGAAGCTTTTGGATATCGTCGCGCGCTCGCTCTACAGCGAACGGGAAATCTTCCTGCGCGAATTGATCTCGAACGCCTCGGACGCTTGCGACAAGCTTCGCTATGAGGCGATCACCCGGCCGGAATTGACCGCCGAGGATGCCGAATTCCGCATCGCCCTGCGCCCCGACGCCAAGGCCAAAGTGTTGGAAATCTCCGACAACGGCATCGGCATGTCGCGCGACGAGATGGTCGAGAATCTGGGCACCATCGCGCGCTCGGGCACGGCGGCCTTCGTCGACCGGCTGGCCGACGAAGGCGGCGAATCGCCCAGCCTGATCGGCCAGTTCGGCGTTGGCTTCTATTCCGCCTTCATGGTCGCGGACGAGGTTCGGGTGACGAGCCGGCGAGCCGGCGAGACGCAGGGCTGGTGCTGGACCTCCGACGGCCAGGGCGCCTTCACCGTCGAGGAGGTCGAGGACGCGCCCGCACGCGGCACCACGATCCGCCTGAAGCTGCGCAAGGACGCCAAGGAATTCCTTGAGCGCGAGCGTCTGGCCGAGATCGTGCGCCGCTATTCCGACCATGTCGCCCTGCCGGTCGTGCTGATCGAGGATGGCGGCGCGGAGCGTGTTCTCAACACCGCCTCCGCTCTCTGGACCCGGCCCAAGAGCGAGATCACGGAGGAGCAGTACACCGAATTCTATCACCATGTCGGCCACGGCTTCGACACGCCCTGGCTGGTCATGCACAACAAGGCCGAGGGGCGGATCGAATATACCAGCCTGCTCTTCGTGCCCTCGGCGCGGCCGTTCAACCTGTTCGACCCGGCCCAGCGCGCCGGCGTGAAGCTCTACGTCCGCCGCATCTTCATCACCGACGATTGCGAAGGACTCGTGCCCGGCTGGCTGCGCTTTCTGCAGGGCGTCGTCGATTCGGAGGATCTGCCTCTCAACATCAGCCGCGAGACCCTGCAGGACAATCCGGTGATCGCGCGCATCGGCAAGGCGCTGGTCAAGCGGGTGCTGGGCGAACTCAAGAAGAAGGCCGAGAAGACACCCGAGGACTATGTCGTCTTCTGGGATAATTTCGGCGGGGTGCTCAAGGAAGGTCTCTACGAGGCCGGCGATCAGCGCGAAAGCCTGCTGCCCCTGGTGCGCTTCCGCTCCACCGAAGTCGAAGGACAGACCAGCCTCGCCGACTATGTGTCGCGCATGAAAGAAGGTCAGGACGCGATCTTCTATATCACCGGCGAGGATGCCGAAGCCCTGGCCCGCAGCCCCCAGGTCGAGGGCTTCCGGGCGCGCGGCGTCGAAGTCCTGCTGATGGCTGATCCGATCGACGATTTCTGGATCCAGGCCGTCGGCGCTTTCGAGGACAAGCCTTTCCGCTCGGTGACGCGCGGCGATATCGACCTTTCCGCCCTCGGCGCCAAGGCGGAAGGCAAGGATGCAGCGAAGGAGGACGAGGCGAAGACGACCGAGGACGCGCCCATCAACGGGCTGATCGCGGCCTTCCGTCTGGCCCTGGCCGACACGGTCAAGGATGTCCGCCGGTCCGAGCGTCTGACCGACAGTTCGGTCTGTCTGGTTGCCGATGACAGCGATCTCGATATGCATCTCGAACGGATGCTCAAGCAGCACAAGCAGCTCGACACGACATCCAAGCGGATTCTGGAGGTGAACCCGGACCATGCCTTGATCCGGGCTCTGGCCGGCATGGCGGCCGATGCCGCTTCGGCGGATATGATCGCCGATGCCGCGGAACTGCTGCTCGATCAGGCGCGCCTCGCCGAGGGCGAGCCGGTGCGCGACGTGGCGGCCTTCGGCCGCCGGCTGGCGAAGGTGATGGAGCGGAGTCTCGGCGCCGCCTAGGCCACGCGGCGCGCCTGTTCGGGTACCGCCGGGCGCCAGCCTCCCAGGGCCAGCCAATGGTCGGGGCCCTGGCCCGGGGCAGGACCACCGTGCGAAAACGGATCAACGCGCCCGCATCGGTCTGGAATTCACCGTCATGAAGGATCGGCGAAGCCTTGTGCAGCAGCTGCGTGCCAAGCGAACGGACGATGCCCATGACCACGGCGGCGGAATAGGGGTCGACGGGACCGGCGCCACGATCGGGCTCGAGCCGGTCGAGAAAAAAGGTGCCGATACGACAGGTCACAGCCTGGGTGCGGCCATGGTCGAAATGGCCGGTGATGCAATAGTCCCCGAGATCTTCGACGACCCCGGCATGGCATTCCCTGGACGGCATGGCGCGCATCCCGCGCGCATCGCGCCAGCGCACGAGGAGCTGCCGGCTCTTCCGCCGGTCTTCCGAAACGACCACGGCAGAATCTGCTGTGCCTTCCTCGAAAGGAAAGCGCGCCGTGCCCGCATTGATTTCCTCACGGAAAATGTCACGCCCTCCGCTTTCGGGCATGGGCCGCTCTCCCCGTTATCATCTCGTCGCAGGGTCACGCTAAGCAACCGCGCGGCGGCCCGATTTGACGGCGGACACAGGCCGGTGGATTCCCGCGGCAATAACGATATTGGCGGAGCTATAGATCCCGGAAGGTCGTATAGGTCTCGAGCGGTTCGCGCCGGGTATAGAGCTCGTTGGCGGGAGCTCTTTCATCGGCATGGCCCAGCGCGAGACCGCAGACGACGATCTCTTCCTCCGGGATGCCGAGGAGGGGTCGCAGGATCTTGTGATAGGGCGAAAAGGCTTCCTGCGGACAGGTGTCCAGCCCCATGCCGCGCGCCGCCACCATGAGGGATTGGAGGAACATGCCGAGATCCATCCAGCTGCCGACGCTGAGATCCCGCTCGATGGTCAGGATCATGCCCACGGGCGCGTCGAAGAAGACGTAGTTGCGGTCCGCGGCGGCTCTGCTGCCCTCGTAATCTCCCTTCACGACACCCATCAAATCGTAGAGGGCCCAGCCAACCTCGCGACGGCGCGCCTTGTAAGGCTCGCGCCACTGTTTCATCGCATAGACGTATTCGGCCTCATGCCCCTCTTCGCCCGAGCGGCGCACCGCCAGGATCTCTTCGCTGATCCTGGCTTTCGTCTCGCCCGCGAAGGCGTAGACATGCCAGGGCTGGTGATTGTTGGCGCTGGGCGCGCGCGCCGCCGTCTCCAACAGGCATTCGATCGTCGCCCGGTCCACAGGATCGGGCCGAAAGGCGCGGATCGAGGCGCGCGAGCGGATCGCGGCCTCCACAGCCTCCCAGGCCGCCGGCCCTTCGGGGGCCTTCGGACGTCTCATGCGGCCGCGAGGATGTTGCGCAACACGTAATGCAGGATGCCGCCGCTGCGGAAATATTCGACCTCGTCCACGGTGTCGATGCGGCAGATCAGCTTCGCCGTCGCCGTGCTCCCGTCGGTCCGGCGGATCGTGCATTCCACGGTCATGCCGGGCTCGATGCCCTCTGCGAAGCCCGTGATATCCACGGTCTCCGAGCCATCGAGACCCAGGGTCTGGCGGATCGTGCCCTCGGGGAATTGCAGCGGCAGCACGCCCATGCCTATGAGGTTGGAGCGATGGATGCGCTCGAAGCTCTCGACAACCACGGCCTTCACGCCCAGCAGGCGCGTGCCCTTGGCCGCCCAGTCGCGTGAACTGCCGGTGCCGTATTCCTTGCCCGCGAAGATGACCAGCGGCACGCCCTCGTCGGCATATTGCATGGCCGCGTCATAGACCGGCATGACCCTACCGTCGGGCATATGCCGGGTCACGCCGCCGACGATCTCCGGCGTCATCTCGTTGCGGATGCGGATATTGGCGAAGGTGCCGCGCATCATCACTTCGTGATTGCCGCGACGCGAGCCGTAGGAGTTGAACTCGCGCGGCTCTACCCCGTGCTCGACCAGATATTTGCCCGCCGGGCTGTCGAGTTTGATCTCGCCGGCCGGCGAGATGTGGTCGGTGGTCACCGAATCGCCCAGCACCATAAAGACGCGGGCATTCTTGATCTCTTCGAGGCCGTGGGCTTCGGCCCCCATGCCCTCGAAGAAGGGCGGGTTGCGGACATAGGTGCTGTTCGGCTGCCACTCGTAGGTCCGGCCGTCCTCGCTGCCCATGCTCTGCCAATCGGCATCGCCCTTGAACACGTCGGCATAGCGGTCGCGGAACATCTCGGGCGTCAGGACAGCGTCGATGACCTCGCGGATTTCCGCGTTGCTCGGCCAGATATCCCTGAGATAGACGGGATTGCCGTCCCTATCCTCGCCCAGCGGGGCGGCCACCAGGTCGATATCCAGGCTGCCGGCCAGAGCATAGGCCACGACCAGGGGCGGCGAGGCGAGATAGTTGGCCTTCACCTGGGCATGGATGCGGCCCTCGAAATTGCGGTTGCCGGAAAGCACGGCGCAGACCGTCAGATCCTCGGCCTCGATGGCCTTGCCGACCGCCTCGGGCAGCGGCCCAGAATTGCCGATACAGGTGGTGCAGCCGTAGCCCACCAGGTTGAAGCCGAGCGCGTCGAGATCGGCCTGAAGATTGCCGGCCTCAAGATAATCGGTGACGACCTGGCTGCCCGGCGCGAAGGAGGTCTTGACCCAGGGTTTGACCTGGAGGCCGAGCGCGAGCGCCTTGCGCGCGACCAGTCCCGCCCCGACCAGCACGCTGGGATTAGAGGTATTGGTGCAGCTCGTGATTGCGGCGATGACGACGGCGCCGTCGCACAGCGCGTAATCCGAGCCGGCGAGCCGCGACTCGCGCCGCTCCGCCCGACCGGACAGGCCCTCGAAATCCTTGCTGAAGGTCACGGAAGCCTTGCTGAGAGCTATCCGGTCCTGGGGCCGCTTGGGCCCCGCGAGGGAGGGTTCGACCGAGCCGAGATCCAGTTCCAGACTATCCGTGAAATAGGGATCGGGGCTGTTCGTGTCGCGCCACATGCCCTGGGCCTTGGCATAGGCCTCGACCAGTGCGACCCGCGCAGGATCGCGCCCGGTGAAGGCGAGGTAGCGCAGGGTTTCGGAATCGACCGGGAAGATGCCGCAGGTCGCGCCGTATTCGGGCGCCATGTTCGAAATCGTCGCCTGATCGGCCAGGGAGAGATGGTCGAGGCCATGGCCGTAGAATTCGACGAATTTGCCGACGACGCCCTTGGCCCGCAGCATCTGGGTCACGGTCAGGACCAGATCGGTCGCCGTCGCGCCCTCGGGCAGGGTGCCGGTCATCTTGAAGCCGATCACCTCGGGAATGAGCATGGAGACGGGCTGGCCCAGCATGGCCGCCTCAGCCTCGATGCCGCCGACGCCCCAGCCGAGGACCGACAGCCCGTTAATCATCGTCGTGTGGCTGTCCGTGCCGACCAAGGTGTCAGGATAGGCCAGGGTGCGGCCACCGCGTTCGGCGGTCCAGACGACCTGGGCCAGATTTTCCAGATTGACCTGATGGCAAATGCCCGTGCCCGGCGGCACGACCCGAAAGTCGTCGAAGGCCTGCTGACCCCAGCGGAGGAACTCGTAACGTTCCGCGTTGCGCTCGTATTCGCGCGCGACATTCTTATCGAAGGAATCGGGATGGCCGAAATAATCGACCATGACCGAGTGGTCGATGACCAGGTCGACGGGCGAGAGCGGGTTGATCTTCTCGGCATCGCCGCCGAGCGCGACCATGGCCGCGCGCATCGCCGCCAGATCGACCACGGCGGGCACGCCGGTGAAATCCTGCATCAGCACGCGCGCCGGGCGAAAGCCGATCTCGCGATCGGAGCGGCGATCGGTCAACCAGGCGGCGACCGCCTTGACGTCATCGACGCTGACCGACTTGCCGTCCTCGTGGCGCAGCAGGTTTTCCAGCAGCACCTTGAGCGAAAAGGGCAGGCGTGAAATATCGCCGAGTCCCGCCTCCGCCGCCGCGTCCAGGCTGAAGTAATCGTAGTCCTTGCCGCCCACCGTCAGGGTGCGGCGTGTTTTCAGGCTGTCATGGCCCGCTTCGGTCATGGTTGGCTGTCCCGTTTTCGAGGTTCCCGCTTGCGTCCGACTATATGCACCGTCGGTGCGCGGATTTCGAGAGGCTTTCCCACAATTGCCCCCAAACCGGATCTGGCAAAGCCCGCAAGCGGTTTTTTCGGCGCGGCGCAGCGCCTAGAGACGCACGTATTCGTAATCGAGAGGCTGGGCGTTGATGCCGCGATCGGGCGGCGCGGTCAGCCTCGGACGGCAGGAACTCGTCGCGCCGCCGGGTCCATTCCTCCGCCGTCATGGCCTTCCCCGAAGGATCGAAGTGGAATCCGACCCAGGGGCCGATGGTGCGACGGAAACGCGGGCTGGGCAGGGTGATTTAGGCATCGATGCCGGCGCGCCACAGCAGGCGGTTCCAGCGCTTCTTCGCAATCCTTGATATAGGCCGAGCGCGTCACCGCGTTCATGGCGTTGCGCAGGGGCACATCCTCGACTTCCAACCCCTTGCCGTCGGCGGCCGGTCGTTCGACCCCGTAGAGAGCATTCGCGCAATCATGGTCCTCGAACCAGCCCTCGTCCGGCCGGCCCTTGATGCCATTGGCGAAATAATTCGCGGCATTGGTCGAGATATCGTTGCCGAACCGGTCGAGCGAGGAGGAGAACCAGAAATTGACGTAGCGCTGGAGCAGGGGCAGGTCGATCACCCCATGGTCGCGCAGCCGCACCGTGTCGTCCGCGCCCAGCTCGGCGATGACCTCGGCGGTGCGCTTGATGATCCGGCCGATCCCGGTATCGCCCACGAACATATGGTGGGCCTCCTCGGTCAGCATGAAGCGGCAGGTCCGCGAGAGCGGGTCGAAGCC
>Ga0302123_10000904_pt1 | contig 21758 bp, 15 predicted proteins | sample CB21_321_MG_FD_203109 | JGI IMG/M metagenome (GOLD analysis project Ga0302123, IMG submission 203109) | Marine microbial communities from Western Arctic Ocean, Canada - CB21_32.1 | ecosystem: Environmental > Aquatic > Marine > Oceanic | place: Canada: Western Arctic Ocean | collected 2017-09-28 | reverse complement strand
TTCGTCCGACGACCGCCGACTCCGCCTCTGATTCCAAAGGAGGTCTGGATCAATAAACCGAAAAAGCCAGACGACGATACTCACTAAACTCCATCCAGGAGTGTCTCAAAGTCGTTGACACGCGCCGGTTACTCTTTGGTGGCTTTGAACTCTCCCAACTCGATAGCTGTTTCGTGGTCAAGAAAGCGCTTGCCGGTCTGGGTCTGCCCCTGATAGTACTTTCGTTGCCAGTTCTTGGGCGCAATGCCGGGCTCGTCCTTGATATCTTCGAGCATTTGGACCCGGCTATCCCGCCAGGCAACATACTCCGTTTCAAGCTCGGAGTTATCGGAAATGGGAGCGAGCGTGGGTTCCAAGCTCGCGGCCAGTCCGCGCGGTATCGGCATGATCATACAGATCGGCTCACCCTTCTCAAAGCGCACCGGTTCATTGACCCGTGTCATCTTCCAGTTCATCGTGAACGAAGCGACGGCCCAGTCGGTTTCTACGACGGCCTCGAGCGGCTGAGCGCCGTCTTTGATCCAGTTGCTTGGGCCTTTGATGAAGAGGTTGATGCCGGGCGGTGTTCGGAAGAGCCACGGAATGCGGAACGTGAAGATGCCGTGCCCAAAATGCGTCAGGACGCGCGAATGCGGCTCGTTGTCGCCGAAGTCGATCTTGAGTTCTTCGGGATAGTCGCCGCCGGTCCACGTAAGAGTAAAGTCCGCCGGATTCGAGATCACCCAGCCCGACTGATTCGCGATCACGAGCGGCAGGCAGCGGTACCCTTGGCGGCGGTCACTGAGGTCCATCCACTCGCGCTCGATCGAGCCCGGCTTGAGGGTCATATCGGGCTCATCAGCGGTTCGATAGGCGAAAAATTTGCGATCTTCCGGCGGCATGTAGGCTTCCTCTTTTCGGCGTGGCGCATCAGCTAGGGATATCTGGTTGTTGCGATGCCCGTCCAAAACGGCATACAATTATCAGAATCAGTAATTCACTGGAGGGTATTCGTGTACGAGAGCAAGATGAAGATCGATCAGGATTCGTTCATACGAAACAGCGCGGCGATTGAGAACGCTGCTGAGTGGCTCCCGTCGGCTGCGGTCCAGGGTAACAGCCCGCAGTCAGCAAGTCCCTTCGCAAGTTGTGGTCCGGTCGGGCCGGCGATATACGCCTTCGCGAGTTGTGTCTGCCGGCCCGGGCCGGTGAGAACGCACTCGGCGAGCCCCTTCGCGAGTTGCACCATGCTCCCGGCACCCGTAGACAAGAACCACCTTCAATCAGCAGCGACGTTCGCAAGTTGTGTCTGCCCCCCAGCAATCGAAACTAGCAGCCATACACAATCGGCAGCGGCATTCGCAAGCTGCAGCTGCACACCCTAGCCGCAAAGCGAATCGTGGAAATCCACGGGGTCACTGCCGGTAGACGAACTCGTTCAGATTAAACAGCGTCTGGCAGAAGTCGACCAGCCCCGTCGGGTTGCCTCGAATAAAATCGATTGCACGCAGTTTTTCAGCGGGCGTAGCCGGGCGGGCAAGCGCAAGCTGAAACGCGCGGTCAACCTGTGCTCCGAGATCCGCTCCCGCGTCTTCCACAAGCCGTTGAGCAAAGAACTTCGCCTGCAGCAAGATCTCCGCATTGTTCATCAATAGCAATGCTTGCGGTGCGACGGTCGAACTGGCCCGTTCGGAGCAGTGCCCCACCGTGTCCGGCTGGTCGAAGGCCTCGAACATCGGGTAGCGAATCGAGCGTTTCGAGAAGACGTAGACGCTACGCCGCCAAGTTCCTCGATCGCCTACCTCCTTGCCGCCCCAAACTCGCGAGGTCGAGGACTGCCACAGATCAGGATCAATATACGGCCGCACCGCCGGTCCGCCGATGGAACGATCGAGCGTTCCGGCCGCGGCGAGCATCTGGTCCCGAATCGCCTCCGCCTCCAACCGCCGTCGCGGCATGCGCCAAAACAGCCGGTTGCCCGGATCTTCCGCAAGGTTCGCGCCAACATCGTCACTCGACCGGCGGTACGCATCAGAGTTCATCATCAAACGGTGCATGTGTTTGACGCTCCAGCCCGAGCGAACGAACTCCGTGGCAAGCCAATCCAGCAGTTCCGGATGAGACGGCTTCTCGCCTGTCTTGCCGAAATTGCTCGCCGACCGCACGATGCCTTTCCCGAAGTGGTGCTGCCAGATGCGATTCACCATCACCCGCGCCGTCAAGGGGTTCTCCTCCGACGCAATCCACTCCGCGAACTGTCGCCGACGGTGACTCGTCTGGGCCTGGACGGGCGGCGGCTCGTAGATCACTGGTTGCGAGGTCGCCACGCTGAGTACGCCGGGCTCCAATTGCGAGCCCTTCGACCCCGGATTGCCGCGGTGCAGAAAGTAAGAAGGCAAGGCGTCGGCACTCTCCTCGGTCACCGTGCGCGCCGTTGGATAAGAGCCCGGGCGTTGCTTGTCGAGCTTCTTGATTTCAAGTTGTAGCGCTTCTCGCTCGGCTCGCTCGGCTGCCGACATCAAGGCCCCGATCTCACCCGCTTTGATCTGCCGAAAGAGTGCTTCGACTTGTCGCGCATTCAGCCGTTGTCCCTCTGAGCGCTTCTCTTTGGGGGTCTCCCACGCCTCCCGGTAGTAAGCGGGCAAGGCATCGAGCTTCTCTTCAAACAGTCGCTCGCGATAGGGCTTCTCGATTTCAGCGACACGCTCTTTACGAACCTTCTGCTCCGCCTCAATCGCCTCATTCGCCGCCTTGTGCCGTTTGACAACATCGTCCGGCACGAGCGGGTAATCGACCTCCTTCGTCGAGAAGAAGACCGCCTGCATTTGGTAGTAGTCCTTCTGCGGGATCGGATCGAACTTGTGGTTGTGGCAGCGCGCACAGCCAACCGTCATCCCCAAGAACGTCAACGACGTCGTGGAAACGTTGTCGTCCAACTCGTCCATGCGCGTGCGTTCGTCCTTGATGTTGTTGTCGAGAATCAGCCGCAGATAGCCTGTCGCGATGTGTGCCTTCGGATTCCCGGGATCGATCTCATCGCCGGCGATCTGTTCGCGAATGAAGCGGCCATACGGTTTGTCATCGTTGAACGCTTGAATGACGTAGTCGCGATAGCGCCACATCGTCGGCCAATCGAAGTCTCGCTCATAGCCGCCGGAATCGGCATAGTGCACGAGGTCAAGCCAATGACGGCCCCAGCGTTCTCCGTAGTGCGGTGAAGCCAGCAGCCGATCGACAAGCTTCTCGAATGCGTCCGGTGAACCGTCGGCAACGAATGCATCCACTTCCTCCGGCGACGGCGGCAGACCAACCAGGTCCAAGTAGGCTCGCCGGATCAACGTCCGCTTGTCGGCTGCGGGTGCCGCTTTAATCCCCTCGTCCGCCAGACGCACTAGGAGAAAACGGTCAATGGGCGTCCCTTGCCTGCCCGGAGGCCTAACGCGAACCGGGCGCCGAAAGGCCCACCAAGAGCGTTCCTCGTCCGTAATCGGACGCTCTTCCAGCTTCTTCAAGGCGGCACGGCGTTCGGCCTCCTCATCCGTCACGGCCGCTTCAGGATAAGGCGCGGCGGACAGTATCCACTTCCGCAGCGTCTCCAGCTCGGCGTCGGACAACTTACTCCCGGGCGGCATCTCGGGCTTCGAGGAATGCGTCGCGAACTTCCAGGCGAAACTCAATTCCAAGCTGGTCGGCGACACCGCCGGACCGCGCTCGCCCCCCTGCAGTGCCTTCTCGCGCGTCCGCAGGTCCAAACCCGACATTTGCATCGCCGCCCCATGACACGCGAAGCAATTCGTCTTGAGAATCTCGTAGGCTTGCTCGGCAATATCAGCGGCATCCACCGCAGACGGGAACACAAGAGCAACACACGCCAATGCGGCAAGATTTTGCAACGTGGCGACGAATACACGTCGTATCGTTCTCATTGGGACCACTGCTAGCAAGGGTACGGGAAGCATCCTTTGGACGCAATCTAACAGATCGAACGCAGGTCGTTTCCAGACCCTGGGGTAGAATGGGACCATGATGCGCAATGCTTTTGCGAGGGCGGTTTTCGCACTCGGATTACTCGCTTTTCTCGCTGTCTTGAATCCACAAGCCTCCTTCGGACAAGCCGAGGGCAACGGTGGATTTTTCGATCCCGAACCCAAGGTCTCGACCGAAGGCACACCGCCCAGCAACGCCCTCGACAAGACGGATTTGGAGTTCTTTCTCCGCCACCTCTACTTAATGGACTCCGACATCACCGTCGAGATTACTGACTACAAGCCGTCGTCCGTGGAAGGCCTGATGGATGTCCAGCTTAAGGCCACCAAGGGCAACCGCAGTCAGCAGCGCTCCTACCTGGTATCGAAAGATGGCAAGACCATCATTGAAGGAAAGAGCTACGACATCGCCGAGAACCCCTTCAAACAGAATCTTGACAAGATCAACAACGTGGGCCGGCCCGCGTTCGGCAAGGAGGGCGCTCCCGTCGTCATCTCGATCTTTAGCGATTTCCAGTGTCCGTATTGCGCCAATGAAGCGAAGGTCTTGCGCACGCAAATTCCCGAGAACTATGCGGAGAACGTACGTGTCTACTACCACGACTATCCGCTCAAGATGCACAACTGGGCGTACCAGGCGTCGATCGCGGGACAGTGCATCCAACAGATGGATCCGGAATCATTCTGGAAGTTTCATGACTGGATCTTTGAGAAGCAAAAGTCCATCACCGTACAGAACCTCAAAGACAAGGTCGGCGAGTTCGCGTCCACCCACGGCCTCGATGTCCTCAAGCTCTCCCCGTGTATCGAGAACGAAGGAACGAAAGCAACCATCGATGACTCGATCCAACTCGCGCAGGAGTTAGGGGTGCGTTCGACCCCATCGATCTACGTAAACGGCCGCCACCTCACAGGCAACGTTCAGTGGGCGCAACTCAAGCAGATCATCGATTACGAAATCGAATATCAGAAGGTCACCGAGAACGCCGGCGACGATTGCGGTTGCCAGGTTGAAGTCGACATCCCCGGTCAGAACTAAGGAGTCCCCTTGAACAGCAGACGCGCCGCCGTCACGCGGTATACCTCTCTCTTCCTCGCCCTTGTTCTTCTCGCGCCGGCAGCAGGAGCGGCGGAACTCACACGCTCTGATGCCACCCGCTATATCGACCATGTGAAGTACCTGGCCGCCCCGGAGCGCAAAGGGCGCGGTGCCGGCATGCCCGAACTCGAAGAGGCCGGGCGCTACATCGCCGAGCAGTTCAAGGCCTATGGCTTGCAGCCGGGTGTCGGCGGGGCTTCGTTCCTGCAACCCTTCTCCGTCACAACCGGCGGCAAGATGGGTGAGGGCAACCGCTTCGTCGTAAAGGCCAAGACAGGCGAAACTTCGCTCAACCCCGGCACGGACTATGTGCCCGTCAACTTCTCTACCGCCGGCTCGTTCTCAGGCGAGGTCGTATTCGCGGGCTACGGCATCACTGCCGACGAATTCGACTACGACGATTTCATCCACTTCGACGTCACCGACAAAATCGTTGTGGTCTTCCGCTACGAGCCGAAGAGCTTCAAGAGCCAACGCCGCGGCGGACGACGCGAGTACTCGCATCACGCCCACCTGATCTCGAAAGCGATCAACGCGCGCGATCGTGGCGCGAAGGCCGTGATTCTCGTCAACGGCAACCTCGATGACGACAAAGACGAGCTCGTGAAGTTCGGCGCCATCTCAGGCCCGGAAGACTCCGGCATCGCCATGCTCCACGTCAAGAACAAAGTCGTGGACGGTTGGCTCAAGGCCGCTGATACCTCCCTCAAGCAACTCCAAACAAAGCTCGACAAAGGCAACGCTCAATCCTTCGCGCTTCCATCAGAATTAACCGTTTCGTTCGACATCGACATCGAACGGGAAAAAGCAACGCTCCACAACGTGGTCGGGTACCTTCCCGGCAAGAGTGACGAGTACGTGGTCGTTGGAGCCCACTACGATCACCTGGGGCTCGGCGACCAGAGTTCCCTGGCGCCGTCAAAGATCGGTAAACCGCATCTCGGCGCCGACGACAACGCCTCAGGCACGGCGGGGTTGATCGAGCTCGCCCGCGTGTTCTCAGCGCGCCGGGATTCACTCGATCGCGGAATCCTCTTTCTCGCGTTCAGCGGCGAAGAGATCGGCCTACTCGGCTCGGCGTATTGGGTGGAGAATCCGACCCACCCGATCCAGGACGCCGTGTCAATGCTCAACATGGACATGATCGGACGCATCTCGAACGCCAAACTCTACGTTGGCGGAACGGGTACCGGAAGCACATTCAAAGATTTACTCGGCGATCTCAAGGACGCGCACCCCTTCGAGCTTTCGTTCTCCGAAAGTGGCTACGCCGCCAGCGATCATACCTCGTTCCTCCCCAAGAAGGTGCCCGTGCTCTTCTTCTTCTCAGGGCTGCATGGCGACTACCACAAGCCGTCCGACTCATGGGACAAGATCAACGCCGACCAAGCCGCCGAAGTCGTGGATTTCATCGGACAGGTGGCTTCCGAATTGATCTCCACCGACGACCTACCCAAGTACAAGACCGTTAGCGGCGCGGCCCATGGCAGCGCACCCGCGCGCGGCGGGGGCGGCGGCTACGGCCCCTACTTTGGCTCCGTGCCTGATTTCGCGCCCGTCAAAGACGGCGTCAAGTTCGCCGACATTCGGCCCGGCTCCCCGGCGGATAAAGCCGGGCTCAAAGGCGGCGACATCCTCAAGCAATTCGGCGACAAGCCCGTCCTCAATCTCCACGACTTCACCTACGCCCTGCGCGCCAGTGAAGTAGGCGACACCGTCGATGTCATCGTCGAACGCGACGGCAAGAGCATCACCGCGAAAGTAACCCTCGAACAACGAAGATAGCTTCCAAACCGTAGGGGCACGGCATGCCGTGCCCGCGCTCCCCTGAGCAACGACACGCCGCCGGAAGATATCGCCAGGCGACTCGACTAGAATCAAATAAGGGCGCAATGAGTGAAACCACCAACGGCAACACCAGCACGGACGCGACCACGGTAGGCAACTACTTCGTTTCGAACTATCCGCCGTATAGCTATTGGAACCCCGAGTCCGTCGACCAGGCATTGGGAGTGCTCGACACCCCTCCCGCGGCAGGCGTACCCTTCGGCCTCTACATCCACATCCCGTTCTGCCGCAAGCGCTGCCGCTTCTGCTACTTCAAGGTCTACACCGACAACGAGTCGTCGGAGATCACACGCTACCTCGAAGGCGTTGCGAAGGAACTAACGATCTACGCCGACAAGGCCGCCGTTGCCGGTCGCAAACCTAAGTTCATCTACTTCGGCGGCGGAACGCCGTCCTACATTTCAACGCAACAACTGTCGGCGCTCGTCGACTCCATCCAGCCGCTCTTCCCGTGGGACGCAGCGGAAGAGATCGCCTTCGAATGCGAACCGGGCACGATCACGAAGCACAAGCTTGAGATCCTCCGCGACATCGGCGTCACCCGCCTGAGCCTAGGCATCGAAAACTTCAGCGACCCGATTCTCGAAGTCAACGGCCGCGCGCACGGCGCAAAGGAAATCGACCGCGCCTACGACTTCGCGCGTGAGGTCGGCTTCCCGCAAATCAACATCGACTTGATCTCCGGCATGGTTGGCGAGACCGACGCGAACTGGGAGGAGTGCATCCGCAAGGCCATCGCACTCGACCTCGACAGCATCACCATCTATCAGATGGAGCTACCTCAGAACACCGTCATCTCAAAGGAAATGCGCATCGACGGCAAGCCCGCCCCCGTCGCCGACTGGACGACCAAGCGCAACTGGACCCGCTATGCGTTCGCGGAATTCGAGAAAGCCGGCTACACATTGACCAGCGGATATACCGCCGTCAAAGACCCGGCCGCCGCCAAGTTTCTCTACCGCGATCTGCTGTGGAGCGGCGCTGACATGCTGGGCATCGGCGTGTCGTCCTTCGGACACTTGCAAGGCGTTCACTACCAGAACGAGCATCACATGCACGCCTACCTCGATTCCGTTGAGGCCGGTGAGATTCCGATCCGGCGGGCGCTGCGGACAACCGAAGAGGAGCGCATGATTCGTGAGTTCCTGCTGCAAATGAAGAAGGGCCGCGTCGACAAACCGTACTTCCAATCGAAATTCGGCGTCGACCTGCAGAACCGCTTTGGACGCGGACTCGAAGCGCTGCAACGCGAGGGCCGCGTGAAGATCGACGACGAGAGCGTGACGCTTACACGCGAAGGGCTGCTCCGCGTCGACGAGCTGCTCCATCAATTCTTCCTGCCGCAACATCGCCCAGCGCAGGCTGCATAGAGTAAGCATCGATGACCAAGGACTACGACGCGATCGTGATCGGAGCAGGCCCGGCCGGGTCCACCACCGCGACCGTCCTAGCCTCGAAGGGCAGACGGGTTCTCGCGATCGAGCGCGAAAAGTTTCCGCGCTACCACGTCGGCGAATCGCTTATTCCCTACACGTACTTTCCGCTTGAGCGCATCGGCATGATCGAGCGGATGAAGAAGTCTCACTTCCCGAGCAAGCACAGCGTTCAGTTTGTCAGCCGCCACGGCAACCTATCGCAGCCGTTCTATTTCTTCGAGCATCTAAAGCACGATGCATCCTGCACCTGGCAAGTACTTCGCAGTGAGTTCGACCAGATGCTCATGGAGAACGCCCGCGAGAAAGGCGCCGAAGTCATCGAAGAGACCAAGGCCACCGACACCATCCAGGAAGACGGGGCTGTCGTCGGCGTGCGCGCCGAGACCAAAGACGGGCGCGATCTCGAATTCCGCGCGCCCATCACCATCGATGCCACCGGCCGCGACTCCCTCTCGATGCTGCGCAATGGCTGGCGCGTGCGCGACGCGGAACTCAAGAAGATCGCCATCTGGACCTACTACCAAGGCGCGGTCCGCGACCCAGGCCGCGACGAGGGCGCGACAACCATCGCCGCCATTCCCGAGCGTGGCTGGTTCTGGTACATCCCGCTGCCGAACAACATGGTCAGCGTCGGCGTGGTCGCTGAAAGCGAATACCTCTACAACGAAACGCGCGATCTCGAGCAGATCTTCCTACGCGAAGTGAAAAACAATACCTGGATCGAAGAACATCTCACTACCGGAAAACGAACCGAACCGTTTCGTGTCACCGGCGAGTTCTCGTATCGCTCGCGCTATAGCGCCGCCAACGGGCTGGTGCTAACCGGCGATGCCTTCGGATTCCTCGACCCCGTGTTTTCCTCCGGCCTCTTCTTTGCCCTACGGGGTGGAGAACTCGTTGCCGACGCCGTCGACGCCGCTCTCACCGCCGAAGACTACTCCGCCGCCCGCTTCAGCGATTACGCCGACGAGATGCGCAGCGGCATGGAAGCGATGCGCCGGCTGGTCTACGCCTTCTACGATCGCGGCTTTAGCTTCGGCGACTTACTCAAGGAACATCCCGAGTTCGGCCCGGATTTGACCGACTGCCTGATCGGGAATCTCTCTCGTGATTTCGAGCCCCTTTTTGAAGCCGTGTCGAAGTTCGCGGCCGTACCGGATCCATTGCCTCACGGGCGTCCGCTGGTGGCCGCCTGAGTTCACGCGGCTGAGAAGAAATGGGGACCGTTCCAAGCGCCGAAATCGAAGCCGCCCAATTAGGCAAGCTTCGATCCCTGGTCAAGACAACCCTCGCCTCGAACCCCTTCTATACAGCGAAGCTGAGAGCGGCCGGAGCCGATCGCTTACCGGAGAGCCTAGCCGACTTCGTCTCCCAAACGCCGCTCACGACGAAGCAGGAACTCGTCGACGATCAGCTCCGCAATCCGCCCTACGGCTCAAACCTCGCTTTCCCGGTTGACGACTACTGCCGCTTCCATCAGACAAGCGGCACCACCGCTACGCCTGTTCGCTGGCTCGACACGCGCGAAAGTTGGAGTTGGATGGTCGACGCGTGGCAGCGCATCTTCGAGGCCGCCGACACGACCGCCAAGGACCGCATCTTCTTCCCGTTTTCGTTCGGGCCGTTTCTCGGTTTCTGGACGGCCTTCGAGGCGGCACGCCGCATGGGCTGCCTGGCGATTCCCGGCGGCGGACAGCGCAGTGCGGCGCGACTCCAGATCATCGTCGACAACGAAGTCACCGTCCTCTGCGCGACACCCACGTACGCAATCCGGCTCGGCGAAATAGCGGCGGAAGAAAATGTCAACCTCTCCGCCGCGAAGGTGAAAGCGATCATCGTGGCGGGTGAACCCGGTGGCGCGATTCCGTCCACACGGACCCTCATCGAAAAGCTGTGGCCCGGCGCGCGTGTCCACGATCACTACGGCATGACCGAGGTTGGCCCGGTCAGCTACGAGTGCCCGAAACGACGCGGGGTCACGCATGTGATCGAATCGAGCTACATCGCCGAGATCATCGATCCGGAAACACTGAAGCCGGTCGCGCCCGGCGAAGTCGGCGAGTTGATCCTCACGACGTTGGGCCGAACCGGGTCACCGGCCATCCGCTACCGAACCCGCGACCTCGTGCGCGCCGCGAACAACACAGCGTGCGAATGCGGCAGCTACGAACTCGCTCTCGAAGGCGGCATCCTCGGCCGAGCTGACGACATGGTCGTCGTCCGCGGCGTGAACCTCTACCCCAGTGCGGTTGAGCAGGTTCTAAGAAACGACGGGTCGGTCGCCGAGTTCCAGGTCGAGATCAACACTGCCGGTGACCTACCCGAACTCCGCCTTCGCATCGAACCCAACGGACCTGACATCGATCAGACCGAGCTATCGAACCGCATCGGACAATCTCTCCACCGGGCTTTCGGCCTACGCTTCAACGTCGAATGCGCCGCCCCCGATACCCTGCCCCGCTTCGAAATGAAAGCAAAACGCTGGACCCGCAGTTAAAGCTACGCACCTACCGCACCAGCACCACAGGAACGCCGATCTCACACGCCAGCCGCTCGATCGCCCCCTCATCGAGCAGTTCGCTATCAAGCGCCAACAGCATCAGTCGGCTCGACGATCGCCGCGCCGCCCGAAGTAGGTCCGCGCAAGACGTAGCCGCCAGGTCGTGAGTCACGACACGGATCTTCTGCCCCTCTAACCACTGACGGCACTGCTCAGCGAACTCCTCGTCCTCGGCAGTTTGGGCGTCAGGGAATAGCAACATCACCGGCAGGCGATCGGCCTGCGCGATGCGAGCCGCCAAGGCTAACGTTCGACGTCCTCCGACCGTATTCGGACAGTAGGCCGCGACCGGCTCAACATATCCCGGAGGCTTGCTGCTAGAGCTTCGCACATCGGTGACCCGGCTCTGATGGCCGACCACGAATACGTCCGCCACTTCGCGATCCGACAATGTTTCGTGAACAAGGCCACCCTGGCTTACTCGAAATGAGTGCACCACCTCAGCCTGGCTCGCGGACTCTTCCAGCAGATGCCGAGCCTCTTCCGCCTTCGCGCGCAGCCTTCTCTTCAGCGCCGCGGCATCCAGCGACCGCGGCGTGCCAACCGAGAAGCAAACTTCCTGCGAGTTGGGCAACGCCGCCAGCTTCAGTAAACTCGCATCCTCGATGAACAACCCATGCAACTCCGCGCGAAGCTGCCCCGCCAGAGCGGCCGCCACCTCCAACGCGGCGAACCCCTGCCGCGAATCATCGAGCGCGACAAGAATCCGCCCGGCCGTCCGTTCGTCAATGACGAACTTCATTCGGACTCGCCTGCGTTCTGCTCGGCCCCGATCGCTTTGCGGAGCTCAAACAACTCCTTCAACCGTGCTTCGACCTTCTGATTCACTGTGCCTTCCGGATACGCGCCGTTCTCATCCCGCTCACCCGCTTCAACACCCGTCAGCAGAGTGATCGCCTCGTCCACTGTCGTTGCGGCAAAGACGCGGAACTCGCCCGCCTCCGCGGCATCGCAAATATCTTGCCGCAGCATCAAGTGTTTCGTATTCGTGGAAGGAATCAATACCCCTTGCTCGCCCGTCAGGCTACGCGCCTTGCACACGTCGAAGAACCCTTCGATCTTTTGGTTAGCCCCCCCGATCGGCTGCACCTGCCCGTGCTGGTTCAACGAGCCCGTCACCGCGAAGTTCTGTCGAATGGGAACACCCGACAGAGCCGACAGCAACGCACAAAACTCGGCAACCGACGCGCTATCCCCGTCCACCATGCCGTACGACTGCTCGAACACCAAACTCGCCGTCAGTGACAACGGATAGTCCTTCGCATACCGCGACGCAAGAAGGCTCGAGAGAATCAATACGCCCTTCGAGTGGATCGCGCCACCCAGCTTCACCTCGCGCTCGATATCCACCACCTCGCCCTTACCCAGCCTTGCCGTGGCCGTGATGCGAGAGGGCTGCCCAAACGAGAAGTTCCCCAATTGCAACACCGATAGTCCGTTCACTTGCCCGACTTCGGCGCCTTCCGTGTCGATCAATACCGTTCCGCGCAGGATACGTTCCTGCACACCCGAGCGAACGCGATCCGACCGATAGATCTGCTTCTCAATCGTCTTGCGAATGTGCTCCGCCGATATCGCCTCGGCTTCCTCTTCCTCGGCCCAATGGTTCGCTTCACTAAGCAAGTCCGCGAGCGAGCGCATATGCGTGGATAGTTTCTCGGAATCATTGGCTTGCCGAACCGCGTACTCAATCGCCAAGGCCACCGCGCCTTGGTCGAGATGGCGCAGCTTGTGCTCTCGAACAAGCGTCGCCATCAGCCGCGCGTAGAGCACGATGTTTGCTTCGTTGCGATCCACCTCTTCTTCAAAATCCGCGGCAACTTTGAACAGCTCACCGAAGTCCGGATCGCTCTGGTACAGCATGTAGTAGAGAGACCGGTCGCCAATCAGCGCCACCTTGACGTTGAGAGGAATCGGCTCGGGCTCGATCGACACCGTGCTCACCATGCTGGCCGCCTCGCCGAGCGATTGAATCTTCAGGTTCTCTGACAACAACGCCCGCTTCAAGCCCTCCCAGGCATAAGGTTGCTGCAACAATCGCAAGGCATCGACGACAAGGTAGCCACCATTGGCGTGATGCATCGAACCCGGTTTGATCAGTGTGAAATCGGTGGCTAGGGTGCCCATGCGCGCTTCATGTTCGGCACGCCCAAAAAGGTTCTGAAACGTCGGCCGGTCTTCATACACGACCGGCGCGCCGCTGCACCCGCAGTTGTCTACAAGAAGATTCACCTTGTAGCGCCGAAACGAGGGTGGCCGCGGTACCGGAAGGCCGGGCGTCTTCGGTTCCTCCTTGTCCGACGGACGGAACTCATCGGCATGCTCGATCGTGTCCTTCTCCACTTCCGTCAGGTAGTTCAGGACCGGCTTCAGCTTCTTGAACTTCTCCCGTAACCTCGCAATCTGCCGCACGATCACGAACCGCGCCGCCTCGCGATTGAGTTCACGAATCTTGTCGCGCGTCTCTTTCTGCCATTCAGGAACCTGCTCCATCACTTTCCGCAGGCCCAGTTGCACCTCGTTAACGGCGATCTCGATCTCTTTCTTCTCTTCCTCGGGAAGTTTCTCAAAGTCGTCCGGCCCGACGACCTCGCCCTCTCGCACGGGCGCCAAGGCAAACCCCGCCGGAGTTCGGATCAGACGAAGTCCCTTGTCCTTCGCTGCCTTGTCGAGTTGCACAAAGGTGTCATCGTGCCGCTCCTTGGCCGCTTCTTCAATCTCCTGGAGCTGGCTTCGATGTTCTTCCGATTCCAGCGCCGAAGGGATCGCGGTCTGCAGATCGTCCACGAACTGGTCCATATCCCTGCGCAGCTCGACCCCGGCGCCACAGGGCAGCAGCAGCGCTCGCGGCTGGTGCTTCTGCTCGAAGTTGTGGACGTAGCACCAGTCGGTCGGCGTCTTCTGCTTGGCCGCCTTCTGCTCAAGCAACTGCCGCACCATCGTCTGCTTGCCGAGCCCTGGTGGCCCGAGCACGAACAGATTGAATCCCTTCTGCCGAATGCCGATCCCAAACTCGACCGCTTCCAGGGCGCGCTCTTGCCCCAGGATCTCGTCCAGATCATCAATCTCGTTCGTCGTCTTGAAGGGCAATGCACCGGGGTCACACCGCCAGCGCAGCACATCCGTCTTGAGTGGTTCCATTTCGCTCATGCTCTTTCTCGGAGACCGTTCAGTATACCGGCAGGCCTGCGCGGGCACCCGACCGCGCCGCGCCGCCGATGATACAATGAGCCGCTTGGGAGAAGGAGCAATCGCGCAGACAAATCGCGCAAGCGCCCCGCCTTCCATGCCCTAAGTTTTGTCCCCACATTCAGGGCGCGTAGCTCAATTGGCAGAGCAAGTGACTCTTAATCACTAGGTTGAAGGTTCGATTCCTTCCGCGCTCACCACCCTTACCCTAGATAACAATACAGTTACAAGAACCAGCGAGAACCCCGTCCAGGGCTAGCCGCCGCCATGTCCGTGCTGTGTCCGTTTTTCGAGAGCCCCGCAGATGCCTATCGCGTGGCTCCACCCGCTTGAGTAAGCCGATTGTTCAAACTGGGCCTTGCACTCTCCTCAATCCCTGCCGTGGCCGCGAGCGTCGATTCCCGGTTCCGCCCGTCGCACCGAGATCGGTTCGATCTGCTCTCGGGTACTCGGATCACCCCGCTTCGAAAGATCCGCGACAAGTCTAACTTGGCTTCTGACCCCAGGGCCGCGAGCTCTTCGTTGATGTCCACTCTCTGTGCCGCTGGATTATCCGGAGCGCCTCCGACTCGCGGAGGACGTGCACCGGTCGTCCGTTGAGTGTTTTACGTGCGATGTTTAAGCGCCGCCGCGACGGAACTTTCCGCTCGTTTGACGTAGGATCTGGGTACCGACTGTGTAACTCAATTGGGCGAACCGGTTCAGTTGGTGGCTCTTCGGAATCTCCGAAGTTGCGGGCCGTGATTAGTGGCGGGGGAGGAGAGCTGTATGTCGTCAGTTGGAGGGCTCGGTATCAGATTCCTTGGAGCAATGTACCGGGTGTTGGAGCCCTCGGGAAGTCTTGTCGTCGAGTCACCTTCAGCGAGATCAATCTGTTCCTGTCCCAGACCCGGCCCTTCTGAACTCGGTGCCGGTCAAATCGATCCCTTCCAGGTTCAGAATACTCAGAGGCGCTGCGCCAGCTCACTGAGACCTTCAACGATTTGTTGAGGAGTATCGTCCGCCCGGATTGGCGTTGAACGCGATGTATTGCCCTGATTGTGGCGTAGGCGCTCAAGGATACATCTTTCAATTGTCGAGGCCAAAGGCCGATACGTTCTTTCGAACTCCCGTCGAAACGCATCTAGTCGATCGAGATGATCGATGTGGAGTTGAACCGATTCGTCGGTATTCGGTGCAGGGAAAGACGCGGTGGCGCCCCGCGCCTCTCTCCACTCGTCCAGAAAAGGCTGGATCTGGTCTGCGAACTTGCGCACTTCGCGGCGCAGTCCGTCGTCGCTCAATTCCGAGTAGTGACGTTGCAACTCCGCAGCTTTCCGGTCACATTTTCCAGGAGTTGTATTGGATGAACTACCCCGCTTGTCTGCGAGTTGAGCGACCTGCGTGTACTTGTGAGATGGGTCAGTCGGAAGCTGGGAGACTGTGTCATCTTTGGGTTGAATCTCGTTCTTGTTCTGGCGCGGCACGAACCCAAGCCGGCCGATCACCCCCCCCAGCCATTGCGGCGATTATCAGGCCCACGAGAATCATTGCAGGCGCCGCCGGCAACCGGCGCTCCTGGCTGATGAAGGCGGCTAGTCGTTGGGCCAGAGCGCGAGCGTCAAGCGATGGTTCGTCTGTGCTGTTCTCCTGATAGCCAGAAAGAGCAGTGGGCGCCGAGTTACGTTGCCCCGCAGGTGCCGTCACCAGATAGCCGACAACGAGCACGCTGCAAAGTGCGAGGATAGCTGCACTCATTGGGAACCATCGAACATCTGATCGAGCGGGGAGTGGATTGGGCTCAACTCGTGTTTCTTCGGGCGCTGTCTGTTGTAGTGCAGTTTCGATAGTTGGGCGGGGAGCGGCGGGTTGACTCGCGCCTTGTGTTCGGCCTACCGTCCTTTCTTCAGGTACCGCATCGGCGCCAATTGTGCCCACCGTTTCCGATCGATCGGCGTTCTTGCCCCGCCTTACAGCATCCACAAATAGCTCGGGAACATCTCTATAGTCAGGCCGGACGATCAAGATTTTCAGCAGAGAATTTGTCGCGGCGTCCCAATCGTCACTACTGAGAGCTTCGCTGGCTTTGCTGTAGTGCTCATCCAGCGCAACTTCAATCTTGGCTCTCTCAAGAGCTTCTCCCCAGACACCGTCAACATCCTCTGCAGACAGCCATTCGTAGCGAGCGAGGGCCGCCTGCCAGTTCTTTTCCCGTTCGAACGCTTTCGCCTCCTCGCCTGCCCGACTGATACTATGTCCCTTCACCTGGCGCTCAAGTTCCGCAACCTTTTCGCCGTCTCCGGCTTTTCTGTAGGCTGCTATCGCCTCATCAAGCTCGCCACGATCGAACAGCAGTTCGGCACGTCGGGCCCATATCTGGGAGATCCTACTCCGAGCTGTCACGTCCTCGAACGACAACTCAAGCACACGTTCGTATGCTCGAAGAGCATCCTCACGTTCTTTGCGTTTTTCGTGCCGTTCGCCCTTCTTCAGCAACGCTTCAATCATTGGTACGTGCGCAGCGTTCTCGTCAATTCGATGAGCGATTTCCAATTCTGCAAGAGCTTCGTTGAGCCTGCCGTGCTCGGTGAAAACCTCTCCGAGGAGGAGTCTCGACGCCAAATGTTCCGAGTCGATAGCAAGCGCCTCGCGAAGCTGGCCTTCGGCGCTCTCAATATTGCCCAGCTGGATGAAATGGTCCGCCGTCTGGTAGAAAGCCTCTACCAGAGAGACGGTTGTTTTCGAAGACACAGCGACGTCTCGGTTTGCGCTCATAACTGTCAGTTCCCTTGAACGCCTGCCAATGGGCAACAAGCGGCACGCACCACCAGCGATGATACGACAGTTCGGGGATGGTTTGTGACACCGCGATGCTTTCCCTCGACTTCGCGGAGGCTCGCTTGCAGCCGAAAGGCCCTGCAGTAGAAAGGTCTGTGGGGTAGCCCCTGTAGAGTATCGGCGCGCATTGGCGACATCGATGTCCTCTCACCAGACAGTCTTTGGAAGTTACCTTGGTCTGGCTAAGACCGGACGGCTCAGTCCCGCCGCAGAGCTTCGTTCTCGTGACCGATGCGGTCGGACCAAGGTGGCCTGAGCGGGCTGTGGAACTAGGTCCATTGGGATTGACGCGGGAATCGACGGCGCTCAGACAACCAGCCGTGAGCCGCTCCTGTTCCGTCTGTATTGGAAAGGACAACTGACTAGCCCTAAGCCAGCGGCATATGTAGTACTTTGGTACCATTGGTTTTAGTGCGCTATTGTTTCCCTGTGTTTCTGTTGCTCGCCTCCGTTTCGGGGGCACTCGCGAGTACTGTTGGCCTATCCAATGCACAGCAGGACGGTCCGCAACGCCTTGAGGTCGGTATTCATCTACAACAAGACGTTTCGACGACGGCCATTCAGTGGCGACTTGAGTACTCAGGTGTTCACCTGATCTCCATCGATGTGGAGAAGATCTCTGATTCCAGCACAACGCGCCGACTCGAGTGTGTAACCGTCGTGGCGGGTGTCTCCTGTTTGACATACGATCCGAACAATGCTCTCGTTGGACCAGGAACGTTTGCACGGGTGACCCTAGTGCAATCCGGCTCCGAGGACTGGGGCAACATGATGCTTCGCCTGACGGGCGTCCGGGCCGCTACACACGACGGTGATCCGCAACAGATTAATAGTTCGACGCCGTGGATATCCGCAGGTGGTGGGAATCGCCCTCCCGAAGCCGAAGATACGACGGTCGTGACAAGGAGCGGTGTTCCGACCCAAGTTCGTCTCACTGCCTTGGATCCGGACGGGGATCCGCTGACGTTCTCGATTACCCAGGGAGTCACACACGGTACTCTCGATCAGACCGGTGCCGATACCGTTTACCGTTCGGAGGCCGGCTACATAGGGGTCGACCGATTTCGATACCTCGCGACGGACGGCCAAGGTGGCCAGTCTGACGCGCAAGTCACGATCTTTGTGGAGGCCGGCGCTCCCGATCCACCAGAGGAGGCATCCGGCCCGGTGATCGAGGTTGAGGGTTACTACTCGCTGTCACTTGGGCAGACGCTACGTTTCACGGTAGGAGTCCATCCAGGGACGGCGGCTGCCATCGCATGGCTATCAGCCACGAGCCTGCCGAACGGGGCATCGTTCGATGCGCCAACGGGGCTTTTCGTGTGGACACCGATCAGAGTCGGAACCTACTCAGCCACATTCTTGGCTGTAAACGATCGCCAGGAAACGGCGAGTCGGTCGGTTCACATTGCGGTCGGGCCGGGAAGAGAGCGGAGCGCGTTGGCCAATGCGGCCACATTTGGCACCCATGCACCCTGCAGCCCCGGGGCGCTCGCAAGCCTGTTCAATGCACAGTCATCCGGCGATGGAGGGGCGTACGAGCAGGCAACAGCCTTTCCGTTGCCCCAGACGCTCCACGGACTGCGGTTGCGTGTTAACGGGAAAACCGTACCGTTGTTGTACGCAAGTGACACCCAGATCAACTTTCAATGCCCGGGGGATGAGCCGGGAACAACGTTAGAGTTCGTTGTCGAGGGGACAAACTGGCAAACCGAGGACATCGTGTCTCAGATGTCGTGGGCTAGCCCGGGAATTTTCACGCTCGACGGTTCGGGAGGTGGCCAGGGTGTCATCGCGCACGCGGGGTCCGGATTGATTGCAATGATGCCCGGTGGTAACTTGCCGGGGCAGCCGGTTCACCCCGAGGACTACATTGCGGTTTATGCTACGGGTTTGGGGCCACTCGAGAACGTCTTGGCGGCGGGCGAAGCCGCTTCTCTCACCGAGCTAAACCCCACGAAGGGTCCGGTAAGAGTAAGCGTGGGAGGCCTCGAGGCCGAGGTAATGTTCGCGGGACTCGCTCCGGGATTTGCCGGTCTCTATCAGATCAACGCGCGCTTGCCCGGCGTAACACAGTTCGGAGCAGAAGTTCCACTTCGTATCGAAGTCCAACTTCCGGATGGATCAACGGTCGTTAGCAACGTCGTGACATTCGCTATTGCCCCTCGCCCGATCGCTAGGCACTAGGAGCGGCCCGGCAATCCCGTCTACGTCGTTTCCGAGGAACTGGCTAGTCACGGGTGGTCCGCGGGGCTCGGTGTTCTCTGCCCCCGTCAAGTCGGAGTTCCCCTAGGGTTGCGAAGAACCTGTCGTGTAAGAATAAGGGAGGAATGGGTCTCGACGCGGCCCGACTACCAACCGGAATCGCCTACAAGATGGACTGTTTCATTGTTGGGCCGCTGCTCGTTCTTCTGACGTACCCATTCATCATCTACCCGGCGCTTCTTGCGGTGCTGGCCCGTTACTGTCCTTATCCACGGAAGGCGACGGAACCCGGGGATGAGCCACCGACAGTTGCGATGGCCGTGTGTGCGCTGAATGAACAGGAAGTAATTCGCGACAAGATCGAGAACTGCTTGGCATTGACCTACAGGAAAGATAAGCTGTCGCTGGTTTTTGTGTCAGATGGATCGGAAGACAAAACCGCGGAGATCATCCGCCCCTACGTTTCCGAGGGAATTGAACTGGTCGAACGGGAAACCCGAATTGGCAAGCCGGCAAACCTCAACCGTGTACTGCAGGATCGGACCGAGGACATCTTCGTGCTCTCGGACGCGAACGTACTCTACGAACCGGACGCTCTGGATCGATTGGTAGAGCGGTTCGCGGATCCGTCGGTCGGAGCGGTCTCGGGACGGGTATTCCTAACCGACACGACACAGCGTCTCGACCAAGCGGAAAAGCATTACTACTCGCTTGAGTGGAAGCTCCAGTCGAGGGCGGCGGAGTTCTACTCGATGGCGGGCGCGGATGGGGCAATGTACGCAGTGCGGCGGGAGATGTTTCGGGCGTGCCCCGACGATACTCTGATTGATGATTTCGTCATCGCGGTCGGTGTGGTGCGATCGGGCAAAAGAGTTGTGTTCGAACCGGCAGCGATCGGATGGGAGAAAGGCCCTTCGTCGCTAAAGGAGGAGTTCCGGAGAAAGGTCCGGATTGCCGCTGGAGCCGCTCAGAGCGTCCTGCGGGGCAATGGACTGCCATTTGGATCTACGGCTCGGATGTGGTTTGTGTTCCTGTCGCATAAGCTGTTGCGTTGGTTGTCACCATTCTTGCTCGCGCTTACGATACTGGTCGCCGCTCTAACTTGGTGGTGCCCGCTGTCTATCACTACCCTAATGGCGGTCGTCCTTCTATTGGCTGCGGCGGCGTTGAAGTTGGTGTTTGGTCTGTCTCACCCGCTAATCAACGCAGCTTTCTACTTTGTTTTTGCCCAGGTCTCGACCGGCCTCGGATTGGTGAAGGGGATTGCGGGGACACAGTCGGTCCTATGGGAGAAGGCGAACCGATGAGGATCGTCTATCATCATCGAACGCGAGGAACAGATGCGCAGATCATCCACGTGCTTGAGATCGTAAGGAGTCTTCGCGAATTGGGACACCATGTCGAACTCGTGTCTCTTTTTCGCCCCAAGACGAAGCAAGACGACGCACAGGCCAACGCGAAGGAAGCAAGTTGGAAGCGAGTCACGCGGCGGTTGCCGTTCTCCTACGAGATCGTGCAGATCGGTTACAATCTCGTGGGCCTGCCCCTCCTGATCTATAAACTCCTAACGACCAAGGCCGACTGCCTCTACGAACGGTACGCGCTGTTTAACTTTTCGGGCGTTTTGGCTGCCCGGCTGCTAAGGCTGCCGGTAATCCTAGAGGTCAATTCACCCTTCGCCATCGAGCAAAGTCGGGATGCGGATATCCGCATGGTCCGTTTTGCAATCTGGTCGGAACGCATCATATGCAACTGGGCCAGCAAGGTAGTCGCTGTTTCTGGGGTATTGCGCGACATCCTTGCGAAGGAGATGAGAGTGAGTCCCGATCGGATTCAGGTCCTGCTAAACGGGGTTAATCTCGATCGGTTTCGTAATCAAGAACCCGACTCGGGTCTTCGCGAATCTCTTGGGTTAAAGGGTAAGACTGTAATCGGCTTCGTAGGCTGGTTTCGGAACTGGCACGGACTTTCCTCCCTACTTGAATCGTTCCACGAGGAGAACTTCGCCTCTCGTGGAGCGGCGCTACTCATGGTTGGAGATGGACCGGCGAGACGCGCTCTCGATGACTATATCCGGCGAAACGAGGTGCCGGGTGTCGTCTTCACGGGGCCTGTCCCCAACGAACGCGTACCTGCTCTCCTTGGGCTAATTGACATCGCCGTACAACCGGCTGCAAACGAATATTGCTGTCCGATGAAGATCCTCGAGTACATGGCGTTGGGGAAGGCAGTGATCGCCCCCGATCAAACAAACATTCGGGAGCTGCTGCAACATGAGCGGAACGGGCTCTTGTTCGAGCCTAATAGCAGGTCCGGGATGACCAACGCGATCCGGTCGCTACTTGAAGACGCCGAACGGCGTCGGATGCTCGGCAAACGAGCGAGCCAGACCATCGTTGATCGGAACCTATCGTGGGAACACAATGCTGAAGCCGTTCTAGCGCTCATCAGAGCGTCCCGTGATGTCTCATAGGAGGGCATCGGCCAGCGTCGAGTCTCCTAAAAGCCCTGTTGAGAACGGCGCTGACAAACTAGACCACAGAGCGGCGATTCTAAGCCGCGTGAGAGCGGAGAGAAACTAGACCGCTCGAGTGGTCCAGCGAACATTCCTGAGGTGTTTGTGGGACACGGAAGGGATG
>Ga0302123_10000903_pt1 | contig 21761 bp, 18 predicted proteins | sample CB21_321_MG_FD_203109 | JGI IMG/M metagenome (GOLD analysis project Ga0302123, IMG submission 203109) | Marine microbial communities from Western Arctic Ocean, Canada - CB21_32.1 | ecosystem: Environmental > Aquatic > Marine > Oceanic | place: Canada: Western Arctic Ocean | collected 2017-09-28 | reverse complement strand
AGCGGCGTCTGGTTCGCGGGCGGATCCCGCCGTAGCGCGCCAGCAGCATGTACACATTCGACCCTCGGTTCAACGCCCGAGCGATTCCACCCGAAGACTCTCCCCGTCCCCAGCGATCAAATACCTCCGCCAGCTCTGCTGCCGTGTAGCCTCGCCGCCTCTTCTTCTGTTTCCTTTGCATCCACTTCTCCTCTCGGCGAAGTGTTGCATCGATCCGTTGAGACCACCAGTACTTACGCCAGTCGACGCGAAGCCGTACGGGGCGCGGCAGCCGCGGATCGATACCCGATGGCGCTTCGAATTTCAGCCCACCTAACCCCGGCAGTGCGGTGGTCGTCGAACTGTCGGACGGAGGTGGAGTTTGAGGCTGCCCTCTGGAATCACCCTTCTCCGACTGGGATGGACGGGGAGGATCAGGCATGCAAGAGAAACCGCTAGCTCTCCACGAAGAGCGCTATTCGCCCTTGGCCTTCTTGTTGTCGTCCTTCTTGTCCGATCGGAAAGCCTTATCAACGGACTTACTCACGGACTGTGTGAGATCCCACGCCGCTTCGGTGTCAGTTGCCTTGGCGATCTCGAGAGGGGCTTTGCTCATCTCGGTCACGGCGGCGCTGAAGCCTTCAGCGGCGTTGACCAGCACGTCGCGCGTCGCGCCGTCTTTCTTCGCGCCGGCCGACTTCTCCCCTTCGTCATGGTAAACACGGATGCCTTCTGCAACGCCGTTCGCCATGCGATAGGCGGCTCTTGTAAAGCCACGCTCCATCTTCTGGATTACTTCTGTTCCGGCCGTATACTCGCGGCCTTCGTCGTCGGAGGCCTTGGAATGCTTTTCTGCTGCCTGGGCGGTTGTTTGTTCTGCCATTGCTTTCTCCTCGAACGACAGGGCCGGTGCGTGCCCGCCTCAATTGTCCCACAGGCCCGTGAAGGCCTCAAGGCGCAGACAACTGCTTTGCCGGTGCGGTGATAACGACACCTTTGCCCATGTCGCTTGGTGGGAGACCGAGTTCCCAGCAGATATCGCAGAGCATGTTCTTGCCACAGATATTCTTCCAACAGGAAACCTTGCCGAGTTGCTCGAAGAACAGCCTGGCGAGGTGATCGCGGGTTTCTCCCTTGAGCAGGACCAGATCGCCGTCGCGCAACTCGGTTCGAAGATAATCCGCCGCCTGTTGACGATCCTTGAACGAATGAATCCGGTCCGCGTCGATGGCCCCGGATGCAGCGTGCTCGGCGGCGGCGCTGACGAACACGAGCAGGTCGGCGACCTGAGCACAGTCATACCCCATCTGCCTTTGGCGCTCGCGGGGTGAGGTGTGCGGGGCATCCATCAGATCGGAGATGACGATAACTTTGCGCTCCGCGCCGGCGTCTTTGAGGACCTTGAGTGCCGGTCCCAGCGTACCGAGGCTGTTAAGGTAGTCGTCTCTGAGGAAGATCGCTCCCGACGGGACCTGCACGGGTTGCATGCGGCCAGGGAAGGGTTCCACTTGTTGCAGCGCCGCGGCGGCGTCGGTGAGGTTCATGCCACACTCGACGGCGACGGCGATGGATGCGAGGGCGGAGGGTATCCAATGTTCCCCGACGAGTTGCGTTTCGACGTTGGCCGATTCGTTTCCGTGGCGGACCTTGAAGCTGAGTCGGCTAGGCCAGACGGATGAGGATAACGAAGCCTGTAAATCAGCGGTGGAGGCCACCCCGAATGTAGCTACCCCGCATGACTTGCCTTCCGACATCTTCGCCACTCTGGAGTCATCAACATTGATGACGGCAATCTGTTTGCGCCCGATGCCGGCAAGAAATTGAGCCTTCTCTCGTGCGATGTCGTCGAGGGTGAGAAAGAAATTGGTGTGCGTGCTCTTCACGTTGAGAACGACACGGATATCGGGCCGTGCTATCCGGGTGGCCCGTAGCATCTCGCCGGCCTGGGTGGTAGCGATCTCAAGGACGGCGTAACGGTGCCAGGGCCTGATCCGCAGAACGTTCAGTGCGACGCTCAAACCGCCGTTCTGATTGCGATAGCTCTTGAAGGTGCGGCCGTGGGTCGAGAGGATACCAGCGATTGATTCCTTAGCGGTGGTCTTGCCAACGCTTCCGGTGACGCCGATCACCGTGGTTCGCCACAGCAGCGTCCGCCAGCAGCGCGCGGTGAGTACGACAAACGGCTCGATCAAACCAAGTATCTGTGCGCCGAAAGTTTGGTTAAGCCGGCGAGCAATTCGTCTCAAACCACGTCCTCGATATGGCGCGCCGTGATCATCCCGCAAGATAACAGCACGAGCGCTCCGGCTTGCCTGCATCGTATCCTGGTGAGTCGGGAGGATCTTGAAAATGCCACAAAACATGCTGGGCGCCTACGGTGATTGGGCGGCGGGAATCGTGGGTGAAGAGCCTGCACGGCTTTCGTTTCGGCGGCCCGAGCACACCGACCTGGGTTCTTGGCGGGATACGGCGCGCGAGCGCTACCGCGAGTGCCTCATGCCACCCGACGCGGGCGGCACCCCCGAGCCAACCCTGCATCACCGCATCGAGTACGACGGCCTCGAGATTGAACACTTGAGCTGGGAGCTGCCGTACGGACCTCCGACCGAGGCTATCTTTCTAAAGCCTGCCGGCGCCAAAGGGCCGTTGCCGGGTGTTGTGGGACTTCATGACCACGGCGGTAATAAGTACTTTGGAACGCAGAAGATCACGCGGATGGGAGAGAAACAGCATCCGATGATGCGTACTCACCAGGATCACTACTACGGTGGCGCGGCCTGGGCGAACGAGTTGGCAAAGCGCGGTTACGGTGTGCTCGTACATGACGCGTTCACCTTCGCCAGCCGGCGAATGCGCGCCGCCGATCTACCGGACGTGATCAAGCGCGGACTGACGGAGCCGAACCCGGAATCGGAAGAGGAGATCAAGCGCTACAACGAGTTCGCCGGAGGGCATGAGCATTTGATCGCAAAGAGCCTTTTCTCTGCCGGGACGACTTGGCCGGGCGTCTTTGCCACTGAGGATCAACGGGCGCTTGACTACTTATGCTCCCGGCCTGAAGTGGATGCGGATCGCGTTGGGTGCTGCGGCCTATCGGGCGGCGGGCTCCGCACGGTTTACCTAACCGGCATTGACGAGCGCATTCGCTGTTCCTGCGCCGTCGGCATGATGACCACGTGGCGCGATTACCTGCTCAACAAGTGCTACACACACACTTGGATGATCTACATTCCAGGCCTTCCGCCGGACCTGGATTACCCGGAGATCATCGGGTTGGCTGTACCGAAGCCTGTGCTTGTGCTGAACAATAGTGAAGATCAACTCTTCACCTTGCCTGAGATGCAGCGGGCGGACCGTATCTTGAAAGATGTGTACGGCAAGGCCGAGGCGGCGGAACGCTACCGCGCAAGCTTCTACCCGGGCCCTCACAAGTTCGACCTGGAAATGCAAAAAGAAGGTTTCGAGTGGTTTGACCGCTGGCTGAAGACGTAGCGCGGCTTTTTACCGCAGCCGGTAGAAGCGGAAGAAGTACGTATCGATGGGTAGGATCTCCACCTCATCGAACCCGGCTTCCATCGCGTAGCCACGCAGCGTATCCGGGCGCATCACCGTGCCGGTTCCGACTGACGGATGCTCGGCCATGCCTACCGGCAGGCAGTGGAAGACGCTGAAGCCGTACATTAGCGGCTCGACTTCGTTTCCTGCCGGCGAGAATGCATCTCCCACTTTCTCGTCCATCACGATGACCGCGCCATCGGCCTTGGCAAGCTGTTTCATCGCCCGCAATGCACCGACCGGGTCGGACATGTCGTGCACGCACTCAAGAGCCGTGACCAGGTCGTACCGGCCCGTGTGCGCCGGGTCGCCCGCGTCGCGCACCTGCATCGACACACGATCGGTGAGACCTGCTTCGTTCACGTTCTTTTGTGCGACCTCGACCGAGGCCGTGTCGAGATCAAAGCCGTCGACGGCGGCGTTCGGGTAGCACCGCGCCATGCCAATACTCGACCATCCGGCCCCGCAGCCTACATCGGCGATGCGGGCGTCTTCGGATTGTAGCCTCGCGTGAACGTCGGGGACGGCCGGGAGCCATTCTTGCCCGAGTTGGTAGAGGAACGCGGCCCGGTTCATGCCCGCCTGACCTTCGAGCAAATGGACGCCATAGTCTTCATAAGGAACGCCGCCGCCTTTACGGAAGGCATTCATCAGGGCATCCAAGGGCGAGACCGCGCCGACTGTGACCTGGGCCAGCGGAGCCAGATAGTTGAGTCTCTCGCGATCAGTAAGCACTTCGCGGTGGCCTTCCGGGAGCATGAAACGTCGAACATCCGGAGCATCGTCAGGATTCTCCACGCGCACAACGCCTGTAACCGTCTGATGCTCAAGCCATTCACGCACATAGCGAGCGTGAGCATCGGTCTTGGTCGCAAGCTCCGCGACAGTTACCGGACCCTCGGCCAGCACGTCGTAGAAGCCCATCTGGGTGCCAAGATGCACCGCGTGGATATTGAACGTACTCACGGCGCTTTCCAGCAGCCGTTCCATCAAGGCGTCCCGATCGTGCGCCGCTGTGTCCATGGTCATTTCGCTCACTTCGTTCATCGTATCTCTCCCCTGCCCTCATTCACGTATGCGCAACGCGAGCAGGAAAAGCGACAGAAGAAATGTGGCGCACGGCTGTGCCGTGCCCCCAGGGAAGTTTGGCTGTGCGCTTTGCACGACCTCCGCGATCGGCCAAAGGCCGATGACTATTGTGCATAGGTGGGTTAGAGCCTGCTAGCCCTATTCAGGGCAACAACACAATCGGAGCCCGCCGGAAGGCAAACTTGCGGTCAATCTCGTCAATGACGCTGACCTGGCAGATGTAATCGCCGGGGGCCAAGTCCTTGAGGGGAATCTGAAACTCCACCGGCGCGGCCTCTCGCTTCTCTTCCGACTTCTCGGAAACGCGCAATGGCTCCGACTCAAACATCTTCACGCCGTCACGGTAGAGCGCCACGCCCGCCGAAAGCGATGCCGCCGCTGATCGGCGTCCTTCCGAGCCGGGATCATAGACCTCGAAGTAGACATACATCTGCTGATCCTTGCGGAACACCCGCGTGATGCTCGGGATCAGCTTCCGACCTTCCTGCACAAGCGGATGGTCGGCGAGGGCCTTCTTGTTCCGCTCCGCCGTGCCAACCGCGTCATCGAGCAGTTCGCGCTGGTTCGACCACACGACCGAACTCACCCGCGTATAGGACTTCTCCTCACCGAGGTCGGGCACTTCGAAGCTCGTCTCGAACGTTCCCATCTTGCCGGTCTCATTCTCCCGCGCCAGGAACTTCAGCGTGTACTCGCCCGGCGCGAGCGTGAAGCCCGTGTCGTATTGCAGGTTTCGTGAGAGCAGCTCCTCGGATTTCTCGCCCTGCAACTTCACCTCGATGTGATCGCGCAGGTTGGCCATCATCATGCCGCGACGGTCACGCACCTGTCCGATGAAGTCGAGACGCGTCTGCTCGCGGCCGCCCTTACGGGCCATCTCCAACTCAGATCCCGGAATCTTCACCGCGACGGGTACGAAATAGCGGTCGCGGCCCAGCCGGAAATAGTTCACCTCGAGCGCCAGCCTGAGGTCCGTCACCGGATCGCCGAGCAGCAGGGCCTCTTCAAGCTGCCGTTCCTTGTCCGCTTGTGAGAACCTTCGAAAGTCCTTCGATCCGAAGTAGCCGGAGCGGTAGTCGAGCTTCGCCTTTGGCATCGACTTGACGCGAATCTTCACACGCCGGAAACGCCCGTCGGCCTCTTCGTTCGTACTGTAGTAACCGAGGATGTAGTAGCTCGAAATCTCTTGCTGCGCTTGTGTGATGCCAAGCGCCAGATTGTTGTTGTTGAGGAAGACCTTGCCTCCGGTATCGCCGGCGAGTGTGAACAGCGTGTCTTGCGAGTCGTTGAACTGCTCTCGCCGCTGCCGCTGGCCTTGTCCGGAATAGGCGCGCGTGCCACGCTGTGAGCCTGCCGTGGCATCGCCCAACGGAGCTTCCGCCACAAGCCCGCGCGTATCGATCGGATAGAACGACACGTTGGCCCGTACGGCGGAGTTGATCGTCGAGCGCAACTGCGAGTTGTTCTCGACGCCCGTCCGGCTGACACCGCTTGAGAAGTAGACGAGCGCCTTCTTTTCGGGGAGAGAACTCAGCATCTTCGTCGCCGACTGCAGCGCACTCAGTTTCTGGTCGGTGTTGAAGATGTTGAACTCCGTATCATCCGCTACAAACGCTGCGCCGTCGTCGACGGCGGTGTCCTCGCCAGTGCCCGCATCAGCAGCCAATTCGCTAGCCTCTCCGACTCGGAAGCTGGCGATGACGTCCCGCAGCAATTCGCGATTGTCCGTGAAGTCTTGCAGGACCTGCAAACGGCTCGAAAACGCCATTACCGCGACGAGATCCGCCGGCGACATCTGCTCATCGAGGAACCGGTCCGCGGCTTTCTGTGCGCGGATCTGGTCCGCCGGAGGCATCGACGAGAAGTCGAAATAGAGCACGAGCAGCCGCTTATCGCGATATCGCACTTCGCCTGGCGCGGACGGCGTGATGTCCCGTTCTCTCTCTGCTTTCGCTTCGGGCTCCGTAGCTTCGTTTCTCCGAGCGAATGTGGGTGGGTCGGCCTCGGCGGGCGGTTCAAGCTGCTGAAACTCGAACACCGAAACCTCTTGCCGCTCGCCATCTTCGAGAATCTCGAAGTCCTCGGCCTTGAGGTCCGCGACCGGCCGCCCATCGTTGTCGCGAACACCTACGTTCACGATGACGAGGTTCGTCGAGACAGAGAACTTGGCGGACCCATCGGGCTCTTGCCCAGACACGAGCACTGCACTGATTAGGCACAACCAAAGAACACGCATGGCTAGAACCTGAACCTCAAACTGGCGCGCATCGTCCGCATCGACGCTGTGTTGGTCGCTAAACCGAAATTCGATGCATTCACCGTTGTCGCCAGACCGGTGAAGCTGACGTTGTTCGTCACGTTCGCGCTCTCCACTCGGAACTGCATCGTTCGCCGGTCTTCGCCCAATCGGAACGAGCGCCCGACGCCGAAGTTGAGTGCTAACAAGCCCGGACCGGGAATCGTGTTGCGCGCCGCGTTGCCGAAACGGTCGGCGGGCGGAGTCGTGAACGCGAAAGGATTGAAGAATCCACTGCCGCTATCGACGGTCAGACCGGTCGCGTCCGCGCGGCCCGAGCCGACGATACCGCTGCCGCCGGTATTTGCCTGATTGCCGAGCACACCCGCCGTGAACGGCGTTCCCGAGTTCGCGGTCAAACCGCCGGTGAGATTCCAGTCCCGAAAGACCGTCTCGAATAAGTTCTTCGAGGGACTACCTGACGACCCCACGGGCGACTCAAGCACATACGACAGCGTGAATGCGTGCCGTTGATCGAAGCTCGACAGTCCGCGCTCAAGGCTCAGGTTTCGGTCATAGAGCGCCACGACGGCCGCTCCGCCGCCAAAGGTCGAAACGTTGTCGATCGATTTCGCATAGGTGTAGAGCGCGTTCACGCCGATTCCGCGACGGAAGCGCCGGTTCAGCCGTACCTGCCCGGCATGGTAGATCGAGTTGCCCTCGGCGCTATCGAATGTGAACCCGACTGCATTACCGATCAGGCGCCGTTCCTCCGCCGTGAGCGGCGAGCCCGGCGGTGCTTGGTTGGGCGAGCGCTGAATATCGAGCCGCGTGCCCTTCGTTCCCAGGTATCCCACTTCGAGAACCATCGACGCCGGCAGATCCTGCTGCACGGCCAGGTTCCACGTTTGCGCATAGCCGACAAGGTAGTTGCGATCCACGGCGAAGGTATTCGTGATGTCTTGATCGGGCAGAGCCGAAAAGCCGTTCTGGATCGTCAGAATCCGGTCCAGCGATGTGGTCAACGTTCCGGTAGTCGCAAATGGCGGCTGTTGCCCAAGACGACTCGCGGCGTTGTTGTAGACCGAGCCGTTGTAGTACCAGCCGTAGCCCGCGCGGACCAGCGTTGATCGTTGTGGGAAGGGCTTCCAGGCGATGCCCAGACGCGGCGCGATGTTGTTGCGGTCCGAGCGGATGAGTGCCTGCGGGAATACGCCGCTGAAGGCCCCGCTACCGCCCGGCAGCACCGGGTCTACGCCGGTGAAACCCGGCGCAACATCGAGATTCGCAATGCGATCGTACTTTTCCTCGAATGGGCGAAGGAACTCGTAGCGTAGTCCGACGTTGACGGTGAAGTTCGCGCCCACGCGCCAGTCATCCTGCACGTAGAGGCTCGACGCCGGAGCGCGGAAATACGTATCGGGATTGCCGAAGCGAATCGAGCTCGACTGCGGAAGCCCCAGGACAAAGTCGGCGAAGTCGAACCCCGTATTCGCCAAGGGCAGGCCCTCGCCGTCGAACGCGCTGGTCCCCAGCCCGCTGAAGCTGAAGCTGCCACGCGCGTTCTGTTCGCTGACCGTGTTGATCTGCATCCAGCGGTAGTCGCCACCGATCGATAGGTTGTGGTTACCCTTCACCCAAGTCACGCCCTCGCTGATACCGAACGTCTGATTGCGGCGTCGAAGCGGGCTGCCATCCGTGAGATCGCCGAAGTTGGTGAACGTCAGGTTCGGTGGACCATAGTTGATGGGTGAATTGGACGTTCCGTCGATTCCGAGTTCGCCGGCTACGTCGGTTCCGAACGCAAAGAAGGGCAGCGAGTCGATCCGGTTTCGCGAAAAGCTCAGTCGGAGGTTGTTGATCACGTTCGTCTTAATATTGCGCGTCCAACCAAGGCTCGCGCTTTGGGCTCGGCTGTCGCTCGTATCGCGGTACCCGAAAAGCTGCGCCGTCTCGGAATCCTGCATCCGAATGTTGTAGGACACGGATAGCCGGTCGGCATCGGTGATACTGCGTCCCATCCGCAGGCTGAGGTTGTCGGAGTTCTGCGGGACCGAAGTGATGAACTGGTAGTTCTGCACCTGTCCCGGCTGATTCGGCAGCGGGATGAAAGGCACGAGACCGAGCGAGGCTGAGTCCAGCCGCGACACCGGAATCACGTTATTCGGAAACGCCTCCCCGGCGTCAAACACCGTCACAGGGCCTCTCGTGACGGATTGTGAAAAGTCGCCCGAGCGCTCCAACTCCGACGGCAGCGTCGATGTGCGATTGAAGGGGTTTCTGCTACGCGCGCCGTTATAGCGGAGAAAGAAGAACGTCTTGTCGTCGTCCACGATCTTCGGGATCTTCAGTGGCCCGCCAAGCATCGCTCCGAATTGGTTTTGCGCGTAGGAGGGCTTGTCGACCGTCTGGCCGGTGAGCGAGTACGGCCGGGCATCCAGGGCCGAATTACTGAACGAAAAGTTAAGGGCGGCTCTCACCGAGTTTCGTCCCGCTCCGACACGGTTGCCGAACTGCATCGTTCCCCGGCGACTCATCCACTCGCGGATACGCGCCCTGCGCTCCGGCGTCATCTCGCCGCCCCCAGGACCACCGGGGCCACCCGGACCTCGGCCTCTTGCGCCCGGCCCGCCGGGGCCACCGCGTCCCCCGGGACCACCGCGTCCGCCTGCTCGCCGTCCGCCGCCCGGACCACCTCGGCCGCCACCGCGGCCGCCGCCGGGTCCACCCAAGCCGGGTCCGCCGCCCCCAGAACCAAACCCAGGACCACCGTCGCCGTCATCGCCCCCGCGGTTCGCGAAGGGGTTCCCTTGCTGCGACGGGCCGCCGAATCCCAGAGCGCTCAGCCCCGACGCATCATTTCCGCCAGGAGCCTGCAAACCTCGACTCAGGCTGCCTGTGACAAGAAACGACTCATTGGCGTCCTGCCCCATCGCCATCGTGGTCGTCGCGTCCGGCATCCGCGCCAGCTCGTTCATGATTGTCGACTGCTGCGTCTGATTAACCAGCAACTGCTGAAAGCGCTCGCGCCGCTCGGCCCGCGAGAGTTCCGGCCCGCCTTGCGGACCCAGCGGTTGTTGGCGCGCGGCCAGCACCAGTTCCCAATCGACGGGGCCGGCGCCATCCGTAATGTCGATCTCGCGCGTGACCGGCTCAAAGCCGAACATGCTGACTTCCACCGTCCACGCACCGGGTGCGATGTCGTCGAAGTGGTAACGTCCCGCCTCATCGGTGGACGTAACGCGCTTCGTCTCACCCTGCGTCGCGGTGATTGACGCGCCGGGGATCGGCAGCTTGTTCGATTGAACGAGTCCCGGATGCTCCGCCGCCACGACAGCGGAAGCAACCAAACAAGAAACAACAAGGAACCGCGGAAGCAAAGTCATCGCCGTGCTAGATAGGGCGGTGAGCCCTTCTCTTACGTTACGTACGGAACCGCCCAGCAGTGTTAAATCGGGGTAAAAAGAAAGAAGCCGCAGATAGGGGGCTAACGCGGGATCAGAGAGACCTGAATCAATCTATTTCCAGAGCCGCCAAGCTTCGCCCAGGCCAATCCAAATATTCACCAAGCCCACGCCCGACACCCCGCCGCGCAGGTAATTGCTGAGCCACAGCTCATCCAACTGCGACGTCAGCCCGAAGAAGAAGTTGTTGTCCCAGAACGGCGTCCACGGCAGGATCACCAATACGATCCCGATCTCGATGCAGAACAGCGTGAACAGGATGTGCGTAACCATCCCCGCCCGCGAACCGCGAGGGGACGGATCGGGCTCCGGTTCACCCGTTTGAATGCCGAGGATGTCGCCCATCACTTCCTAGGAGGCGAGTGCCGCCGCCTCGTCGGGTGCGTCCAGCGGCAGAGCCATCTGCGAATCCGGCTCCGGTCGGAAGAGGGCGCAATCGGCAACTGGTCGAAACGTCATGCGATGGAGTGGGGTCGGTCCGTGCGCTTCGAGAGCCGCCAAATGATCCGGACAGCCATAGCCCTTGTTCGAGGCTAGCCCGTACTCTGGAAACATAGCGTCCCACTCTTCCATCCAGCGATCGCGCTCGACCTTGGCCACAATCGAAGCCGCCGCGACGGAAGAACTCGTGGCATCCCCCTTGATGATCGATTTCTGCGGGATGTCCACATCCAGCGACAACGCATCGACCACCACGGCCGCCGCCGTCGGTTCAAGTCCGAGGACAGCCGCCTTCATCGCCAGACGCGAAGCCTGATAGATATTCACGCGGTCGATCTGGGCGCTATCGACCGCCGCCACCGAGACGGCGATGGCCCGCTCGCAAATCCGGCCGCTGAGAACACGGCGCGATTCCGGGTCAAGTTGCTTGCTGTCGTTGAGTCCACGCACCGGGCGCCGCGGATCGAGGATCACCGCAGCCGCCACGACCGGTCCGAATAGGCAACCGCGGCCCACCTCGTCCACACCCGCCACGAGCCCGTGACCCTGGGCCCGTAGGCCCCGCTCGATCCTCGTGTGAGGCCGACCTTTCGGGGCGCGCTTGTCGCGGACGGACCTCGCCGCGGTCCGAGGCATTTACGCTCTCCGCGCCCGCTCGCGCAGCCGCGCCGCTTTGCCGCGCAGCTTCCGCAGGTAGTAGAGCTTGGCCCGCCGGACGCGCGCCCTGCGAACAACTTCGATCTTCGCCACGACCGGCGACTGCAGTGGAAACACACGCTCGACACCAACGCTAAAGCTGATCTTGCGGACGGTGATCGTCTCGCTCATGCCGGTGTTATTGCGCGCGATCAGCACCCCCTCGAAGGCCTGCAAGCGCTCTTTCTCGCCCTCTCGAATGCGCACATGAACACGCAATGTGTCGCCCGATTCCATCTCAGGAATGTCATCGCGTTTCCGCTCGTCGTAAACCTTTTGAATCACTTTGTTAATCATGATGTTTCTCCGTGACGCCGCCTTCTTCTTCGAGGGCCGCGAGCCACTCTCTGTCCTGTGGGCTCAGCCGGGCCGTCTCCAAGAGTTCCGGACGGTTCCGCCATGTCTTTCGCAATGCCGCCTTACGTCTCCACTGCCGGATCTGCTCGTGATTTCCACTCAGCAGTTCTTCCGGCGTCTTCCAACCTTCAAACTCCGCCGGACGGGTGTAGTGTGGGCAATCAAGAATACCCAAACTCCCATCCTCCGCCGGCTGAAAAGATTCCTGTTCAGCCGATGCTTCGTTTCCCAGCGCTCCGGGCAGCAGACGTGTCACAGCATCCACGACGATTCCGCAAGCCCATTCGCCTCCACTCAGCACGAAATCCCCGACCGACACCTCCTCGTCGGCCAGATGTTCCGCCACTCTCTCATCCACTCCTTCGTATCGTCCGCAGATCAGCGTAAGCTCGTCATACCCTGCCAAGCGCGCCGCCGTACCTTGATCAAACGGCTTTCCTTGAGCCGACATGAGAACGGTTCGCGCTCGCTTACCCTGCTGCGACTCTTCGATCTCTTTCAGCGTTAAGAAAACAGGCTCAACCTTGAGAACCATTCCTTCATCGCCGCCAAACGGCCGATCATCTACCGTGCGATGGCGGTCGAAGGTATGTTTCCGTAGGTCGTGAAACTCAACTCCAATCAGCCCCTTCGTTTTCGCGCGCGATACGATCCCATAATCGAACGGCCCGTTGAAGAACTCAGGAAAAATCGTGATGACATGAAAGACCATCTCACGAATTCAACTCCTCAAGTCCTTCGGGAAGTTCGACGCGAATCTCGCGCTTCTCCCGGGATACTTCCCGGCAGATCTCGTCCACGAAAGGAATCAGAATCTCGCCTCCTGCTCCGTTCACCTCCAACAACAACGACCCGCCCGGTTCGAGCACATCCTCGACGGTCCCGATCTCTCGTCCCGTCGCTACATCAACGACCCGGCAACCGACCAGATCATCGAGATAGTGCTCGCCTTCCGGCGGCGGCCCTAACTCTTCTTCGGGAATCTGTACTTTCCAACCGCGCAACTCCTCGGCCGCGCTGATCGAATCGACCCCCTCAAACTTCAACACCCAGCGACCTTTTTGCCGCCGAGCTTCTTCCAACTTCATCTCGCGGCGTTCGCCTTGCCCATCCTCTAAGAAGAACCGTTTTGATGGTTCAAACCGGTCTTCGTGATCCGTGAGGTCGGTGGCTAGCACTTCGCCTCGATTGCCCCGAGCGCGCACGATGCCAGCCAGCGTAACGAACTGCTCGCCCATGCCGTTCCGCTCGCTTATTCGAGAATCTCCAAGGTATACCGCTTTTTTACTTTCATTCCGGCCGCGCCGAGCAATGCCCGAATGGACTTTGCCGTTCGGCCCTGTTTCCCAATAACTTTTCCCAGATCCGAGGGATCAACCTGCAACTCCAACACGCGAACCTGCTCTCCCGATACCGCCCGCACAGAGACCTCTTCAGGCTTGTCCACCAAGGCCTTGGCGATCAACTCCACCAACTCGACGATCGAATCTTTATTTTCTGCGTCTGCCGGCAATATCGATCTCCTCCCTCAGCATGTCGAGGAGGGGCAATCCAACGATCGCCTTTCGCGGTTTTGTGCGGGGACTCGGGAAGAGGTGGAGGAAGCGTAGCTCCAACCGACCCTAGCGTCGATTATATCCCAGCGAATCAGGCGTCCGCTGGCGGCTTCGGCTCCTCGGCTTTAGCCGCTTCCGGAGCCTTTTCCGCTTCCGGAGCCGGCGTCTCAGCGACAGCTTCAGCTACTTCCGGCGCGGCCGCGGTTTCCGCCGGGGCTGCCTCGGCTTTGACAGCGGCCGCTTCCGGTTCCACTGCGACTTCTGCCGGAGCTTCGGCCGGGGCTGCTTCAGCTACTTCGGTTGCCGCTGGAGCTTCACCGGCGGCTACCTCGGTGGCTTCCGTCTCAGCGGCGGCTTCAACAACGACTTCTTTCGGCTTGCGAGCAGGGAGCGGTGTCACCACCTTCGTGCTCGGTTCCCACGTCGGACCGCCCTTTTCCTTGTAGGCCATCAACCGCTTCACGGTCACCGACGCCTGCGCGCCCACGCCGATCCAGTGGTCGATCCGTTCGCTTTCTAGCGATAGCTCGATCGGGTCACGAGTGGGGTTATAGTGCCCCACGATTTCAAGGTTCTTGCCGTCACGCGCGTTGCGCTTGTTGATAACGACCACGCGGTACGACGGTTTTTTCTTGGCGCCGACTCGCGCCAAGCGAATTGCCAACATAATTTCTCTCCTAGTGGGAAAGCTGAACCGGGGCTACCGGAGCAGCGCCTCCAGATTCATTTTGTTTCCCAGGCCCCCGAGCTTGCGCCTGCGTTTCTTGCTCCCGCCCGTCTTCCCGGTAAGCGATCGCATCATTTTGCGTGCTTGCCGATATTGGCGGAGAAGCTGGTTCACTTCTTGCACCGACGTACCGCTGCCCGAGGCAATGCGGCGTCGGCGACTACCGTTGATCAGTTCGTGGTTGCGGCGTTCTTTCGCCGTCATCGAACAGATGATCGCCTCCACGCGATTGATCTCTTTCGGGTCGATGTCAACGTCTTTGAGCTGTTGCAGCGGACCCACCTGCGGCAACATCCCGAGAATCGACTCCAGCGGCCCGAGCTTCTTAAGCTGCCGCAACTGATCCCGAAAGTCCTCCAGCGTGAACTCGTTCCGCAGCATCTTCTGCTGCATGGCGAGCGCGTCATCTTGGTCGATCGACTCCTCGACCTTCTCGATCAGCGACAACATGTCGCCCATCCCGAGAATGCGCGAGACCACGCGGTCCGGATGAAACAACTCAAAGGCGTCCGACTTCTCGCCCGTGCCGATAAACTTCAGCGGACAGCCCGTCACATGCCGGATCGACAACGCCGCCCCGCCGCGCGCATCGCCATCCATCTTCGTGAGGATTACGCCGCTCAGCCCGAGCCGCTCGTGGAACTGCGCCGCTGACTTGACAGCGTCCTGTCCCGTCATGGCATCCGCGACGAAGAGCACCTCGGTCGGCACCAGCTTGTCGCGCAGTTGTTCGAGCTCGACCATCAACTCGTCGTCAATGTGAAGACGGCCCGCCGTATCGACCAGCACCACGTCACAGCCCAACTGGGTCGCCTCGACGCGCGCCGCTGTTGCCAGGTCCAAGGGCTTGTCGTTCTCGCCGCCCTGGTAGATCGGCTGATTGATCTGTCCCGCCACCACGCGCAACTGCTCGCGCGCCGCCGGACGGTAGACATCCACCGAGACGACCAGCGGCCGGTGACCGTTCTTAGAAAGCCACTTGGCGAGCTTGCCCGTCGAGGTCGTTTTACCCGACCCTTGCAGACCGACGATCATGAATACCGACGGCGGGTCGTTTGAATACTTGAGGCGCGACTCTTCGGTGCCGAGCACCGTGACGAGCTCGTCGCGCAGAACCTTGATGACCTGTTCGGTCGGCGAGAGCGCGGTTAGGACTTCCTGCCCCAGCGCCTTTTCCTTGATGCCCTCGATTAACTGTTTGACAACCTTGAAGTTAACGTCAGCCTCCAGCAACGCCATGCGAATCTCGCGCAGGGCATCCTGGATATTCTTCTCCGTCAGCTTCCCCTCGCCGCGGAGGTTCTTGAAGACACGCTGAAGCTTATCCTGAAGATTGTCGAACATTAAGGCTTCCCCGCATGAGCGGGGCTCAGGTGGGCAGGGCACAGTACTCCTGTGCCCTCCACGTTATTGTACGGCTTCGCCCGAAAAGCCGTCAAACGCGGACCGCCGCCCAGGGATGTCGCTAAACGGCCCAGAGCAATCAGGCATGCGTGTCGAGGCCCGGAAAGGAAAGGAGTAGTATTCTGAAACCATCACCGTCCTTTAGAGGCCGATGTCAAGCTCGACCGAGTTGAACGGGCGCGGACGGCCCAAACCTCTATGAATCCTCTCCGCAACCTCACTCCCTTTCCGCTCGCTTTGCTGCTACTTGTCATCGGAGCGATGCCCGCCGCCGCTGTCGACTACACCGTAACCGGGACAGTGACGCAGGAACCGGCCGACCCGGTCCAACTAGGGATCAACGGCGCCAACTTCGAATTGGACGCATCCGTCGTGGAAGCTGCGTTCAGCTCTGACACGACCTCGACCTATTCGGAGGCGAGTTACGACATCAGCAGCATGGAGTTCGTGCTCGACGACGAAGCACCGAGCTCCTGCACGGGCCCGCCTTCGATGACCCTGAGCGATAGTGTTTCCGGCAGCGACTTCATCTGGGTGGACTTCTGCGACACGGAATACGCGGGTCTCCCCGCCCAGCTCGACGGCTTTTTCGAGATTCCGGGAGGCAACATGGCGACCTCGGTGCCGGCGGACATCACCTCCACCAGCATCACCGGTACCGTCACGCTTTGGATGTTCGGCCCGAAAGACACGTTTATCCACAATTTTACCCTGAACGGCGGATCGTTGAGCGCGGGCACGGCGGAGCCCCCGGCCGTGACGATCATGCCTTCCTCCGTTAGCCTCGCAGCCGCGCTCGGCTCCACAACGCCGGAAGAGGAGGTGGTCTCGTTCAGCGCATCGCAAGCGGTCTCATATTCCATCTCCACAACCGGGGGAAGTTGGCTGGACACCACGCCCACGGCAGGCAACACTTCCTCGACGATCACGGTCAGCGCCGACCCGACCGGCCTGCTTCCCGGGATCTACAACGGCTCGGTGATGCTGAGCTACGGCAGTCAGGCGGAAGATTCGATCCCAGTAGCGTTTGAGATCGTGGGCCCGCCGTCGATGACGTCATGGTCTCCACGACGTCAGGCGGCTCCTGGCTGTCGGCCAATCCGAGCAGCGGCGCCACCCCGCTAGGGGTCAGCGTCTCGGTCGACCCGTCAGGGTTGGCGCCGGGAACCTACAACGGCATGGTCACGGTGACGTCCAGCAGCGCCTCCAATAGCCCGCAAGAGGCCTCGGTGACGCTCAACGTGACAGCGGCGCCAACGATCTCGCTGGACCCCTCTTCGCTGACGTTCAACTTTCAGTTGGGAGGAACCGCCCCGCCATCGCAAGGTCTCGACGTGAGCGCCACGAATGGCCCCGTCAGCTTCACTGCGGCGGCGTCGACAATGTCAGGCGGAGACTGGCTCTCGGTGATGGCGTCCGCCGGCGATACGCCGCAGACCTTGAACGTATCCGTCGACACAAGCGGTCTGCCTGCTGGAAGCTACAGCGGAACAGTCACCGTGTCCGCCGCCGACGCGAGCAACAGCCCGCAGGCAATTCCCGTGACGCTGAATGTGACGGACGCGCCCGTACTGAGTGTCGACCCGCCGCAGTTGACCTTCAACCATCAGATCGACGGGCCGCCGCCCGTGGCGCAAATGGTAACCGTCACCGGCTCGATGCCACTCTCCTACGCCGTTGCGGCGTCCGCGGAAAGCTGGCTTTCCGTGAGCACGATGAGCGGTGATACTCCAGGCTCTTTCGGCGTGATGGTCGACCCAACGGGTCTTACGGCGGGGACATACAGCGGTATGGTGTCCGTCACCTCCGCCGGAGCCGACAACAGCCCCTTAATGATCCCCGTGACGCTCAACGTTGCGCTGGCGGCCCTCGTGGTCACGCCTCCACAGTTGACCTTTAGCCATCAACTTGGGACGACGCTCCCTCCTTCTCGGGTGATCCAAGTCTTCAGCGCGGTGACAACCGATTTCATCGTAAACACCTCCGCCGAACTCTGGCTTTCCGTCACGCCGGAGATCTCAACGACCCCCGAGACCTTAACCGTGAGCGTGGACCCCAGTGGGCTCGCTCCGGGGGGTTACAGCGGCTCCTTGACGATCGCCCCGCAACCCGGCGGGCCGTCTTCGCAGCAAGTCATAAACGTCTCACTCACGGTGACCGGGCCGGCGCTAACGGCGACGCCAATGCAGCTCGCCTTCAGTGCACAGTTAGGGGGCGCCACACCGGCCGCACAGGACGTTGCGCTATCCACGCCGGTCGAGGCCGACTTCGTAGCAGCGGTCACCCTGGGCACGTTCCTGGACGTCACTCCGAAGGACGGGACCACGCCGAGCTCGGTGAGCGTCGCGGTGAACACGGATGGTCTTGAGCCGGGGACGTACAACGGTGTCGTAACCGCAGCACCGGAGGGCGGATCACCTGTTCTCATCAGTGTGCTCTTGACGATCACCTCTAGTCCGTCCCTCACCGCCTTTCCCGATGGCCTGAGCTTCACCTACTACGTGAACGGCGAAGTGCCGGCCCCGCGGATGGTTAGCTTGTCAGCCACCGAAGCGATGGATTTCGCCGCGGCGGCCTCCGGCGGCGATTGGCTCGGCGTGGGCGCCGACGGCGATATGACTCCGGCGAGTTTGACTGTCATGGTCGACCCGATGGGTCTGGACCCGGGCGAGTACCTTGGCGAGATCACCGTTACAGCAGAGGCGGCAAGCAACAGCCCGGCAGTGATCCCAGTCGCATTGAACGTCATCCTGGCGCCGTTGTTCAGCAGCGAGAACCTGCTCAACGCCGCCAGCTTCGCGCTCAAGCAATCGCCCGCGTCGGGCGGCCTCGCCTCGGTGTTCGGCTTTTTCCCAGGTGTGACGGACGAAGGAGCCGCCGACATTCCTCTCCCGCCCGAGATTCAGAACGTCACCATCCGGATGCGCCCCCTGACCACGGCGCTGACCGAAGCCGGCGAGAAGGGACAGAGCGAGCAAACGGCGACGCCGCTGCTGTTCGTTTCGGACAAGCAGATGAACTTCCAAATTCCTTGGGAGATTCCGCCGGGGCTCGCGGAAATGATCGTCACCGTCGACGGCATGGACAGCGAGCCGGTGGAAGTGTTGTTGGCGGAAGTCAACCCGGGAATCTTCACCTTTGACTTCGGCCCGGAACGCGCGGTCGCGTTTCTGCCCAGCGGCGTGCTCGCACAGCCCGTGGGGTCGTTCCCGAACGCAACCTCTCGGCCGATTCAGATTGGTGAGGTGCTGGTCATACTCGCGACCGGCCTTGGTCCGCTGACGGGGCCGCCGTCGATCTCCGGGGACAACAGCCTCGACGAGAGCGGCGCCTACGTCCGTCGCGACACGGCATTCACGGTGCGCGTCTTGATCGGCGGACAAGAAGCGCAAGTCTTGTTCTCCGGCTCGTCGCCGCAGTTCGTCGGCGTCAACCAAGTGAACGTGATCGTCCCCGAAGGCGTCGAACCCGGCACCGAGGTGACGCTCATCCTAGAAGTCAACGGCGTGCAAAGCCGCACCGACGTAACCATCGCCGTCGACCCAGCGCAATGACCGGCACCTCAAGAAAACCGCGAAGTCGGCCGGCCCGCACTATGAGGGCCTAGTTGGCTACGTTCTGAGGACGGCCTTCCAAGAACGCGATCACGTTCTCCACGACTCCGACATTCAACAGTTCCACACCTTCCACTGTCATGTCGGCGCAGTGGGGCGTGAGAATCACCTGCTCGCAAGCAAAGAGCGGATGATCGGCTGGCGGAGGTTCCTGCTCAAACACATCGACAGCCGCACCCCCGAGGTGACCTGAGTTCAATGCCTCGACCAACGCCGCGGTATCGACGACGGCTCCGCGCGCTCCGTTCACCAGCAGTGCACTCGGCTTCATCAAACTCAACTCACGCTCCCCAACCAACCCCTGTGTCTTGTCCGACGCGGCGACGTGCAGGCTCACAACATCAGACATCTTGAGCAGTTCGTCCAGTTCAACATATTGCACGCCCAGCTTCTCGGCCCGCTCTTGTGACGGATTGAACGTCCAAGCAACCACATTCATGCCGACCGCGCGAGCCAGCCGCGCCATCTCGGCTCCGATGTTTCCCGTTCCGATGATGCCCAGCGTCTTGCCCTGGAGCATGACGTTATTCATGCGAGGCCACTTCCCGGCCCTCATTTGCTCGGTCAGAAATGCGGTCCGCTTCGCCAGTCCGAACATCATTCCGAAAATATGCTCAGCGACAACAGGAGCCGTACGGCCGGGCAAATTACACACATCGATACCAAGCTCCCGAGCCGCTTTCAGGTCGATCATGTCGGTCCCGATCGAGCACAGCGAAATGATCTTGAGGTCCGGCAATTGGCGGAGTTCCTCTTCGCGCCACTTCACCGAGCCGCGGGAATTCATGATGACCGTAGCCCCCGCAGCCCTCTTCACCTTTTCCTCCGATGTCGCTGGGCGGTCTTTGTAAATCGTGAGGTCACCGTAGGGCTCAAGCTTGGCCAGCTCCGGGGATCCTTGGATCTGGACGGGGTCGTCACCGGGAACGACAATTTTGGCTCGACCTTCAAATGCCATGCTGCAATCTCCTCATGTGCCCCGAGTCCGACGGAACGTGGATTCATTAGCGTACTGGAAGTCGCCGCAGTCTTGCCGGAAAAGGGCGTTCTCGCCGCCTAGTCTTTCGGCGATCCACATCGCTGTTGCGCTCATGAAGAGAGGTGCGTACAATTAAGCCATCTTCAAGCGCGGCTCCTTGCTTTCGATCATCTGAAGGCAGGTCTGACTCGCCGCGAAATCCGAAGCCGACAGGAAGAACTCATGAATCTCAACAAGTTCGCGAAAACCGCTGGTGGGCTTGCCCCCGCATTGCTATTGCTCATGTCGATCTCCACCACGCCACTCCAGGCCAACGGCGTGCCGGTCATCGGCGCAGGAGGCATCGTCAACGGCGCCCACTTCCGAGCTGCCAACTTGCCCGGAGGAGATATCGCGCGCGGTTCGATATTCTCGATCTTCGGTGTCGAGATGGGCCCTACGGTCGCCGTTTTCACTGCAGGGTTCCCCCTAGACACAAACGTGGGAGACGTCGAGATCACCGTGACGCAGGGAAGCGTCACCGTCAACGCCATTCCTTTGGTCGTCAGCGCCGGCCAGATCAACGCGATCATGCCGTCCAACACCCCGCTCGGCGTTGTTGAGGTCCGTGTTATTTGCAACGGCGTGGCCAGCGAACCGGAATCCGTGACGATCGTCGAAACCAGCATCGGGATCTTCACTCCAACCGCAACGGGTGTCGGGGCCGGCACGATAACCGACCACCCCAATTTCATGCTGAACACATCCAGCAACTCGGCCATGCCCAGCGACGTCGTGATTCTCTGGGGCACGGGCGTGAACGGCATTGCCGGCCCCGACAACGTCAGTCCGATAGATGCAGGCCCACTGCAGAACTTCAAGGACGAGATCGGCCTGCAGGTTACTGTCGGGGGCCGCCCAGTTGCGGAGATCTTCTATGCCGGTCGGGATGCGGGAAACGCCGGGCTGGATATCATCAGCGTAAGATTATCCGGCGATATTCCGTTGGGCTGCAACGTACCCGTAATCGTGACCGCCCGCGGAGTCACGAGCAACAGCGTCACCATGGCAACGAGCGCCGATGGCGGAGAGTGCTCCGACGAACCCGACAATCCGATCACGAACAGTCTCGGCCCCGGAAAGAACGGTTCCATCGTAGTAGCGCGGGTCAAGGCTAGTGTTGATTTGGGAGCGCTCGGCCTGCTTACACCGGCCCCCGTCAAGAAGGCGTTGGGGTTGGAGAAGGGGTTCACCTTTCCACCTATCTTTAACACTGTCGACGTTACACTTGACGTCGGCGCCGGTACTTTCATAGAAACATCCGAAGGCGAAACGGTCGACCCGACCGTACTTAGCAACTTCTTCAATAACCTGCCCTTCGGAGTTTGTACCCCTTTCACAACGGAAGGTCTGGACATTATTGACATGGGCACGGGTGGGGATGCAGGGCGACCCCTCGATGCCGGCTCGGGATTCACAATCACGCGAAACGCAGATAACGCAACACGGACCCTTACCTTGCAGAATGGCACCGCTGCCGCCATCCTGGGTGACAATTCTCTAGTGTAGTGTCTCACAAATAACTTTACATATGGAGTGGACTGCCATAACCTTGTCACATGGGTCTGGCGGCGGAAGCTTTGGCGATCACATCTCGTGAGAGAATCGAGTTGGAGAGGTGGGCG
>Ga0302123_10000902_pt1 | contig 21767 bp, 16 predicted proteins | sample CB21_321_MG_FD_203109 | JGI IMG/M metagenome (GOLD analysis project Ga0302123, IMG submission 203109) | Marine microbial communities from Western Arctic Ocean, Canada - CB21_32.1 | ecosystem: Environmental > Aquatic > Marine > Oceanic | place: Canada: Western Arctic Ocean | collected 2017-09-28 | reverse complement strand
TGCCAGCGATCAAATACCTCCGCCAGCTCCGCTGTCGTGTAGCCTCGCCGCCTCTTCTTCTGTTTCCTCTGCATCCACTTCTCCTCTCGGTGAAGTGTTGCATCGATCCGTTGAGACCACCGTTGTTATCACCATGTATGCAAGGCTATCCTGGTGGACGCCAGAAGAGCCGAAACGAGAATCTTGATGGAAGGCATGGGCGAGCTGCAAGCAGAAGTATCGATGGGCACGAACCGCCATACGCGCTGGGCCAGGATTTCGCACTGGATCGTGACCGCGAGTTTTCTAGCACTGGGCTTCAGCGGGTTCGTGATCTTGATGTGCCACCCACGACTCTACTGGGGTGAGGTGGGGAACGATCTGACACCGGCGCTTTTTGAACTACCCGTCAGCCGAAACTACCAACACGGCGGATGGGAAACGCCTGTCGCCTTTTTCTCTGATTCGGATTCGCCCGTCAGTGCGATCCGGACCTACGAAATCTTTAACGAGAACGGCTGGGGGCGCAGCCTGCATTTTCTGGCGGCCTGGTTTCTCGTTGGGGCCGGCGCGGTTTATCTCCTCACCGGGATTGGCAGCGGCCATCTCCGGCGCCATCTCGTGCCCCGTGCCGCCGAGTTCACTCCTGCCCTGCTCTGGCGAGACCTGAAAAATCACCTGCGCGGCCGGATTCGGGCCCCAACGGGTGGACCCCAATATGGGCTGCTGCAAAAGTCCGCCTACTGCGCGGTCGTCTTCATGGCGCTGCCGTTGGAGGTGCTGACCGGCCTGACGATGTCGCCCGCGATCACCGCGGCCTATCCCTTCCTTCTGGACGTGTTTGGCGGATTCCAGTCCGCGCGCACGATCCACTTCTTCGCGTTCGTCGCGCTGGTGCTCTTCTTGCTCGTTCACGTGGTGATGATCATCAAGTCAGGATTCAAGCGCCAAATGCGCGCCATGACCATCGGGGAATAATATGAAAACCAGCCCACTGATCACCCGCCGCAAGGCACTCGTCACCGGACTGGCCGGCGGGGGAGGACTTCTCCTTTCGGGATGCGGCAAGGAACTGCCTCCGACCTACGGAAACATCCTGCGCATGGGCGACGTCCTCACCTATACGGCCCATCGCACGCTGTTGCCCGGGCAGTCACTGGCGAGGGAATACAGTCACAGGGACATCTCCTCGTTTCCCGCCACCGGCACGACAAATCCGGCCGAGCCCGAGGCCCGTTTCTACAGCGCAATGCATGGCCCGACCTACGAGCGCTTGCGGGAAGGCGGGTTTGCCGACTGGCGCCTTACGATCGAAGGCCGTGTGGCCCGGCCGGGAGCTTACTCGCTCGCGGACCTCAAGCGGTTCCCGCCCCGGACGCAGATTACGCGGCACACCTGCGAGGAAGGCTGGTCGGCCATCGGCGAGTGGGCCGGAGTGGCTTTGAGCCGGGTACTCGAGGCCGTCGGCGTTCTGCCGAGCGCGCGTTTCGTGAATTTCTACACGTTTGATGAAATGGCAGGCGGAATCGATATGGTGGACGCTCTGCACCCGCAAACGATCCTCGCCTATGGCATGAACGGACATGATCTGCCGATTCCTCACGGTGCGCCGGTGCGCCTCCGCGTGGAGAAGCAGTTGGGTTACAACAGCGTGAAGTATCTCCAGCGCATCGTGGTCACCGACGAGTTCGATGATCTGGGCAACTTGGGAGCGATTCAAGCCGGGTGGTCGTGGTATGCGGGCATCTGAGTGTGAGCGAATCCCAAGGTGCCGTCCGCGTCGTTCACAACTGGCACGAAGAATTCCGCGACCGTGAGCGGAACTAAGACTCTAAGTCTCAAGGGTTCAACTAGATAGAGTCCATTTGAACAAAAGTGTCGATATATCGCGATCGCACTACCGACCGCTCGCTGGGCTCGCGGGCACGCTCTTTGACAGTCGCACCTCCGCCCCTGTTGTGGGGCGATTCGGTAGGGTCGAAGGAAAGGCTGCGGATCTCAAAACCGAGATCCGCGCTACGGAGAATTTGCGATTAGGTGATCTTCTTTAGCCAGCGGATGGAGCGCATGCCTTCTTGGAAGCCTTCGGATTGGTAGAGGCGGTTGCCGACTTCGTTGGTGGTGAGACAGTCGAGGTGGAGGTATTGCGCGCCCATGGTTTTGAAGTGCTCGGTCATGCCGCGCAGCATGTCGCGGCCTAATCCTTTGCCCTGGTGTTCGGCGGGGACGGCTAGGATGTCGATGAAGCCCATGGCGGTTGCTTTGTCGTAGGTGCCGGTGGCACAGGCTGCGAGCTTGCCTTCCAATTCGCCGACGAGGATGATCTGCGTGTCGAAGACCTTCTCAAGACGGAGTTCCCAACGGGCGCGCCAGTCGAGACCGTTCATGAGTCCGAACTGCTCGTCGGCAGTTTTCGACCAGGTGATGGGCTCGAACGAGTCAATGATGATCCGCTTGAGTTGATTGTGCTCGGCGGGCTTGGCGGGGCGGAACTGCAAGGTCATGGTTTTGGTTAGTTCGCGACGATGTTCACGAGCTTATCGGGAATGACGACGACTTTGCGAATCGTCTTGCCGTCGATGTGCGGCTGAACTTTGTCGTCCTGCTTGGCGAGTTGTTCGACGTCTTCGCGGGGAGCGCCCTTGGCGATCCTCAATTTGGATCGTAGCTTGCCGTTGACTTGGACGGGGATCTCGACGGAGTCCTCGCGGGTGAGAGCGGCGTCGAACTCCGGCCACTGCGCTTTGAGGATGAATCCGTCGTTGCCGAGTTCGTGCCAGAGCTCTTCGGCGAGGTGGGGCGCGAAGGGGCCCATCATGAGGACTGTTTTTGTGACGACATCGCGCAGCACGCCGGGGCTCAGGTTTGACTCTTGGGCGTAGAGATCGTTGACGAGTTCCATGAGCGCGGCGAGCGATGTGTTGAAGTGCCAGCGCGTATCGAAGTCGTCGGTAATTTTGTCGATTGTGAGGTGGAGCTTGCGCAGCAGGGCGCGGTCGGCGTCGGTCGCAGGCTCGGCGGATTCACCGATGCCGTCGCCGGCGTGCTTGGTGGCGAATCGGTAGAGCCGCGTGAGGAACCGCTGCATGCCCTCGACACCGGCGTCATTCCACTCGAGGTCTTTGTCGGGAGGCGCGGCGAAGAGCGAGAAGACGCGGGCGATGTCGGCACCGTGTTCTTTGAGAAACTCGTCGGCACTGACGACGTTGCCCTTGTTCTTGGACATCTTCATGCCGTCGCGGATGACCATGCCTTGCGTGAAGAGCCGTTTGGCGGGTTCGTTCCAAGTGATGAGACCGAGGTCACGCATCACCTTGGTGAAGAAGCGCGCGTAGATGAGATGCAAGACCGCGTGCTCGACGCCGCCGATGTATTGGTCGATGGGGAACCAGTTGGCGACCTTCGCGGTGTCGAACGGGGCCTGGTCGTTCTTCGGATCGCAGTAGCGGTAGAAATACCACGATGAATCGATGAACGTGTCCATCGTGTCACACTCGCGCTCGGCCGGACCGCCGCACTTGGGGCACTCGACGTTGAGAAATTCGGGGACCTGCCTGAGGGGCGATTCACCGGTGCCGGTGAGTTTGACGTTCGCGGGGAGGACGACGGGAAGGTCCTTCTCGGGCACGGGGACGACGCCGCACTGGCCGCAGTGAATCATCGGGATGGGCGTTCCCCAGTAACGCTGGCGGGAAAAGCCCCAATCCCTCAGCCGGTAGGTGATGGCTGCCTTCGCGAAGCCCTTCTCTTCGCCGTGAGCGTTCATCGTTGCGATCGCCTCGGCGCTGGGCAGGCCGCTGAAGGGGCCGGAGTTTTCGGCGACGCCGTAGGTGGCGTAGGCTTCCTCCATGTCGGCTTCGGCGGGGAGCTCGCCATCGACGGGCCGGATGACGGGGCGCACGGGGATGTCGTACTTGCGGCAGAACTCGAAGTCGCGCTGGTCGTGCGCGGGGACGGCCATGATCGCGCCGGTGCCGTAGCTCATCAGAACGAAGTTGCCGATCCAGATAGGCGTCTTCTCACCGCTATAGGGATTGATGACGAAGCGGCCGGTATCGATGCCGAGTTTTTCGACGTCATTGGGATCGCGGCGGACGACGGAATCGATCAGCGGCTGAGCTTTGTCTTGGAGGCCGAACTTTTCTACCCAGGGGTGCTGGGGGGCGAGGATCAGGCAGGTCGCGCCGAAGATCGTGTCCACACGGGTGGTGAAGACGGTGATCTTCTCGTCGGAGCCGTCGAGTTGGAAGTCGACCTCGGTACCGGTTGAGCGGCCGATCCAATGCTTCTGCATCGTGATGACGCGCTCGGGCCAGCCTTCGGCGATTTCCTCGTGATGGTCGAGAAGTTCCTGGGAGTAAGCAGTCGTGCTCAGGAACCACTGATTGAGGCTTCGCTGTTCGACTTCGGTGTCTTCGTGACGCCAGCAGCGGCCGTCGACGACCTGCTCATTCGCGAGGACGGTGGCGCATTCCGGACACCAATTGACCAGCGCCTTTTTGCGATAAGCGAGGCCGCGCTCGTGCATCTTGAGGAAGAACCATTGATTCCAGCGGTAGTACTCGGGCTCGCAGCTTGAGATTTCGGTGGTCCAGTCGTAGCTGAAGCCGAAGCGCTGGAGCTGGTCTTTCATGGACGCGGTGTTGCCGCGAGTCCATTCGCCGGGGTCACGGTTGTTTTTGATGGCGGCGTTTTCGGCGGGTAGGCCGAAGGAATCCCAGCCCATGGGGTGCAGGACGCGGAAGCCGCGCATCCACTTGTAGCGCGCGAGCGCGTCGCCGATCGAGTAGTTGCGCATGTGGCCCATGTGGAGCGTGCCGCTGGGGTAGGGCAGCATTTCCACGACGTAGTATTTCGGGCTCGATGACTCGAAGTCGGCCTGAAATAGGTTGGCCTTGTTCCACTCTCTTTGCCAGCGGGCTTCGATGTCTTGCGGGTTGTAGAGATTCTCCGGCATGGGCGTGCGGTTCGTGCTCGAATTCTGGTTCAAAAAAGTATTCCTATGACTATAGCGACAACGTTGGGGCTTGCCTTCGTGGGTCGGCTAGGTGGCGTGCCACGATTGCTAGTCGGATGGATTGGGAGGGGTTGCAGGAAAGGCCGCAGATCTCAAAACCGAGATCCGCGCTACGGGTGGTTGTAGGTGTTGCGTTGCCGCGCAGGCGGCGGAAGGTTAGGGGATTGTTCCTTCGGCGGTGAGGGTGATGCGGTAGAGGCCGGTGCGCGCGGTCATGTAGAGCGTGTGGCCGTCGTCGCCCCAGCCGACGTTGGCGGGCACCTCTTCGGGCTGGATGGTTCCCAGGTGTGTGCCGTCGGGGGCGTAGATCCAGACACCTCCGGGACCGGTGAGATAGAGGTTGCCCTGCTTGTCGAGCTTGAGGCCGTCGGGCAGACCCTCGTCGGTCTCGCCGGTTACGTCAGCGAAGACGCGCCCGGCATCGATTGTGCCGTCGTCTTTGACGCGGTAGGCCATCCAGACCTTGTGCTCGGGGTCGGAGTTGGCGACGTAGAGTGTTTTCTCGTCGGGTGAGAAGGCGATGCCGTTGGGACGGGTTTGCTGGTCGTTCAGTAGCTCGACCTCGCCGTCGGGGCTTAGACGGAAGATGCCGTTGAATGGGAGTTCTTTCGCTGGGTCGCTGTCCTGACCGGCTAGGCCGTAGGGGGGGTCGGTGAAATAGGCCGAGCCGTCAGACTTGTAGACGATGTCGTTGGGACTGTTGAGACGCTTGCCGTCATACTTGTCGGCGATGACGGTTTCGGAGTTATCTTTCTCGATGCGCAGGACGCGGCGGTTGCCGTGTTCACAGATGACGAGACGGCCTTCGGGGTCATGCGTGAGTCCGTTTGAACCGACGAATCGGCCCTCTTCGTATTCACCTTCAAAGACGGGCTTGCGGAAGTCGCTGATCGCGTTGGACGTGGCGTCCCACTTGTAAATAGCGTTGCCGCGAACGTCGCTGAACAACAGGTGGGGTCCGCCGTCGGTTTGCCAGAGCGGGCCCTCGGTGAACATGAAGCCCCCGCTGAGTTTTTCGATCTTGTAGTCGGCCGGGACGATGGCGTCGAGCGCCGCGTCGAGCTTGAGGACCGTGCCGGCGCTGGGTTCGGTCTCGACTTCGGGTTCGGGGGCGGGTTCGCCGCCGCAGCCGATCAAGACGAGAGCGAGAAGAACGCTCAGCAAGGTTCGCGTTTCAAATTTGGACATAGCTTGATACCTCGACAGGAACGTTACCCCGAGAGACTTCGAGGCTGACGGTATTGCGGGCACGGCATGCCGTGCCCCTACGCGCTCCGGGCTTGCTAGGCCAATGTTAGCTCGATCGACTTCTGAGACGGATCGAGCTTCGTCACCTTGAAACCGCGGACTTGCCCCGCCGCCAGCGGCTCTCCGCCGCCCGAGCCTTTGTCGCCGCTCTTCCATGCGGCTTGGAGCATCGCGCCGAGAGAGGAAACGCTGGAGTCGTCGCCGCCGGAGGCTTGGGACTGGGGAGCTGACGATTCTTCGATTGGGCAGACGCCTTTCACACCCTCGCCCAGCTCGACCATGGCCTTGCCGTTCTTTATGCGAACGATGCGGCCGGTTACGGAGTCGCCGACCTCGCACGTCGCCAGGAAGTCGTCCTGCGAATCGGGCTCAAGCTGTTTCATGCCGAGCTTTAGGCGCCGCTTTTCGCGGTCGAGCTCGATCACCTTGACCTTGACGGTTTGATCGACCTTGAGCATCTCGCTGGGATGGTCGAGTCGCTTTTCGTTGGTGATGTCGGAGACGTGCAACAGGCCTTCAATACCCTCGTCGACCTCGATGAAAGCGCCGAACTTGGCTATGTTGCGAACCTGGCCTTCGATGACCGTGCCGGGAAGAAGCTCGTTGGCGGCGCGTTCCCAGGGGTCGCCCAACGCCTGCTTCAGACCGAGTCCGATGCGGCGGCCGGCGGGTTTCATCTCCAGAACGACGGCTTCCACCGTGTCGCCTTCGCTGAGCAGGTCTTCGGGGTGCCGCACCTTGCGCGCCCACGACATTTCCGAAATGTGGATCAGGCCTTCGACGCCCGGCTCAATCTCGACGAAAGCGCCGAAGTCTTTTAGGCGCGTCACTGTCCCCTTCAGGCGATCGCCGACGTTGAGCTTGTCGGCGACGAGCGTCCAGGGGTCGGGGCCCATTTGCTTGAGCCCGACCGAGATGCGTTCGCCGCCCTTCTCGATCTTGAGGACCTTGACCTCAAGCTCGTCACCCTCGGAAAGAACCTGCGCCGGATCTTTCACACGGGCATACGAGATATCCGAGACGTGCAGCAGACCGTCGACGCCGCCCAAGTCCACGAAGGCCCCGAAGTCGCGAACGTTGCGGACAACGCCCTTGACGACCATGTCGGGTTGCAGCCCGGCGATTGTACTTTGGCGAGCCTCGTTACGTTCCTCTTCAAGCAGCACGCGGCGATCGACGATGATGTTCTCGTCTTCGACCTCAAGCTGAATGATGCGGCAGCGGATCTCCTGGCCGACTAGCTTTTCGAGATCGGCGGCGTCGCGCACGCCCGTTCGCGACGCGGGCATGAAGGCACGCGCTCCGACGTCGACGGATAGACCGCCCTTGATCACTTCCGTGACGGTTCCGACGATGGCGACGCCATCCTGGTGGGCAATTTCGAACTGTGACCAGTCTTTGGGGCGGGCGGCGACAACACGGGACAGCGTTAGGTAGCCGTCGGGAGAGCGTCCGGTGATGGAAACTTGAACAGCATCTCCCACCGCCAGGTCAAGCTCTTCCTCGGGGGCGCGCCGGTCTTTCGCCGAGTCCAGCGGCAGGAACGCTTCGGACTTACGGCCGATGTCGACGAAGAGGCCGTCATCACGGACACTAACCACGGTCCCCTGAAGCAATCCGTCGGACGCGCGATCGGCGGGCGCTTGTTGTTCCGGCTCGTCGACCTCGTCGAGCAGATCGTTCAGGTCGAGGTCATCGTCCTCGAATGCCCGCTCTTCCTCGGCGGAGACTGGCGCCGGCTGTCCGGGCAATCCCGGTACAAAACCCGTGGGTTCATTCGACTCAACGTCTTTCATTGCTTTCTCTTCAGCCAAACCACATTGTGCCATAGGGATCGACCGTCAGATTCGGTGGCGAGAGCCCACACAGTCGAGCGATAGAATAATGAAATCCGTTACGTCCGCCGCCGCGGGTCGCCATGGCTGTTCAAACTCTCTCACACTACGAGGTCGTCCAACAAATCGCCGAAGGCGGTATGGGCATCGTGTACAAGGCGCGCGACGTCAAACTTGACCGGCTTGTCGCACTGAAGTTGGTTTCTCCGGACCTACGCGCGTCGACCGAACAGGTGGAGCGTTTGTTCCAGGAAGCACGGGCGTTGTCGCGTCTGAATCATCCGAACGTCGCGACGATCTACGAAGTCGAAGATACGGCGGCGGAACCGTTCATGGCGATGGAGTACCTGCCGGGCGGGACGCTGACGGCTCGTATCCAGAACGCCAAGAACGGCGGGCGGGCGATTCGGGCGAAAGACATTATCCGCTGGGGCCAGCAGATCGGCTCCGGTTTGGCGCACGCCCACCGGCATGGCATCATCCACCGCGATGTGAAGCCCGAGAACGCCCTGCTCACCGAAGACGGGCGCATCAAGCTGACCGATTTCGGCGTGGCGCTCGTGGCCGGCCATAGCAACGATTCGTCCGGGGCGACGACGGAAGGCACGATTGCTTATATGTCGCCCGAGCAGGCGCAGGGCTTGGACGTGGACCAGCGGTCTGATATTTTTTCGCTGGGCGTACTGCTTTTTCAGTTGGTGACGGGCGATGTGCCGTACGGCGGGCAGCCGGCCGCGGCGATGGTCTACGACATCATCAACAGCCCGATCCCACCGATCCAACCGATTGTTGACGATTTACCGGCAGGTTTCGAGCGAGTGATTCGCCGCGCGCTGGAGAAGGAGCCGGATGACCGTTACGCCTCGGTCGAGGAACTCCTGGCCGATTTGCAGTTGCTGCGAGACGAACTGCGAGCGACAACGACCGGGATTCAGCCGGTCCAACCGCCCGACCCGACGATTGCCGTGCTGCCGTTCGTGGACATGAGCCCGGACGGCGATCAAGAGTATTTCTGCGACGGGGTCAGTGAAGAGATCATCACCGCCCTAACCAGCGTCAAGGGCCTGAAGGTCGTTTCGCGAACGTCGTCGTTTGGGTTTAAGGGTGAGGCTTACGACATTCGGGAGATCGGCGAGAAGCTCGACGTACAGACCGTGCTCGAAGGCAGTGTCCGGAAGATCGGAGACCGCTTCCGCATCACGGTGCAGCATATCAACGTTTCGGACGGCTATCACCTTTGGTCGCAGCGTTTCGATCGTGAGATGAAGGACGTGTTCGCCGTGCAGGACGAGATCGCCGAAGCGGTCGTTCGAGCTTTGCGGGCGAAGCTTGAAAAGCAGTCGGCCGCGACGCCGGCCAAGCGTACGCACAACGTTGAGGCTTACAACACGTACCTACTGGGCCGCTACCATCTCAACCAGCGAACGAAGGAAGCACTCGACAAGGCAATCGAGTGTTTCGAGCAGACGGCGTGCGACGACTGTAATTTTCCTTTGGCGTTCGCCGGCCTAGCCGAGGCCTACGTGTTGTTGGGTTCCGGCGGCTACCCGGGCGCTGACCCGGCGGAAGCTCTTCCCAAGGCGGAGGAGGCGGCCCAACGGGCGATCGCCATCGACGATAGTTGCGCCGAAGCCCATACGGCGCTCGCGCTCGTCTACAGCCGAAAGGATTGGAACTGGGCCGCGGCCGAGAAGGAGTTTCGCCGGGCCATTGAACTCAACGACGGTTACGCGACCGGGCATCACCAGTATGCGATGTTTCTGGCGCAGGTGAACCGGTTAGAGGCGGCGCTGGCCGAAGTGCGGAAAGCGCATGAACTCGATCCGCTTTCGTTGATCATCAGCACCGCGGTTGGCCGCATTTTGCACTTCAATCGCCGCTATGACGAGGCGCTCGTGCAGTTCGAGCGAACGATCGACCTTGCACCTACGTTTCCGGGCACCTACTTCGACCTAAGCATTACCTACAGCGCTCTGGAGAGACATCAGGAAGCATTGGAAGCCATGGACAAGCTGACCCAGCTCTCGGGGGGAGGCGGACTCCTGCGCGAGCTCTCATCCTCCGCGATACTTTACGCGCGAATGGGCGAGAGGGAGAAGGCAGCGGAGAAGGTTCGGCAAGCCACGGAACTCGCCGGCACACAGCGAATGCCTCTGTTTGTTCAGGCGATCTTGGAGCTGGCGTTAGGGAACTTCGACGAGGCGTTTCGGTATGTGGAGCAGGCCTACGAGGAGCGCGACACGGGCCTCGCGTATATCCAGTGCGAGCCGTTTTTCGAACCGCTGCGGCAGAATCCCAGGTATTCTGAACTGATTCGGAAGATGGGGTTCCCGGCAAGCTAGCCGAGTCCCGTCACCTGGACGTGGGCACCCGAGCCCCGCTATCGGGGCTCGATCCCTCTCAATCGCGGCGGTTAGTTGTCGAGTAGTGCTCGCCGCAACTCGCCCGGGTCAAAGTCCATTCCGGCCCGGGAGTAGGCGAGCAGGCCTTTTCGCCGCAACTGACTCATGTGTTGCGTGATGATCTCGCGCGAGGTGCCGACATGCTTCGCCAGAAGCTCGTGTGTCACCGGTTTGAGATGGATATTTGATCCATCCGTTGGCTCGCCAAAGGACTCCGCGAGACGCAGAACCACCTTGACGAGACGCTGAGGAATTTGATCGGTCGCGAGGCTCTCGACACGGTCTTCGGTGTCGCGTAGCTTGCGAGCCATCGTTCTCATCAGAGAGGGTCCAAGCGCGGGTAGACGCATGGCGATGTCGTAGAGATCGTTTGCACTCCACTCCATGACCGACGAGTCTTGCTGTGCAACAGCCATTTCGCCGCGATAAGGTTCGGCAAGCAAACAGGATTCGCCAAAGAAGCAGTCCCGGCCACAGAAGTCGAGTACCGTCTCTCGGCCGGAATGAGAGAGGCGGCTGACTTTCACCATCCCGTCGACGACGAGGAACAGACTAAGCGCCCGGTCTTCGGGGGTGTAGATGGTTTGATCCTTAGTAAATTCCTGAGGCCTACGACGTGGCAAGATATCGAGCGGATCTTCCCAAGTGGGCCTTACAGGAAAGGGTTGAATGGCCCCTACCGACATAGAGATTAACCTCCGTTTCAAGCACGCTCACGTTATTAAGAACGTGAAGGCGTATGGAGAAGTTTCTGAAAACAGAAACCGCCCCCCGTCGGGTTCCTCCAAGAGCTTTAGACCCGCTCCCCTTGAAGTTGGTTACGTCGAAATTCGTCGATTGGGTTCGCGGAATGGTAAATTCACTTTCCCCGGGCCGCGACGGCGGGGAAGATTGCTTCGCTAGAGCCGTGGAAGTCTAGCCGTTCCAGTTAGTTTCGAGGGTCTTCATGAGCCTGTCATGCACGTCGCTGGGGAGGGGGTGGCATTCGACATTCTGGAAGATCTCGACCGTCATCTTCGTTTCGTCGAATTGCACCCAACAGTCCGGACACTTTGCCAGGTGAGCCTCGAGCTTGACCAGAAGGTCAGGCTCCATGGCCCCGTCGATGTAGTCCGAGACGTTCTCGATGAAGTCTCTACAGGTTATCTTTTTCTTGCCGGCCATCATTTTTTAGGAACCGTTGCAACTTCTGCCTGAGCTGCAGTCGAGCCCGCAGCAGGCGGGATTTCACGGCGGAGATCGAAAGGTCCAACATCTCAGCCGTTTCTTCCGTCGATAAACCTTCCACATCGCGCAGCACGAATACCGGGCGATAGGTTTCCGAGAGACCGTCAATCGCCTGCGTCAAGCCATCCCGCAGCTCTGTGCGATTCAAACTCTCTTCCGGATCTTCCGTTTCCGAAGGTAGATCCCGTTGGATCGCGCCGTCTTTGGTTTCGAGTTCCTGATCGAGCGAGAGAGTGACGCGGTTTTTTCCGCGCCTCATGCGCATGAGCGCTTCGTTGACGGCGATCCGAACGACCCAGGTATAGAACTTCGAATTGCCCTCGAACTGCTGGAGGCGCGAATAGGCCTTCAAGAACGTGTCTTGCAAGACGTCTTCGGCGTCTTGATCATTCTTGGTGATGTGGCGCGCGACGCGGAACACGCGCTGCGCATAGCGGTTCACGAGCTCGGTGAACGCGCTCTTATCCCCCTGCTTGGCCTGAGTAGCCAATGCCACGTCGTCGAAGGTAAGAGACTGGCTGGGGGTTGTCATCGTGGGTGATTCGGTTAACGGACCGTCCCTGCCGATCTTTCATTGTCCGGGTCGAGCGTCGCGTGCGCAAGCCCAAGAAGCGGTCTGTTATCATGACCACCTTTCGGCGGAAGCGCACACAAATGAGAGATTCCAAGGAAGAACTTCTGTCGGATCCCACGAGGCCGTTTCCTATTGACGGCGAGAATTCCGCATCGGCGATCCTCGAAAAGATGCGCTATGTGGGCTTTCAGGGCCGCCAAATGGGGCGCGCGTTCGACGTTTGGAAACAGATGCTGGCCGATCCGGAATGCACCATTCTGATGGGCATGTCGGGCGCGATGGTGCCGGGCGGCATGCGCAACATCGTCAAGTTCATGATTGAGAACCGGCTGATCGATGTACTCACGTCGACCGGCGCGAATTTCTTTCACGACATCCACGAGAGCAAGGGCTTTCACCACTACTTGGGCAGCTCGAAAATGGATGACGAGAACCTCGGGGATCATATGGTCGACCGGATGTACGACATCCTGGCCGATGAGGTCCGCTTCCGGGAGCACGACCTGTGGATCGGGAGTTTCGCGTCACGGCTGGACCAGAGTCGACCGTATACGACACGCGAGTTTCTCTATCTGCTGGGCCAGGAAGTTGGGCGCGATTGCCAAGCCGAAGGCATCGTGACGACGGCCGCGAAGGTCGGCATGCCGCTGTTTTGCCCCGCCATCGGCGATAGCTCGATTGGCATTGGGGTGGCCGAAAGCCGACACCGCGGTGAGAATCGGTTGATGTTCGACATGATGGGCGATATTCTCGAGATCACGAATGTCGTCGCTGATTCGAAAGCGACGGGCGTGATCTATTTTGGCGGCGGTACGCCGAAGAATTACGTGCAGCAGACAGAAGTCGTGGCGATCTTGATGAACAAGGATAAGTCGGGTCATCGTTACGGGATTCAGGTGGTTACCGATGCGCCGCACTGGGGCGGGTTGTCGGGCTGCACGTTTGAGGAATCGCAGAGTTGGGGCAAGCTCGCCAAGGGCGCGCAGATGGTGAATTGCCACTGCGACTCGACGATCGGGATGCCGCTGCTGGTTTCGGCGATCTCGGAGCAGAAGGAATTGATTGCGAATCGTAAGCCGCCCACTTACGATATGGGTCCGGTCCTCAAGATTCACCCGGACTACGCTGACTGACACGTTGCGACTTTGATTCCTGTTAGCCGAGCGGAGGATCAGCAATCGCTTCGCTGAGCGGCTGAAGTCTGTGCCGGGGAAGGACGCTAAAGCGCCCTGGCGCGAGTGTGAGGATGCGGTAACCGGCCCTAAAAGGACCGGCCTAGGTGCGCTTCGCGCGGAAACCGCCTGAAGGCGGTTGGGAAACGTCGATCCCAAATCGCTCAGAAGAACAGTTGATGGCCTCAGCGACTCTTCAGAAAGCGGCTTGGGGTGGTTCAAACTGAGGGACACTGCCTGACTCCTTGTCGGACCGTGGGGCATGGGAGAAAATGGTGAGATGCCGACCCCCTGGTATCGATCGAAGCCTTTCTTTCTCTTCTCCTGCTTGATCTTTCCTCCGCTTGCCTTTGTTCTGCTGTGGACGCGGACGGATTCGGGCGTTCTGCGCAAGCTGACCTTTTCGGTGGTGCTGGCGCTGGTGTTTGTCGTCCACCTATTCGCTTTCTACGGTCTGCGTATCGAGATGGCGGGTAGCGGGATGACTCCGATCTTCACATTTCATGATCCGGAGTCGCACATTGATGCGTTGGAAGAGAGCCGCTCCGGCGGGAGCGAAGGGACGGTGGAAGCGGCGAGCTTACCGGCACCCGCGCTGACGAATGCCTCCTGGACCGATTATCGAGGTCCGAATCGCGACGGGGAATACACGGCGGGCGCGATTCTGACGGATTGGCCGTCGGGCGGGCTGCCGGAGGTTTGGCGCCAGAAGGTGGGTGGTGGCTATGCGTCGGTTGTTGTCGCCGAAGGGAAGGTCTTCACGATCGAGCAGCGCCGCGATGAAGAGGTTGTGGCGGCTTACGATTTCGGCACAGGCAAGGAACTGTGGACAAACAGTTGGGCCGCTCGGTTTGAAGAGTCGATGGGCGGGCCGGGGCCACGGGCTACTCCGACCTGGCACGAGGGCAAGGTCTATGCTTTGGGCGGTGCGGGTGAATTGCGCGCTTTGGAAGCGGACACGGGCAAGTTGCTCTGGCGGAAGAACGTCCTTTCAGAGAATGGCGCGAAGAACCTGACGTGGGCGATGTCGGGCGCGCCGCTTGTCGTGGATGGCAAGGTGATCGTGCTGCCGGGTGGTACGAGCGGAAAGTCGGTCGTGGCGTACGACAAGGACACCGGAGACACTGTTTGGTCTTCCCTCAACGATACGCAGGCTTACACTTCACCGATGCTGGTGACGTTGGCGGGGCGGCGGCAGATCATCCTGGTGAGCGCGCCGCGTTTGTTGGCGGTTGACCCGGAAGATGGCGCGCTGCTTTGGGACTATCCGTGGAAGACATCGTATGACGCGAACTGCGCGCAACCATTGATCGTTGACGGCGAGCACGTGTTTGTCTCGTCGGGTTATGGCACGGGAGCCGCGCTCGTGAAGATCACGCCGGATGGTGACGGCCTGCGCGCCGAAGAGGTCTGGAAGGACAACACGATGAAGAACAAGTTCAATAGCTCGGTTCTTCACGACGGGATTGTTTACGGCCTGGACGAAGCGATTTTCGCGGCGGTGGATGTGCGTACCGGCGAGCGCAAGTGGAAAGGCGGGCGCTACGGGTTTGGACAAGTGCTGCTGGCGGGCGACCACCTGGTTATCCTCACGGAGGCGGGTGATGTTGTGCTTGTCAAGGCGACCCCGGAGAGCCATCAGGAGGTGGCGCGTTTCTCGGCGATCAAGGGCAAGACTTGGAACACGCACGCCATCGCCGGTGGACGGCTAATCGTGCGCAACCAGACCGAGATGGTTTGTTACGACATCTCGAAATCGTAGTCCGAGCCAGGTGCCACGGCGTCTGAACGAGCTGCTTAGCGGTAAACTTGGGACTTCGATCTCCTGTTCGTCGGGTAAGGACTCCTATGAAGCACTTTTGGCCTGTGGTGGCTGTCGCCGTCGTGTGTTTGCTTGCAACCGCTTGTTCGCGCGAGCCGGTGTTCGAAGGTCCTTTTGAAGTGCCGCCTGGATTTGTGGTGGAATCCCTGCTGCCGGAGGGACAGACCGACACTCTCATTCAGGTAACGTTCGACAGCAAGGGGCGGCCCGTTGTTTCCCGCGAGCAGGGACCGCCGACGATTCTGCTGGACAACGACAAGGACGGTATCTATGAGTCGGAGAAAGCTTTTAGCGACAAGGTCGAAATGCTCCACGGCATGTGGTTCGACGGCCGGACGCTCTACGCCATTGGTAGGGATGTTGAGAACAAGCAAGCCGGGCTTTACAAGCTCGAAGACCTTGATGGCGACGATACGGCGGATACGTTCGAGAAGCTGCACGACTACGCCGGCAGCGTTGGTGAACATGGCCCGCATGATATTCGCCGCGGACCGGACGGGAAGCCGTCGGTCATGCTTGGGAACCACACGTTCATGCCGGAGGAGTTGATCGACCCCGAGTCGCCGCACCGGAACTACGGCGAATCGCAACTGCTCGACCGCTACATGGATGCGCGTGGCCATGCTGTGGGCATCATGGCGCCGGGCGGCACGCTTTCGCGTTTGCGGCTTGAACCGCTGGGGTACTCGATGCTCGCGGGTGGTTTCCGCAACGCCTTCAACCACGCTTACAACTGGGAAGGTGAACAGTTCACGTTCGACAGTGATATGGAGTGGGACGTAAATATGCCGTGGTACCGCGAAGTTCGCTCGGTCCACGTTGTGCCCGGCGGAGAGTATGGTTGGCGCACGGGTTCGGGCAAGTTTCCGGCGTACTATCTCGATAGCCTTCCGCCGTTGCAGGACCTGGGCCGAGGGTCTCCGGTGGGTGTGGAGTTCTATCACCACGACGCCTATCCGGCGGAGTACTTTGACGCTTTCCTACAAGCTGACTGGTCTCGCGGCCGGATTGTGCTGATGCGCCCGGTTCGCGACGGCGCGACGTACCGGCTGATGGATGATCCGGTGGACTTCGTCTACGGCGAACCGCTGAATGTGACCGACCTCGAGGTAGGTCCGGACGGGATGGTCTACTTCACGATGGGCGGGCGCGATACGGCCGGCGGGTTCTATCGCGTTGCATACAAAGGGAACCGGGCCAACACGTCGCGGAAGAAGTCGAAAGGGGTGTGGGCGGCGATTCGGCAACCGCAACCGCTTTCGAGTTGGGGCTGGGCGGCTGTCGAGAAGACGATGGAAACGCTCGGTGAAAAGTGGGACGAGGGCCTTCAGCGGATCGCCCTCAACACCGCGCACCGGACCAATGACCGCATCCAGGCGTTGATGCTGTTTCAGCAGCACGGGGCGAAAGCCCGCGCTGACTTGCTGCGGACTTTGAGCCAGGACCGCGACTATCGTGTGCGCGCGGCGGCGATCTATGTTGTCGGGCAGCATGGCAGCGACCGCGCCAAAGCGATCGCAGCGTCGGGGTTGAAGGATTCACATCCGTTGGTTCGTCGGCGGGCGGCGGAGGCGGTCGTGCGGATGGGGCTTTCGGCGGACGCCCCGAGTTTCGCGCCGATCGATGACCTCTACGCAACACTCGGCGACGAGGACCGTTGGTCGCGCTATGCCGGACGTATGGCTCTCGAGCGTACCCCTCGCAATGAGTGGTCACAGCGCGTGCTCGAAGAAGAGAACCCTGTAGCCGCCGCCGAAGGATTGGTTGCGTTGACGCGGACCGGCGGTACGGACTCAGAGAAGGCGGCCGTAGTTGATCGGACCCTGACGCTGCTGCGCCGCGAGAATCAGTCGGACGCGAATGAACTGCGAGCACTGCGGACCTTCCACCTGGCTTGCATGGCGCTCAACAAAGGCTGTCTCCCGGAGATCCGGGCGCAGGCTTCGCAGGTGGCGTTGTCTCGATTTCCCGCGGACGACGAGCGGCTGAACCGCGAGTACGCCCGCACGATGGCGTATGCCGAGGACCCGGCCGCGATTCCGGCCATTCTCGACGCGATGCCGAACGGCGATGAGAATCAGCAATTGCAGATTCACTATGCGTATTGCTTACGCGAGATCGATCAGGGCTGGACGGCCGATCAGAAAAGCACGCTGCTTTCCTGGTTTAGCAAAGCGCGGCAGTGGCGAGGCGGGGCGAGCTTCCCGGGCTTCATCAATCGGCTGTTCGACTCGTCGCTTGCGTTCTTCGATGAACAGGAGAAGCAGATGGCGTATCAGGCGATCCCTGATTTCGCGCCGGTCGAGGACTTGGATGCGAGTGGTCTCCGCCGGGGAGGCGGCTATGTGCGCGCCAGCGTGTTTGCCCGACAGGGAGGCTCCAGCGCCCTCACCGAAGAGGAGATCTTCGACCACACGTTGCTGAGTCCGATGATCGGCCGAGCGACGGCGGACAAAGGTAAGGAGATCTACGAGAAGGAATGTTCGCGCTGCCACCGCTTCGGAAGCGAGGGCGATGACTACGGGCCGGACTTGACGACATTGGCGAACCGCTTCAAGCGCCGCGATACTTTGGAAGCGATTCTGTGGCCTTCGCGAACGATTTCCGACCAGTATCAGTCCTACATCATCGAGACGACGAGCAACGATATTGTCGATGGGCTCATCTTGTCCGAGGACGAGGAAAGAATTACGATGATGCTCCCGGAGCAGGAGCGTCCCGTGGCGATTCCGAAAGCGCAGATCCGTGAACGCCGTATCTCGAGTGTTTCCGCGATGCCGGACGGTTTGCTCAATCCTTACGATCTGAACGAGATCGCGAACTTGCTGGCGTACCTACAGAGCGTCCCGAAGCAGTAAGTAAACATAGTTCGCCGGCTCCTGGTCGGCGGTCCTACTCATCCATGGCCTATACCGACCTTCGTGAATTCATTCGCGCCCTCGAAAAGAACGGCGAGCTAAAGCGCATCTCGGCTGAAGTCGACCCGATTCTTGAGATCACCGAAATCGCCGACCGCGCTGTTAAGCGCGACGGCCCGGCGCTGCTGTTCGAGAATCCCAAGGGGTATGACATCCCGGTTCTCATCAACTCGTTCGCGAGCATGCGGAAGATGGAGATCGCGATGCAGGTCGATTCAATCGACACGATCGCGGGGCGCATCTCCGAGTACTTGGAGCTCAAAACGCCGCAAGGGTTGATGGGCAAGCTGAGCATGCTGCCGAAGCTGGCGGAGATGGGTTCGTTCTTTCCCAAGGAAGTGAAGAGCGGCCCGGTCAAAGAGGTGGTTAAGAAGGACGACTTCTCGTTGTTCGACTATCCGGTCTTGCAATGCTGGCCTCAGGACGGCGGACGTTTCATCACCTTGCCGCTTGTGTTCTCAAAGAATCCCGTCAGCGGTAAGCGCAACGTCGGAATGTATCGTTTGCAGGTCTACGACGAGCGTTCGACGGGCATGCATTGGCAGACGCATAAGCAGGGCGCCGAGCATTATCGACGACGGCTGGCTGAAGGCAAGGAAGAACGCATGGAAGTGGCCGTCGCGATTGGTGCGGACCCGGCGACGATGTTTTCAGCGATCCTGCCGCTGCCGCCGGATCTCGACGAAATGTTGTTCGCGGGATTTCTGCGCTCGAAGCCGGTTGAGATGGTGAAGTGCGAGACCGTGGACATCGAGGTACCCGCGCAAGCCGAGATCGTACTCGAGGGTTATGTGAAGCTCGGCGAGTTGAAGACGGAGGGTCCGTTCGGCGACCACACCGGCTTCTATTCGTTGGAAGACGAGTTTCCTGTGTTCCACGTCACCTGTATCACGCAGCGCAAAGATCCGATCTACGCGACGACGATCGTTGGCCCGCCTCCGATGGAGGACTTCTACATGGGCAAGGCGATCGAGCGCGTCTTTCTGCCCCTGCTGCGGCTGCAACTGCCGGAAGTCGTCGACATGTGTATGCCCGCGGAAGGCATCTTTCATAACTTGATGCTGGTGTCGATTCGGAAATCGTACCCGCTGCACGCCCGCAAGGTGATGAGCGCGATTTGGGGATTGGGCCAGGCGATGTTCACAAAGTGCATCGTCGTGGTTGACGATGATGTGAATGTACAGGACCCCTCTGAGGTGGCTTGGAAAGCGTTGAACAACATCGACCCGGAGCGCGATATTCAGTTCACGATGGGGCCGATCGATCAACTCGACCATTCGAGCCGCATGCCCAACTTTGGTTCAAAGATGGGTATCGACGCCACGAAGAAGTGGCCGGAAGAAGGATTCACGCGCCCCTGGCCGGATGTGATTGAGATGGATACAGACGTAAAGAAACGCGTCGACGCAATCTGGCAACAATTGGGGATCGACTAGCGGCTATCATAGTCGTCAGGTACGGCGGTCGTGAGCAAGGTGCAACAGCGGTTTTCTTGGAAGTTCTTCGGCGCGATTGTCGCCGCCGGTGTCCTGATCGTATGGGGAACCCAGTTCGGTGAAACCGCGCAAGCACAGGGGGCTGGTGTGAAAACGGGGCCGGCGGTCGGCGAGCGCATACCTTCCTTCGAGGCCGTTGACCACAGCGGCAAGACGCAGACCTTCGCATCGCTGCGCGGACCCAAGGGGCTAGTGCTCCTGTTCCACCGCTCCGCGGACTGGTGACCGTACTGCAAAGCTCAACTGGTCGAGTTGAGGGATCAAACAGAGAAATTCAAATCGCAGGGGCTGAACGTCGTGGCGGTGAGTTTCGATTCGCGAGGCGTTCTCGAACACTTCGCCGAGCGGGTCGGGATCAACTACCCGCTGCTGTCGGACAACGGCTCGGCGACGATCAAGGCGTTCGGCATTCTCAACGACACGGTGCCGGCGGACAACCGCAACTACGGCATCCCGTTCCCGGGCTACTACGTCGTTGATGAGAACGGCGTCGTCCAGTCAAAGTACTTCGACGACAACTACCGGGAGCGTTTCACGGCGGCGAGCATTCTGACCCGGGAGTTTGATGGCTCCGGCGAGATGCAGGGTGAAGCGGAAACGCCGTACTTGCGGATGAGCTGGTCGGCGAGTAATCGCGAGGTCTACGGTGGGCAACATGTGGCACTCGTCTTAAACGTCGAGATGAAGCCCAAGATGCACGTGTATGCGCCCGACGTGACGGGCTACCTACCTGTTGCGTGGGAAGTGAGTTCGTCGGACGGTTGGCGGGATTCGCCGGCGGACTACCCGGAATCGGAGCTATTGCATCTGCCCGCGATCGATGAGATTATCCCTGTGTACGAGGGTGAGTTTCGTGTGGTCCGTGACTTGGAGATCGGTGTGGGCGACCAGATTCAGCCGCTTGTGAGCGAAGACGGGAAGATCACCGTTGAAGGCGTCTTTCACTATCAGGCTTGCGACGATAAGGTTTGCTATCTACCCCAGCAGATTCCTTTGAAGTGGACGTTTGACTTCAAGGGGTATGATCGGGAGCGCGCGCCGGAAGGATTGCGCTAGCCGGCCTGCGAAGAGTCGGCTTGACCTTTCTCCTGGGGGATTTCCCACGTCGGGATTGACCGATAAGATCTCGATTCGTCTTGACGAATGGGATTACCACGAGTAGTCACCCTTCGGAAGAGGACGGCAGTCGGCCCGAAACCGGGAAACCTGAAGAGTCTTAGGGCTTTGGACGTTCTCCGGTTTCGTTGCTGGATGGAACGGTTGTTCGCGACATCTAGCGAACAGACGATTGAAGGTCCGTCCTCAAGGGCCTGGATCTACATCGTCATCGCGCTGGCCGCCGCGGTTGTTGTCCTCATCGCTAAGTAAGGCAAGAAAGGCTGTGACCCGCAGTACACTCATTCCTCTCTTGTTGAGCGTAAGCGTGGCTGGGGCAGCGGTTGACGCGCACCTGGATGTTCCTTTCTTCCGGCAGGAAAAGAAGGGCTGCGGGGCTGCCAGTGTAGCGATGGTGCTTCACTATTGGCAACAGCAGCACCCTCGCTTGGTCGTGCAAAGCGACGACCTGAAAACGGTTCACGAGCAACTCTATTCAACGGATGTCGGTGGCATCCTGTTGTCCGACATGAGGCGTTACTTCGAGGAAGTTGGCTTTCATGCTTTTGCGCTACGGGCCATATGGGCGGAGCTCGAAGAGCATCTTGCAAAGAAACGGCCACTCATCGTCGGCTTGAAGAAGGGCGACGACCGTGGAGCGAACCTTCACTACACTGTGGTCGTTGGTTTGGAAGAAAAGCGTGTATGGATCAACGATCCGGCACGGCGAAAGCGGAAAGCATTGAAACGGTCCACCTTCGAGAAGAGATGGGATTCAGCGGATCGGTGGATGCTTCTAGCCGTGCCCCGCTAAATCGCGTTCGCACTAGTAGTCCGGGGCATTCGGCTTGCGAGAACCCGGCTCGCGGAGACGTCGTGTGGGGCCCGACGCATTGGATGCGTCTAGATGCCCCTGCGAAACAATCGATGGGCCGGGCTAGCTAGAGCATCCTTTTCGCGGCCTCAACGATGTGACGGGCTG
>Ga0302123_10000901_pt1 | contig 21769 bp, 24 predicted proteins | sample CB21_321_MG_FD_203109 | JGI IMG/M metagenome (GOLD analysis project Ga0302123, IMG submission 203109) | Marine microbial communities from Western Arctic Ocean, Canada - CB21_32.1 | ecosystem: Environmental > Aquatic > Marine > Oceanic | place: Canada: Western Arctic Ocean | collected 2017-09-28 | reverse complement strand
CCCGGCAGGCGCCGCTTGCCCCGGCTCAACGAGAACAAACCCGTTATCGCCATCAAGATAAAACTCAAATGTTTCCATCAGTTGGGCACCAGTTCTATAATATTATTATCGCCGCCTGGGGGAACGACATCCTCTGCCTGTAGAATTTCAATGATGTTGCTGTAGACAAGGTAAATATCGTTGATCGTATCAATAAACTGCTGTGGATCGGTGGACGTGGACAGAGTGCCGAGCATGTGCTTCAGCAAGTCCAATTCAGATTCAGACAGAGCACCGAACCCGCTTGCTCCGTTCCCCGCTGCGGCCTTCAACGCCAACAGCGTATCAACGGCAATGATGCCCTCAATGTTGTCGATGTATGCCAGCAACCCCTCTGCCTCTGGCAGATTTATCGCCTGGAGCGGTATGCTCCAGATACCAATAAGTTTTTCGTTATCGGATACTAACTGTGCCGCGCCCGCAATCGACCTCAGAACAACACCAGCGTTCCTGATGCGGGAAGCTCGATCTACAACAGCCGCCCGTTCATCGTTAAGACGTTTTTGCTCCGCCACATCTCCCTCAATCTCTTCCGAGGTCCATCTGTTCGTTTCCTCGTCGAGGACTAGCTGCCTACCAGCGGTAGGCGTTCCCACAGCGGGGCGCTCGTCAACCTGATCGCCGAGATTGAACGTCTGTCCAGAAGCGCCAATTATCATCGGCTCGCCTGTGGTGGTGTCCATACCCCAAGGACGGGTATCGTCCGCCGCTATGCCCCACGCGGCCCGTTCCTCTGTATTCATCGGCCTAACAGAATCACCCTGCGGTGCCAATGATTGCCCCATCTGCTGAATAGCGAGTTCCCTAGCCAAGTCAGGGTTAGCCGCCAAAACATCCCGATACTCTTGGGAAAGGGCAGCAAATTGCGGGGATTGGAACAGAGCAGTCAAAGCCTGATCCGACGCCTGCTGTTGTGCGCGCTGTTCGTCAGCGGCCATACCCCCAGAGATGCCCTGAGCCACAGCACCCATGTTCGGGCCCATAACCCCACCTGAAGGCGTAGAGAGGCCCGCGCCTATCCCTAGCAACATCTCGCTGTTGTCGCTTATGGCTTGGCCGAGAGGGCCGCTACGGGCGTTCTCTCCGAAGCCCTTGAGCCTGTCGATAATACCGCCCTGCCCGATGGGGCGGTAATCGTTAGAGGCAGCAGCGTCAGGGACGACAGGAGGGGGCGAGTTGGTCGCAACGGGAGTGGGGTTTAACGGCAACCCGCCACCCCGAAAGGCTAACTCAGCCCTATCAGCAGGGAACGTCCCTTCATTTGCCGGCAAGGCGTTAGGCGTTCTTGTAATACCCAAGGACTCCAACGAGGGGGCCATCCCAAGAGTGCTCATCGCGCTCTGAGGGCCAAATGTGCTTTGTGCCGGCGGGGCCAGAGGAGCTGTAAACTGAAGTGCTGACATATTAGTATCCTCCCAACCAACCGCCTAGGCCACCAAGGGTGGCACCAATAAGCGGATGACCAAATTTAGCACCAGCGACGGCACCGCTCAACGCACCACCCGCGGCCCCACCTAGCTGGTTGCCACCTCTGGGGTCGCCTGCGAGGAAGCCCGGTGCCCCTGCTGTCACATTAAGTGCCGTCTGTTGGTTGCCCTGCTGTTCGCCTGACAACGCCCCAGCGGCCTGTAATTGATAGCCCTGTTGCCTGGCGATCTCGTTGGCTGTGCCCTGGTTTCTGAAATTGCCTATAGAATCGGCCAGGACACCCGCGTGGGCGCCGGAACCATATCGGCCCATGTCTGAGAAGGATCGGTTCACATCGGTCGCCAGTTTGCCTGCCTGATAGTCCTGGGCGGCTTTGAACTGCGGGGAGCCACCCTTGATGTTCTCGCCAGCCGCTATCCCACCCAGATTGTCAGCAATGGCGCTTGGGTTCTGGGGGATGCCCTTGTTGAGAAACCCCTCGTAGTTCTCGCCCGCTTTGGGGAGGATCTGTTCAACGAGGTTCTTCTTGTCTTTGCCGCTCGGCATGTCACAAATTCCTATTCATAATTATCAGCGTTCCGCCATCGTCTGGTTCAGACACAAATCCAAGAGGCTCTAGAACACGGAGCCAACCCTTACGGCCCGTCAGCGCCAATCGTTTCAACCCCAACCCACGGAGCTTGTCGGCCCATTCTGCAAACAACCCAGGAACCCAAGTCAGTCCCTTCGTCCCCTCTAACGTTAGAATGTCGCCCGTCCCATCAGGGAGGTGGGCAACAGCAATAGATCCCGACATCTTCCTATCATGGAAGATAACCCAGAACGATACGACGCCCTCTCGCGCCGCCTTGAACAACAGTTCAGGCGTTAGATCCGTCTTGACCCTGCCGAATGTGCGCTTGAGGCCCATCGTTAGAATGATCTCCAGATCGGCAACATCCGCCGGCTGAACCCGCGACACCGACCATCTACGGGCGCTTGGCAACTTCCAACACCGCTCCTGTGAGGTGAAGCCCTGCCGCCGAGGACGTAATCGACAAAGAATCCCCAGGCTCAAGGGTCAGATACATCTCAGCGTTATAGCCGGCCGCGGTGGCAATCGCCTTCGTGAACTCAAGCGCATACGTTGTCGTCGCGCTGCTATCCGTCCATTCCAGCGTCATCGTTCTGGCCGCGCCGGCATCGTCAGCAACATTCACCCAGACGACAATCGCAACAGCAATGTGGGTGGGGCAGGTGTAAGCCGTCGTCTGATTGGTATCGGTCGTTTTGACAGCAAACGCCCTGATGCTGCCTTCTTGGAGTACAGCGCCCATCACCTGTCTCCGTCAGTCGTGAATATAGGATCAAGGCCCTGGATATGGGTCCATGTCTCACCAGCGGCGACGTTCAGCCTGAACCTGTGTATTCGCGCCGATGATCGCTGCGGGGAAAGCCCTTGGGCGTTGATGGCCACCTCTGCCCCATAGGTGAAGCCAGTATCCTGCGGACGCTCCTTCTTGCCTACCGAGATTGTCACACCTTGAGCATCAGTGAAGGGAACGCACCCATTGACATAAGACCGCCGGCCGGGGATCAGATGCATCCCGCTGCTCGTAAGCCTTGCCGCCTGATTGGCCCCGTTGAAGAACGCCAACTTGTTCGAGGTGTTGAATGCCCCAAGGTATGGCGTGCCACCCTGTAGGAAGGAAGAATCCAAACTGAACGGCAACGTCTCCATCGTGTAGCCGAGATTATCAAGCCCCTCCAACGATATCCCTGGGACAGCGGCCGGAAATATGAACGAGGCGCTAACCTCTGCGTGAGTGAACTTCTTCAAATCCATATCGTAGGCCAACAGATGGTCAAGCGCCGTCGATGAATTGCCAGCGGTCGGGAACAACCAAATAACCCGCCGCCTGATAGGGTCGACAGCCGAAACAATCGACCCAAGCCGGCCCAGGTTCACAACCGAAGAAAACCAGTCATCCACACCGCCAAACCCAATCGGAGCAGATCCACCTTCTGGGCCAATAGAGTAGAACCCGTCACCACCCCAATAGATGGCGAGCCCACCAACCAGACCGAGGCTGTAGGGAGCCTTTAACCCCCGTGCCGCCTCAATCCTCGGCAAGGCAAAGATCGCCCTTGAGTTCTGCGGAATCACCCTACGAACGGCGTCGTCCTGAAAGATCAAACCCCCACTGGTGAGTGGGGTGATCCCCTTGACGTTGCCGCCATCCGCAAATTCCTGAAAGTCAGCGTCCTGCTGGCCTACGGTCCAGAACGCAGCGTCGTTGACCCCCGACCACCGCACCAGATTTTCCCCAGTCGAGAGCCCACCAAAAAACAGGTGATCCGAGATCACTCTGGAATATCTGGCCCTTGGCGGCGACCCGCCCAAGAGGGCAAAATTGGAGCCCGATGTGATGTTGATTGTTTGCGGATTGTCAGCCGAATTGACGGCGATCAGGTTATTTCCAAATTGGGTGAACTGCCAGAACTCATCAGCGGGGACCGAATAATCCCCGCCAGATGATCGGGTTACGTCTGTCCATGCGCTCGCAGCCCCTGCGAACTTGTATAATTTGGTCGCAGTTCCAGCGAAGATCGTTCTTGCCCCCGCCGTGGTCGTGACCGCAACAGCGCCCTTGCAAACAGTTGCAATCGCCGTGGTGGTGTATTCTGACAGGGACGGCAAAGGCTCGTAGGAGTTAACGCCGGGAAGGACGCCCTTGGCCTCAGTCACGGCCCCCGCATTGTTGAGAGCGTACTGATCTGGCACCCAAGGCCCTGAAAGGGAGATCATCAGCTAAAACTGCGTTGGTGTAATGCGGCCAGAAGCGACACGCTTGGCCGTCGCAGAGCGTAGGGAACCCATCGCTGCCCCCGTCGCGCCACCGTCTCCATCAACGCCACCCATCGCCTGTGCGTGCTGGTAGTCCCGAATGACATGCCCATAGAGATACCACTTTGCACGACACCGGATCAATTCAAAGGCCTTGGTCATCCAGACATTGCCTGTCTCATCGTCACCTGCCGGCGCAGCCTTCTCAATCACCCCGATAGGGCGAACGGTATAGACAGCGTCAGGGATGGGATAAAGCCGGAACGAACTCTCGCCATAGGCGTAGCTGTAGGGCCTGCCGGATGCCGCGGAGTTGTCCAATATCCCCTCGATCCCAGCCCAATCAACGCGGCGTAAGTTGTAGGCCTCACCGCTGCTATCAGTCAGCCAAACTTCCTCCAGATCAAGCCACAGGGGAATATCAGCATCATCAACCACCGAATAGGTCGATTGGTCCGCCACCGTAGCAAAGGTCGAGGATCTGGTTTCATTGAAGAAAAACCGAGCCTCGGAATAATAGGTGATAGCGTCAGTGATCGCCTCGCCGATCTGGGTCGCTAGATCCGACCTGGCGATGTCATCCGCTATCCTCGATTTGAGAGCCCCTAGGGTCGACACTACGCTTTATCTCCCTTGCATACCTGGATATGCCCGTAGATGCCCCTGCCTATGTGCTTGTGGCATTTGGGGCAGGTTCCCTTGGGAACAGCAACGGCATTGAGAACAGCGCCAAACGCAGCGTCAAGGCGCATCCGATCATCTGGCGTGCCAACAAGATTGAGGGTCTTTTCTGCCTTCATCTGATTGGCAAATCGCATCCTCGTCTTCCGTTCGGCAGGCGTCTCACTCCATTCTTCCTCGCTGTAGCGAGCTCGTAAGTTGTAGCCATATTCCATGGCGAGACTCCTTGATGTGGTGAGCCTGGGGCGTACCCCAGACCCGTTGTCGTTACGAGAGGGCGACAGAACCGGTGTTCACGATAATCCGGCCAGCACCCGCTGCATCGAAGAACACCAGCAACGACTCCGCAGGTGCATTTAGCGTGGCAATGTTGTTGGTGCCGTCAAAGGTTCCGGCGGTAAGCGTCAGTTTATGCGCCGCCGTGCCAGATGCCGATGTATTCACCAAATAGAAAAACCCAGCGTGATCGACAGCACTGGCAGCAGTCGCGGCAATGATGGTTCCTGTGTGGTTAAGTTCAAGCGATTTGACACCAGCCGTCACAGCGCCTGTAGCCAGCAACTCCTGAGAGAACCCAGTAGCATCAGCCGCATTGTTGATCTCGGCAGCCGTCGCTGTGACAGCCACCTCGTCGATTGAAAGATCGCCAACAAAGACATTCATGTCAGAATAGCGACGTTCGCCACCCGCCACGCCCTTCCCGGCAACTCCATTCGTAGCCATTGATTATTCTCCTATGACTGTGGAGAGGGGGGCCTGCCCCCTCCCCAACCGTTTATTGATCGCGGGGAACAACGAAGCAGACGGTAACAATCGCCTCGCCTGTTGTGCCGTCGCCAGTCGGGACGGAAGTGAAGTTACAAGTCACCGTCCGCGCCGTGGTGGTGTAGTCATTTGCCGTGACAAGATCGTCAAAGCCGGTCGTGGCGGGTGCTGTGTTCAGATCCATCGCAGAGTGGAATAGATTGTCATCAGAACCAGACACGCCAACATCAAGATCATCGGCAGTGGAGTCATTAAACGCGGCGATGACTTTCACATGGCTGATCGTCGGAAGGACAATAGCATGTGGGGGCAGATTCCCAACGACCACAGTTGCGTTGGTTGTGCCCGATGCCACACCAGACCCGTTGAGCGTCAAATAAGTGACGCTCTTGATGAGCGTATGAATGACATCGTATTCAAGGCGATAGCCGGAATTACCAGCTGTTCCAGTAGCCATGTTCTATCTCCTAACCGTGAGCCGCAGCATAGGTCGAGATCGTCAACACGCCGAAGTCTTCGGAGTTGTAGATCGTCTTTTTCAAACCCATGAGCGATTGAACACTGACACCAAGTTCGCGGTCGTAATCGAACTTCTTCTCGACCCACTTGTAAGGTGATGCCTTTGAGAATTTGGTCGAAAACGCTACAGCCGAGGACTGGGCGCCGAGGAAGAGTGCGCGACGAGTGCTGGTCTGTTCAGCCGCCGTGGTCGAATGAACGCCAGGAACAACGTCCTCGTTCTCACGAAGAACCACACCATTGTAGACACCCAACGCCCCAGAAAAGATCGGGTTGTCAGACACCTTCCCGCCAGCCATTGCCGCCTGCTGGATGTCCAGCCATTGACCTGTTGACGTATTGGTTCGCAGATCCGTCACCTGGAAGGGATGCAAATAACAAACGTACATCTTCTTTCCGTTGACCACGACAGGCCGAACACGCGGATTGGCCGTCATGGCCTTTTCCTTGGCGTAGTCGATCAGCTCAAGGCTCATCGTTGCCGTGGAATCCGCATTCACCGTCTCATCCGCAGAGCCGGTCGAGTAGACCTTCCGGTTGGTGGATGGTGCCGTGACTGTGTTTAGACCCTTGTGGACCGTCGAGAGGGACGTGCTGGTGCCGCGGTAGGTCATCGAGCTCGCCGTGTAGCCGGATGCCTGGATGAAGAACGACAGCGAAAGCCGCTCCGCGTACCAGTCAGCAAGCCCAGACTTGGCCTCGTTGCGGAGGTTGAACAGAACCCGCTGTTGGTCAATCGAATCCTCGCCCTCGACCCGTACCGCATGCACCAGCTCATTGATGAGCAGAGCGTCGGAATAGGTTGTCAGCGATTCCTCGTTGCCTTCCAGCGTTTCGTTCTCCGTCCGACCCGTGCCGGTCAGCTGAACACGAAGGGCACAGGTGACTTGGTCGCCTCTGCTCTTGAGTTCCTTTTTCTCTTGAATGATGGCGTTGTTGCCGGTGCCGATGAGCGGGGCAATCTCAAGGCCCTTCTTGACCTCATAGTCTAGATCACGCGCCCAACGCTTGACCGCCAAGGCATCATTCACACCATACTGGGTGATAGCCATTGGTTAAATCCTTGTTGCGTTGTTTTCTGGGACACGCATTTATTGCCCGCGTAGGGCGAGATGACCTGATAGCCGGCCAACACCGCTTCAGCCCATACGAGGGCCAACCGAAGCAGAATACACGTTCGGTCTGCAACCGGGATCGTGACGTGATCCAATCGTAGCAGTTTTAGGCTACTGCGTGCCGGCGAAACCTAATTCCATGATGTCCTTACCCTGCTTTTCCAGGGTGGTCTTCAGTTTCGCGTAATCCTTGTCAGATAACTCCAGAATGTCCTTCGAGGACAGTTCACCGAGATTAACCGGCGCGCCAGATCCACCAAGGGACTGGGAACGCTGCTTAGTGGCCTCTAACGCCGCAACTGATGCAATGGTAGCCGCGGCGCCGTTCCCGCTCTGTGGGGCCGCCCCTGTCGGTTTGTAGCCCCTTGCTGTCGCCATCTCATGGAGCATCTTGCCAACCCTGACGCCCCGCTGCCTGGCGATGCCTGTCACCTGCATCTGTAGATTCAGCAAATCCTCACGCTGCTGATTGGGATCGGTGAACCCCATCGCGTTGAGCTCTGCCACCCTCGTATTGCGGAGGAATGCCATTGCCCCTTCAGCATCGGGGGCCTCCTTGATATAGCCGATGATGTCGTTGTCACCCTCTTCGATGACCTCCCGGCGCTGGCGACCCTGTTCTGTTTCCTGGATCTTCTGGTTGGTATGCCCGACGATATTCTCATAACCCCGACGCAATTGCTCGTAGGCGCCGAAGATGTCCTTACGGGGATCCACCCAGTTCTCAGGCTTGGCCGCCTCATCAGGCTTGGTGTCGCCCTTCTGATTGGCCTGCATGATGCCCAGAATGTCGTCCATGCGCTTCTGAGCGCGCTCGGCGTTCTGTTCGGCGGTCTTCCGGCGTTCCCGCTCGTTGTGAAACCGGCCGTGAGGAACCGTATCAGATCCGGCAAACTCCGCATCCTCTGGGTCGGCATCGTCCGCCTTGGCCTCTGCCACAGGTTCCGGTGCCGGCTCGGTGAGCGCAGGCTCTGGCGCGGCATCCTGTTCGTCTAATGCTGGTTCAGCATCAACCGCGGCATCCATCTCAGCAGCAGCAGCCTCAAAGGCCTCCTTGTCCATGTCGTCCAGTAATTCAGGCGTGACTCCGCTATCCGCCTTTTTACGAGCAGCCATTGTATTCTCCATATAGACGTTGGAATGGGGTCGTCGCCCCTAGCAGGAATTAAGCCGCATCCTGCTTGCGGTAGTTATATAATCCACCAGAGCAACCAGCCCCAGAAGAAGGCCCCCAGCATCAGGGATATTGCGAAGGCTGCTCCGGGAGGAAAACGTTTGCTTCGTCCGTTAGTCATGTTCCCACCCACCTATATGAGCGTATTCATGGTCGAGTACCCACTGCTCTCGTGTGCTGGTGAATATCACCCAAATGCCGTTCTGATACCCAGAGACGCAGGCCAGGGCCACACCCCAGTCGAACGCCCCACAATACAGAGGGAGCCGTTCTAAGGGCAGGTCTACGATTAGGACTGTCTGGGCCTTCCCGGCCTCCACAAGCGCCTGTGGAGGCACTGGTGCCCAATCTGGTGGCGCGGCGGCGAGACAGGCTGATAAACCCACCAACCCGCATATCACCAGCCATTTACTGCCAAGACGCAATGTGAGCATGCTCTGGAACGACCCAGAGCTTCTTCCCTATTACCTTCCAAGCGCGTGTGCCATCTGGCAGATCATCGCGGAATCCGCCCTGCGCGGCAAATTTGCCGAGTTTCGTTCGTAGGATCATATCGCGAGGGTTGCCGTCTGCGTCGGCGGCGTCCTCACCGGCTGTCTCATCGGCCTCAAGCTCGCCCGCGAATTTGCATAGGAAAACACGACGAGGGTCATGGGTGGCAGGGACGGTGACGCCTTCACTGTCTACAGTGGCATCAGTCAGTTTGATTGGGCCGACCTCGACATACTCAAATCCGCGTTTGGCACCGCCCTCGTCGTTGAGAATACCGCGTGCGATCAACTTGGCCGACATATCAGCGGCGTCTGTGGTCAGGAGGAGGAAGCTGATCATGATGTTTTCGCCACGAGTTCGGCGTCTGTCATGCGGCGTGGAACGTAAACAAGGGTTTTGATCAGGATATTAGCATTCCCGCTGGCTCCTCCACGCTCAGAACCAACAGTCAGCTCGTTCATCACTGGGATCGTCCCTGCCCCGTCAGTCACAACCGCACTGCCGTCCAATGAAGCAGCGAAATCATTTAGCTTATAAGTGGCCGCCACTTTCGACACTTGCCCCACAGTCGGGTCGCCGCTCGGAGACAAATCTGCTTGCTTAACGCCACCATCAATTACATATAATTGTCGATTGAGATCGCTGGCGGAGTGCATTCTCTCATTGTTATTAGTTCCATCACCAAGCGCCCAAACCATATTTGAGGAGGCCACGACCATTGGGACAAACTCATAGAAAACGGTGCCTTCTGTTGCGCTAAGTGGGAACGCCGTCCCGGCCTTCGTCAACTTATCAACCGCCCGCGTAACGCTCGCCCCGACCGTGGGGATTGGGGAGGTGGCTACAGCGCCCGTCTCCTGTTGGGCTACGTCTACGTCTATGGCATCGCCTGATGTGGCAATGCGAATGATAACAGGGGGATTGGTGATTGTGGCCGAGCCGGTGTCGAAGCGTTGGTACTCGTCTGTAAGGGTGAGTTCGGTTTCAACGACTTCCTGAATTGTTATGTTATCAAAACTACTCGCTGATACCGCGCCATCTTCTAGACGTATCCATGTCGTAGTTCCCGCAGCCTGAAAAAACTTCTGTGTAGTCGCGACAGGTTGATTAACATAGTTAGCTACATTTGACAGCCCCGACCCCGTGCCGATTTTAACTCCTTGAGCAGTACCAGCAATCGTAAATGTAACCGAATAAACCTTGCCCGCTACTGTAGTAAACGACTGGTCCGCTCGACTAAACCCACTCCCATCAGCGTTCATTCGCATCACACCAGAGTTGAAATCTGGGATACTGGCCGACGCCGTCTTCGTTAGCGTCCAGCCGGTAAGATCGCTCGCGAACGCACCATTCGTAACCAGCTCCACCCCCGTCGTTTCTCCCTGAGAGAGATACACCGAACCGGTCCCGGTCCTTCGCTTGGCAAAGATGCTCTGTATACGAGCAGCGGAACCTGATGTGACATCCTGTCGGGATGTGGCATTGGCAGCACTGGAGGTGAGGCGGGTGGCGAGTCCGGAGACCTTTTTGACAGAAACATTATCTATACTGCCTACAAAATCGGACGAATCTGAAAGAATATTGAAATTGCCGCCGCCGCCGCTCCACTGGATATAATCTGTAAATGTGCCGTTAGCGGTTCGGTTGGTACCTGAATTACCAGCGTCGCCATTTCCAACACGAGATTTTATAGAACCCGCTGAATAATTCGATACGGTAAAGACTACTTTATAAACATCACCAGAAACCGCCCACCCGGTCAAATCTTGATAGACAGCAGACCCGCCGCCTGCGCTGGTGGCGACACCGTTGTCAATTGTCCAGCCATCGTTTTTTGTCCATCCGGTATCGCTGTCAAAGCCGCCGTTTGTACTTAACTCAGCCCCCACAGTGGTTACATCAATCCCCGGCGCTTTATAAGCCGAGGTCATGTCCGTCTCTGTCCAGTCGGATGTGAGATCGCGTGTCTGGGTGAGCAGGTTCGTGCCAGCTGGCTCTACCAGTAGGCCACGGCCATGAGCAGGGGCTGACTCTAGAGGGAACGAACCAGCACTGACCCAGTCTTGAGCGGCTGCGGTTGTGGCAACGTAGGCTGTGGCAGCGGTGCCTTCGTTGAGTTGGAAGCCCCAACAGTGCATTCCCTTTGCCGTATCACCTGCATATGACGAAAGGGTGGTATCATCGTCCTCTGCCAAATTAAGTGATATATTCGCCCCGGCAGACGCCCCCGCCGTGAACGACATAGATACACGATACCAACCACCACCAGCGTCTTCTATCGCACCGGATGGCGACCCACCGCCGCTGGTGCCGACAACAGTGCCGGATGTGGCGTCAAACATCGCTATCGCGCCAGTTGAAGACCCCTCATAAAAGTTACAACGGCGACGCTCGTCTGATCTAATATACACACTAACCGTGTAAACCACCCCACTTACCAACACTGGAGATTGGATGATATTATGGTTTCCAGTATCGGATGTTTCCACAACTTTGTCGGCTGTCGTCGCCCCATCTGGGGATGATATTTCGTTATCGACAATTGTTACATTATTTCTTGACCAAGTGGTGCTTAACACCTCGCTCTGAAGAAAGGCGTTCTCAGTCCGAAGCGTTCCACCCGCGATGTCTCCTGATACACGCTGATAGGGGGCCGCTGTGGTGGTTGTGGCGACGTAGGTTGTGGCTGTGGAACCCCGGTTGAGTTGTGCGCCCCAGAGGTATACGCCCGAGGAGCCGTCGCCATTATACTCCGCGTCGTTATCAGATTCCGCTAATTGAACGATATGGAAAAAGGTTGCCGCCGCAGAGGTGCGGGTTGCGATGCACTTATACCAACCATCGCCAGCATCCTCGATTGAAGCCGTCACACCAACACTAACGGTCCCGGTCACACCTAACGTCAGGTCAAAAAAAGCATTCAGCCCCGCACCGCTGTACAGCCTTAAATTGATCCATGATCGTCCAGCAGCCTTTGCAAACACAACAGCCGTATGAGGCTCGCCACTGACTACACTCACACTCGCCGACTGAATAAAATGGTTTTGGCCCGTATCGGACGCCTCGACCAATTTATCTGCCGTCACATTACCATCAGGAGCCGCAATCGCATCAGACGAAACGGTTAGATTGGTCTTTGTCGCCCACGAATTAAATGTCTCGCTCTGCAACACCAAGTTCTCGGTGTTAGACGTTCCGCCGCCGTGGACATGAAGGGCAGGGTGATAGACCGCTGCTGTTGTGGTGGGGACGTAGGTAAGGGCGGTGGGGCCACGGTTGAGCATGGCTCCCCAGAGATACAAGTCAGAACCATCACCGATATATAACTTTCTGCCCCACCCATCCCGGCTGAAAGTAGCGGCATCAGCAAGAGATGCCTGAAAAAACACGCTTGTGACGTTATTTATCGAACCTGATACCGAACATCTGTACCAACCATTACCTTCGTCTGAAATGGCAGACCCGGCTAATACCCCCCCTGACGATCCTACACCGGACTGGCTAACCGTTCCGGCGGACAAATCGAAGGTGGCCGCTATAAAAACATCAGTTAAGCTAGCAATAGCTAAGTTTATAACGGTTCTAGTGCCTGCTTTAGCATACACTGAAATCGTAAAAATTTGATTAACGACAATAATGGACGCATCCTGATATATACTATGTTGGTTGTTAGCGCTATTGTCAGTAACGGTGTCTCCTGTAGTGGTGCCATTGGGTGCGACAACGCTATTTACTGTGTCAGTGCTATTAACATTCGCCCAAGTCGTCGAAAAATCCTCACTTTGCAAAGCCAGATTATGCCCACTCCACCCATAGGTGCCAGAGGCATCACGGACGAGCTTGGCGGAGGTGCTGGCCTGTGTGAGCCAGTCGCCAAGTCCAACCAGCACATTGTTTCCTGGGGTCGTTAGATCCCGGACGTAAACCTGGTCAGTGGCAGCGTCGATTGCCAATCCCTGCTGTTCTCCCTGCAACAAGCCAACGGCACCGGCCTTGTTGCCAGTACCGCCAAATGCAGGGATGCCAAGAACCCGTCCCATCATACCCATCAGCTAACCTCGTACACTTCCGCAATGGCCGTGAGCACCTGGGCACTCGCCGGGGTCAGGGAACTCTCAATCTCCAGATCCCACGCAATGGTCGTCTGGGTGCCTGCAAGATAGAAACTCACACCCTCACCAACCTTTGGTGTGAATATCGCCACAGCACCATCAGCACTCTGAACAAACCCGTTGTTGGTGTATTCCTCCAGCAGAGCGTTGCCATTGGTGGCCACAGCCCACGCACCATTGTCGCCATTGGTGTAAGTTGGCGTTGACGACCAAATACGGAGGGTGAAATTGATTGCTCCCATGCCAGACGTTTTGTCCGTCGTAAGCCGAATGCGGGGAATGTAATAGTGCCTGCCGCCAACCTTGCCGACCGCAAGCGTTGGCACGGTGACGGAGCCTGCCGTGGCGTGGTCAGCCACCAGATCGCCTACCGCATAGGCTGTCGTGTTCGCCAGACGGGTTAGCGTCGATGATGGGGTGGAGAGTTTCATAGTTTTTGTCCTTTATTGTCCTAAGACAGTGCTTGCTTGTCGGGCCGCTCGTTCCGCTTCAAGGTGTTGGGATTGGTGGTGTCCCATGTGCCTTCGTTGTGAATGGATTTGATCTGGGTTGGATCAGTTACCATAAACACTCTTTCCCCCGGTGGAGTGCCCGGCGTTCCTACAGCAATAGCGCCGTCAAACTCATCGCTCCTAGGGGGTAGTGGACCACCGCCACTGTTATCGCGTGGGTTATCTATTCTAAGATAAGCCTCAACAACCCTGTCTCCAAACTGTTCCGCCATTTCTCGGCTGGTCGTAAAATAAAAGCCAGGGCCGAGCAGTCCGCGCTGCGCTCTACTTGGATCGAACGTATCAAACTCCGCATCGGTCCCATGATAAACCACCAACGGCTGTCCGCCTTCGTCCACCACCTGACTATTCCCAAACCAGTTTCTGAACTCCGGTGTGTCTGTTCTAGCTACAGGCGCCGGTAGAGCAGCGGCTTCCTCAGTTCCTTGCGCCAACACTCCCGGTGTTGCAGGCGCTTTTGGCACCTGATAAATGTCCGAGTTATTGAAAACAACGTATTCATCACCATAAATGATCCCATCATGCCCAGCCGCCGCTGCTGCTTCGGACAGTCCTTCTGGGCCTAAATTCCCCGTCCGAATGAAATCCGACAGAGATTCGTTTGCCAACCCTAAATTGGGGAATAGCTCAGGGTGGAACCGTTCCATCTCCGATATAAATTCATGGCGAAGTTGTTCCAATGCCTCTGCCTCAGTCTGAGGCATAAACTGCCCCCCAGACGTAGCAATCTCATCGGCAAACCCTTCAGCGGGATTAAGCACGGACGCCCGGACACCCGACAAACCTAGATTGCTGTTCTCCATCGGAACATACCGAACATTTTCTTCAACGTAATTCCAAGCATTATTCAAAGACTGAAGCGCGTCACTAAGTTCGTCCGGGAGCGCCCCGAGGGATTCCAACTTGGTCGCCCAGCTTCTGAAATGACCCGGAAAAGTCAGATCACCAGTCTCGTTTGAAAGATCAAGCGGATTAGACCAAGTTAAGTTGAACTCACCTATATTGCGGCCATAGTATCCCGCCTCACCCTCAGACCCGGATAAATAAAAACCACGCCCATAATGACCGGGATCAGTGCCGACGCCGATTAACTCTGGATTGAATACAAACCCCTCCGATGGCATATCGGAATTAGTCCCATGCCACACAGACAACGGTTCGCCGGCCTCGTTCAAATAAACAGGCCTCCCACCAATAGTTCCTTCCGTCCCCTGCGCCAAAACACCCGGCGCGGCAGCGGGTGCTGCCTCCTGCGTGCCCCTCGATAGTATCCCTGCGCCTTCCTCAACGGCAGCGCCTTCAGCGGCAGCGCCCTCAGCAAGTTCAGGCAATCCACCAGCAGCAAGTTGCCCGAGGGGCGCTCGACTAGCCGCGCTCACACCTCTCCCCGATGGACCAAGCAGAAACGGAATTACCTGACGAATGTCAGGCTCAAGGGCGCCGCTAGGACCAAAAAGACTGGATAGATCAAGCCACGGAGGCAATGTCGGTAACTCACGCTGTGGCTGCTGTATCGTCGGGATCGCCTGCTGTTGCGGCATCACCGATTGAAACTGATCTATGAGCGCCTGTTGCCTTGGTTGGGCCACCGGCTGTGGCATCCCCAAAGGCGGAATAGGTGGGCGCTCTGCCACGGCCTACGCCATCCGTCCATTCGGTTGGCCGCGCTGCATCGCCTTCATTGCCATGTCAGCCATTCCCAACTGGCCCTTCTGTGCCAACTGTTCCTTGCCAAGAGCGAAGTCCATTGCCTGGCCCTCACGCCTCAACCCAACGTCAGCGGCTAGTTTCTGCTGGCCCGTCGCCATATCAGCCTGGAGTTTGGCCATCTCATTCTGACCGCCTGTCCCGATTCCAGCCAACGTCTCTTGAGTATCAGCCTGGGCCTTGCCGGCCTGCGCTTCCTTCAGCGTTGCCTCCGCGGTTTTAAGCCGAGCCTCCAACTGCATCATCTGCTGTTCGAGTTGGGCGCCTGGGCCTTCAGCCTGCGCCTGTGAGGTCTTCTTGATCTTCTCAACCACCGAAGAAGGCAGCGGGCTGTATTCCAGAAGATCCACCAACATCGCCGGCGGAATCATCTGCATCATTCCGCTGTTCGTCATCATCGACCAAACGGCCTCTTTCTGGTTCGGGCTGGTCGGCTGGTCGTCAACGATAATGTCGTAAGCGGCCTCAGCCTGCTTCATCAGCGGGACGAACTGCTCGTTCTCTTCCCCGACAACACGAACCAATCTGCCGTCAGAAAGATATTTCTGGATCAAATACAGCATGACCTTACCCTGATCGTGCCGGTAACGCTTTAAATTGGCAAAAAGCGGCTGCATGATCGTCATGCCCGCCTGTCGCCTTTGATATTCCAGACTCGCCGGCTGATTGGCCTCCCTCATGCCAAGCATCTCAACCGATACACCGGTCACATCCCTGACCGACGATATGGCAAATTCCATCAGCTGCATGAACCCAGAAGGCATCTGCGCCCCTGGCTTCGGCATGATCTTGTTGCCCGACACCGTTCCCCTGGGAACAACCGTTGGCAGATCAGCGCGAGCAAAGGTCTTCTCGAACTCCTTCATGTCGTCCGTGGCATCGCGCTCGATAATCACGCCGCCCTTGGCCTGACTGTTCAGGATGTCCAATGCCTGGCTGAGCCATTTGTTGGCCCAACGCTGCGGATCCTTCATCTGGTGCACCAGGCCGAAGAACGTGCCCTTGTTCTTGTCCTGATAGGCAGTGATGCATTGATAATGGAAATGCGTGTTGCACAGCGCCTCGTTCTCACGAAGCACCTTAGACCCCACCCAGGCCTGTTGGATGACCTGGCGCGTTGCCCTGGTTGCCGCAAAGGGCAATCCAAGGCCTTCCATGCGCCGCTTGGCCTTCTTGAACTCAGCGGGCTCCATTGTGGTTTCTTGCCCAGCCCAATCCACAACACGGACCTCGTTGACCCGGTCACGCCATTGGCAATGAACAATCGTTACGACCGTGTCGGGTTTGTCATCCTCAAGGCTGTCGCCATCGCCCTCGTATTTGTCCTCTTCGTCCTGATCCTTGGTGTCGCCGTCCTCATTGTCGATCTTTGCCCATTTGGCGTCCATGTCGCTAACGTCAGCGTCAGGGAACATCTGCTTGGCGCGGGCCACGGCCATCTGCCGAACACGGTAGACGCGCTCGGCGTCCGTTAGATTCTTCTTGCGGGCGTTCCGGTCCCAGATCATCTCCAGAGGGTTCACCGAATTGATGCTCGGATCGCCGTCCTCGTTGTCCTCGAAGTCCAGCGTTGTCTCCGTCCAGCCCATCCCGCTGACAATCGAATTCAAGAATGCTTCTGAATCCTCGTCGTCGGCATCCGCCAGATCACGGAACCAGATGGCAGAACTCGTTAGGAGCTCGTTCGGCTTCACATCACCCTCAGTGCGGGGAATGAAGCGAACCTCCTGCCTATTGCCGATCTCTTGCCCTGAGATGGAATTGATGACCGGCAGGATGCGGTTGAACGTAATCACCGGCCGCATCATGCCCTTCAGATGGGCCTTGTCCCGCTCGTTCCATTGATCCCCAGCAACGAACCGAAAGTCCTCCTTGGCTTCCTTTCGCCAGTCGTCGGAGAATGCCTTGTCGGCCCGATACCACTGTTTGACCTTGCGGAGCAGATCGCTCTGGCCCTCTTGAGATTCAGCCATTAGATCATCTGTCCCCAACGAGCCAATTCAGTCTTCACCGCCCACTTGGTCTTCCCATGGATAGCCCAGATGCGGTCGACGGCCGCGACAATCTCTTTGGTGGGATGAGCCATCTATGACCGCTTCTTTCGCATGTATTCTCTCATGTAGGCTCGACGCTTGTCAGGGTCGCGGTATCGGTACGAAGATCGTCCTCGATCATGCCCATCATCAGATCCCGGACTACCTTGCCCATCGCTATCATCAGAGCTTCGTAACGGCGATGGTTTCCTTGCTCCTTCGCCATCACCTGCAACTCCGACAACTCTTCCCAGACTTCCTCTACGTCCAACTCGATTGGCTGGTGCTCCGGCCACATCGCTCGCCTTGCACGCTCGGCCACACCAGTTCCAACTTCCACAGACATCACATCTCTCCTTTAGCTTGTTAGCCATAGAGATGTGTTAGCCATGCTGTTAGCCATAGTCAAACACTCATCCAGCTGCCGCTCTCGGCGCTCTCGTGGCTCTCACGGTACTTGTCTATCGCCGAAGGCTGAACCCGCGGCCCATCGCCGTAAGCAAGGCACATCAAGCCGAAAGCATCCCCACAATGACTGAATTCATCGTGGTCTGGCCCCAAGCCGATCTGCCTGATGTCGTCGATCCTCTCGTGATAGGAACCCAAAGCATCCCGACCGGCCTCGGTCGTACTCTCGTTGAACCAAATGCTGGGGAATAGGCGCCTGCCTACCTCAATACGCATCCTGGCAGCACCGCGGCCCTGGTTCGGGATCACTTCAGCCTTGTAGCCGGCGCTGATGAAGGCGCTCTCGAAGGAGATATCAATCACACGGTCATTCGTTGCCCCATCGTGGGGCAGGATTACGTCTGTATTCCCAGCGTCATAGCCATTCTTGCGGAGCCAGGCGATATGGGAGGACAATGGCTGTCCCTTCACCTCGTAGTAGTCCAGAACCCGGATCTCCCTGCCGACAAACTGGCAAATCCAGCCAACGAAGGCGTCTGACTTGGCGCCAGTGCCGCCCAGATCCACACAGAACTTGTACGGTAGCAACGGATCTGCTGCCACTCGGCTGATCCTGCCCTGCTGCCTAGCCCTAATCAGGGACAGGGCGTAGTAAGCGCCCTCGACAACCTTGGAATATCCGCCTTCCCAGATGTGTGGGTATATCTCTGGTCTGTTTTCTAGATCGTCTAGCCGTTCCTGCTCAAGAACGCCGGGAAACCAACGGTTGTCGTCCCAATTGGAATGAACAACCACCGCTCCCGTTGGGGTGTTGTCGCCCCGTAGAAGCAGATCAACCGGGTCACCCTTGCGGGTTGGGTTCCAGCTGAACCAGAGCTCACTGCCATCCTTTCGTATTGTAGGCCGTAGAAGGGTCAGGGAACGTTGAGAAAGGCTCTGCGATTCCTCGCACCACGCCACATCAAAGCCCTCAAGACTCTTGATGCTCTCAGCCGTATGGTCCTGCATTCCCTGGAATATGATAACCCCGCCGCCGGGCGTCTTGATCTCTGCCGTTTGTATGTCGAACAGGGAGCCAAGCCCATGTTCCTCGATCTTGTCCTCAATCAACCGCTTGGCCGACTGCTTCAGGGACTTCTGAACCTCCCTGATACAAACCCCACGAAAGCCAGGCTCCCGTAAGGCTCGCTCAACCATCAACCCTGCGAAGAAATGGCTCTTGCCAGATCCCCGGCCGCCGTGTGCGCCCTTGTAGCGTGATGGGGCCAGGAGCGGCTGGAAGACCCTGGCTGTCTCAATCTTTAGGGTCGACGATGACTCGCTCAATGCGTTTGATCTCCACCGCCCCTGAATGCTCTAAATCCAGCTTGTCGCCGTATTTCTTGGGCGCCATCTTAGACATCAGCCATTTACGGGCATCAACCCGTAGTTTGGAGCGAGCAATATGTTCGTGATTGATAACCTCAGTGGCTTCGCCATTGGGAAGTTTCCGCTCCATCCAATCGTTGGAGCCGTCATCTGAAATCTCTAGGATTTCCTCAGCGAAATGGTCAACCTGAGCATCACGAGCGCGGGCGTATTGGTCGCGGAATGCTGACTGCTTCTCATTACCAAGCCACCGCATGACTGTTGCCTTGTCAGGCATATCGTCATTACGGCATATTTCTCTAAGGGATTGGCCGTCGCTAATCCGTTGGCAGATTATGTCTGCCGTTTTGGTGGTGAAGCTACTGGGGCGAGCCATATGCAACCGCTTCTATCTTTTCCCGCCGTCTAGTTGCCATTTGGTTATCTGCCTACTGTAGTGGAGGAAAGGCTTCCCATGATGCCCCTACTGTTTTCTGTGTTGCTGTGGAGCAATGGGAGAGAACCTTTCCCCAATAAGGTCGGGGAGACAGTCCCGGAACTGGGCGAACTAGACCGCCTCCCCTTTACCAGCGCGGGATTGGAGTCCTGCAAGCGCGCCGATGCTTATTTTGATTGGGTTTCTGGGGGCCAATTGGATTAAATGGCCTCTAAACGTCGTTCGCCAGACTGAATTGATGACAAGGTTTCTACTGATTTGCTGGGTTTGTCAACCTGACCTCCTAAAGCACGAGCCAGATAATTCAACCCAACAATCAGAGGCGGGATCAAATGCCCAGGGCTACAGTCCGTGATACAGACAAGATCGGTGATAGATTTCGCCCTACGATCCGCCTCTTGAGATCTCACTAAAGCGCGGTTTGCCACGATGAATCGTCGTTGGGCATGGAGATAGCGCCGAACCTCATCGTCATCCATCCCGTCGCCGGCGTCATACCCGCCGCCTGCATTGAAGTCCCCCCCATTCCCGTAACCGCGGGCGCCTATCGTCTTGTGGCGCTCGATTACGATGGCCCGGTATGTCGTCCCAGCCTCGAATTCGGTGGCGTTTATCAACCCTCGTCGCTTTAGATCCCCCAGGTGAGTGCTCTCGCCCATCTGCTCGGCCTGCTCTGGGGATGCCCCATAGACCCGCTGGCGAGCGCCCACAGCGACGGAACGGTTTTCTTGGGCCTCGGTAGCAGAAACTCGCTTAGCGCGACCGTTGGGCTCTCTCTGTCGGTTTAAAAGGCGTTTCCTACCTGCCCTACTCATTCGGCCATCCCAGCCCATGTTTCACCCTCGGCCCTAATCGCGGCAGCCTCTGACTCGTTGCGTTGCCTGATCTTGTCGGCGTTCTCGACCATCTCCCTGGCCTCGTTCTCAACTCTAAGGTTCTCCAAACTAGCCATTAACGCCTCGCCAGTGCCATCGTTGCTGACCTGACCATTGTTCGCCTTGGCTCGCTTGTCTAGCTCGGCGTTCATCGTCTTGGAGTGTTCCTTTAGCCGCATTGTTTTCTCCTCGGTGGCCTCAGATTCGAACTTAGCCTTCATGCCGGCCACCATCTTGGCAACTCTGGCCGCAGATTCATCAGTCTTGGGGGGCGGTTCGATATTGATCGCCTCCAGGGTTTCTTCGATCCGCTCATTGGCCCTAGCCCTAACCAAGTCACCTTGCATGAACTCAGTCGAGGCGGCGTAGAACTCAGCAGACGAGGGCGGGAATGCGTTATTCCTCCCAGAAACACGACCGCGGGCAAAATCCCCCGCAAACTTCTCAATCAGGGAAATAGGAAGATCGCTGATATTCCCAACGAATGCCCTCACAAAATCAGGCATCCCCGGCGGGCGCTGGGCATAGCTTTCCAGCATTCCCGTGATTGCCTCAATGGCCAGAAGCGTGTCACGGTCGTTCAGATGCGACGAGGTGGAGTATTGGATTACTTCGCCCATTATCCATTTCCTTCAGTTTCTGTTGCGCTGCACGTCTGATGTCTGAATAACTTGGTTCAGATTCCTCAATAGCTGGCTGGTCGTTCCAACGGTCTTGATTGAGAAACGTTGCCGGGTTGAGCCATTTTCGATCTGGAGGTTTGGTGGCAACGTATCGTCTAAGCCCATCCTCTATTTCCAGAGCCCCTGCCCTGCCTCTTGCTCTGAGGTAAGCGGTCTCTGCTTTCGGCCTCCCAACCTTGTTTGGATAGATAGGCCAAAACCCCCTCGCGAACTCGGCGCGCAGCGCCGTATCTCTTGCGGCCTTAGCGGCCTTCGCTGCTGCCTCAGCAATCTCTTCTGGCGTTGGGGGTATGGGGGTTACTTTACTTTGGTTCTGGTTCTGGTTCTGGTTAGCATCGTTTTTGGGATGCGTCAGAAATGCGTTCGCATCGCCCGTTTGTTGTTTTTGTTGGTCTTTTTGCCAACGTTCGTTCGCGCCTACCGCAGCCGACTTGGACCGAGTGACCGCGTGTGTAAGCTCATCGACTACGCGATTATTGGTTAGGCCTTGGTCATCAGCGATGATCTTTCCTTGGCCTATGAGGGTGTCTATTGCCTTGCCTAAATAGGCTGGGGTGCAGCCACAAATTCGGGCTAGGTATTTGCGATCATCGAC
>Ga0302123_10000888_pt1 | contig 21982 bp, 14 predicted proteins | sample CB21_321_MG_FD_203109 | JGI IMG/M metagenome (GOLD analysis project Ga0302123, IMG submission 203109) | Marine microbial communities from Western Arctic Ocean, Canada - CB21_32.1 | ecosystem: Environmental > Aquatic > Marine > Oceanic | place: Canada: Western Arctic Ocean | collected 2017-09-28 | reverse complement strand
CAGAATGATGAACGGGTCTCGCATTGACTCGAACTGCGACGCCATCACCATATAGACGAGCACCAGCGCCATGATGGCAGCGAAGGTCATCTCATTGAAAGCCGCTTGCTGTTCCTCGTATTCCGAACCAAGCCGTAGTTCGTAGCCGCGCGGTTTTTGAATGTCCGCCAGCATCGGTTTGAGGTCGTCGACCACGCTGCCGAGGTCACGGCCATCAATTGTGGCGCCCACAGTAACGATGCGCTGCTGGTCGGCGCGCGTAATCTCGAACGGGCCCTCTTGGCGGTTCATCCTGATTACACTTTCGGCTTGGATCGTCCGGCCGTCGGGGAGATTGATCGGGACCTGTGCTACCTGGCTTAATGCGAGCCGGTCTTCTTCGCGGAGACGCACGAGGATGTCATACTCGTCGCCTTCTTCGCGGAACATGGAGGCGCGTGTCCCACCCACCGCGGTTTCGAGCGTGTCGGCGACTTCAGACACATCGAGGCCCATACTGGTCGCTTTCGCACGGTCGACCGAGACCAGCATTTCAGGTGTCCCCGGCCGACGACTGATCCGCGGGTTGATGACGCCCGGGATACTCTCCATCGCATCACGCACCTGCTCGGCCAGACCCTGTATTACGCCGATTTCATGACCACGGACCTCTACTGAAAGACGCTCATCACCGCCGAATCCGCTTCCACGGCTCCGGACGCCACCGCGCACGCGGGTGCGGACTAGCATGCCGGGCTGGATCTGCAGCAGGGGGCGGAGATCACTTACGATCTGGGCGGCAGTGCGATCACGCTCCGCATGGGGGACCAAGTCAATGCGCAACTCGCCGCTATTTGTCCCTTCCGCCCGCCACGTACTCTGGCTGCCGGCCTCCGTCATGATGTAGCGCTTCTCGGGGACATTCTCCTCGACCAAGGCCCGGATGCGCTGCACCACGTCATCCGTCACCGCGGCGCGCGTGCCGGGCGCGAGTTCGAGATCGATTTCGACCTGTCCCTCGTCGACTTCAGGCTGCAGTTCAACACCGATGAGGGGCGAGAGGTAGTAGGCGCCGGCGAAGAGCGCCACCGAGGCGGCCAAAACGATTGTGCGATGGCCGATGGCCCATGAAATCACGCCGGCGTAGCCGTCGGACAGGCGATCGAGCATCTTGCCGATACCTGTCCGTAGAGAGCCTGAAAGCCCGCCCCCTTGGTTCCCGCTTGCTCGGAGAAAGCGCGCCGACAACATCGGCACAACGGTCAGGGCGATCAGTAGCGAGCAAAATAGGGCGAACGATACCACCCACGCCAGTTGCTGGAACGTCTGTGCCGCCATACCCTGCATAAAAAGGACGGGCACGAAGACGGCAATCGTCGTCATCGTCGAGGCGGTGATGGCGGTGCCGACTTGGCGGCTGCCGATGATAGCGGCCTCAATGCGGTCCTTCCCTTTTTCGCGAAGGCGGAATATATTTTCAAGAACAACGATCGCGTTGTCGACCAACATGCCGACGCCCAGAGCCAGTCCGCCGAACGACACCGTGTTGAGCGTGAACCCATTGAAGTACATCAGCGCGAACGTCGAGATGACCGAGATGGGGATCGCGATGCCGATGATGAGCGTGCTCGATAAGCTGCGCAGGAAGAACAGCAGGACGACGATCGCCAAGGCGCCTCCTACGAGCGTCGCGTCCTTGACGTTGTCGATGGAGGCGCGGATGAATTGTGCTGAATCCCAAGGCGCCTCGATGTGAATGTTCGGGTAATCTTCGTGGATTAGGGCGATCTCTTCGTGAATGGCCTCCGATACCTCGACGGCGTTCGATCCAGACTGTTTGTAGACAAACATGCGAACAGCCGGTTCGCCGTCAACAGTGACGATGTACCGGATCTCTTCGTGGCCGTCTTCCACCGTGGCGATGTCGCGAATATAGACCGGAACTCCGCTACGGGTCGCCACGCCGACGTTCAGGATGTCCTGGACGCTCTTGAACTCACCCTGCGTTCGCAGCAGGACTTCGAACTCACCCTCGCGGACCGGCCCCACCGGGCGGTTGAGATTCTCGCGCCTTAGCTTGGTGACGATGTCCGAGACCGAGAGGTTCAAGGAGCGCAGCTTCTTCAGGTCCAACTCAACATGGATTTGCCGACGCAATCCCCCGGATACGCGCGCTTGCGCGACGCCGAGTGCTCGCTCAACGCGGTACTGAATGTTCTTCTCGGTGAAGAAGCGCAATTCCTTGGGGTCCATGTCCTTGGAGGACACGGTCAGGAACATCACCGGAAATTGCGAAACGTCAAACTTGTACAGAGTCGGTGGTTCGATATCGTCGGGTAACGAGGTGCGCCGGCGGTCGATGCGGGCCCGCAGGTCGTTCGCGGCTTCATCGAGGTCGATGCCGTATTTGAACCGAAGCCGAACGCTGGAGCGGCCTTCCGATGAGGATGAGGTGATCTCCTCGATGTTGGGCGCCGACGCCAGCGTCTGCTCTAGCGGGCGCGACACCAGGGTCTCCATTTCCTCGGGAGCCACACCCTCGTACCCGACATTCACGCTGAGTGTGGGGTACTCGGTTTCCGGCATCAGATCCACCGGAATCTTCACGAAAGCGATTCCTCCCAACAGGATCGCAATCGTGCAGGCCATCAGCACGGTGACGGGGCGGTGAATCGAAAAGTCAGGTAGGCTCATGGAGTCTAGTTATGAGGCGAGCGGAAGCGCCTATATGTTACCAACGGCGGGGATTTCGGTTGGCCGGTTCGTGAAACCATCATCACCTGGGTTCGGGAGGTCCGTACGCAGAAATTTCAGCAATCCTGGTTCCATTTCCTGTTCGATGCGGAGCCAGAAGAGTTGAAGCCGCTTGTCGAAGGCCCTTGCTTGGTCTGTGCCGGACAGCGCCGCGCCTTGCAGGTTCACGAAGTCCTTCGCTGTCGTCAACAGTACGCTCGCATCCGCTTGCCGGGCCGCGTCGTTGATTCGGGCGATGTCCGCCGGCGTGTATCGATGGTGGTCGCGAAATACAAGACGCTCCGCCGGACGAATCCTCTCGGAGTCGAGCGTTCGCCAGAACGAATCGGGGCTGCCCAGTCCGCAGAAACCGACACACTTTGTTCCGGCCAGGCTTTCGAGCGGGCTTGCTTCCCCTGTTGACGCTTCAACGATCGCCACGGTACGCGTCTGCGCACGGAAGATCGGAGCCGTCTGGTTCCATCGGCGCAGCTCGGCCTCAATGCCGCCGTAGCTCACCCCGGGCTGGGTCTTTGTCAGTAGGATTGCCTTCGCTCGCGAAGCACCCGCAATTGGTTCACGGAGTCGACCGAGCGGCAATATCCTTCCGCCGCCAAACGGCCGGCTTGCATCGATCACAAGCAAGTCAAGATCACGCTCCAAGGCGAAGTGCTGGTAGCCGTCATCCATCACGATGACATCGACCGGAAACTGCTTCTCCAGTTCCGTCCCGGTTTGCAACCGATCCGCGCCGACGCCGATCGGAACGTTGAGCTCGCGTTCACGGAAACCGCGCCACAGCAAGTACGCTTCATCGCCGATCTGCTCAGCGGTCGGTTCGTCCTTTGGCCCGACCACAATCCAGGGGTCACGTGATTGCCGCCGATAGCCGCGCGTCAATACCGCCGGACGGTGTCCAAGCCCGCAAAGCTGCTCGACAACCCACGCCACGACGGGTGTCTTTCCTTCTCCCCCGGCGGTGAGGTTCCCGACGCAAAGTGTGTAGCTTTGCAGTCGCCCCGCCTTGTGCTTGCCCGATACGGAAGCCTCGGCTTTCCGGCGGGCCACGGTGGCCCAAACCATGGCCGGTAGTCCGAGCAGCAATTGGCTCCCCCATCCCGGGACTGCAATGGGAACCGCATCGCCGTACAGTCGCATCCCCGCGTCGAGGGCCTTCGCCGTGGCGCCTCTCTGCGCCTCGGCCACGCGCTGTCCGCTCTCGCCCACCGTCAACGCCTTATCACGATCACTCAGCAGATCGAGTAGCGTCGGCCCCAACTCATCAGCGCCGGCGATCTGGATCAGCCCCTTCTCAGCCAGTAACGCCGTTACAATCTCCGCGAAATTCTGTGTCGTCGGTCCCACCACAACGGGACGTCCTGACAACGCCGGCTCGAGAACGTTGTGTCCGCCCCATCCGTTCAGCGACCCACCGACGAACACCACATCCGCAAACGAATAGAGTGGTGCCAGCTCGCCCAGCGAATCGAGCAAGAGCACCGCCGGCAACTTGACTCCGCGGGGCTCGCCATCTAACTCCGACCGCCGCACAACCGGCAGTCCCGCTGCGGCCAACGTTGATGCCGCTTCGTCAAACCGCTGCGGATGCCGCGGCGCTATAACCAGTAGCGCCTTCTGGTGTTGCTCAGCCACTTGCCGGAAAGCTTCAACAACGGGTAGCTCTTCCCCTTCCCGTGTACTGCCCGCGACGATCACCGGCCCGGCATCAACCTCCCTGAGAAACCGGCGAACGGCGTCAGGCGTACCCGCCCCCGAAGCTTCGAAGTCATACTTCAGATTGCCCCCGACTTCCGTGCGGTCCGGCGGCGCTCCGATCGCGACCATCCGGTCTCGATCCTGCTCCGATTGCGCGAGAATCAGATCCACATGCCGCAGCACGCTCCGGAATAGTATCCGGAAGCGCTGGTAGCTCGGAAAGGCCCGGTCCGAGATCCGGCCGTTGACAACGAGCAGACCCGCTCCCGACCGTTTGGTCAAGCGATAGAGGTTGGGCCAAATCTCCGTCTCGGCGACGATCACCAGCCGCGGCCGAATCGTATCCAGCACCCGGCGCACCGCGAAGGGCAAATCTAACGGCATGTAGAAGATGCCCGCCGTTACGTCTGTAAGCTTTTCGTGCGCCAAGGCCTGTCCGGTCGCCGTACCTGTCGACACGAAGATCGGCAATCCGGGATGTTGCTGCTTCAGCCGTCGGACCAGCGTTTCGCACGAGACGACCTCCCCGACCGAAACAGCATGTAACCAGATCGAGTCGGCGGAGGTCTGTTGAAATGAGGGGGGTAGGAATCCGAGCCGCTGCGTTAGGCTGCTCCAGGCCCGGCCCCGCCGCAGTCCGCGGATCAAGTCGTAGGGAACGGCGACAATCGCCGCCAAAGCAGCCAGCAGATTGTAGGCCAGATATGTCAACCGAGGCTCAACCCATTATGCCAAGAAGCTACCTGTTCGGCCTTGCCGGGCTCGCCGTTGCTCTCCTGTTAACGTCATCCGCGCGGGCCGATGACGTATTCAAGGTCAAACCGGCCGGCAAATACGCGGCCCGCCAGAAGCAAGGCGAGATCACCGTGGCCGTTAAGCAGTTCGCGACGGACAAAGACAGCAAGCAGGCCTTCGGGAAGGCCAAGCCGCTCAAGTACGGCTTCCTGCCGGTCTTGCTCGTTATCACCAACGACACCGACGACGCTCTCGGACTTGAGGATCTCAAGGTCCGCTTGATCACGTCCGACCGCGAAGGCATCGAGCCCACGTCGGCCGAAGACCTCGCGTACTACCAACCCAGTACGCGGCCCAAAGAGCGTCCCCGCTACATCCCTAGGGTCCCAGGCTTAGGCGGTCCGAGGGTCAAGAAAGGCCCACTGGCGAAACCCGAGATCACAGGACGCGCCTTCAAAGCGCCGATCATTCCACCGCGAGGCTCGGCCAGTGGTTTCTTTTACTACGAAACAGGTACGGAAGGTGATCCTGTGTCCCGGGCCACAGTATATATTTCGGGCATCCGCAACCTCAACACAGGCCGCGACCTGTTCTACTTCGAGATCTCACTCGATAAGTACTAGCGCACGCGGGCCGCTGTTGTTTGCCCGAGTCTGACCCTAGTTGCCGGCGAGCCGTTCTGCGTGTACGCGCGCGACTTCCCACATGTAGTGTTTCTGGGGATAGTCCCTCGCCGCGATCGTGATGTGCTTGCGGGCGTTGGCCTTGTCGGATAGCGCTGAGTAGTAAAGCCCAACATAGAGGTGCGCGTTGAAGAGTTCATTGCTCTTTTTACCCTCGCTGCCGGACGCCGCCTCGGCCGCGGCGAAGACGGCTTCAGGCTTAACCTTGCCTTGGAATAGCTCGTAGACCTGGGACATCGGCACGCGCGCGTCGCCGCTGATGTCGATCAGCGCCGCTCGAGCTTTCTCGACCCCTTGAGTCTTCGCTACACAGAGAAAGTGCCAGACACCGTTCTCCACGTCCTTCGAGTTCACCGTCTGATGGAGTTCAAATTGCTTGCGGCCCTCTTCAAACTGTCCGGCGTAGTAGCACGAAATACCCCGCTGCCAGTGCTTCGGCGCCGCCTCGGGCTCCATCTCGATAACCCTGTCGAAGTCAGCAACCGATTCCTTCGCATTTCCCAATTTGAACTGGACCAAGCCGCGCGACTGGTAGGCCTCCCATGTCTCGGGCGTTAGCACCACGGTTTCGTTTAGGTCGGCGAGAGCCGATTCAAACTTGCTCTGCAACTCAAGGATCGTGGCGCGCACGTAATAGAGAGTCGGATTTGCGGGCTCCTTCTTGATCGCTAAGTCGAGCAGCTTTACTCCTTCGTTGTAGCGCCCCTCCCGCCGCGCGGTGACCGCGTCGTAGAGCAGGTCGTTCAGCTCTTGCGCGATACCGCTGCCGGCTACGAGAGCGGCCAGCAGAGCCGCTACGCAGAGGGTGCGCAGAGCGCGTTGCAGCGGGTTCGGTTGATTTCGTCTTGTACTACAAATCATGGTTGTTACTCATCTCCCGATCTCAGGCTCTCCAGGTGAATGCGCGCCACGTCCCACATGTAGTGCGCTACCTGGAAATTCGAAACGGCTCTTTTCGTGTGCCGCAGGGCCGACGCGGCATCGCCGCTCACGTCCTCGAACACCGCCACGTAGAACAACGCATAGAAGAGCCGGTCCTTTAACTCTGCCGCATTTGGGTACCCGCGTTCCGTGGCTTGCATCACATCTTCGGCGGTCCCGAGTCCTTGATATAGGTTGTAAACCTCGCGCATCGGGATGCGTTCATCCCCTTCGACATCCAGAGTCGACTTGCGCGCTTTCTCGACGCCATCCAATTGCGCACGGCATAGGAAATGCCAGATGCCGTTCTCATAGTCTTTCGGATTCACCGTCTTGAACGACAACTCGAACTGGTCGGCGCAATCCTCGTAGCGGCCCGCGTAGTAGTAGGAGAGTCCGCGTTGCCAATGGTTCTGTTTCTTCCGCGCATCGAGTTCAATCTCGCGGTCGAAATCAGCGATCGAATCGTCGAAGCGTCCGAGCTTGAAGTAGAGCCCTCCCCGTCGGCTATAGACCGTCGCGAGTTGCGGGCTCATCTTTACGACCCGGTCATAGTCACTGAGAGCCAAATCGTACTCCTGCTTGGATTCATAAACCGTGCCGCGAATGAAGTATCCGGTGGGGTCCATCGGCGCTTTTGATACCGCTTCATTCGCAAGTTCGAAAGCTTCGTCGACCTCACCCTTACGGTATGACTCGATGGCCTGCGTCAGCAGGTTCTCAACCGTGCCCTGAGCGAGGCCCACGACAGGAAGGCACAGCACAAACACCGCTAAGCAACGGCCGAAGATCCCCACGCATTCATGATAGTCCGTTACCGCGCCGTCGGCGCCGTTGAGTGCTACGATGGCCTACAAATAGGGTCGCTCCTCGACTTATCCGAACCCGCCTCAAATGAGTCTCTTTCGCCGCTCAGAGAAGCCAGCCGCCGCATTCATCGCCTGTGTCATCTATGCGTCCCTGGGTATGGCTCAGCCCGTCGCCAACGACGCGGGCTTCTTCGTCGACAGGCTGCTACCTATCTTCGAGAACGCCCAATGTCGCCTCTGCCACAACGACAACGGTATTGCTTCGCGCAGCGGCCTGCGCTTTCCTGACGCCGATGCCGGCCGCGACCGCCTGATCGCATTCGGGCTGTCGCTCCGTACGTTCATCGACGCCGATGACCCCGCGAAGTCGCGCCTCGTTCTCAAGCCAACACAGCGTATCGAGCACACCGGCGGCGAACGGATCTCGCCCGACAGTCCCGCCGAGGAGACTTTGCTCGCCTGGGTCAACTACCTCCGGACCCAATCTGATCAGGACAACCAAGCCGCTACGGGGATCAAGCCCCACGGTGAGATCCGTCGGCTCACGCACAGCCAGTACAACAACACCGTTTACGCGCTCTTGGGCGACCAAACTCGGCCCGCTGACCAGTTTCCCCAGGAAGACTACATCCACGGCTACCGCAATCAGATCGAGGGGCAGGGTATCTCGCCGATCTTAGCCGAAGCCTATGGGCGCGCCGCTGAGCGACTCGCGCGCAATGCGTTTCGAGGCGGCGATCATCGACATCTCATCCCTTGCGCCCCGGTCTCGGCCTCCGACCGCTCCTGCCGCAACGCATTCATTCGTGTGTTCGGCCTAAAGGCGTTTCGCCGGCCGCTCACAACCAAAGAGACCGACACCTACGCGGGTTTGTTTGACCTCGGAGCCGGACAGGAGGACGAATTTCTAGAAGGGGCCCGCATGGTCGTTGAGGTCATGCTCCAGTCGCCCAGCTTCCTTTTCTACGCCGAACCCCAACCCCCGACCGACCTGCGCCCCTATCAAGCCGCTGCCCTACTCTCCTACTTCCTGTGGGACACCACGCCCGACGAAGCGCTGCTACAAGCGGCGAAAGACGGGCAACTCGAAACCGCCACACAGATCGGCGACCAGTTGCGGCGCATGCTCGATGACCCACGCGCGCAGCAAGCGCTTGAGGAGTTTCTCGCTCAATGGCTTCGTTTCGATCGCATCGAAACAGCCGTACGTGATCGTCGTATCTATCCCGAGTTCAGCGCCGAACTCGTCGACTCGATGATCGAAGAGACCCGTCAACTCTTCAACAGCCTTGTATGGCGAAACGGGAATTTCATGGAGTTCTTCAGCGCCGAGTATAGTTTCTTGAATACATCGATGGCGAAGCTGTACGGCCTCTCCGCACCGGCGGCGGAGTTCCAGAGGACGGCGTTTCCGACCGGGTCAGGCCGAGCCGGCTTTCTCAGCCAGGCGAGTTTCCTCACCGTTACCAGCAAACCCGCGGACACCTCACCGACCGAGCGTGGCCTATTTGTTCGAGAGCATTTTCTCTGCCAGACCGTGCCGCCCCCGCCACCCGGCGTCGATACAACCCTTCCCGCGCTTAGCGACGACCGGCCCATGACGACGCGCGAGCGCCTAGCGGTCCATCTATCGAACCCCGCCTGCGCCGGTTGCCACCTTCTCGTGGACAACATCGGATTCGGGTTCGAGCACTACGACGCGATCGGGCGATTCCGCGAGCACCAAACCGTAACGATCTTCCCGACCCAAGACGAGCGCCGCCGCAAAGTCAAAACGAAGCCTTCCGAGTACAATCTCCCGATCGATGCCACCGGGAACATTCAAGGACTCAACGGATCGGAGTTTTCTTCGCCCGCTGAACTTGGCCGCTACCTCGCCAACGATGCCGGTTGCCAGAAGTGCGTGGTCAAGCAACTCTTCCGGTACGCGCTCGGGAGGACCGAGACGGATGCCGATCTGCCCTCGATCGAGCGTGCCTTCGAGCGATTTCGGGACTCGCGTTTTCAGGTCAAAGAGCTTATAATCTCCATAGTTTCGTCCGAATCCTTTCTGGGGATGCCCCCATCGTGACTGCACTCTCGAGACGTTCATTTCTGCGCGGCATCGGGTTGACGGGGGCCGCTGTGCGTGTCGGCCTACCGGCGCTCGACGCGATGTTCAACTCCCGCGGCACGGCCTACGCCGCCGGCCGTCTCGCCGGCCAGGCGATCGAACCCCGTTTTGTCTTCTGGTTCAACGGCAACGGCATCCCCGAGAAATACTGGATTCCCCAGGAGACCGGCAGCGATTATGCGTTTACGCCCTGCCTCAAACCGCTGGCGGCGTTCCGCGACGACATTCACATCATCACCGGCCTCGACAGCCCGGCCGCCCGTCTTCCCGGGCCCGGTAACAGTCACTATCCGTCGATGAGCGCGCTGCTCTCGGGCCAGGTTTTCACCGGACGAGGCGCCGGCGGTCCTTCGATCGACCAAGCCATCGCCCAGAAGATCGGCAACGAAACCCGTTTCCGCTCGCTACAGATCGGTGTTTCGCAGGAATCATTCGGCGAAAGCATTCAACGCAATATGAGTTGGGCCGACCGCGACCGCCCACTTCCCCCTGAGATGATTCCCCATCGCCTCTTCGACCGCATCTTCGGATCGAAGGAAGAGCACTGGGTGCAGCGACAGAAGAGCATCCTCGATGCCGTTCGGGAAGACGCGCGAGCTCTCCAAAGCCGGTTGGGCACCGGCGATAAATCCCGTCTCGACGAGTACCTGACATCCGTTAGAGATCTTGAACGTTCGATCGCCAGCCTGCCTCCCGAGTACCAACGTGTCGTCGAACGTCCGGCCGAGGGCGGCGATATGCGCGACTGGCCTCGTATCGCGAAACTTCAAAGCGACCTGCTCGTTCACGCGTTCGCATCCGGGCAAACCCGCGTCGCGTCCTACATGCTCACGAAGTGCCAGGGGCTTTCGCGCTTTCCCTGGCTCGGCCATACCGCGCAACGCCATCACGAGTACACCCACGGCCAAGTCGAGACACCGCGGGGCATGAGAATCCTGAAGGATATCTGCCGTTGGCACGTAGAGGAATTCGCTTATCTGCTGGCGAAGCTCAAAGCCACGCCCGAGGGCGACGGTAATCTACTCGACAACACCCTGCTTCTCTTCGTTCACGAACACGCCGAAGCGAACGCGCACAAGAACAACGGCTTAGCGATGATCGCCGCCGGGCACGCCGGCGGTATCAAGACAGGCCTGCACAGCCGGACAACGGGAACCAACGGCGACCTCTATCTCACGATCGCCGAGGAAGCCTTGCAAGCCCCCATCAGCGCGTTCCCAACCGCCGATCAGAAACTATCCTGGATTGTATAGTTTCCGTCGAGCGATACTCCGCCCCCTACCACCGACCTAAGTAAGACACCTCAACGGGCCTAGTGGTATTTTCCCCGGCCGAAAGTACTAAAGGGGGATTCATCAATTGCTGTCGCTTCCCTAGCATGGGATTGCGGACTCATCTCTGCGCCTTGGCCCAGGTGTCTCCGCACGACTTTCATGTCTAGCAGCGCACAGAAGAGGTCCCGGGCGAATCATCGGCCGGAAGTGTCTGTGCATCAGCGCAAGGCCAGCTTTGCGGCCTGGGCTGTTCTCGGCGTTTCGCTGTTGACGACCACGACCGGCTGGTTCTTTACCCGTTCCCACTTCCAGCAGCATCTCGGCGATCGCATGGCGCTCGAGGCGCGTGACGTTCGTGATGCGTTGTTGGAGCGAATCGAGCAGACGAGCCAGGCACTTGGTGATCTACGTCCTGTCTTGGCGGACTCCTCATCGCTGCCGTTGACCAACGATAGCCGTGCACGAACCGGGCTCGATGGTCTCGGTGTGGTTCAGGTTGCCGTCGTACGGCCATCACGATCGAACCACGCAACCGCGTTGCCGCCGGGCGTCGACGTCCAGGAGGTCTGGACCGAACCGGGCCGGACAGAGATTGTTTCGCTTGGCGCAACCCAAGGCATCTGGGGCCGCGCGATTGCAAGCGCACCCGCGCACCCGGCCGAGCCAACCCTCACCCTGCTCCCGCAGGCAGACCCATCGGAAGCACTCGCTGTGTTGTTGCTTCCGCCGTCCGCATGGCCCGCCCAAGGCGCGGAGCCCGACGCGGGACGGGCTTGGGTGGCCGCTTTGGTTGACCTCAATCTGCTGGTCGCTGAAGCCGCAACAGCCGTCGCCGGCGTTTCGCGAATCGAACTATATCTACATGACGATGACCAACAACCGCGCCTCGTCGTTGAGACGGAAACCCAGAACGACTCGGTTGTAGCTGAGATCTCGGCCGCCACCGCGTTCAAAGCCGCCGGGGGCTCGTGGTCCATTCAGGCGCGGCCGCTCAGCGATCAACTGCCCTTCTCGGACGACTACTCCCTGCAGTTCCTCTTGGGGGGGCTTGCCATGAGTGTCCTGCTATTCGATATGGCGTTGATGGTCGATTCGCGCCGGGCCGAAGCCGCGGCCGTCTCTGAACTCATGACGCGGCGACTTCGCGAAAGCGAATCTCGCATTCGAGCGGTGGTCGACCACGCGCCGGACGGCATCGTTACGTTCGATGGTGCCGGGGCGATCGCTACGTTCAACCCAGGGGCTGAGCGTGTTTTCGGGTATCCCGCCGCCGAGGTTCGTGGGCGGAGCATCGGTGCTCTTCTGCCAAGTTGGTGGCCGAGCAACGATACCCAGATCGGATCGTTCCTCGCGACCCTCGAAGGCGATGTGATGAGTGGCGGCGAGGAAGTCGAAGCTCTCCGAAAAGATAAGACGACGGTTCCGATTGAACTGACCGTGAGCCGCATGGCCAGCGCAAAGCGCCCCATGTTTACGGCGATTATCCGCGACATCTCCGAGCGCAAAGAAACACAAGAAGCGCTGCGCCGCAGCGAAGAGCGCTATGCTCTCGCCGCCTGGGCTTCGAACGACGGATTGTGGGATTGGGACGTCGGGACCGAAGAAGTCTACTATTCGCCCCGATGGAAGTCGATGCTCGGCTTTGATGATTCCGACATCGTCGGGCGACCCTCCGAGTGGATCCACCGCTTGCATACCGACGACCGCCTTCACTTCGAGAAAACTCTCCGGGCTCACCTTGAGGGCGACACACCCCATTTCGAAGTCGAATATCGTATTCGCCACCGTGACGGCACCTATCGTTGGATGCTGTGCAAAGGCGTTGCCGTGCGGGACGAACGCCAACAGCCTCTGCGGTTAGCCGGTTCGCAGACAGATATCACCTCGCGCAAAAAAGTCGAGTTGCAACTTATGCGCGATGCGCTCTACGACTCGCTTACCGGGCTGCCGAACCGGAGCCACTTCCTACGCGTGTTGCGTCACGTCGTCGGGGACAGCCGCCTCACACCGAACGACATGTTCGCGCTGCTGTTCCTCGATCTCGATCGTTTCAAGCACGTCAACGATAGCTTGGGCCATCACGTGGGCGATCAACTCTTGGTCGGTATCGCCGACCGCCTCAAGAAAGTGTTGCGGCCTCAGGAGACGTTGGCGCGTCTTGGCGGCGACGAATTCGCGATCCTCGTGGAAGGGTTGCAGGACGCCGGGCAGGCCGCCCGAATCGCTGAGCGGATTCAGCAAGAACTCTCGCATCCGTTCATGCTCGACGAGCATGAGGTCTTCGTCAGCGTCAGCATCGGCATCGCCGTCAGGCCCGAGCGTGAAGAGACACCCGAGGGGCTCATTCGCGACGCCGATACGGCCATGTATCGGGCGAAGGCAGCCGGCAAAGGCCGTCACGCTCTGTTCGATCAGTCGATGCACACACAGGCCGTCGAGCGCTTGTCGCTGGAAACCAGCCTGCGCCGGGCTGTGGAGCGCGAAGAGTTCGTCCTGCACTACCAGCCGTTCGTGTCGCTGGAGTCCGGGCGGATTACCGGTTGCGAGGCGCTGGTACGTTGGAATCACCCGACCCGCGGCCTCGTATCGCCGCAGGAGTTCATTCCGGTATCCGAGGAGATGGGATTGATCAACCCGCTCGGGGCTTGGATTCTGGAGGAAGCCTGCCGGCAGATGAAGGCTTGGCACAAGTCCGGGCTCCCCAAAATCAGGCTCGCGGTGAACCTATCGCCACGCCAATGTCGCCATCCAGACCTTGTTGAGACGGTTTTGAACGCCCTTCGGCGGTCGGGCCTCGAAAATAATCTCCTCCAGCTCGAAATTACTGAGAGTGCATTGATGGAAAATGCCGATGAGATCATTGATCCTCTCGTTCAGCTATACGGAATGGGCATCCAGTTCTCACTCGACGATTTCGGCGCCGGCTATTCTTCGCTGACGTATCTACAGCGCTTCCCGATCCAGACGCTGAAGATCGACGGCTCGTTCGTCCAAGAAGCCACAGGCGACCCTGAAGGCGCCGCGCTCGCCTCCGGTTTGATGGCTCTGGGCCACACGCTTGGGCTCCAAGTTATCTGTGAAGGTGTCGAGACGGAACAGCAGTTCCAGTTCCTCGCTAACGCTGGCAAGTGCGACGAAGTGCAGGGCTATTACCTGAGCCGCCCGCTGGCCCCCGAAAACTTCGCCCGGCTTCTTGTATCGGAGCAGGAAACGGCAACCTTCTCTCGCATCCTGGCGCGCTCCCGAACTGCTCGCTCGCTGGCGGCTTCGGCCGGGGCCGATACCGAGACAACAGGGGGTGCTTCGTGATGGTGCCTCTCATCGTTCTCGCTGCCATTGTCGTGATGGGCGGCGGCATTGTCTGGCTACTGTTGCGGCGGCCCCAGACTGCGGATCTGCTCGCCGACAGCCAGGCGTTTGCCGCCCAGGCCGCTGGTCTTGATCGCTACCGAGTCATGAGTCGGCTCCTCGCGCAACAGGATGTTGACTTTGTGTGCCGTCCGGGCGCTCTCGGGGAAGAGAGTCGGAACTTGTTCCTGAGCCGGCGTCGGCGGATCATGCGGTCGTACCTTCGCGAGTTGCGTCAGGACTTCAGTCGCATGTTCTCGATCTGCCGCTCACTCGTGCCTCATGTCGACGACCCTGACTTCGGGGCCCTGCTCATCCAGCAGAGCATTTCGTTCTACGGCGCCTATGCCCTTCTCATGTTGCGGCTTAGTACAAATCGAACCAGTCAAGTGCGCCTCGATACCGACGAACTTGTCGCGGCTCTCCGGGGACTACGCAAGGGCGCCGGTCAAGCGCTGCAATCGGCCGACGATCTCTCCTACCAAGCGTCGTCCAACGGGGGCTGAGCCGGCGCTTCTCGTGCCGACCCGCCGGATTTGACAATCCCCTGATGCTGCTCTAGCATCAAGAAAACCCGCCATGATGCACCGATTCCAGTGCTGTTGTAAAGAGCCGGCCTCGCGTCGGCTTTCCAGGACATAGCCCACACGGCTCCGCCTCGTTGCGGACCGCACCTCAAACCAACGATCCCGGCGACACGATCGCCGCATGCTGTAAACGGAAGTCTACCTACCCTTCTGATAGGGAGGCCCGATGTTTCGGACGATCCGAGAGCAATTCCAGACAGTGTTCCGACAAGACCCGGCGGCGCGCAGCCGTCTTGAGGTCCTGCTGTGCTATCCCGGGGTCCACGCGACTCTGATCCATCGCGTGGCGCATCAGCTCTACCAGTGGCGGCTTTTTGTCCTTGCCCGGTTGCTGTCCCACCTGTCCCGCTCGTTGACCGGCATCGAAATCCACCCCGGAGCGACGATCGGCCGGCGCTTCTTCATCGACCACGGCATGGGCGTTGTCATTGGCGAGACATCCGTGATCGGCGATGATGTTCTGGTCTATCAGGGTGTCACGCTTGGTGGCACGGGACACGAAAAAGCAAAGCGCCATCCCACGCTCGAGGACCACGTCGTCGTTGGTTCCGGCGCAAAGGTGTTGGGCGACATCACAATCGGCGAGTGGGTTCGCGTCGGCGCGGGATCGGTCGTTGTGAAGTCGGTCGATCCGCATTCAACGGTCGTCGGTATTCCAGGACGTGTCGTTGCCGTCCGTGGCGTCGCGGTGCAGAACGAAGAGGAAGAACAACTCGAGCACGGACACATGCCCGATCCGGTCGGTCTCATGATCTCAGCGCTCAGCGACAAGGTCGAGCAGCTTGAAGCCGAACTCAGAGGTCGGAAGCCCAAGCCCACCGACCCCATGGCCCGCATCTCAAGCGGCTAGCCCGCAACTTGTGGCGCACAGCCGAAGGCCGATGCTGCAGCAACCCGTAGCGCGGACCTCGGATTTGAGGTCCGCGGCTTTCGCGGACTGATCACCATCGTCCGCCTGGGGTTTCCGTCCCCGCTCTCGGAGCGCTACAATTCCCTCAACATGAACCGCAACGGCTGCGCCATCATCCTTATCCTCGTCACCTTCGCGGCAATCCCCGCCCCCGGCGAAGATTGGACCCGCTTCCGAGGCCCCAACGGATCAGGCATTGCTCAGGGCAACGGCTATCCGTCCGAGTTTGGCCCGGACCAAAATGTCGCCTGGAAAGCCTCGGTGCGGCCCGGCAAGAGTTCACCCGTCCTCAGCGAACGCCACATCTTTCTCACCGCATTCGAAGACGGCAAGCTCTTCACGCAATGCTACGACCGGCAAACCGGCAAACTCGCCTGGGAGCAGTCCGTCGAGCAAACCCGCCAAGCCGACCTGCATCAGCTCAACGAACCGGCCTCTGTCGCGCCGGTAACCGACGGCGAAAATGTCTACGTCTTCTTCCGCGATGTCGGCCTCATCTCCTATGACGCAACCGGCAAGCACCGCTGGACGACGCCCCTCGGCCCCTTCGCCAACTTCATGGGGCAGTCGTCGTCACCCATCATCGCGGACGGCCGCATTGTTCTTCAACTTGACCAGGAAGAGGGCTCCTACGTTGCGGCCTTTAACCCCCGCAACGGCGAAATCGAGTGGAAAGCGCCGCGCGAAGAGGGCCAGGGCTGGGCCACACCGCTCATCTACGACAGTTCCGGCGGTGCACAACTCGTTACCGTCAGCCGAAGCTGGATCGGTGGCCACCGCCTCGACAACGGCAAACGCCTCTGGGGAGAGAAAGCCATCCCTCCAGCGATCGTAGCCAGTCCCGTTCTGAATGGGGACACCGTCTATACCTTCGGCTACGGCAACGACGCCAACCGAAGCTGGGAACCCGCTTTTCTGAAGAAGGACAAAGACGGCGACGGCGCTCTCAACCTATCCGAACATGGCGACCACGCCTTCATGGCCGGCCTCGCCAAGTACACCGGCAATAAAGACGGACTGCTCACGATGGAAGAGTGGGTAGCCGGCGCCAATACCACCGTTGCGCCCTCAAGCCTCGTTGCCTTCCGCTTCGGCGAAGGTGGTGAACCCAAAGAGCTGTGGCGCTATGAGAAAGCCTTCAACTACGTCATCCCCACGGCGCTCATCTACGACAACGTCATCTACCTCATCAAGAATGGCGGCATTCTCGAAACTCTCGATGCTGAAACCGGCGAACGGCTCAAACAAGGCCGCGTGCGAGAAGCCATCGAGGGCTACACAGCCTCACCCGTCGCCGCCGACGGCAAGGTCTACCTCACCAGCGAAGCCGGCAAGATCGCCGTCCTGCGCGCCGCCGGCCAGTGGGAGATTACCAACGTCAACGATCTAGCCGAAGAGATCTTCGCCACCCCCGCCTTATCCAACGGCAAGCTCTTCATCCGCACCGCCAACCACCTCTACGCCTTCGGTGAGTAGGATTTAGCCCACCGCCCCCGGCGGTAGCGGCCACAAACGCTGTGCCGTCCCGCCGAGAATCCAGCGCTTGTCTTCCTTGTTCAGGAAGTCCATCTCGTCGCGCGTCAGCGCGAGCGCTTTTGAATAGCCACAGAAGTTCTCAACCGCAGGCCAATCCGAACCCCACATCAAACGGTCCGGCCCGTAGACGTCATACAGCGCCTTCACCTGGTCCCATGTATCCCGGAACGGGTACTCCCCTTTGGTGTACCGCCACGTATGCGAGATCTTCACATACACTTCCGGGAACTTCGCCAGGTCCGTTAGCTTCTTCAACTCCTCCGGCGCGTCAATCGGACACGACGCCATGTGATCAATCGAGATTTTGATATCCGGGTACTTCTCGATCCACTTTGAAACATCCGGCAAGCGGCTCGTTCCCGTGAGGATGAGCATCGGCACTTTCAACTCGCTCGTGCGCTTCCAGATCGGGTCCATCAACTCGGCGTTGTTGATCCAATCACCCCGCTCATTGTTCGCCGGGCTCAACCGCACGCCGCGAAAACCATACTCCTCGACCCACTTCGACAAGTCATCCGCCGCCGTCATCGATTCGGGATTCACCCGGCACACGCCCGTAAACTTATCCGGATACTGCTTACACACAGCAGCGGCGTAGGTGCAATCCCACAAGTAATGAATCACGTGAACAAAGATCGTATGCGCCACGCCGTTCTGCTCCATCAAGGCCAACAACGGCTCGGGCAGCGCGTCTTCCTCGGGCGGCTTTCGCATTGATTCCGGCCATGGGTATTTCGGATCGTTCTTCCACATGTGGACATGCGGATCGACGATCACCACATCGTCGTCAACCGGCGCTTCCGCTTGCGGTTCCGGCTCAGCGCCCGCGCAGCCGGCCAGCGTCACAATCCCCGCCGCCGCCAACCCCTTGCCCAGATCCCTTCGGGTCAAACCCGGTGCTACGTCCTTCTGCATCATCCCTGCAATTATGGCATCGGATTCCGGATTTGCAAGGGTCGACCTGTTCATCGGTATGGGTGGTACTCACCACGCTAGTGGCGTATCCTAAAACGGACCTAAAGGTTCCACTCACCCAGGGAGGGTACTGATCGCATGGCATGTTCTCAAATGAATCGTCGTTCTTGGCTTCGCGGTCTCATCGGCGCGGGTTCGCTAGTCGGCATGGACGCCATGTTCACCGCCGAGCGTACCGACGCGGCCGCCGTTGGCCCGAACGACGAAATCAAAGTCACCAAGGTCGAGTCGTTCGTGCTGAAGAACTCCTGGGTGTTCGTCAAGATCTCGACAGACGCCGGGATCACCGGCTGGGGCGAAATGCTCAAGGACGACGCCAAGGCCTGTGCCGCCGGAGCCCTCGAAGTCGGCGACTACCTCGTCGGACAGGACCCCTGCCGCGTCGTCCATCATTGGCAGGCCATCCATCGCGGCGCGTTCTATCGCGGCGGACCGATCAAGACCGCCATCACCAGCGGCATCGACCAAGCCCTGTGGGACATCAAGGGCAAAGTCTACGGCGTCCCCGTCTACAAGCTTCTCGGCGGACCGACCCGCGACCGCGTTCGCGTCTACGGCACGATCAACAAAGAGAATGGCGTCAACGCTATGAAGACCGGCCCACGCGCCATGGGTCGCCAAGCCATCAAGTACGTCGAAGGACAGAAGTATGTCGATGCGGTCGTCGAGTGGTTCAAGAACCTCCGCGAAGAGATGGGTCCCGACGTTGACATCGGACTCGACTTCCACGGCGCCGTCCAGCCGCCCACCGCGCTGATTCTCATGAAGGCGCTCGAGCCCTACAACCCCTGGTTCTACGAAGAGATCATCCAAGCCCTCAACATCGAGATCATGGCTGAGCTCGCGCGCAAGACCCACATCCCGATCGCCACCGGCGAGCGCATCTTCACCAAGTGGGGCTTCAAAGATATCCTCGAGAAACGCGCCGCCGCCATTCTGCAGCCGGATGTCTGCTACGCGGGTGGTATCACCGAGCTGAAGATCATCGCCGGCATGGCCGAGGCCTATTACACGCCGCTCGCTCCGCACAACCCGCAAGGACCCTGCTCGCTCGCGTCCAGCTTCCAGATTGCGGCGGCCATCCCCAACTTCCTCATTCAGGAACGCGGCGACAACGAGTATCTCGACCTGCTCGCCAAGCCCATGCCGCCCATCAAAGACGGCCACCGCCCGCTACTGACCGACCCCGGCCTCGGCATCACCATCGACGAGGACAAGCTGATGGCCCAAGTCGGCGAACCCAAGCCTTATCTGCCCCGCTACGACCCGCACGACGGCTCTGTCGTAGATTGGTAGGAGTATGTTCCTGCGCCCAGTCCATTTGCTCGCTCTTGCAGGCTGCTTGATCCTCTGCGTCCTCGCGGCCTGCACACCCGCGCCCGAGGGGTCTCAGTTTTGGAAGCAGGTGAATCGCGAGTACGAGTCGCGTGACTACAAGGACACGCTCAACTACCTCAACGACGTGCTCCAGTCCGAGAACGACTACAACGCGCGCGCCTCGGCGCTGAAGATCGTCATCCTCGGCGGCATGACGCGCTCCGCGCTCGCAATCGAAGCGGCTTGCGACAAAGGCACCGCTCGGGTCCCTGCGTGGAACGAGGCCCCTTTCAAGAACTGTATTGAGCAATTCCGCTGGCAAGCCCGGACACGCGCGCTGGACCTGATCGACGCCTTGAACGAACTCGAGAAGGTCACCGCGGACAACGCAACCATCCCGCTCGACTTCCCACTTCCCGAGGGGTCGTCCCGACGTTCATCCATGCTTGGGAGGGCGGAAGCCGGGGCCCTGCCGCCAGAGAAAGCGTTCGATTCCGCGGTCGCGCTCGTCGTCGACCATCACATCTTCCTTCAGGTCTCGGACTTCGTCACCGCGGACGACGCTGCCGCCGTCACGACCATGTTCGAAGCGCGTCCTGTCGAGGTTCCGAAGGAAGCGTTCCTCGTAGGCATTGCGAAGACGCTGCTCGCTGCCGCCGCTGTTTTCGACAAGGGTCGCCTAGACGATTCCGCCAAGAAATCCGCGACCCTCGAGCGAGCTAAACAGTGCCTCCAGCCAGCTCTCGATGGCGATGACGAGGCGCTCCAGACCCAAGCCAAGGAACTCGCCCGGCAAATTGCCAAGAAATCACGCCGGTGAAAGCCGGCGCAGTAACCCCCAGCGTTCCTACAACCCAATCGCCAAGACCTTCACTGACGAGTACACTGACGGGAACATCGCCATGAGAATACGTCTTATCCTCCTATCCATTTGTCTGTGCGCCTCTTTGCTGGCGCAAACGCAATATGACCTTCTGCTTACGGGTGGTCATGTCATCGATCCAAAGAACGAGATCAACCGCGTGATGGACGTTGCCATCAGCGGCGACAAGATCGCTCGGGTCGCACCGCAAATCGATTCTTTGCAAGCGCGCAAGGTTGTTGACTGCACGGGTCTCTACGTCACACCGGGACTTGTCGACATCCACGCGCACGTCTATGCTTCGACCGCGCTCAAAGGAAACCTGCACGGTGACCCCACGAGCTATGCCGGCTTTCGCGCGGTCTTTCCCGATGGGTTTAGCTTCCGGTCGGGAGTGACAACGATGGTGGATGTGGGCAGTTCGGGTTGGCGCAATTTTCCCGAGTTGAAAGAGCGAACCATCGACCTTTCGACCACCCGTGTCTACGCCATGCTGAATATCGTTGGTAACGGTATGGCCGGCCGCGCCAAGATCGAGCAAGACCTCAACGACATGGATGCTGAGGCCACGGCTAAGGTGGCCCGGCAGTATTCCGAGCACGTTGTCGGCATCAAGACCGCGCACTACGCCGGTCCGGAATGGGACCCGGTCGATCGCGCTGTGAAGGCGGGCGAGCTGGCCGATATCCCGGTCATGGTGGATTTCGGCGCTTTCCGCGACGAACGCCCGTTCTCCGAACTGGTCACCAAGCGCCTGCGTCCCGGCGACATGTACACGCATTTCTTTGTGGCATCGGCGCCGCTGCTTGATGACGACGGCAAGTTGCGGCCGTTTCTGTATGAGGCGCGTAAGCGCGGAGTGAAGTTCGACATCGGTCATGGCGCGGGCAGCTTTTCGTGGCTCAACGCGATTCCGGCCTTGCAGCAGGGCTTCTTGCCCGATTCGATTTCGACGGACCTGCATCAGAGCAGTATGAACCGGGGCATGAAGAACATGCTCAACGTGATGTCGAAGATCCTCAATCAGGGTGTTTCCTTGTACGACGTCATCAGATTGTCGACCATCAATCCTGCGATGCAAATTAAACGCCCACAGCACGGGCACCTGACCGAAGGGGCCGAGGCGGACATCGCCGTCCTCGGGCTCGATCAAGGCACTTTCGGCTTCTTGGATTCCCGCGGCGCCCGAGTGATGGGCACGCAATTGTTGGTGGGCGAACTGACGTTACGGGCGGGAGAGGTCGTCTGGGACCTCAATGGCCGCGCCGCGCTCGACTGGCGCGAACACTACAAGATCAAGTAGTCAGTACCCCCATCTTTCCAATCAGGGCTCTGTCCCTCGTTGGCCCTACCGATAGACTAGTGTAGTGTCTCTAAAATAATTTTACATTTAGAGACCTTGCGGATAATCTGGTTGGCAGTGGCGGACCAGACAAAAGGTCGGGGGGCTTGGTTGTGGTTTTGGATATAGGTTTCGATGGCGG
>Ga0302123_10000887_pt1 | contig 21991 bp, 16 predicted proteins | sample CB21_321_MG_FD_203109 | JGI IMG/M metagenome (GOLD analysis project Ga0302123, IMG submission 203109) | Marine microbial communities from Western Arctic Ocean, Canada - CB21_32.1 | ecosystem: Environmental > Aquatic > Marine > Oceanic | place: Canada: Western Arctic Ocean | collected 2017-09-28 | reverse complement strand
GCCTAGCTGGTCCTTGTTGAAGCCTGCCATGGCCGTCGGGTCAAAATTGCCGAGCTGCTCCTTGTTGAAGCCCACCATAGCTGTCGGGTCAAAGTTGCCAAGTTGGTCTTTGTTGAAACCAACCATGGCTGTCGGGTCAAAGTTGCCAAGTTGGTCTTTGTTGAAACCAACCATGGCCGTCGGATCAAAGCTGCCTAGCTGGTCCTTATTGAAGCCTGCCATGGCCGTCGGGTCAAAGTTGCCTAACTGGTCTTTGTTGAAGCCTGCCATGGCCGTCGGATCAAAATTGCCAAGCTGCTCCTTGTTGAAGCCGGCCACGGCCGTCGGATCAAAATTGCCAAGCTGCTCCTTGTTGAAGCCTGCCATGGCCGTCGGATCAAAATTGCCAAGCTGCTCCTTGTTGAAGCCTGCCATGGCCGTCGGGTCAAAGTTGCCTAGCTGGTCCTTGTTGAAGCCTGCCATGGCCGTTGGGTCAAAGTTGCCAAGCTGCTCCTTGTTGAAGCCTGCCATAGCTGTCGGGTCAAAGCTGCCAAGCTGTTCCTTGTTGAAGCCTGCCACGGCAGTTGGGTCAAAGTTGCCCAGCTGATCCCTGTTGAAGCCGGCCACGGCCGTCGGATCAAAGTTGCCCAGCTGATCCTTGTCGAAACCCGCCACGGCCGTCGGATCAAAGTTGCCTAACTGGTCTTTGTTGAAGCCGGCCACGGCCGTCGGGTCAAAGTTGCCCAGCTGATCCTTGTCGAAACCCGCCACGGCCGTCGGATCAAAATTGCCAAGCTGCTCCTTGTTGAAGCCTGCCATGGCAGTTGGGTCAAAATTGCCAAGCTGCTCCTTGTTGAAACCAACCATAGCTGTCGGGTCAAAGTTGCCTAGCTGCTCCTTGTTGAAGCCTGCCACGGCAGTTGGGTCAAAGTTGCCTAATTGGTCTTTGTTGAAACCTGCCACAGTAGACGAATCAAAGTTCGTGACTTGATCTTGCGTATAGCCCTGGCCCTGCTGATTGGCCTGGCCCTGCTGAGTGGCCTGGCCCTGCTGATTGGCCTGGCCCTGCTGATTGGCCTGGCCCTGCTGAGTGGCCTGGCCCTGCTGATTGGCCTGCCCTTGCTGAGTGGCCTGGCCCTGCTGATTGGCCTGGCCCTGCTGATTGGCCTGGCCCTGCTGATTGGCCTGCCCTTGCTGATTGGCCTGGCCCTGCTGATTGGCCTGGCCCTGCTGATTGGCCTGGCCTTGCTGGTTGGCCTGGCCCTGCTGATTACCAGCAGAGTTGCCGCCAGAGCTATCCCTAAGACTATTCCTAAGGCTATCGCTAAAGCTTTGAGCGAACACCGGAGTCACCGGACCCACTAACAGGGCCATCGATAGCAAGACACTTAGAATTCGCATCTAGTTAGAATCTCCTAAGCCAGGATTCATCATGTTGCTAGCCAGGTCAGCGGCATGAGAATCCTGATATCAAACGGTCAAAACGAATCTGAAGAGACGTTGCATCGGGACCGGTCGCAGTCAGCGAGAAAGCTGTTTGGGACTCTGGACAAATCCACGCTCCCATGAGGCCACCTCCAGCGCTGGCGCCTGTGACATCGGTGGCGACAAAGCCCCCATACCATCCCGTTTCTCCGCTTACGAGAATGTCTCCCTCGTTGATTGTTAGGAAAGTTACCGTGGGCTGGTTACTCACAATTGATTGGTAAGTCGATGACACAATCGCTGGAGGCGTTTGCTCCTCGGCGGGTAGCCAATAGAGTAAAACGCTGGAGCCCTTGTACGTGAACGTTAGCACGCCCTGAGCGAGATCGGCCTCGATACCGGTCAATCCAGAGGTGGCAAGATTGACTGTCGCGAAACTTGCGCCCGAATCGAGCGCCATGATGAATCCATAGGCGTCATAGACGTATGGGATAGGGGTCGGGGTCGGCTGCGGGGTCGGGGTCGGCTGCGGAGTCGGCGTCGGCTGCGGAGTCGGGGTCGGCTGTGGAGTCGGCGTCGGCTGCGGAGTCGGGGTCGGCTGTGGAGTCGGCGTCGGCTGCGGAGTCGCGGTCGGCGGCGGCGTTGGAGAAGAGGTGGGTGTCGGCAGCAATACCGGCGTAGCAGTGGGTAGAGGGGTAGATGTCGGCTGAAGTGTAGGCTCGCTAACCAGGGCCTCGTTGGTTGTCGCTGCTGGAGCAGTGCCACTGCAGGCGGCAACTACCCAGACAAGCCCCATCAGCAAAGCGATGAATGAAAGCTGCCTCATCTGCCCGCCGTTAGTCCCCACTTTGCCGTCCTCCGAACGAGATGCTCATTGGTGCTCTCTCGGTGTTTACCTGCCAGTTGCCTTATTGATGGCGAAGGCCTAAGTCTGATAATACGCCGGGGCTGCGACGTGTACCAATTGAATGCGCAGAGGCTGACGCGCATAACCCGCTAGCAACGATCGACCCAAAGCTTTTTGACACCCCCATATGGGGCGCTCATGGCCAGTATCGGTCTTACCGCCCGGCCAGCTCAGCCAGTCGTCCGTTTGCGGCGCATGAGAACAGGGAACAGCGAGACTATCAGCAGCAACCCCAATCCGTTCATACTCGCGACGTAGATGAACAGCGAATCGAAGCCGAACCCCGCGACGATGACACCCACTATCAGTGGAGCAAAACCCTGGAAGATCATGTTGACGCCGTACATGGTGCCCATCATCGTGCCCTCCAGATTCCGTCCGTCCGCCAGGTCAAGAGCCCACGCTTGGATGAGCGTGTTCACGCCGAACATGAACCCCCCGAGTCCAACGATGAGAACAGTCAGCATCACTCCGGTTCCAAACACCGCAAGCAGCCCGGCTATGACCGCCTTGCCGCCCAGCACGATCATGATGACCGGCACACGGCCGCGGTGGTCGGACAGCCAACCGAAAGCAGGGCCAGTAGCAATGCCCATACCAGTCAGCAATGCTACGTGGACGCCGACCATAAACGTGCTCATGCCTTGGTCCTGAGACAGATAGAGCGGAACCCAAAGGAGCAAGCCGCCTTGCCCGAATCCAGCCACCGCCTTCACGATCAAGAGCACCGTTAGGATGCTGCCGCTGCTCTTTAGTACGTCTTTCAACGCACCGAACTGATCTTTCAAGGAGCGCGGTGCTTGATCCGTCTGCTTCCTCGCCCCAAGCTGCTGATAGGTTTCGGAGCGGCTTAACACTCGCCACAAAAAGATCACGATAACTAATGCCATCGGGAATGCCAGCATATAAATCTGTTGCCAGGTGATATAAGCCAGCAACGCGCCCGCCGCGAGTGGACCAATCGTGTCGCCCACGCTCCCGGCCGACCGATCAACTGAAATGATGAACCCGCGACGCTGGGGATATATCTGGGAAAGAAGGCTACGCGCCGCAGGGTGCCAGATAGAGCCTGCCCCAGCAGTGAACGCCAAAGCCAGGAGAATTAGCACGAACGTCGGAGCGAGGCCGACAAGCAAATAGCCGAGTCCCATCGTGGCCATGCTGGCGTATAGGATCGCGAGTCGACGGTGTTGGAATCGATCAACCAATACTCCGCCAAAAGTAGAGGCGGTGCCGCTGCCGAGGGCGCGTATAGTCCCCACGAGGCCAGCTGAAATAGGATTTAGCCCAAGCGTCGTATACATCGCGGTCAACAGTACGTAAAAGCCGTTCCCGTACATGTGCTGCAACACATGGCTACCAATGACGCCGCCGGATGCGACGTGATCCTTAGTGGAAGGAGCTACTTTCGTTTCTAGAGAATCAATCATGTGCGGCTCCTTCGAAAGCCAGGGAAACAGAATGGGAATGCAGCACTCTGACCAGCAGGGAAATACAACGCACCACGACCCGTGTACAGCAGGCCGGAGTGCGGTAAAGAGAATGGAGCCACCGAACGGTTTCGAACCGTTGACCTGCTGTTTACAAAACAGCTGCTCTACCACTGAGCTACGGTGGCGCGATTACGGTTGCTAGTGACAGCATACCTAAGTCACCGATTGATTAGCCGTGCGGCCGCTGCTCGCGGATATCTACGGCCACTCTAAACAATTCCACACCTTACGTTAGAGGGTACAGGACGCAGGCCGTCCCGTATGGGTTTGCCCTTGCAGTCTGTCCTCACCTCCTAGGTACCGGCATCGCGGTTGTTGAAGTTGAGGCCGGAACTCCCTTGTAGCAACCAACGGTATAAGGAAATTCGATTGTAGCGTGGTAGTGGTATCCGATACTGCCATGTGAATGGCCGTGGCACAGGTCCAAATCATCGTTGGACATCTCGACCCCGCCTTCGCCCTTGTAACCATAGATGGCGAATCCATCATTGATGTAGCCGACTACGCCGGAGTGCTCGGTGCCCTTGGATACATCGTCCATTCGTTCCGGGATGAAATGGTAGTGGTATTCACTCCGCGCCGGGTGTCCACCGAATGCATCGACGATCTCTCGGGCCACAGCATCTTCTCCACGAGCGTCGGCGGCGTTATAGATGACGACACCGTTCGTTGTCGTGCCAATCGCACCCTGCGGAAGGCAGCTAGGTGACAAAGCCTCTGAGGGACTTGTGGGGTAGGAGAAGGAGAAATTAACTGCCGTTGGTATCCCTGGATTCCTATCTATTTCGCTTAGCGTCGGGTACTGAGTCATCGGCCAGTCTCCGATCATTCCATCCACCGGAAGATTGTTGATGCTTATCGACCGTTGACCATGGTCAACCGTTTCTGTGTAGGTGCCAATCACTGCCTCGAATGTTCCGGAAGGGAGCCATAGTTTCTTGAAGAAATTCCAAGTCTTCGCTGCAAGATCCAGCCACGTGATTTTGCTTTCGGTTGCCCCTGGAGCATGCGGATTCGGACCTGAGCAAGAGTATAAATAACCCTTCGCAGGTGACGTGGTCGTAAGGTAGTCGTCCCCTAGACGCAACACGTTGCAATCTGGCCCTTGGGCATCGCTGCAGAGTGCTGAAGTGAGAGTGAAGCCTGGGGGCGCGCTGTCTGATGGGTTGCTGGGAGGGCTTGGGGTGGTGGACCATGCCGTTGGCGATACCTGTGTTGCAGCGGGCGTTAGTGTGGCTGCTGCCTGCATTTCCCCAACTGTCGGTATCGGCTGCGTTTCCAACTCCTGCATGACGGTAAGGGTAGATAGAGCTTGCGCAGATTTAGGAATTGGCAGTTCGGCCAACTCCTCCACTACATCTGCATTCGTCATTGTCTGCGCGTCGATGGTCGGTGCACGCTCCACATTGCAAGCCACGAGACCGTGAATCATCAATAGAGCGACAACTAAGGCATTGGTCGTATTACGCATGATGGCTAGTCGTCCACTGGTGACAAGATGAGTAAAACGCGCAAGCGGGATCAGTTCAGGCACGCATTATCTAAAAAGTATGGAGCACGGCGGTTGGCTAGTGTACTCCGGTATCTCCGGAGTACTATCGGCCCATGCCAAGCGACCGCTTTTTCAGAGTTATGAATGGTGTGCACCGGGGCTTATTAAAGGTTAGTGCAGGGAGAATCGGATGGGCGCTCAGCGGTATGCTTGTGCTGGAGCTGACGACGATTGGACGCAGGTCAGGCACTCCTCAATCGGTCTTGTTGACCGTGCCCCATCAGGAGAACGACCGGTTTGTCATTGTTGCGTCAAAGGGTGGGGCGAACACCGATCCAGGTTGGTTCCTCAACCTCCAGAAGAACCCGCAAGTGATCGTGACCACCAAAGGTGACGGTACCCGCGACATGATCGCTCGGGTGGCCTCCCCGAAGGATCGGGAGCGGATCTGGTCAATAGTGATTAGCAATCACCGTAACTACGCGGGTTATCAGGAGAAGACAGACAGGGAGATTCCCCTAGTGATACTTGAACCAGCTGACTAATCGCTCACCCCTGTTGACCGCATTTCCGGACAATAGGATTACGATTCCCCCTCCGTTGTGATGTTTTAGCTCTCGGTGCAGTCTTGCTTGAGCGAGGTATCCAACGATGTACTGCACCGGACTTTGAATGGGTACATCCCTTCGGGCCCGTCCGTTTGCTTCGGTCGAACCAGAGGAGTCAGCGAACTCTATTTAAAGGCCGGCATCACTTTCTCGCTGAGCAGGCGCATGGAGTTCAACATAAGCTCCTGCGGAATCTGCCCGCCGAAGTTCAAGTCCAACAGAAAGCCGGTTACTCCCATGCGGTCCCGAAACTCCTGCAGTCGCTCTACTATCTCCTCCGGAGAACCGTAGGCGGCGCGAGCCTTGGTGTATTCGGGGTAGTGATCGATCCAGTACTGGGACTGATTCGCCCGCGGATCGTTGCTCTGCGTGAACTCTCGGAGAGTACGATGAAGGTCGTGGATGGTGCTTTCCTTCGGTTCATTGAAGCCGCGCTCAGATGTCTCACCTACGTAGGCTGGAATGCGCACAAAAGCCTGCGGTTCACCCGGATGACCCGCTTCATTCCAGGCATTTCGATATGCCTCCAAAGCTTCCTCAAACCAGTTTCCCATGAACCAGAGGAGGAGAGGGAGTCCACGTTTTCCCAGGGCGGGGAAGCTCTCTGGTGTACCGCTGCCCACCCAAACGGGAGGGTGGGGCCGTTGGATGGGCTCTGGCGCAAGAGTGACGTCGTGGAAAGAATGAAACTGGCCCTCGTAGGAGAAGGGGTCGTTGTTGAATGCCTCTAGGATAATCTCTAACGATTCGTCGAACCGATCCCGGCTCTCGGCGTAGGGGATGTTGTAGCCCTCGTAGAATTTAGTGATGCCACTACGACCCACACCAAGGTCAAAGCGGCCCTGGCTGATTTGATCCAGCATGTTTGCCTCTTCGGCGACGCGAAGGGGATTGCACAGAGGCAGCACCTGCACTGCCAAGCCAATGCGCACTCGCTGGGTCCGGGCTGCGATGGCGCTGCCGAAGAGCATGGGCGAAGGGAGAAGCGAAGACCAGGGTCGGAAGTGTTGCTCCACCATCCAGATAGAGTCGAAGCCCAAGGCTTCGGCGGCGTCGACCTGGGCAAGAGCATCGGCATAGGCCTGCGCGTGGCTCTTCCCTGCTCGAGCGTAGCATTCAGTGAGAAACCCAAAGTTCATGTGGTGAGCGGTACGACGCGAACCGGAAGATGCGAATCCTTCAAGCCATCTCCGAGTACCAAATCCCTTAACACTTGCCAGGAATCTTCGCCATCATCGCCATCTCTTCGTTAGTAAATCAATAATTAGACCGCCACGGGAAGACTGACTTTGTAAAAGCGGGCGCAGTTGTCCCACAATATTTTGCGTTTCACATCGTCAGGAAGGTCTAATTCGAGGAACGCTTTTACCGACTCGGGGTAACGGGAATCACCATGAGGGTAATCGGTAGAGAAAACAATTTGATCCGAGCCGATAAAATCAATGGCATATTTGCCTGGGGTTTCATCGGGTTCGATTGAAACCCAGCACTGGCGCTTGAACAATTCGCTTGGAATTGCCTTCAAATCAGGTGAATAGGCATCGCCTTCGCGCTCAACTGCTTCATCTAGTCGCCACACTAACCAAGGAATCCAAGAGCAATTGGCCTCTAGGAATGCCACCCTCAACCGAGGGTGGTGTTCCAAAATACCACCAGCAAGAAAACTGCCCAGCCCCATCATCTGCTCAAATGGCTGGGAGTACACGCGGCGCAACATAAAGTTGCCCGAAAGGTGCTCACCTGCCTGCTTTGACTGGGATCCTGACGCTTCGTGAAAACCCAGAGGGACATCAAGTTCCTCAAGGGCATCCCACAGCGGCTCAAAGTAGGGGTCATGCCATGGCTTACCAACAACCATGTTGGAACGAACGAACACCGCTTTGAATCCAAGCTCGGTTACGACTCGCCGTGCTTCTGATACGGCATCGTTAATGTCGTAAACCGAAATCATGCCCGCCCCTAACATCCGTTCAGGGTCAAGCTTACAAAAGTCGTATAGCCAGTCGTTGTAGGCGCGAGCAATAGCTGCTGCAAAGCGAGGATCCATGTTAGGGCGCGTCAATACGCTAAGGCCCCGGCTCGGGAACATGACTGCAACATCCAACCCCTCGGTGTTCATCGCCTCAAGTTGAACCTCCGAGGACCATCCGCGCGCAGCATCGGTCCGGTAAAGGATCTGGTTGTGCTCGTATACCTGACCGAATCGAGGAATTCCGCCAGAGTTGTCGTAGGGGCCATCCTCAGGCCAGGAAGTCCGAAGATCTCGGACATTTTCGGATGTTACCCCGATGGGTGCACGGCCAAGGAATTCAGGGTCAATGTAGCGCTGCCACAGATCTGCCGGTTCCATGATATGCATATCGCTATCAAAAATATTCCAGCCATTACGAGCCATACCGCACTACTCCTCTATCAGAAGTCTCTAAATCGTACACACGGAGAATGTGATACTACTCGGCCCCACTGGATGTCAAGCAAAAATGTCGTCGGGGGGAGCGGGGGAGAGACCTTTCGCTCCGGCCCGCCCGTGGAACGCGAACCCCATGATTTCACCGAGTGCTACCCACTAACAATGCTCCCGGCGTCCATGTCCTCGAATGCCGTTCAGCCGATCATGAAGGCCCGGGGGAAGGGCGCCATCGTAAACACTGCATCGGGAGCAGGGGTGAATCCTGGCACCGGCCAGGGAGCATACGACGCCTACACTCGTGAGCAAGGCCAGCCCGTGGCTGAACCCTTAGTTCAACTGCAACGACCCAGAAGAGCCCTATTCGAGGTCAGCGGACTAGCCACGGTTAGGGTGGCTACGTCCAGCCGCGATTCCAAGGCTCGCCGCGTTCAATCTTGCGTTGGTAGTAACGCCACTCGTCGGAGTGATCTGTCGTTGGGCGGCTGATGTTCTTTTGGCGGCCCGCCATCTTCGCCTTATTTGCGGCCAGCATCTCCTTGTGCTCGATGGTCACGCCCTCATATCCCATCAGTCGCGCCGCATGCTCCATTTTTGCCGTGCGCTCCATGTAGATTGCGTTGACCGTCGCCTCATCAATACTGCTGCCAACGGTCACGATGCCATGGCCATTGATGGTCATGCCAGGGGCGTTGCCGATGGCCTTCACTAGTGCGTCGCCGTCCTCTACATCGGAGACGTAGATTGGCAACGGGTAGACTGGCAATCCCTCCCCGAACCGTGCCGACATCAACGTTGTTGCTGAGATGGGCAGCTTCGCGAGGCCCATGACGATACACATGGGCGCATGGGCATGCACGATCGAGTTCACTTCAGGCTTCGCTTTGAATAACTGGGTGTAGATGGAGGCTTCACCGGGCACGGTACCGGTACCCGAGAGCTTGTTGCCCTCAAAGTCGAACTCCATCATCCAGTCCTCGTCCTTGTTCTCCTGGGCGACCCGTAGCAGCTTGACTGCTATGCCCTTGTTGTCAGGCAGGCGCACGCCGACGTGACCGATGATGTCGCCGAATTCCCATTCGAGAATGATCGATGACGTGCGCAGATCGCTTTTCAAAACTTCGCTGTCGTCCATGGGTCAGCCCTCCTTGAGCACCAGTGCATTCCCCGCCTGCTTTTCAGTTCTTTTTGTTCGCGGCGGTCGTCTTTTCGAGAGGGGTCATACAGACACCTTCACCTGGTCACAATAGCTGCTCATCGCTACCACATGACTACATGCGACCGTCAGTGACCGGGAGCATACGCCCACAGACCCAAAACGTCACAGCTATGGGAAATCGCGAGCCCTTGCTAGCAGGTGCCCGGATAGTGGACCGCGGTAACGATGCAGCCGCTTAGTCTCCGTAAGATCCGTCCGCGGCATAGCTAGGAAAGTTATATTCAGTATTCGTGAGCAATCCATATAACGCTGGGTACTGCTTCCCCAGAGAGTCGACGCTTGTTATTTGCCACTGATCCTGAATGCCTTCTTCACGTTTCTCGTTATAGCCAAGAAGACTAATCATTCCCCAATGGATGTATTCACCAACAAAACATTTATACCCACAGTCGTCCGATCGGGTATACCACGCGTCATGGGGATATTGGTTTGCCATGTGTTCGAAATACCCCCCGCGAGCATTATCCATCGCCACCGTTAGCAATGAAGCATCCTTCTGTCCTTCTCCATGCTTTGCGATATGAGAGCGAACAGCCTCTGAAGGGTTGTCGCCTCGTTCACCATGCCAGAAGACAGATGGATATACATTTGCATATCCAATGTCCGTTATGAGATGGAAGGTTTCTTCTGTTGTTGCATCCGGTGGCAAAAGCCCGTCGGTACGGTAGTGATCCTGCGAATACTCGCTAATGGGAAGGCCGTACCAGTTGTGATTGATACTTGTTACATCCAAGCCGTAGGTCGGGGCGTGTTGATTTTTCAACATCCTCTGTGAAGTGTTATGCCACGGGCCGATTTGATCAAAAGTGACGCCAAGGATCATTCGACTTTTCTGTCTGATAATTTCAGCGAGGACGGCCGGATTATCTGGACCCCCGTCCTCATCGTTATCTATCCACTGAGCAAGAACATTCGCAACCAGTTTCAGATCTCTGGATTCAATCCCTTCCAAAGCAAGAACCTTGACCCCAAATACGGTCATGGTTTTGTTGATCAACGCGGTTTTCTCGTTCTCGGTTGGCAGTTCAATATCGGTTAACGGTGTTACTGGAGAGGACCAACTAGTGGTGATTGCCGTTGGCGAGGGCGTCCAGGTCGCGTCAGGAGTCCAGGTGGGGACGGCTGAGGGGGCAACTGTGGATGCTGCCGCTACCGCAGCATCCACAGTTGCTTGGATGTCAGGGGTGGGTACAGATGTTGGGGTAGGTTCTGCCGTGCAAGCGGCAAACAGGGCGATGAAAGCTAATAACGCGAGCTTCCTTCTCATGCCGGAAGCATATGACCACAGACTCTAAATGTCCCAGTAGAGTTAAATCGCGAGAAAAAAACGAGGAGATTCCCATCATTAGCGAACTAATGAACCCCCACTTCGTTTTCTGGTTCTTATATCGATACCCACGCAACAGGTAACGATGCGCTCTAGAGCACGTGGTTCGCATAGGCAGGAGTGCGGCTTGGTCTACAGCTATCGCCTTCAGACATGGTGATACGACCAGCGGCCATAAGCCACATTCTGCAAAGTTCAGGTCCAATGAATTTAAAGTTCAAGCTTAATTCTTTCTGTAGTACCTGGTAACTGTTCCCCTCTAGCACGTCGTAGAACCAGTGAGTGAAGCTACCGTGGATCTGTTGAATTTCGAGCAATCTCTGGGCGTTATAGATAGTAGCTTGGACTTTTATTCGGTTACGGATGATTGCGGGGTTGATCAGGAGCCTTGCCACATCAACAGGTGAGAAGCATGCCACGGCGGAAATACTCCAATCGCAGAAGGCTTTGCGGAATCCATCTCTCTTATTCAGTATCAGTTTCCAGCCCAAGCCTGCTTGGAACACTTGCAGGCTCATGATTTCGAATAAGGTGTTGTCGTTGGCAATTGGCTTGCCCCAAATTGTGTCCGCGTACCAGATCTCGGGGAGGGTTCGAGTAATCTGCTGTGGCATTCTTACGACCTTTGGTCAACCAGAGTCAGGAGGGAATGTGTCGAGCAGCGACAAATCACTTAAAGGACTTTGGGCTGTACATAGGCGTCCGAACTAGACGTATACGACACTGCTCTCATCTGAGGTCCAAGCGATGACCCCTTGTCATCAGAGGCTAGCGATCTCCGCCAAGCCCCAACCAGGCCCACGTTCGGTGACGTCAGTAGTCAATGGCGGTTATGTCAAAGAGCTTGCCGCAACCTTGGACGGCATCACTCACGCCAGCCAGCCGGAGCCCGGCCCACATCAGCGCTTGAGCACTCGTTACGACTGGCACACCTAAATCATTCTCGAGCCCGGCGATCACGCCAACGCTCGGTAAAGAGGCTTGCGTGATCCAAATGCCGTCCGCCGAGTCGGAGTGAGACCCGTATACCGTGCGCGCTGTTGTGGAAACGAACTCCAGCGGGAACGCTCCGGTCTCAGGGTAATCACCGTCGGAGTAGACAGAACGGTGGTCAACCATTTCGATTCCTGCGTGATGCAAATAGTCTTCGATGAGGCGCGCCAATTCGTCATCAAACGCACTCACAACGACTACACGACTGATGCCAAGCACCCGCATGGCGGCGATGCTTGCGGCCGCGTCCGTGATGTATGGCGTCGGTGTTAGTTTCGCCACCCGCGCCCGGAGCTCTTCTTCGATTCCCCAACCGTGGTAGACCAACGGCGGAATGCCGGTCTGGATGATTGCATCCGGCCCGCGAGGGAGAAGCCGCTGAACCGGGATTTCCAGGCTCGCAATGACCCGTTCATAGTTCTCGTTGGACATGCTACTGAGGCCGAGGGACGTCAGCACCATTTGAACGCCAGGAGGCGACATCATGTAAAACTCAAACGGATTCGTATCCGAGACAAGACCAGGTTGGAGCAGGCCGATTCGCGCACGCCAACCGTAGGCTGCACCCGGCGAATGCTGAACGGGCATCACGTACCTCCATCACGACCAGCAACCTAGAGATCGACTGGGTCGATTTGCAGTTTGCCATCACGAAAGACGATCTGGTGACCGTGGGCGTGGTCGAAAAGAGTAGGTGCCCACCAATCGCATTTGCTCCACTCCCTCATGATTACATACGACCGTCAGTGAGCCACAGCATACGCCCGCTGACCCCAGCGGGCAGAGAGCCCGATAGACTAGCCAGCGATATTGGCAGTTCGGCGATGGAGTAGTTGATGAACGTGTTGTTCGTATGCAAGGCTAATGTAGGCCGCAGCCAGGTGGCGCAAGCCTTGTTTGAAGAGTTGTCTCACCATAATGCGACCAGCGCGGGGTCGGAGGCGGACAGGATATTGGCTGAGGATCCCAGCGCAGGCAAGCAACTAAAGGATGGACGCGCTCGGTACTCAATCCCCTATATGCAAGAGCGCGGTGTGAATATCGGCGAGCGTGAGCGGACGCAACTGACCCCCGAATTGGTGGATCAAGCGGACAAGGTCATCGTCATCCTGCCAAAGGAAGATTGGCCCGAGTACCTAGTCGAGAGCGAAAAGATAATCCTCTGGGACCTTCCTGATCCCATAGATACCACCCATGATGGCGCCTGGCGCATCTTTGATGAGATTGGTGTACGGATTCGCATCCTAGCGAAGGAGATTGGGTGACAGCAACCACATCATTTGTGCTCCCGTTTGGAAACGCCCACGGGGATGACGCATGGAAAGTAGGCCCGAAGGCGGCCAATCTGTCCCTGTTCCACAGCCTCGGATTCCCCGTCCCTGAAGGATTCGTGATCACCACCGCCGCGTTGGAGCAACTGCTCTCCGCATCAGGGTTGGTAACTCGCGTCGGCGACATCCTGCGGGAGATCGATACGCTGTCCGCTGATGATCTCGGGCTCCGTCCAGACGCTTTGCGCGAGTTTGTGGCATCCGCCGCAGTACCGCAGGAGATGGCCGATGACATCGGCATAGCCTATCGAGCGATGGGAGGGAAACCAGTCTCAGTGCGGTCGTCCTCGACATTAGAGGACCGTCTTAATGCGTCCTTCGCTGGCCAGCACGACACGGTGCTCAACGTCCTGGATAAGGATCAACTCTGGGAAGCTATCAAGGCATGCTGGGCGTCGCTGTGGAGTGACCGTGCCATCCAGTACCTGCGTGCCATGGGCATGTCGGCGCGAGAGATGAAAATGGCGATCATCGTTCAAGTGCTGGTTCCGGCAGATGCATCGGGGGTTGCGTTCACGATCAACCCGGTCACTGGCGATCGTTCTCAGGCGATGGTATATGCCGCGCTGGGCTTGGGAGAGGGAACCGTCTCGGGGGCGGTTTCGCCGGACGAAGTCGTGATCCAGCGTGATTCGCTAGAAGTCTCCACCTACACCCTTGGGGTCAAAGCAACGAAGGTTATGGCGAGCGACGATGGAGGGACGAAGCAGGTTGATATTTTGTTGGCCCAGCAAAGGGATCCGGCAATATCGGCGAAGCAGGCCCTCGCAATCGCAACCATGGCGTTGGAAACCGAAAAGCAGATGCGGGGTATCCCCCAGGACGTGGAATGGGCGCTAAGCGCGGGCCGACTCTATCTACTTCAGGCACGGCCGATGTCACGACCGGCAACGCATGACGAAGGCGTAACGTGGGAGAGCCCCTTGCCGGGGGCTCATTGGCGTCGTAACTGGCGCCTAGGAGAGTGGCTTTCCGGACCGGTCACACCCCTTTTCAGCACCTTGATGCTGCCGATACTCGTGGCCTCTCGAGAGGAAACGGGCACGGGCGAGTTGGGATGGGAAATGAAAGCGCATTTCGCCATGCCCCAACCCTGGTCGTGCATCGTGAATGGCTACTTCTACACGCGCCAAGACAACGCCGTACGCTCGCCTACATCTGGCCCGCCGGACGTCGGCCGAAGATTGCGGATGGCGAGGGAAAACAATGAGGAGATGGAACGCTGGCGGTCGGTGTACCTCCCCGCCTACCTAGAGCGGTTCGACACGCACCTGCGATTCGATTACGCCACGGCGACATCCTCAGAGCTTGTGGCGTTCATCGGTACGCTCGCCAGAGAAGCTGGCGAGTTCTGGCATCTGATGTCGATTGCTGGCTACGGGTTCCAAGAGATGATGTTCAAGCCAATCTACGACTATCTGGTGCCGGAAAAAGGGCGCCCCTCGTACCAGGATCTGTTCGCGGGGTACCGCACGAGGATCATCGAGGGTCAAGAGCGTTTGCACGCTCTTGCCCTGGAGGTCAAGCGACACCCCGACCTCGCCGAGCGATTCGCCACCTCTACGACCGGAGCGATCATCGGGTCGATTGGGCAACTCCCGATTTGGCTGCAGCAGCAGCTCGACAGTTTGTGCGAAGAATATGGTCATGAGCTCTACAGCTTGGACTTCTATTTCCCCACCGCTGGCGAAACGCCTGAGGTGACCATCGCCATGATCCAAGGCTACTTGCGGTCAGATACGCGCTCGCCGTTCGAGCTAACACATGCCGCTGCCAGACGGCGCCAACGAGGAGTGCGTCGGGTGCTGACGCAATTGGCTGACCGACCAGAAGATCAAGCGAACTTAGGGGAACTGATTGACTCTTTCCAGCGCTCAGCGATTGCTCGTGAAGATGAAGCGTTCTACTTTCAGCGACCATGGCCGTTGATCCGTCGCTCGGTATTGGAACTCGGCCGTCGTCTTACCACCGCCGGGGCATTAGAACACCCCGACAGCGTGTTTTTCTTAGAGAGCGAGGAACTTTCCGGCCTGGTGGCCGCACTGGAACACGGAGATCAGGTGATGCCTTTCCACGACGTTGCCATGGGACGCCGACAGACCTGGGAATATCATGGGCGATTGGCTCCGCCCGACCACATACCCGACGATGGAGTGTTCCACAGGCCGATGGATCGCGATGCGGGGCTTTACGATGACGCCGATGGGCATCGAATTGTCGGCCAATCCGCAAGCCCGGGGCGGGCCACAGGCCGGGCACGAGTAATTCGATCTCCAGAAGACGCAATCGGATTCGTTAAAGGCGACATTCTCATCACGGCTGCAGCTAGTCCGGCCTTCACGCCATTACTGCTGCTGGCTGCGGGGCTCGTCACCGAGGCAGGTGGCGGCGCAAGCCACTCGTCGCTGGTGGCGCGTGAGATGGGCGTTCCAGCAGTCGTAAATACCGGCATCGCCACTCAGGTCATCCAAGATGGCCAACTCTTAGAGGTTGATGGCACCCATGGCGTGGTGAGGTTCCTCTAGCAGGGCCTTAACGAACGTGAACCTACGCCCGCAGACCCAGAACGTCACAGCGACGGGAAATCGCGAGCGCTTGCTAGCAGGTGCCCCGGTAGTGGACCGAGATGGCGTGGAGGTCACCACACAGCCACCGAAACGTGTTCTGGACCAGGAGGTAGCCGGTCATTAGGCTAGGCAGCGGCATGAGGAACCGCTTAACAGATCTGCTGGCAACAGCGCATTCGCGCCCGACACGATCGCACTGTCGTAGATGGAGGAGAACCGCAGCCGCACAAGGCTGATAGCGAGGAAGCCTACTCCCGTCACCGCCGCGGTGCGTAACAGATTAAACAGACTAGTCCATTGACAGCCAACGAAAGATGTTCTGGGCCAGGAGGTAGCCGGTCATTAGGCTAAGCAGCGGTATGAGGAACCGCTTAAGTCCTTTATTCACCTAGTGCCCTCTCTATACCCATCAAAAACAGTGACCCAGTAGTCAGCCACCAATAACCTGTGTTGGTTCAGAATTTTCACCACAGAGTCAGATCTAAGGAGATAACGATGTTAGCAAAAGCAACTCCCGTACTACCCGCAGAAGACATGGAACGAGCAAAGTCCTTTTATACCGAGAAGGTCGGGTTGTCGATGCTGTTCGAAATGTCTGAAGGAGCCGCATTCGGATGTGAAGATGGCACTACAATTTTCCTATATCCCCATGAGCGCACTCTGGCGACACATACAACCGCGTCATTCGTCGTTGAGAACGTAGTAGCCGAAGTTGCTCGCTTGCGCGAACGAGGCGTGGTTTTCGAAGAATACGATAACCCCGGGCTAAAAACAGAGGATGGCATAGTTCAACAAGAGGACGTCAGCGCGGCATTCTTCACCGATACCGAGGGCAATATCATCGGGCTCGTGCAAATGTAGAAAGCCCGCGGTAGTGACTCCGAGGGGATTCCCTTGGGAATTGTTGATGGGGTTGGTGGTCTGCCAGTGAGGATTCGTTCTCCACAAAGGACTTTTCTAAAAGTTAGGAAAGCCTTTGTGAATTTATAAACCCGCTACGAGGTAACGGTAGTAACACTTGGTGTTGATGATGTGTTGATCGGCGTCAACACGGCGTTACTAGGAGCCTGAGGTTTAGAGCGCCAAGTCAGAGGAGCCGATAAATCTGGTGTTCTACAGTCTGCGTAGTAAACGGAGGCAGACATGGGCGCGATACTTCATCGGCAGCAGCGGCGGCGACAGTTCAGTCTTGTGGCACAACAGCCAGGAGCATTGCTCCTCTATGACCTGCGCTGGATCCAAGAGTCAAGGCTTCAGGAGCCTCGCTCGGGTACCTCGGTGGGGACCGCAGTGGCCGGCTCAGGCGTGAAGAATGAGAAGAGCCATGGCGTCAGCGCGCCCGGTACCATGATAATCGCGCCGGCCACCAGCAGTGATTCCGCCAAACCGATCAGCCCTGCGAGTAACCCGAAGGTCACAGGACCAACCAGTTGCGCCGCAGCCCAGTAGAGTCCGAACACTGCCATGGCCACACCGCGCTCCTCAGGCGCGCTCAACTCAGCGGTCATGGAGGCATACAGTACCCGGCCTGCGTTGAAGGCAACACCCAAGGCGAACATGAGCACCAGCATGGGCCAGAAGGCGCCACTTGCGATCACGGCCAACGCCAGGAAGCCACCGCTGCCTAACATGACGAATGCATACAGCCAGCGAGCGCCTAGCTTGCTGATGAGGAGGCCGTAGGCAAAGCCGGCAACGACCGCCCCACCACCATGCACCGCGCGCAAGAGCCCGACACCCGTCTCCGAGTACCCTTCCTGCACCAGGTAGGCGGACATGAGTGAGCCGACCAAAGCGACGACCAACGACGTGCCGAACGAGATGATGGCCGGTAGCTGGCTCGTACGCCGGACGAACATCGCCGGTATCGGTGCAAGGATGGCGCGGATCGATTTGGCGGCTTTCCGTGGCAGCGATGGCTGAACCGCGACAGTCAGCAGGGAGACTGCGGCCATACCAGTTGTCATCAGGAAACCGACGGTGTAGCCCACCGTGCCCGCAAGCAAGCCTCCCGCGAAGGTGCCGACGATTCCGCCCGCCGCGCCTATCCCGAAGAAACGGCCGATGATGGAGATGGCCTTCGCTTCATTGATGCGGCTTGCATAGGACTGAGAGGCGGTCCAATAGATCGACCGCGACGCACCCGTAAGGAGTTGGGCGAGGATCAGCAGCCAGAGTGTCTCAAAAAGGGCGAGCAGCAGGGCGGCACTGAGCAGCGCGAGGAAATTGGCAGCGATTACCCATCGTTCCCCCACGCGGTCAGACAGAACGCCGCCGAACAGTCGCAGGCCGAGTTGGAATACGCCCTGTGCGGAGATGATGACGCCCAGCCAGGCGACGCTGTAGCCAAGCTCCAGCACGTAGAGCGGCGTGAGCATCATGATCATGCCTAGCGTCAGGCTGAACAGGACTGTCTGAGCGTAGAGCACGGTCGTGGCGCGGAGCTCCGCGCTCGGGCCCGGGTCTGCATGATCCGGTGATCCTAGCATGGGGCGCGATGGTATCAGAACGCGGCGACAGCCTAAAAACTAACAACAGCGGGCTTCACCGTAGAGCGTGGGTACAGAGGTAACGGGCGCGTGGTGATTGCAGGAACGCCGGCCGGCCAGAGCACCAGCGTGCTCATGCTTGAGCTGTTGTTGCCTGAAACCAGATCGTCAGGGATCGCTGCCGCGACCGTCGCGGTATTCGCGATAGCCCCCTTGGAGCTGGGGGCCGTGGCCAACCGGCGTCACCAAATACCATGCACCAAAAACCAGCGTGATACGCCTGAATCGAGAGGCTTGAAAATAAAACTGACGTACATCAGGCCCCGATCAAAGCCGATTTAGCAGGCTGTTACCTTGTAACAGTGGTACCGGCCACCCATCGGATGACGTCATCGCTGGTGCCGTATGCGCCGGCGCCAAGGAGTGCCAGAGCCGACCCCGGTTTCGAACGAAAGTCAAAGCCAGCAGGGTCCACAAGCTGTGCCTCAACGGAATCTCCGCTATCGATATAGCCGTTGAAGTTGTCCTGGTATTCACCTGGGACGGGGAAGTCAGAAACTTTGCCAGTGCGGTGCCCGGAAATTGTGTTCGCGGCGTTGTTCCGGGTGATTGTTCCATTGTTGCCCGGTGCCATAACGATTATATCGTTCCTGTCGTAGTCGCTGGCGAACGCAGTGTTGTTGTAGATTTCATGTTTATCACCCTTCACCATGATGGCACCCCTGACGTTCCACATCACGTTGTGATGCACGCTCGCGTTATGCCCGGTAGCGGTGCCGCCTGCCGGAGAGTCCATCCGGATACCGTACTTAGAGCTGTCATGCAACCAGTTATACGCAATGGTCGCTCCTAGCTGCTGGTCCATCATGAGCTGGACCATTGCGCCATCACTCTGTACAAGGCCCGTATCACTGATGTCGTTAAATGTTACCGTCGCGTTATTGCCGGGATTGACTGTCGACGAAGCACCAAGCTTGTGGAGCGTGTTATAGGTAAACACGTTGCCTTCGCCGGTCAATTGGATCGTCGTCATGAGTTTGTCGAGATCAGCCCCGCTCCAGTCGATGTGGTAAAAATAGCTATTCTCTACCGTGTTTTGCCCCCCAGACATCTCCAGCGCGGATCCATCTGTGTACAGAAAACTTGAATCCCTAACATTGCATCCGTAGCATTTGTCAAACCGTGAGGTCCATCGGTCCTTCGGATCTTCACCTGCCGTCCCAAGGGACCGTTTCGATGTACTCGGGTAAAGCAGGCTGCAATTTTCGACGGTGCACCCATTGCAGTTCTCAAATTTGAACGTCGTCGCGAAGAACTCGATGCCTACAAGGCGGACATTGTTACCATCCGTTGAGGCAAACCCGTAGCTCCTCGTCTTCCCGCGGATATTCATATCAGTCGGGTCTTTGCCGGTCGGCGGCATGAAATAAATCTCCATAGCTTCCTTGTCAAAGAACCATTCCCCTGGCACGTCAAGTAGTTCGAGTTTTCCTTCAAGGAAGTAGTCGTGGTGCTTGGTTTTCCAACTTGGTACTTCGTCGTACTCGATGGTCCCCGTAGTACTATCGTAGCCCGTAACTTTGCGGCTCCAAGTCTTAAAGGAACCGAGGTTCAATACGGCAATCGCACCGATTGGGTCAATACCACTCGTAAGCAAACCTTCGTGCCCATTCACAACGGCACCGGCGTCGATAAGCATTCCGTTGTCATAGGAAGGCCCATCGTCAATCGTGCCGTGAGCCCAGTGATGCGTTTTATCGAAGATGGAACCATCCAGAAAGTTGGCGTTCGGCCAACGCGCCGGAACCATTTCCTCCCAATCAACAAAAAGTTGCCACACGTCGACGGCAAGCTTTGCTCTGTAGATTCCATCCTTGTACGGCATCCACTCCCCGCCAAGATCGTGCTCGATGTCTGCCGATCCATCGAGGACGACACGCTCGCCGTCTGCGGCCATGAACGCGAGGTTGTTTTTACCGGAAATTGTTACAAGCTCAGAGTAGCGCCCCTCACGGATGATTGACTCGTCATTGTCATTCATGAGTTCCGCCGCCCTTTGTATGGTATAGAGAGGACACTTTGTGGTACCAGGGAAGAGGTCACTACCGGTTGCCCTATCGACGACGTAGGGCGTTCCCGCTGACTTGACCTCGGCTATACAAGCCAGGTGGGTGATTGCTAAGTCTGGCGCGGCCGATATCGCTGTTGAAGTGGGCTTTGGCACCGGGGTGTTATCTGACACTGTTGTCGGGGTGGCCGTTGGCTGCGTGCTACTCGATTTCGATACGATATCAGTATCTCCGCTACAGGCTGTGACCAAAATCATCAGACCTACGAGTGAGGCGAGTCGTTTCATCTCCCTAGCCATTCATTCCCACCATAACCCCATACGACAGTTAGTGAACGCGAGGAGCATACGCCCGCAGACCCCCAATCGTCACAGCAGGGTTAAATCGCGAGTGGGGTCTGCTGATAATATGCCGGATGCAAATCCGCGCCCTGCCTGAAGGCAATCAGTTAGCTTTCAAGCAGAGTTGGAGCAAGGATGCCGGTCGCAAAGGGAAGCATGGGCGACGTAATCCATGGGGACTTCATGATTCGGAGGAGAAGGTCAAATGCCCATCATCGATTCTGATTGCCACGTGATTGAAAACGAGCATACCTGGTCGTACATGACTGGACCGGATGAGCAATATCGCCCAAGTATGGTGCTGGTCCCCGACGGAAAGGGAGAAGAGCAAGCTTATTGGAACATCGAAGGTCGACTCAAATTACGTCGTAGCTTTGATCCCGCCAGATCCGGGACAACCATCGAAAGCTCCGATATGACCGACGTTCGGGCCCGGCTTAGTCACATGGACGAATTGGGAGTAGACATCCAAATTCTCTATCCGACCGTATTCCTAAATCTGGCGTTCAACCGACCCGAGGTGGAAGCAGCCATGTGTCGGGGTTACAACCGCTGGATGGCTAGCATTTGGAAGGCAGGAGAGGGACGGCTCGGTTGGGTAGTTATGCCTCCAACGATGGATATGCAAAGCGCAATCGAAGAACTCCATTTCGGGAAAGCAAACGGGGCCTCCGGAGTCTTCATGCGTGGCATGGAACAGAGCAAGATTCCTATTGATCCTCACTTTTTCCCGATGTACGAAGAAGCCAGCAAATTGAATCTTGCGATCTGTTTCCACGCGGGTTCCGCAAGCTCTTTCTTCGACTCAGTAATGATTCCTAAACAGGCATTACTCTGGCTTGCAAAGGTACCTGTGATTGCCGCGTTTCACTCCATAGTGGTCAGTCAACTCCCAGAGAAATTTCCAGACCTCCGATGGGGTTTCGTTGAAGTCAGCGCATCATGGGTTCCCTACGTAATGCACGATCTCGGAGCCAGATTCGATAGGATGACTTGGGCCTTCCCGGATCGGAAAGTGGGAAATCTCATGAGCGATTATCGTATGTTCGTAGCCTGCCAGACAGACGATGACCTGCCTTACGTGCTGCGGTATGCAGGGGAAGACAATCTCCTGATCGGCTCTGATTACGGGCATGCCGATACTTCAAGTGAACTAGAAGCGCTACGGAAACTTAGAGAGTCAGGCATCATCCCCATCCAGGTAGTCGACAAAATTATGAACGACAACCCGCGCCGGCTTTACGGTATTTAGTATTCCGAATTGGCAAGACCTCTTAGGCGGCGGCGTGGAGTTTGATCTTCGCTGCGGTGATCGTAGGGGTGTACCGAGAGCTTCTGCTTACG
>Ga0302123_10000884_pt1 | contig 22062 bp, 14 predicted proteins | sample CB21_321_MG_FD_203109 | JGI IMG/M metagenome (GOLD analysis project Ga0302123, IMG submission 203109) | Marine microbial communities from Western Arctic Ocean, Canada - CB21_32.1 | ecosystem: Environmental > Aquatic > Marine > Oceanic | place: Canada: Western Arctic Ocean | collected 2017-09-28 | reverse complement strand
CCTCGCATCGGCAATACCGACCGCGAAAGATGGTACGGTGGAACTAGTGGTCGGGAGAAAATTAGTTCGATTCGTGGCTCTCAGCCTCTTGCTGTTCGCGGGACTTGACCTAGGCGTGCCGTCGCTGTGCCGGGCTGAATCCATCCTTCCTTCGCCCTCGCACACGGACGACCCCTCAATCGACGAGCACGGCCCTGCTCCGGCCTCCCCCAAGCAGGGGCCTGACGATTGCTTCTGCTGCTGTACTCACGTTCGCCCGCAACCGATCACCCGCGGCATTGGACCTCTCGCTGAGCTAGGCGAGAACCTATTGATCCGTCTTCCCTTAGAGCCCGAACTGCGGGCCACGCCGCTCTTCCACCCTCCAAGACTGTAGCTCCTGATCGATTCGATCAACCGAACCCGTGTCCCGTCGGCACGGCGGCCTCTGCCGCCTGCTCGCGCGGGTGCCTACCCATTTCGGAGGAGAGCTACGTGTCATGGAGAAACGAACATTTGCACTTCTTGTAGTCCTAGTTTGCCCGCTTGTAGCGGCCCAACAGCCGCGTCAAAGCGACCCCATCCCGCTGACCCTGACCTTGGATCAGGCGGTCGAACTTGCACTCGACCGTAACCCGAGTGTCGCTGCGGCCCGCAACACGATTGAGATGGCGGAAGGTGATGTTATTAGCGTCCGCCTTCATCCCAACCCAGCGGTTACGTTCGAGACAGAAAACTACCCGTACTTCCGGTCCAACCCCGGCCCATTCTTCAGCAATCAGGAGATCACGGCGCGGTTCGACTACGAGATTCAGACGAAGAACCGGCTCAGACTGCGGACGGAAGCCGCGGCAGGCTCCGTTCGGAGAGAAGAGGCGTCGTTCGACAATGTAGCTCGTCTTCTACGCCTGGAAGTGCAGGCGGCCTACTACCGCGCCCTTCTTGCGCAGTCCAATCTTCAACTAGCCGAGTCCATCCTGAGGCAGACCGACCAAGTGATCGGCCTGAACCGCACGCGCTTCGAGCAAGGCGAGATCTCCGAATTGGAATTGACTCGGATCGAAGTCGAACGCTTGCGTTTCGCTGACGACGCTTTTCAGGCCCGCTTGGAGGTACGCAACGCTAAGGCGACCCTGCTGGCACTGCTCTACGCGCCGGACCTTGGAGCAGATCTGCAAATTCTCGGCGACCTGACCAAGACACCCAAGTTGGATATCCAGCCCGACGCGTCGCCCGCCGAGATGTATCGGATCGCGTCCGCTGTACGCCCTGATCTCCGCGGCGCCCTCGCTGAAATGGACCGCTCGGCCGCTCAGAACCGCTTTCAGCGCGCCATCGCTTCCCCGAACATCACCGTGGGAGGCGGGTACAAGCGAAACGGCCCGGACAACAGCCTCGTGGTTGGGATCACGATCCCTCTTCCGGTCTCCGACCGCAATCAAGGCGGAATCCTACGTTCGGAAGCGGAGATACGGAGGGCTGGAAATCTGGCTGCGGCAGCAAGAAACCAGATCGAGCTGGAGATTCGACAAGCCTACAACGCCTTCCAAGTGAATCGCGAACGCGTTGAGTACATCCGCTCGCAGCAACTCGGGCAGGCGGAGAAGGCGAGCGAGGTAACACGCGCCGCCTACCGGCTCGGAGGTGCTCCTCTGATGGACTACCTTGACGCTCAGCGGCGCTATCGCGACACGATGCGCGTCTTCAACCAGGCTTTATTCGACGAGCGACTCAGCCGCTTCGCTTTAGCCGCCGCCATCGGAAAAGGAGAAATTCAGTGATTTACAAATACTCGCACGAGTCTGGACGCGCTTGGGTCGGGTCCGTCGTCTTCTTGGCCGCCGGCATGGCGCTTGGGGCTCTATACCACGCCTGGTTCGGGGCCGGGGGAAGGGTTGATGCGGTTCGAGAATCGGCGGAAGAAAGCCACGACGAGCACGAGGAAGGCGAGGAGGGCGTCGTTCGCATTCCACTGGAAGCCCAGAGGACCGGCGGCCTGAAAACCGTGCAAGCTGCCATCCGGCCGATTGAGACCTCCCTGCAAGTGACCGGGGCGGTCGAGGCCGACCAGACCCGGATCGCTCACATCCGCCCCCTGGCTCGCGGGGTCGTCGAAGAAGTCTTCGTTCAACTCGGCGACCGCGTCCGGCAGGGCGACCCCCTTATCAGTTACGACAACATCGAACTCGGCATGGCGATCGGCGAGTACCTCTCCGCCGGGGCGGACCTGCGCAGCACGCAGACGACCCTTGACGTCAAGAAAACCATTTTGGCGCGCAGCCGGGAAATGCTGGAGGTAGGGGCGATTGCTCGGACAACGCATGATATCCGAGAGGCGGAGTTCCGCGATGCCGGCGCCCAGGTAGACAGCGCCGAGGCTCGAGTCGCCAAGTTTGAAGAGCAACTGCACCGTTTTGGGCTGACGGACGAAGACCTGCGAGAGCTCAATCAGAAGGAGCACGCGGGCTACCACCGAACCGCCTCCCACAGCGTTCTCCGGGCGCCGTCTTCCGGCATCGTCACCGCCTATGACGTTGCCGTCGGCGAAACCGTCGATCCGTCCAGCGAGCTGCTCACCGTGACCGACATTTCCACGGTTTGGGTTCTCGCCGACGTGTACGAGGACAACCTCAGCGCGGTTCGCAAGGGGAAGGAGGTCCGTATTCGGATCGGCGCCTATCCCGAAGAGATCTTCCGAGGGCGTATCACCTACATCAGCGATGTCGTGGAACGGGAGACCCGCACCGCCCGCGTGCGCTGCGTCGTTAGGAATCCACGGGCGCGTCTGAAGCTCGATATGTTCGCCACGGTCGAGATCCCCACGGGACAGACTGTCGAGGCGCTCGCCGTTCCGGTGGAGGCGATTCAGAGAATAAACGACCAAGCGGTTGTCTTCGTGAAACGGTCTGATCTTGAGTTCGAACAACGCGAAGTGGTAACAGGTCTCGAAGCCGGCGGCTGGATCGAGATTCAACAGGGCGTTGACTCAGGCGACAGCGTCATCACCCAAGGCAGCTTCTACGCCAAGACCGCGGCCTTGCGCGAACTGATCGGCGACGAGCACTAGAAGGGGAAAGCATGCACAAAATCATCGAGTTCTCTCTCAAGTACAAGTTCCTCGTCCTCGTGCTGACCGCGCTGTTGATCGCCTCCGGCATCAACTCGATGCTGAAGCTTCCGATCGACGCCGTGCCGGATGTAACGCCGAATCAGGTCCAAGTACTCACGCAGGCGGTGGGCCTGAGCCCCTTGGAGGTAGAACAGTTCATCACATTTCCGGTCGAGACGGCCATGAGCGGGTTGCCGGGAATTGAAAGCATCCGTTCCGTCTCGCGCTTCGGCCTCTCGGCGGTCTACATCTATTTCGAAGAAGGTATGGACATCTACTTCGTGCGCCGTTTGGTGCTGGAGCGAATGGCGCAAGCGCGCGAGGCTGTTCCTCCGGGCTTCGGCACGCCCGAAATGGGACCGATCAGCACGGGCCTGGGCGAGATCTACCAATTTGAAGTGCGCGGCGAAGACTATTCGCTGATGGAACTGCGCAGCATCCTCGATTGGGACATCGCGTTCAAGCTGCGGTCGGTTCCGGGAGTGGTGGAGGTGAACTCGTACGGCGGCGAGGTAAAGACGTATCAGGTACAGCTCGACGCCGACAAGTTGACCAGTCTCAACATCTCTCTTGACCGAGTGTTCGAAGCCGTCCAGGGCAATAACTCAAACGCCGGCGGCGCCTACATCGAGCGAAATCAGGAGCAGTACATCGTTCGCGGCGAGGGTCTTGTCGAGACTCTGGACGACATCAGCAACATCGTCGTCGGCGCCGCGGCCGACGGCACGCCGATCTACATCAAGAATCTGGGACGAGTCTCGTTCGAGCCTCTCGTCCGCCAGGGCGCGGTCACCCGCGACGGGCGGGGCGAGGCTGTCACCGGAGTGGTGATGATGTTGATCGGCGAAAACTCTCGGGTCGTCGTCGAACGCGTCAAGGAACGTCTGGCGGAGATCGTGAAATCCTTGCCGCCGGGCGTCGAGGTTGACACCTTCTACGACCGCACCGAACTGGTGCAAAAAACGATCGGCACCGTGGAGAAAAACCTCGCGGAGGGCGGCCTGCTAGTCATCGCCGTGCTGCTGCTGTTGCTGGGCAATTTTCGCGGAGGCTTGATTGTCGCCGCCGCCATCCCCTTGTCGATGCTGTTCGCCTTCACGGGCATGGTGGAAGCGGGACTCTCCGGTAACTTGATGAGCCTCGGCGCCATCGATTTCGGACTGATTGTTGACGGCTCGGTGGTGATGATTGAGAATGTCGTCCGCAAGCTCTCCGAGCGAAAGAACTCCGGCTTCTCCCGTGACGAGACGATCCTGAGGGCCGGCCGCGAGGTCGCGAAGCCGATCGTCTTCGCTGTCGGCATCATCATCATCGTCTATCTGCCGATCCTGACTCTGCAGGGCGTGGAAGGCAAGATGTTCCGTCCGATGGCCCTGACGGTCATCTTCGCGCTGGTGGGTTCGTTGATCCTCTCACTGACCCTGATGCCTGTACTGGCGTCGATCGTATTTCGGCGCGGCCTGAAGGAGAAGGAAACCTTCCTCATTCGCTGGGCGAAAGCGGCCTACCTGCCGCTGCTTCACCGGGCCGTCGAACGGCCGAGGATTGTGGCTTTTGTGGCAGTGTTGATCTTCGTGTCCTCGCTCACCTTGATTCCCTTTCTTGGCGCTGAATTCATTCCCCGTCTCGGCGAGGGAACAATCGCGCTACAGGCTTGGCGACTCCCTAGCGTCAGCTTGTCGGAGTCCACTCAAAGTACAACAATGATCGAGAAGATCTTACTGGAGTTCCCGGAGGTGAAAAGCGTGATCTCCCGCACCGGCCAGGCGGAGATTCCGACCGATCCGATGGGAGTGGAAACGAGCGACATCTACGTTATCTTGAAGCCGCAAGAGGAGTGGGAGACCGGCGAGACGCAGGATGATCTCGTCGCGGAGTTCGACAAGGCCCTCAACGCCAGGGTCCCCGGCAACATCTTCAGCTATTCGCAGCCGATCGAATTGAGAGTCCAGGAGTTGATTGCGGGCGTGCGGTCGGAGCTGGCGATCACGCTCTTCGGGGAAGACCTGGACGAGCTCAGGACGACGGCCGAGGAGATCGCGCGGGTGACGAGAGGAGTACCGGGCGCGGCGGAGGTAAAAGTCGAACAGACTGCCGGCCTCCCATTCCTGCGTATTCGTGTTCTCAGGGACAAGATCGCTCGCTATGGCATCAACGCCTCTCAGGTGCTCGACGTCGTCGAGACGATCGGAGGAAAGAATCTCGGCCAAGTTTTGGAGGGTCAGCGCCGGTTTCCCTTGCAAGCACGCTTTCAGCCGTCGGACCGCGGCGAGATCGAGCGAATCAAGCAGCTCAAAGTGTCCGATCCGCGAGGCCGGCTCATACCCCTCAGTCAACTGGCGGAAGTCTGGACCGAAGACGGGCCTGCTCAGATTAGCCGTGAGGATATTCATCGCCGCATTACCGTTGAAGCCAACGTTCGGGGGCGGGACCTGGCAAGTTTCGTGGCTGACGTCCAGCAAGCCATCGGCGACAACGTTGACCTGCCGACGGGTTACTACATCGACTACGGCGGGACGTTTGAGAACCTGCAACAAGCATCGGAACGGCTGGCGATCGTTGTTCCGCTGGCGCTCTTCTTGATCTTCACGCTGCTCTACACCACGTTCCGATCCGTGAAGATGGCGACGATGATCTTCCTGAACGTTCCCCTGGCGGCGACGGGCGGTATCGTGGCTCTGTTTCTGCGAGGGATGCCTTTCAGCATCTCAGCCGGCGTCGGCTTCATTGCGCTCTTCGGCGTAGCCGTGCTCAACGGCATCGTGCTGATGAGTTACGTCAACCAGATGCGCGAGGAAGGTCAATCCGCGAAAGAAGCCGCGCTGCACGGCGCGGAGATTCGACTCCGGCCCGTGCTGATGACGGCGCTTGTCGCCAGCTTCGGGTTCATTCCAATGGCCCTTTCGACCACGGCTGGAGCGGAGGTTCAGCAGCCGCTCGCAACGGTCGTGATCGGTGGCTTGGTTACCTCTACGCTGCTCACGCTACTTGTCTTGCCGGCGATATACGGTTGGCTCGAAGGCGAACTTGGGAAGAAGCCGGATGAGGAGGCTGCTGTATGACGAACCGTCCAGTCCAACAGTTCAAGATCAACGGGATGGATTGTGCCGAGGAGGTCGCGATCCTCAAGCGCGAGGTCGGCCCCCTTGTGGGCGGCGAAGACCATCTCACTTTCGACATCTTGAACGCCAAGATGACTGTTGTCGCTTCCGATCACCTCCAACCCGACGATATCGTCGCGGCGGTCGCGCGCACCGGCATGAGCGCCGAGCCGTGGTCGGACCGACCCGACCAACCCACCGATCGAAGTGTCTGGCAGAAGCACGGTCGTACCATTGCGACGGTCACGAGCGGCGTATTCCTGACGATCGGGTTCTTTTGGAACGTGTACTTCGGAGGCGGCCTATGGGCCGCCTTCGGTGCGGAAACCGCCAGCGGAGGACACGCCATCCCAACGGCCTCAAAAGGTCTCTATCTCGCTGCTGCTCTCGCCGCTGGATGGTTTGTCCTTCCTCGGGCATGGTTCGCACTTCGACGCTTCTCGCCTGACATGAATCTGCTGATGACGGTGGCCGTCATCGGCGCCATCGGAATCGGAGAGTGGTTCGAGGCGGGAGCGGTCTACTTCCTGTTTTCAGTCTCTCTTCTCCTGGAGAGCTGGAGCGTCGGTCGCGCTCGCAGGGCTGTGGAGGCCCTTCTCGATCTGACGCCCGCTGTCGTGCATGTACTAGGCACAGGTGGGGAGGCTCTGGAGAAACCGCCGGAGCAGGTTTTGCCAGGAACGAGATTCCGTGTTCGACCTGGCGAAAGAATTCCGCTCGATGGTCAGGTTGCGGCAGGCGTCAGCGAGGTAAACCAAGCCCCGATCACGGGGGAGAGTAAACCCGTTTTCAAAGAGAGCGATGCCGATGTTTTCGCCGGAACGATCAATGGAGACGGAACTCTTGAGATCATCTCCTCGAAACCGGCGAACGACACGACGCTGGCCCGCATCATCCGCCTAGTGTCGGAGGCGCAAGGCCGCCGCGCTCCGACCGAACGCTGGGTCGAACGGTTCGCGCGAATCTATACGCCTGTGGTACTCGTATTGGCGGTTGCCGTATTCGTCCTTCCACCGTTACTGACGGGAGCGCCGTGGTCGGAGTGGCTCTATCGCGCCCTGGTCCTGCTTGTGATTAGCTGCCCGTGTGCACTCGTTATCTCGACTCCCGTCAGCATCGTCGCGGCACTGACGGCGTCAGCCAGAAATGGCGTCCTTGTGAAGGGCGGCGCGTACATGGAGGTGCCCGCCAAAATTCGAGCGATCGCTTTCGACAAGACCGGTACGTTGACGGAAGGCCGCCCTCAAGTGGCGCAGATCGTTCCGCTCAATGGCCACAGCGAAAATGAGCTACTGCAGCGAGCAGCGGCACTCGAATCGCATAGCAATCATCCGCTCGCACGAGCGATCGTAGATCATGCCAAACGTCGAGGCATCTCGATCGGCGAAGCAGAAAACTTCCAGATCCTTCAAGGCAAGGGCGCCTCCGGCCGTCTAGACGGACGAGAGTTCTGGCTCGGCTCGCACCGCTATCTCGAAGAGCGCGGGCAAGAGACCGCTGCAGTTCACGCGAAGGCCGTGGAGTTGTCGCAGGCAGGCCGTTCAGTCGTGGCAGTCGGAAACGAGGTGCACGTGTGCGGGCTCATCGCCCTGGGAGACGCGATTAGACCCGAAGCCGCTGGAGTTATCGCCGATCTGCGAGCCCTGGGCATCAAGAGCGTCGTGATGTTGACTGGGGACAACCGAGAGACAGCCGCCTCCATTGCGGAACAAACAAGAGTCGATGAGTTCCACGCAGAATTGCTTCCCGAGGATAAGGTGCGGCTCGTGGAGCAGTTGGTTGGGCAGCACGGGACCGTGGCAATGGCCGGTGATGGCGTCAACGACGCTCCCGCCATGGCGCTGGCGTCTCTCGGGATTGCCATGGGGGCCGCCGGAAGCGACGCTGCCATCGAAGCAGCCGATGTCGCCCTTATGTCCGACGATCTATCCAAGCTTCCTTGGCTGATCCGGCACTCACGGCGCACGCTGGCTGTCATCCAGCAAAACATCGTGGCGTCGATCGGGGTGAAGGCGGTCTTTGTGGCCCTGACCTTCACAGGATATGCATCCCTTTGGGCGGCCATCGCGGCCGACATGGGAGTGTCATTGTTAGTCATTTTCAATGCCCTGCGGCTCCTTCGTACGGAGCGAACGAGGGAAACATAGCGAACAGAGGCGCAATCCAACCCAAGCCCCCGGGGTCTGATCATCCCAAGCAATCTTGAGTTTCACACTTCGCACCAGCCCTTCGATTCGCCTTGGGGAAAATGCAGAAGGCCGAGGTTGGGCAAGTTCAGTTGGGATGCCGCCGCCCAGCCGATCCAGCCTGAGTTGTAGATCGTGCCGCATGCGGATGATCTGAGGCAGTGCATGCCCTAGATGAGCCGATCTGAGTGGATACTCCCCTCCCTTTTTCTAAAAGCCGCCAAGAATCGGACGGGGTTCCGCGTTTGGTCTGGCAAGTGCTTAGGCGATGGTGGACTCGGGTGGTCCAAGAGGTCGCTGATCCGTTTCTCCTCCACGGCGACGGTCGAAGTCCGTACTGACGAAACCTTCAAGGTGCCAGTATCGATGTGGAGCCGAGGGCCAGGCGGACCGCCTTCAAGGCGTTGTGCAGAGTGACATCTCGACCAAGGTTCAGGTCTTCCGCCTTGTAGACGACACCCATCCCGCCTTCACCGAGCTTCTCGGTGATCTTGTAGTGGGAGATGGTCTGGCCGATCAAAGCATCAACCCGCTAGAAGAACAGCTTCAGTCCGAACTGGATGATGCGCATTGGTGTTCTGAGGCTACGGATCTCGCCGTCACGCGTCCCGTCGGGCGTCAGTTGCGTGGAATTGGAGTAACTGATGCCTCGTGGCGCCCCAAAATAGGGGGTATTGAAGGTGTTGAAGAATTCCGAGCGAAATTGCAATTTCATGGACTCGGTCAGATTGAAGTTCTTGTAGAGGGAAAAGTCGAGATTCCTCTGGCCCGGTGAATCGAAGAGGTTGTAGCCGGCCGAGCCGATATGGCACAGATCCAATCGCTCCGGGATATCGCACGTATTGCGGGAGAATGCCTGAGGATCGAACCACAGCTTGCGGGTCGGATTGGGCAGATGGGGATCGCCAACCAAGTCCGGACGGACGTTCGAGTCGCCAACGTTCAGGTCGCTCTGGCTACCCGTCACTCGGACGGGAAAGCCCGATCGAAGCGAAAGTACCCCGTTGGTCTGCCACCCTCCTATGATGTGGCGCAACGGACTATCAAGGTTTGCGCCGGGGATCTCCCACACGTAGTGGGCCACGAAGTTGTGCCGCTGATCGAAGCGGTAGCGGCCTCGGGCGTTCCGGCGATCACTGCGCGGTGCCTGATATTGAGCGCCTTCATTACCCCCGGCCTCTCCGTCGCCGTGGGACTTGCTAAAGGTGTACGCGACCCCGAACGCCAATCCATTCGAGTACCGTTTGTCTAACTTTGCCTGGAGCCCATGATGGAATGAGTTCCCGTAGCTATCCAGGTATCTAACTACCCCCAGACCTTGCAGACCCTTCTCGGGTTGTGCGAGATCGTAAACCCGCTGGAAGGGACGGTTCGCCTGGAGGTTTGAGTCGGGACTCGCTTCGGGACTATTCCAATTGCGAATCGAGTTCGCTGTGTGACTGCCCTTGCTGCCGACATAGCCCACCGTGAATGCAATGCTTTGGGGAAGTTCACGTTGGATATCAAAGCTCCATTTCCAGATGTCACCGTTCTTGTAGTCGGGCTTGATGTGCAGAGTATTCACCGCGGGGGCGGCCTTCACATCGCCGGATGCAGCCAAAAACGGGTCATCCAAGGTGATGATGTCTTGGCCGGGTCGAAAGACCCTGGTCTGTAAGTTGTCAAACGTCCGACCTCCAGGAGTTGTGAACGTGACCGTCTGCGCCCTATCGGTGACCGAGTTGAAACTATTCGTCCCGGACTTAGGCGGCATCAGGCTGAGGATCGTGAAGTTGTTCAGATTCATCAAATTATCGAAGTATCCTCCACCCAGCCGTACGACCCATTTGTGGGAGGGCCGATAGGCGATGCCCACGCGCGGCATAAAGAAACGGTATCGTTGCTTCCAAAGTTTCACGCTGCCGCGTTCATCGGCGAACTCGGGCCCGATCGTTGGGTATTCGTTGCCGGTAGCGGGATCCGTGAAGCAGCCGGCACCGCGGCCTGCCGGTAGTTCCTCACCACAGAAGTTGACGGTTCTCCAGGCGCCTTCCTCGCTGACTGGGTTGCCGATGTAGTCAAAGCGCAAGCCCAGGTTGACGGTCCATTTTGCACTCACCTTCCAGTCATCTTGGACATAAACACCAAATCGATTCGTTCTTGGAAGTGAAAACGGTGAACCTTCCGACGTTGTCGTTTGTCTCGGCAGGCCCAGCAGGTAGGACGCGAACGGTAATCCACTTTCGTTCGACCCGAACCGGAACTGCCCCCTAGGGACATTGGCGCCGCCCACGTCCAGAGCCAGGTGCTTGTATTCCCCGCCGAACTTGATATTGTGGCTGCCTTTTATGATCGATACGTGGTCCGCGATCTGGATTGAACTGGACGATTCGACCTGGGGCCCTCTGTCACTAAGAGCGAAGGGCAGGTCCCGAAAATTAGGCACGCCCACTTCCAGTGGTTTCAACGGACGATTGCCATCACCCGCAACGCGGATTTGGCCGACACCCAACGCATCCATGTCGAAGCTTTCGTCGTTCGTTCTGGGATTTGTTAAGTCAGCTTTGGCTGCAGCGGTGCCGAATCGGAACTCGTTGATTGCGTTCTGGTTGAACGTGTGTACCCAGGAAGCGGCGAGGTTGACGGTCCGTGCATCCACAAACAATGGGAAGTTCGGATTAATGCTGGAACGCTCATCACGAGCTTCGTCCCAGGCTAGGCGCCCGAAGAACCGATCGGAGTCGCTGAAATGATGGTCGATGCGACCAAAGAACTGATTTGCATCGGTCACCTCATCCACCGCACTCCGAAGCTGTTTCTCGCAAAGGGTCCGCTTCACGGAACTGGGCTCGCGGCACGAACTGATCGAGGAGATTTCTAGCGCCGGGATGGATCTGAGACGAGGGGATGATGTTGTCGGGAAACGGGTCACCAGTGAACGCATCGAAGATGAGGACGGGTGACTGGCGGCCCATATTCAAATTCAAAAAGGAATCGCTTACCAGCTCCGAAAAGTCTCCGTTGCGGAATTCATCGAGCGGGAACCATGTTTCCTGCACACTGCCTACCCTCTGTCTCCGAGATTCCCAGTTAAAAGCCCAGAATGTTTTACTCTTGACGATGGGGCCACTCAGCACCAATCCGAACTGGTTTCGTCGTAGCTTGTCTTTCGGCTCGCGCTCGACGGGACGCTCTAAGTTGAGGAAGTAGTTTTCCGCATCGAGTGTGTCATTGCGCAAGAACTCGAACAACGTTCCATGGAACTCATTGGTGCCGCTTTTCATCGTGATGGTCGTGACGGCGCCTCCGCCGAAACCGGCCTCGGCGGAATAGGCATTCGTCTGGACCTTAAACTCTTCGATGGCCTCGATGGAGGGAATGAACGCAGTGCGATTGAATCTCGGCTCTTGTGCGTCTACACCGTCCAGACTGACGATTTGATGCATCTCCCGAACGCCGTTGGCGCTCACCGAGTAACCTTGTCCCCGGATGGGAGACCCACCCAATCCATCCGCCAAGCCCGTTTTGGCACCGAACTGCACGCCAGGCACAAGAACCGCTAAGTTCACCATGTTGCGGCCATTCAGCGGAAGTTCGACAATGCGCTTGTTCTCGACCACGGCGCCGACCGTAGCGTTTTCGGTGTGGAGACTAACGAGTGCCGCAATGACGTCAATGGAGAACGTCACGTCTCCCAGCTCAAGGGCAAAGTCTCGACGAACCTGCCCAGCCGTTTCCACTCGCACGTTTCGCGCGACCATCGTCTTGAAGCCTTCGAGCTCGCACCTCACTTCGTAGTTTCCGACCGAGACCAGCAGAAAGCTGTAGTTGCCCGTCTCGTTGGTGCTCGTTTTCGCCTCAACACCGGTGGCGGTGTTAGTAATGGTGACAGCCGCTCCTGGCACCACTGCTTCGGTGGCGTCAGTTACCAGCCCTTGGATGGTCTGAGCCTGGAGGGAAGCAGACAGCAGAACGACGGGTACCATGCACCGGAAAACACCTTCTGCGAGTCTCGACCCTGACATGACCTGCCCCCTGATGAGCGATCCACTGCTAAGTTCTGAACCAACTTAGCACCTTTGCGGACCACTACCCTCCGTCATACATCCGAGCGAGGAGCCCACTGCATTAGCCGTGCACGTTGGGATCTGTGCGGGGGGTGCCGGGTGATCGGCATTCCTACGGCGTCAGTAGTCCGCGAACAAGGGCTATGCAGTTCGTTTCGTGGGCCTTAGTGCTGTTCGTGGTCCTTGAACCCGGCGAGCCAGTTCTCGACCACACGGATTCTGACTTCAGCAGTCTTCATCTCCGTTTCGCTCAGGATGAACCTCTGGCCGTCGGCCGTGACATCGTAGGTCACGCCCGCTTTAGAGGGCAGGTGGCCGTCAGAGAACAGCTTCTCCGGAGCGCCGATCGTCAAGGCGGGAGTTGTTGTGACCGGGACGGCCATCAGGCTGTCGTCCTCGACATAGAACAGCTCTTTGCCATCCTTGCGCCAACGCACCTGTCTACCGCCATTGGCCGACACTCGGCGGAGGCCCGTTCCATCGGGAAAGGAACGGATGTAAGTCTCATCTTCACCGGACTGATTCGACTGGTAGGCGATGAAGCGGCCGTCAGGAGACAGCTTTGCAAATCTCTCATCGTGCTCAGTCTGGAGGAAAGGGGTTTCTTCCCAGCCGCCACCCTCTTTGCGTTGCAGGCGCCAGATATCGAACTTGTTCCCCTTTCCCGCTTTCTGGCGGGTGACCAAGAGGGTGTTCCCATCTTCGGACCAGTCACTGACGTAATCATTGAACTCCGTAGATTCGAGGAGAGGTATGGGGTCTTCACTGCCGTCAGCCCGAATCGTGTGGAGGTCTCGAGCTCCACCGCCTCCGGTTTCCGTCGAGGTAAAGACAATCCGGTCTCCCCGCGGTGACCAGCTTGGCTGCACCTCCCGCGCCGGGCCCAGCAGTCGCGTCTTGACCGGGCGGTCTATCTCATGGATCCAGATGTCATACCCGGTGGCTTGGACGACAAGCCGCGAGCCTTCAGGGGACAAGCCTGGGGCGCCGACTCTGCTGCTATATGGCTCCCCAATCTCACCGAGACGGTTGCCCTGCCGGTCCCGCCAGACCAACCTTGTAAGGTCGCCCTTCGCACCCGCCCCTTCCAGATAGACAAGCGTCCCATCCGCCGCAACGCTGGGGTATTGGGCGTTCTTGCTGATCGGGAATGGGTTCCCAGTCGCCTTCATCGTGCCAACGGAAAAGGGTACGGCCCAGATGCCCACTCGACCGACGGTCTCGTAGATCACATGGCCGCTGGGAGCGTAGAGGGGATTGTGTCCCGCCGCCAAGACCTCACGCTGGCCGGTTGTGCGGTCGAGGGCGATGACCTGAGCTTCGGGAGGTGTCCTTGCTTCGACGTAGAGCAGCTTCCGCGAGCCCTCGGAAGCCGAGAAGAACGATGGATAGTAGGCGCCAAAGCCTTCCTGCTGTGCTTCGAGCCACGGTTCTGGCTCTCCTCCGGCAGCCGGAATGCTGTAAAGCTGCCGTTTCAATGACACGAGGACCGACTCTCCATCCGGAGTCCAGGTGCCCACACCTAGGCCGCCTGATTCGAGCAGGGTCGTGACCGGGCCACCGGCGACCGACACTCTATTGAGTGCGCCGCCTGTGCCTTGAGACTGAAACACGAGGAACTGGCTGTCGGGTGACCAGGTGCCTCCCTTGCGGAGACTTGTCGGTCCCACGATTGCCCGCGCCTCATTCTGGTCGAGATCCTGCACCCAGAGGACCCGACCAGCCTCGACGCCTGAAACGTAGGACACATGCCTGCCATCGGGTGAGATGGACGGGTGGTCGGGAACTCCGTCAGTCGGCAATGTGAAGCGTCGGAGCGGGGCCTCGGTGACCGGCGGAGAGGAGAACAAGGGAAAGAAGGCGAAGACCAGTGCGAGAAGTACACCCAGGGCGGCAGTCGTTAGGAATACAGTTCGCTTTCGCCGGTCTTGCCGCTCAATCCGTGCCGCTGACGATTGCGGTAACACCCGGATCGCTACTGAGCGGTGCAACTCGGTGTCTTCCGCTACGTACTTGATCGAGTCGTTTGCTTCTTCAACGTTCTCGATGACGCGATACTTGGCCAATGGATGCTGTGCTGACGCGGGCTTGATTATTGCAGCCGACCTTCGGGTTCCTGACTTCTTCTTGAGTCGCCGCAGATCGACGAGCATATCGCCAATGGTCTGATATCGCTCCGCCGGTTCCTTGGCCAATGCCTTGGAGATCACTTGGTCGATTTCCAGCGGTAGATCGCTTCGTTGGGCTGTCAGTACCTCTGGCTCTTCGTTGAGAATGGCGTAAGCGATCGCTTTGGTCGTAATCCGCTTCAAAGGGCAATCGCTGGGCGAGCATCTCGTAGAGAACGACACCTAAGGCCCAGATATCAGACCGCTGATCCGTTTCCTCGCCTAGAAGCTGTTCAGGCGCCATGTAAGGCCGCGTTCCCAACGTGGTGCCGGGCTTGGTCAGCCGACTCCTCCCTGATAGCTGCGCCAGGCCGAAGTCCATGATCTTGACCTGGCCCTTGGCCGTGAGCATGATGTTGTGCGGCTTGATATCCCGGTGAACGACCCCTGCCTCGTGAGCCTCCTGCAATCCCTCGCCTGCCTGAACAGCGATGTCGAGAGCTTCATCAAGAGGCAGGCGGCGTTCCTTGATCTTTGCGTCAAGCGACGGCCCATCGACGAAGGCCATCGCAATGAAGGTCTGTTCGTCTTCTTGGTTGACACCGTAGACGCGGCAGATGTTGGGGTGATCGAGGGATGCGGCTGTCTGCGCTTCCCGGATGAGGCGGTTCTCGACCTCCTCGTCGCCGAGGACATCACGGGAAAGGAACTTGAGTGCTACCGGGATCCGAAGCTGCGTGTCCTCGGCCTTGTAGACAACACCCATCCCGCCTTGACCGAGCTTCTCGGTGATCTTGTAGTGCGAGATGGTTCGGCCGATCACGTCGGTCCAATCTTAGCGTGATTTAGATAGCTAGCGACAAGTGTGTCCAACAAAGGCTGCGGCTTGGTGCGCCTACTCGCTTCCCGCTTCTTCGCCCGACAGTATGCGAGTTACCTTGTCGAGGTCGTCGCCCATCCGAGGACGAGCTCGGAGGAGTTCCTCAAGCGCGGTTTCGGAAGACATAGGCGATCTTTCCTTAATGCGGTCGTCCTCTAGATAGGGCCAGAGCTCTTCCCGCACATCCGCCGGGAGCACACTCCCCAGGTACTCGAGCGCGGTACCTCGGACATGGATGTCCTTGGTACGGAGGCCGTAGTAAGCCAATCGCAGTGGCTCCCAGGGAATGACAAGTGTCAAGACCGTGAAGATGTGTTCGAGTACCCGGCCGCCGGCGTTCTCGAGCAGGGCGTGGGCCAGTTCGCCAGCGCGGCTGAGTTTCTCCTCACAGGCACCCTCGAACGCTTCCCAGACGGACCGACCAAGCATTGCCTCGCGCTTCACTGCGGCGAGCAACCGCTCTTTGTCAATGTGTAATTCTGGTTCGGCCCGGTGTAGGGCGGCCATCACGCGCCCACAGGCGTAGCGGACATCGAAGCTATTATCATCGAGCCCGAGGATCAGGCTATCCAGGCACCGCTGTGTCCGGCAATGACTGAGCACACGCGGCAAGCGGCGGCGGACGGATTCGGGCGTCTCTGGAGACACGAGGGCGTCCGTCAATTGCCCCGTACATTTCTCCGCCATTGGCCGCAGAACCCGTAGCGCCTCGGTATGGCAGGTCGTAGAACCGAGAAGTGGAATCACGTGCACCACCATATCGGGCGGCGGTTCACTCCATTGGGCCAGGATCCCGAGAACACGTTTCGGCTCGCCGGAACACAGGTCCGCGACCGTTGCCGCAGGGTCGGCTACCAGCCCCTGAGAGTCTTCGCTCGCCCTGGGGGCAGTCTGGTCTCTTGACGCCACGAAACCGGCATCAGTCAGAATTACAGAGCTGAGACTGCTGTGATCTGGCTGATCGTGTCTTCGCAGCGATTCCCGCCGCCCTATGAGGTTCTTGCTAAGCACCCCTAGGTATGCTTCCTGGAGCCGCAATGCAAACCAGAGCCCCACGAGCCCAACAAGGATTGCGATGAAGAGGACTATCGTCGCCACCATCGTGGGCGCTAGGAAGATGATCAACTTCACCACGCCGCCGGCCGCGGCGTCTCCCAAACGGTCAAATCCGACATCCAGAATCGGTTTTGCAGCCCGCTTTTCGTCGGCGGGTATCGGGGCGTAGAAGAGCTCGTAACCGGAGCGAAACAACGAACCCCGGAAGATACTTTCCGACCCGCGGGCGAGCGCCGATGATCCGAGCCCTGGAAAAGCGAGTGCTCCCAGACCGCCAGCGACCACCGACAGGGGCATCGTGCCAACCGTCCTCGCTAGTCCGAAGCGCTCGAGCGCCGCGCGGCTGATGAGCGATTGGATAAGGAAGGTGCCCACACCGGTGACGGTGTAAAACATGGCAAAGAACCTTAGGAGGGTCTCTTTGTCCTCGAACCGTGCGACCGACTCGGCCTTGAACACGTAGTCGATCATTCCGGAGCTGACGGCTCCGAGCACAACCAGTGCCGCCAGAATCCTAAAGTACGGAGCTTCACGAACCAGCTTCAGGATGGATCGGGGAGGTCGTGATGTTCTAGTTTCGAGATCAACCGATGCAGCGAGAGTGGAGGATCGCAACGCAAGCGCGAACAGCCAGCAGATGACGTGTAAAGCGGCTAGCACGAGTAACATTGCTGTCGCGTCGAATGTTGCTGCTACACGTTCGGCGAGTAGCCCACCAGAAACGACGCCTACGCTTCCCCCAGCACCGATCCGGCCGACCATCTTCTTCAGCGAGTAGGGGTCGAACTGCTCACTGATCAACGCCCAGAACCCGGATGTTAATAGACTGCCAAAACCGACAACAGCAAAGAAGACCGCCACTGCCGCGGCTTTAGGGTAAAGGTCCCCACCCATCCACACCGCAATGTAGAACGCCCCGCTCGCGAGGAACATCCAGGGGATGAGCCTTCCCGGTGTGAACCTGCTGGTTGCCCACGATGCAGGAAAAACCAGGACCAGGGAAAACAGCGCTGCAACGATCACCATCAGTGGCAGTTGCGCGATATCGAAACTCGACAGAAACAAGGAATCCCGGATTGACTTAGCACCGACCTGGTGCGCCATCATGGTCAGAGCCCCTGCGACGGGAAGGGTCGCTGGAGCGTAACCGTTCACTGCAGCCGTCATCGAATCCTTCCACCCTGAGGGTGTATTGTTGGGAGTTCGCATAGGAGGCCCAGTGAGGTTCTCGCGGAAGGCTACCTAGGTGTCCTTGGCTTGAGGACTGCTGTTACGCTCTCCCGATCCGTCAAATAGGCAGGTGGTGTGCCAAAGTTGAGCGGCCGGCGGATGAGACCCCAAAGTACCTGAACAAGCAAGGGTTAGGACCACCCGACGGAAGCACCGCCGATTGCCGCATAGGATCTGCTGTACACCGCCGGATACAGGCAGGCAGCACGTCTTCTGCCGCGCGTTGTCAACCGGCCACACCGCTGACCGTTCCCGTTGGCGATTTCTCGGTTATCTCGTAATGGGACTATTTCCGGCCTCCTGAGCGAATCCACTGGGTGAACGCGTTGCGGTGTGACGTCGATTTGCCTTAACTCCTCCCACGTCTTCTGTCTCCACTCCCGGGCGAGTTGGCCGGGGGCAAGCGCTCCGCAACTAGCATGTCCTCGATCTAGCTCACAACTTCCTGATCAGCTCTCTGTAAACCACCGGAGTCACCAATACGAAGACGAGTGTCCACCTGTGGCGACAGCTCCACGCACGATGCCGCCGATCTCTGCATCTGCAAATAGCGGCAACTCCTTGCAATAGAAGAAGTTCGGGATTGTCTCTGCGCTAGTCGTGCGGTTTGGCAGCGTCGTTGCATAACTAGGAGTTGTAACAACGGAGAACAGGAGACAACGATGAAGACACGAACACTCACACTGGTTTTGCTTGCCGCCACGCTGCCGACCTCGTTGGCCGCCCAGACCTCATCCAACACGTCCTTGGAAGTTGACCAGGTAAAGATGCGCGTCCTGCACGGCGACACCTTTACCGAAGCAAGTGTCGTGCTTCGTTTTGGAGCAGACGACCTCACGATCCACTCCAGCAATAAAGGGAGGGCGGAAATACTGAAACGACTGCCTTATGCCTCGATCGAGAGCGCTGACTACTCCGCGCGTGGTGCCGACGTGCCGAGCGTGAATCTCGTTGGTAGAAGCCCACAACGCCGGCTAATCATTCGGTGCGCAGACGGTGTTACCACCCTGAGACTTCCCAAGAGTCATCAGAAGCGAATCTGCCGAAAGCTCGCGCGGCACAGTGGTGTTCCCGTTAAGAAAGCACCTTATACATCACGCGGCTCCTTCCACTGGCCTGCGGCGATCTGAACCTGACCACGACACCGGAACCGAGTCCAAAGCTATGACGGCCTTGCTGAAGCATTCGATGTTGTTTGGTGTGATGACGGCCGCGCTCGCCATGCACGTTCAATGCGAATCGTCTTCGTGTCCGCATTGGCTGATCGATCGAGTCCTGCCAGCCAGCGCAATTCACGCTCTTGTTGCCATCTTCGTTCTCGGCGCCTGGTTTGTCGCGGCGCTCTCATCATCTCGAGAAGTGATGTCCGAGGATGTCCCCTCGGAACGGAAGGAGAGCTTCAATCCCAACTGGACGATGCGCATCGGGGTGAATCGCGGGCTGGAAATCTCGCCATTGCCTGTGCCATCGGATGTGTCCACGAAGATAACCATCTCACACAGAAGGCTGTTCACTCAGGTAGACAGTTGGGGGTTGCCGTTTCCTTGGCGTTTGCGGCCAACTCGTTTAACAGCTTTGTTGTCAGCGGCTTCCCGGACGGCGTTGGCTTGTCCCTGGTTTGGCACTGGTATTGCTCTAACTAAGGCAAATGCTACGAACAGCCAATTCGAAGGGAACCAAGACCATGACCATCATTACCCGGACTTCCATCATCGCCCTGATCTTCAGCACGATCTCATTCGCCGGGATCTACCCACCGCAAGAAGGCGACCTGACAGCCGAGATCCCCTTTGAGTTCGTACTGCAAGGAAAGACTCTGCCGGCCGGTAACTACATCATGCGAGCCGAGGAGGACGGGAACATCGAGATTTGCGAAGACGGTGTCTACTGTGAGACCGTCAGGGCGCGCGTAAAGTCTGGAGAGAAAAGCATGGGGCGTATCGAGTTCCGTCACGATGGAGCAGCCTATCATTTGTCGCTGCTCGAAGGGCCCACGGGAACACGGCACCAGATGCCGACCGAGCCGGAACCGATGATCCCGCTGTCGGGCGATGCCGATGAAGCGATCACGTCCGTTGAAGTACGGCCGCTGCACATTGATTCGCACGCTGGAATGGGTCTGACGCCGACCTGGTACTAGTCGGAATTGACCAGCTCACTTGGGAACAACAATCTAGGAGACCTCTACGATGAACCGCCGAAACTTTCTGATGACCGCAGCCGCCGGGATGGTGTTACCGATTCGAATCAGAGCGTCCGCCGCGTCGCTCTCCGACGAAGAGCAGGAACAGTTTCTGCTCAAAGCCAAGATCGTCAAGAAGAAGGGCACCAAGGTGGGGACAACCGGGACGAGCCGTTTGACACTGCGAAGCGACGACTTCGCCCACGACGCCCACCTTCAGACGATCGACGTATTCAAGAGTAGCTTTCAAACCCCCGCGGGAATGGAGTTTAATTTTCGCGACAGCTATAAATTCAACATCGCCGCTTATCGCCTCGACCGGCTCATCAACCTGAACGTGGTTCCTGTCTCTGTGGAGCGACGAGTCGCCCGCAAGTCTGCTTCCGTCACCTGGTGGGTGGACGATGTCCAGATGCTGGAGCTCGAGAGGTACAAGAAGAAGATCTCCGCGCCCAATCGGTCGGCATGGCTCGACCAGATGTATAACGTTCGCATCTTCAACGAACTTGTCTTCAATAACGACCCCAACCTTGGCAACCTGTTGATCACCAATGATTGGAAACTGCGAATGATCGACTTCAGCCGGGCGTTTCGTACGCATGACGAGCTGCGCAACCCAAAGAACTTGACTCGCATCGACCAGCGCATTTACGCCGGTTTGCAGTCATTGACACGAGAAAAGGTCGTGGCCAAATTGGGGTCGCTGCTGCGCGAGACGGAGGTTGACGGGCTCCTGGCGCGCAAAGACCGGATTCTAGAGTTGTTTGATGCGAAGATCGCCGAGAACGGTGAGGCCATGGTGATTTGCAGGTTGGAGGGTCACTAGCCCTTTCGGTCATTTTGGCGGCTGAATACTAGGCCTACCCGTCTTGGATCGAGTTGGTTTCTAAGAGTCACAACTAGCGCGGAGGACAGCCAATGATCAGATCACAGCGGTTCCGAGTCCTGCTGGTTCTAGGTTTGACTTGCGTGTCGACCGCCTACGGTCGGGCCCACCCTGCTCTTACGGAGACGGAAGCCCTCAGGGAACTAATGAAGTATCAGGGATCGGTGCGGCGACTGCATGCAACGTTTCCACAGGCAGTATCGGACGGACCTGCTCTGACATCAATGGGGCCGGCTTCGGTGAGTGACAAGTGTTACGCCGGCTGGCGCGGGACGATGACCAAGCTGCAGCAGAGGGGCTACCTGAGTTCGGTTCGACCCACCGATCATGCAATCGGTTTTTCGACGGCTGAGGTGACTAGCAAAGGGAAAGCCTTCTTCGATCACCTGACATCGGGGAGCTTCTATTGCACCGTACGAATCGTTCCGGGTCTCGAAACTGCTGATGTGCGGGTGGGAGCTATCAAGCTCTCGGAGGATGGAAAACGAGCGCAGGTCGAATTCCGTTCGCAGGCCGCGGAGCCCTTCCGGATCATGTGGGAGGCCGAGTTGTTTGCGGTCGGCTGCGGAGCCGAGCTGGATCCGGCTGTCGTCATCGGCCGGGACGACGTGGCGGGACATGCCCACTTTCGATTCCAGAAGGGCGGATGGCAAATCGAAACAGTCCTACTGGGCGAACATCTTGCCGAGGAATAGTTGCGCAGCGTCGCTGTCGTACTGATCGGAATGGAACTGTTGCTGGTCAAGTCTCGGCGCCAGCCGATTTCCGCGCCCGGTTCGCGTTAGATCGACTTCAGCTTCTTACCTGGCTTGAACCGGACCGCCTTGCCCGGAGGAATAGCCACTTCCTCGCCGGTTCTCGGATTCCGACCGATACCGGTCTTGCGCGGGCGAACACTGAAGACGCCGAAGCCACGCAGTTCGATTCGCTCGCCGCGCTCCATCGAGCCCTTCATGGTCTCGATAACTGTCTCTACAGCGATTTCAGCGCTCGTCTTGCTGAGACCGGTGCGATTGACCACCGCGTCTACGATGTCCTGCTTGATCATCTGATTGCCAAATTGTACCGCCATGGACAAATGGATTACAGCTCTTTCGCGAACAGAAGACCATCTGCTCGTCGGCAGCAAGACCCTCACGAAGGCATTCGTCGAATGGCCATGATCGTCATATCATCGGCCTGTGGCGTTTTGCCACACGGCGCGTGTCAACGACTTTGAGACACTCCTGGATGGAGTTTAGTGAGTATCGTCGTCTGGCTTTTTCGGTTTATTGATCCAGACCTCCTTTGGAATCAGAG
>Ga0302123_10000883_pt1 | contig 22091 bp, 15 predicted proteins | sample CB21_321_MG_FD_203109 | JGI IMG/M metagenome (GOLD analysis project Ga0302123, IMG submission 203109) | Marine microbial communities from Western Arctic Ocean, Canada - CB21_32.1 | ecosystem: Environmental > Aquatic > Marine > Oceanic | place: Canada: Western Arctic Ocean | collected 2017-09-28 | reverse complement strand
CGGGTGCTGCTGCCGAAGGTCGACGAAGGGTTCTCTTGGGTCGGCTACCGAGGCCTGGGGATCATGGATGCAGAGCAAGCCGTACTGGTATGGGGTATCCCACTCACGGTCCTGGTGTTTTCGGTAATGGTCGCGCTCTACATCGGCCTGATGGGAACGATTCTCGACACGGATGCCCGCGAGTGGTGGGGCCGTCTGAGTGCTTGGATGATGGTCTATTCCTTCGGGTGGGTGGCCCTGTTCTTGATCGCGTTCGGCGCGAGGGGATTCGTTGCTGAGGTACTTGCTCCCTGGGGAAGCGGCTTGCTTGCGTCGGGATGGATCGGCGCCACGATTGGAGGGCTCTTTGCCGGCCATAGCGGCGACACTGGCGGAAAGAAGTCGTCGAAGTGGCTTGAGGTGGTGGCGTTGGTCGCTCCGTACGTCTTCATCGTTGGCCTGTTGGTGACTCTGTCGTACATTCTCGAACTCTTAGGGGACGGCAGGTTGCATGACCCCTTGTGGATTCTAGGTGGGATGGCTGGTTGTATGGCGGTGGCGTTGCTGCTGTCCTGGCGAGTGAGTATCAACGATTTCTCGATGTACAACTTCTATCGGAACCGGCTGACGCGCTGCTACCTCGGAGCATCGAATATGGGCCGAAACGCGCATCCGTTCACAGGGTTCGACCCGCATGAAGACGGCATTCGGATGCATGAGCTCGTTGTTGAGCCGGAGAAGCGGCCCGAAACGAACGGTGATCCGGCGGCCTCCAGGGCCGAGCAGCAACAACCTCTTGCCAAAGAGCCTCCGTATGAGGGCCCGTACTTTCTTGTTAATACGGCGCTCAATCTCGTAGGTGGCGAAAAGCTCGCATGGCAGAAGAGAATGGCGATGTCGTTCTTTATCTCACCGCTGTTCTCGGGTTTCGATGCCGCTATGCTCGCACCGGAATCCGAGCCCCTAGAGGGCGATACTCTGGATAGCGAGACCATACCGGAGAAGCAACGCGGATACTTTCCGACGCCTGACTACCAAGACGGCATACCGATTGGCGCCGCGGCGACGATTTCCGGCGCGGCGGCAAGTCCCAGCATGGGGTACCATTCCTCGGCTCCGTTGGCCTTCCTCATGACCGTCTTCAACGTTCGTCTGGGAAGGTGGATCGGGAATCCCGTATCCGTCAAGGCGAGTCATCAGGGGCCGGAGTTGGGCCTTCCCTATCTGCTATTCGAACTCTTTGGAATGACCAATGCCGAGCGTGACTACGTCTATTTGTCCGATGGCGGACATTTTGAAAACCTAGGAATCTACGAACTTGTGCGGCGCCGTTGCCGCTTTATTGTGGCCTGTGATGCGGAAGAAGACGGGCAGTTGCAGTTCGATGCGCTCGGCAATGCCATCGAAAAATGCCGGACCGACTTCGGCATCAATATTCGGATCAATGTCGACCCGATTCGTCGCACGCTTGACAACCCAAAGGAAGGAAGACACTGCGCGGTGGGCACGATCAATTACGGCCCTGATACCCCTCCGGGTAGGCTCTTGTACATCAAGTCGTCCATGAACGGAGATGAGCCGACGGACGTACTGCGTTATCGCGATCAGAATCCCGCCTTCCCGCACCAAAGCACGCTGGATCAATCATTCGACGAAACGCAATTCGAGAGCTACCGGGCGCTCGGGTACCACATTACGCAGGAAGTACTGAGCGTGGTCGGAGACCCGAGCGACTTGGCCGACATGCAGACCGAAGACCTATTCGTTCGCCTTGACCGGCAGTGGCATCCACCCGCGGGCTGTGCCGCCGGCACGTTCACGCAGCACGCTCAGGACTACGAAGAGCTGAGCGATGAGATTCGCAAAACGGAGAGTCTGCGGTTCCTCGACACCCAAATCAATCCGAGTCTTCGACACCTTGCGAAGGAAGTGGACGGCACGCCCGCTCACCGCTACTGGTTGCCTGATAGTTATCACGAACTGCGAGCCGGATACTACGTGTGCAGCCGCATGATCCAGCTCATGGAGAGCGTGTATCTAGACCTTGACCTGGACCGCGAATGGGACCACCCGGACAACCAGGGTTGGATGAATCTCTTCAAGAACTGGTCGTGGGCCGGCATGCTACGCACGACGTGGGCAATCACGTCAAGCGTCTACGGCGCACGGTTCCGTGATTTCTGCGAGCGGCGGCTTGAGCTTGAGGCCGGCCGGGTATGCCTGGGGACTCCGGTGTCGCTTGACTGGGCCGAGCAGGCGCGCATCAAGCAACTCGACGAGTGCAATGACGCTCTCCAGTTGAACTTCGTCGAGGTCAAGCTGGTGAGGGCCCTTGTGGACCACCTAGCCAAGTCGGCCGTTGGTGGTACGTCACCGGTCGAGCTCCTTCCCATCATCGTGCGCGTTGATGTCCCCTTCCGGCCCGACGAAAAGTTGGATATCGCTGTCGGGTTTGCCCTCACGCACAATGACAAGCTGATGTACCTACGTATTCAGGATCAGGTACGGGGTATGGGGCTCGCTCGAAAGGCGGTCCGCTCGTTCATCGAGAAGGGAATCGTACGTGTAGGGCGTTGGCCCGCGACCGACCGTGAGCCGGTTGTCATGGAGATGCCCACACGAGATGGCGAAAGCGCAGAAGAGCGGCCGCGCGGAGAGAGCATCATACTGATCTCGAAAGAAAAGCTGAACCGCTTCCGCAATTTCTATCGTACGGTCCGCAACGAAGTCGGCTACCTTGACCCGGACTCCACGGCGGGCGGCTAGTCAGAAGCCGAACGTCTCGCGGGCTTCGTCGCTGAGGCGGTTCGCGTCCCAGGGAGGATCCCAGACGTTTTCGATCTTGACTTCGGTAACGCCGGGAACCTGGATCAGCCGTTCTCGGATGGGTGTGCCGATGAAGCCGAACTTCGGCCGGCCACGGTGAGGCATGGTCATCACGATGTGGACCGTCCCACTGTTGACGCGCAGATCGTAGATATATCCCATGTCGACGACATTGGCGTCGATCTTGTAGAGCTGGCGATCGCGCACCTCTCGGAGAGCATCCCACAGAGCCTGCTTTGAAATAGCAGCGTCGCCGCGCTCGCCCGGGCGGGCCAGTCTTGTCGGAGAGCGCTGTGCTCTGATGCCGGTGAGGTCGCTCTCAGCCGGTGAGAGCGGATTCAGAAGCCTGTGGCGATGGTCCTCGACAATCTGCTTCCCGTTCTCCTCCGGGAAAGGGATCGTCAGGTACGCGTTGTGCTGTTTGAGCTTGGCTCCCGCTTTGAGGGTGGGCCTGCCGCGCGCGGCCCAGCGGCTCCACAATTGAGCGCCGCTCTGGTAGTGCAGAACAGGCGGACCGCTGTGTTTGAGACCGTCGAAGTTCTCGGCCTCGTGTTCTAGAAACAATGCGATGAACGCGTCGCGGGTGCGGTCGTTGAAGAATCCCACAGCCCAAAGGTTGTCTTTCTGCGCTTCGTCGACTTCACCCGTCCGCAACTTACCGTCACTTGCCATCCAAACTGTGTCCGTGAACGGACTCCCCGAGAACACCCACTCGTCGTCGCGGAGGTAAGTGATGTCCATCTCTTGGAGCACCTCCATCGAGCCGCGTTTCGTGAAGTAGGGGATGCCGGCGAAGAAGTGATACTCGACGGTGATGTGCATTCGTGAGGGCGTAAAGAGCGGATGAACGGTGGAGTGTGGAAATCCCCAACGGCGGACGACGGTGCAGAGTGGGCCACGAATCACTTCATAGTCAGCGCAGTCCGCCCAATTGGTGACGCGCATCTTCTGATAGCCGTCGGACGCGACATAGTCATGCGCCCAATCGATGCCGGGTGGTTCGCCATGGCCGTCTCCCGCCGAGAAGAGATTGAGTTGGCTGCCGAATTTGTATCGCAGGCTTTCCAATTGCCCCATCTGCCGCGACAGCGAGGCGCGGTAGAAACGATTCTCGATATCGAGGCTGTAGCCTTCCCCTTCGACGCGAAGATCCGTCTCGTAGTCCGGCAGCTCGGCGTCAGGGTTGTCAAAGAGCAGCAGATACGTGACGCGTTGATGGGCGGGGTTGTCGGCTTGAAAGAGTAGGCGTCCGTAGCGGAATGCGCCCCGTCTACGTTCGTTGAGGAACTGGCTCGGAATTTCATTCAGGGTTCCTGAATCCGAGTCCACCTTGACAAGCCGGACGTCACGAAATAGTCCGGCGCACGTGTTCGCGGCGAATCGAACGTCGATCTCTACCGGCTCGCTGCTTCGGGCCAGCCCTACGGTTTCATCGAGAGCGAAGACCGCGAAGCGCCGCCAGCCTGCGGCCCAATCCCGCCATGGGGTAGGAAACTCGCTGATGGGCTGGCCGCTGTCGGCTTGGATATCGACGTCTCCAGGCGACTCGTCGGTTTGCTGCTGGAACGTGATGGTTTCGCGGATCGACTCAGCAAGCGAACGCGCCAGTTCGTGCCGATTACCCGCGAGGGCCTCCTGGAGGAGTTCAATCTTTCGAGCAACGGAATCAGTGCGATGCGAGTAAGAAGTTTCGTTCATAGCCCCGCGGAATGGCGGCCCCTATCGAAGCAGGTTCCACTGAATGTTGATGGTGACGGACTGCTTTGTGGTTCGCAAGCAACGGAAGGCGACACGCTTCCAGTTGTTTTGCGTGGTGGGGCGCTCGACGAGGCGGACGGCTGGCGACGGCAGGTGCACGTCGATCGGAATTCCCGTGAAATAGTCTCCATCCGCGATCCCGATGGTTGCCTCTTCGTTCTCGATAACGATGACCTGATTCTTCTGTAGCTTCCCGGTCCAATAGATCGTTCCCTTTTGGAGCGGAGGCTTGGGTGGAGGTGCGGCGGACGACGCTTTGACCGGCGGCGTGTTCGCACGCAGTGGCGATTGTGTGCGTTTCGACGCCGTCCCCCCAGGCATGAGCACGCCACTGCTAGGTGCTTTGGGCGGTGGACTTGCAGCAGGGGGCGCGGCCCGGGGAGGTGATAGAGGTGGATCCAGCCGGCCCGCAGCTCCCTCTTGTGAGGTATCGGGCGATGTCCGCTGCGTGGTTCTCGGCGGCGTTGGCCGAGGACTTGAAGTAGCGGGCTTGCGTGCTGTGCTCGGAGGAGGCGATCCGGATGGCGCTGCTTCGTCGAGACGGCTCTGACTCTGCAAGTCAATGGCGTCGCTGCTGGCGGCCGAAGTCGTTCCATCCTGCGCCAACTCGATTTGCTCCCCCGGCGTCGTAGCCAAGCCGGGGCTACGTGGGGTAGAGAAGTAGTCGTAAGCAAAGTAGGCGCAGGCAATCAATACGAACGCGAGGCCCAGTAGTGTATAGATCGTGCTGTTTGAACTCTTCTCCGCAGGTGGAGCCACCGCTGCCCGCGAGCCCATTGGCTCCACGCCGGCAGTATCCACTCCCTCGAACTGCGCTTCCACGGGTTCCGTCAGGCGGCTTGCCTGTCCTTCGGTGATGGCCGGGCCGCCAACCTGCGCACCACACGACTGGCAGAAGCGGTCATCCGTCGTGAGTTCTTCGCCGCACGAATCACAACGCACTTCGGCGGGTGGAGGCGCCTCTTCCGGGGGAATCATCGCTTCCGTCTGGCTGGCTGTCGGCGCTGCCTGGGTTGTCGCCGCGACGGGCGTTCCACATCCGATACAAAACTTCTCAGTCTCAAGAAGTTGTCGGCCACATTTCTGACAGTTCATTCCGTGACTCGCGGGCGGGCCTCAATCACCGCCGATCCCGTCCCAATCTTCGCATACGGGTCTTGCTAGGAGGGGCCGGGCCGGTACGCACGGTCCCATCGGGTACACTGTTTCGGTAATGCGCGACACGTCATCCCTCAAACCGACTCGCCGCGACGCGCTGCGAGGCCTCGGCGCGGCAGGGGCCTCGTTGTTGACCCGCTGTGGTTCCGAGCCCGGTCATCCCCGTCCGAACATCATCTTCGTCATGACGGACGATCAGCAGGCGCAGCAGATGAGCTGTGCCGGACATCCCATTCTCCAGACGCCCAATATGGACCGGCTCGCCAACGAAGGTGTGCGCTTCGAGAACGCGTTCTGCACGAACTCCCTGTGCGCGCCCGGCCGCGCATCCGTGCTCACCGGCTGCTATTCACACGTTCACGGGATTCGCGGCAACTCCGAAAAGAAGGATGAAATCGAGGCGCTCGATCCGACCCTGCCGACTTTTCCCCGTTTGCTACGGCAGGCCGGCTACAGGACGGGCCTCTTCGGAAAGTGGCACATCCGCCAGAACCCGGCGGACTTCGACGAATGGAAGGTATTGCCGGGGCAGGGAGTTTACACCGACCCGGAGTTCATTGAGAACGGCGAGCGGAAACAAGAGTTCGGCTACGCGACCGATCTTACGACGGACTACGCACTCGACTTCCTGCGGCGGGGCGGCGACGACAAACCATTCTGCCTGCTCTATCAGCACAAAGCGCCGCATCGCCCTTTCACGCCCGCGCCGCGTCACGCCAAGCTCTACGACGACATCGACTGGCCCAAGCCCGACACCTACGACGACGACTACGCGACCCGTCCGCTGGCGAAAGAAGCGGCGGATATGAAGTTCGAGAACAGCCTCGCGGGTGACTACGACGATTTGCCGAGAGGGCTGAGCGCAGCGGCCAAGAAGGACTGGATCTTCAATCGCTTCGTGAAGGATCACTACCGCTCCGTCTACGGCGTCGACGAGAATCTCGGCCAGATCCTTGAGTACCTCGATGTCACCGGACAAGCCGAAGATACCGTCATCATTTACACCACGGACAACGGCTATTTCCTTGGTGAGCATGGTTGGTACGACAAGCGATTCATGTACGAGCCTTCGCTGCGGGTTCCCTTCCTAATTCGCTACCCGCGGCTGCCGCTGAAGGGGCACGTCGAGGATCGCATGGTCCTCAACGTCGACATCGCGCCGACGGTGCTCGATCTGGCCGGTGTCGAGATCCCGGACGAGATGCAGGGCGAGAGCCTAGCGCCCTTGCTGCGGGGCGATCCGCCGGACGATTGGCGCAAGTCTATCTTCTACGCCTACTACGACAACTCGTGGGCGATGAAAGACATTCCGCCCGAGGAGCGCACCGACCCGTCGTTTCAGTACTTCACGGCGCACCGGGTCAGCCCACACCGCGGCGTTCGAACCGAGCGATACAAACTTATCGAGTACTACAAGGAAGACGGCTATTGGGAGCTGTTCGACCTACAAGAAGACCCGAATGAGCTGCAGAACCTCTACAGCGAACCGGGTCATGACGATCTCAAAGCAGAATTGACGCAGGAGTTGCGACGCCTGCAGGAGCATTACCAGGAACGCGGCTAGGGTCAGCAAGAAAGAAGGAAATCATGAGTGATGCCATCAGTCTGAGATCGACCGGAGACGCGAAGTTCGGCGGCATGTCGGTGCAAGAAGAGGAAGAGCTTTCTCTTCAGATCATCCGAGTCGTCGAGAAGGCGGCCATCGCGGCAGCCCGTACGATGGGCAACGGTGACCGCGAGGAATCCGATCGCGTTGCGACCGAGGCCATGCGCTCCGCTTTTGAAGATGTTCCGATCGACGGCACCATCGTCATCGGCGAGGGTGAGCGCGACGAGGCGCCGATGCTCTACATCGGCGAGAAGGTCGGCCCCGGTTCGAGCAAGGAGGGGGAGTTCCGCGCGATCGATATCGCCGTCGATCCGCTTGAGGGGACGAACCTTTGCGCAACCGGTACGCCCGGCGCGCTGGCGGTCCTGGCGGCCTCGGAAAAGGGTGGTCTGTTGAATGCGCCGGACTGCTATATGGAGAAGATCATCGTCGGTCCTGCGTGTCGCGGCAAGGTTGACCTTGACCTGCCCGTTGCTGAAAACCTCAAACGCATTGCCCGCGCTCTTGATCGCGATGTCGACGACTTGGCGATTGTCGTCCTGAACCGACCGCGCCACGAAAAGCTGATCCGAGAAATCCGTGAAGCGGGCGCACGCATCCGGCTGATCGGAGACGGCGATCTGTCGGCGGGCGTGTCTGTCGCCATTCGCGGGACGGGTGTTCACGCCGTCATGGGCACCGGCGGCGCGCCCGAGGGTGTGATCTCAGCGGCGGCCACGCGTTGCCTGCACGGCGAGATGCTCGGTCGGCTTGTGATCGATACGCCGGAGCTCAAAGAACGGGTGCAGGCAATGGGCATCAGTGATCCGAATCGCATCTATAGCGCCGAAGATCTCGCTCCCGGCAACACCATCATCTTCGCCGCGACCGGTGTCACCGGCGGACTGAGCGGCGGCGGCATTCTTCAAGGGATTCGCTTCTTCGGCGAAGGCTGCCGTAGCCAAACCCTACTGATGACGAAGGCGTCCCGCAAGGTGCGGTTCGTTGATTCCGTCCACATGGAACTTCCGCCAGGCCCGCGCGGCGTGCGTCTCTACTGATCCACCGTCAGAGTTCGCGTCGGTGGCAACGGTGAGTACGGCAAAGACGAAACTGCGGCACCTTGCCGCGCGTTCCCTTGTCATACTCTCACGGCCGTTCGGGTCCGGCGCGGCGAAGACCTACGGCATCAAGAGACGAGATATTTGCCGGAACGATGCCCTGCCGTTTGATGATCGACTCCTCATCGACCAATGGCAAAAAGAGGTCTACCAGCACGCCCAACAACTGATGGAGCAGCACGGCATGCGCTCGGTCGTCGATATCGGGTGCGGCTCGGGCTACAAGTTGATCAACTACCTCGGGCAGTACAACACTCTGGGACTCGAAATCGGTCCGACTCTTGACTTCGTTCGGAAAAAGTACCCCGACCGACGCTGGGCAATGTCAGACTTCGATGCTGGCGATCGACCGGAAGCCGACTTAGTCGTCTGCGCCGACGTGATCGAGCACTTGTCAGCCCCGGACGCGTTGCTCGCGTTTATCAAGCGCATCGGGCCGCGCTACGTTGTCATTTCCACGCCCAGCCGCGATCATCTCTACCCCTGGTGGCACAAATGCCAAGACGGGCCACCCTCCAACCGGCACCATGTGCGCGAGTGGAGCTTCGGCGAGTTCCGCCGCTACATCTCCGCGCATTTCGAATCCTGGGACACAAGATTACGAACCTCCCGCAAGCGACCCAGATGATCGTAGCCGCCCAATGGCATGATCGATGAGGCGGTGGATTTGGTTCGGTTGGCCTGAAGCCCACCCGAGCAGCCTTTTCACTTTTCTGGCCCACTCGGGGCTCTGAGTACGCAGGTAAGGTGACGGCCCGGCACGCGGGGGCGGTTAGGAAGAGATGATTGGTGAGGAGGGATAGGGCTCATGTCGAGTGCAAGGTACGGGTTACTAGCAGCGGCGTTCTTTGTTCTCATTCAATGTGGGGGCACTCCAAAGGACGAAAAACCGGAGGGCGGCGATAGTTCGGTGCAGTCGGTGACCGTGAAGGGATATCTGGTACGGAAGGACTCGTCGGTCCAGCTGCATTTCAGCCCGCCTATCGGCGATATAGACGATGCCGCGGCTGAGACGTTCTTGGAGATTCCGAGTGCACAAGGGGCGCGGCCTGGAGCGTATGACAAGGGGTTCATGGCGGTCCGGCTCGACCCGGATACGCCTGTAACGATACATGCTGCAGGAGAAATCGCTCGAATGTCCGCTTCGGCGTTGGCAGGGCCGCGGGTTGGCGTTGGCTCGGAAGTCCTCGACGTATGGGAAGTCTGGCTGGGTAATGGAACGATCGGGACGAGGTTCACGGCGCGTGGGGCATGCCTCAATGAATGCAAGGCGAACTTCGAGGGGGATGGCCAGCAAGAACTCGCGAACTTGCCGGTTATCGGCGAGGCGTGCGGGAATCCAGGCGGTCCCGGTCCCTCCTGTCTGGAGACGCTCGAAGGGGCCGGCATTGGGGCGGCCTGCTCGAACCTGCACGGTTGCGTACGAGAGTGTCCGAGCCCGAGGATCGCGAAGTTTCGCTATCGGACGCAAGATGAAGATGTGGTCGACGCGACGGACTTGTTGTGGATCTTGAACGACACGGGGGCCGCCTGCAACGCAATTCGGAGGGGGATCTCGAACGTGCTGGACGGGGGATAGGGTCGTCTCAAGAAAGGTGAGGCCGGCGCGAGGGCGGACGGGGTCTTTGGGGGACGGGCCCTTCAGGGCCAGAGCCGATCCGATTCAGTCCTTGCCGGGTTGCTCTCCAGCAGAGCCCGCCTCCGCTCTCCGGCTCTCACCATCATGAACCGAATCGAAAGCTCACCCCACCGCCATACTCGTGAATGTGCCCCGAAGCTTGTCAGCCACTAGATGTTCCTGGTACAAAGAAGTGTCTCTAGCGCTCAGCTTCACCGTCGCCGACGGTGTCAGTGGGCGCAAACAAGTACCCAGGGGAAATCACCACGAGCCTGCGCATTTGCACTCTCGGAAGCGGCAGCGGCGGCAATGCGACGTTTGTTCGGAGCGAACGGGCGCGTGTGCTCGTTGACGCCGGATTCAGCTTTCGCCAGATCACGAACCGCCTGAATGCGATCGGCGAAGACCCCGCGCAGCTCGACGCCGTGCTCGTCTCGCACGAGCACTCCGACCACGTCAAGGGCCTGACGCAGATCGCCAAGCGTGTCGGGTGCCCGATCTATTTGACCGAACGAACCGGAGAGACTCTCGACTGGGGCAAGGTCGAGCCGCGGATCGAGACTTTTCGCGCCGGGCAGACCCTTGCGATCGCTGACCTCGAGATCGACTCCTTCACGATTCCCCATGATGCGGTCGATCCGGTAGCGTTCGCCGTTCGTTATCAGGGTTTGAAAGCCAGCTTGGTGACTGACCTGGGCTATGTGACCGAGTCCGTCAAGCACAAGATCCGGGGCAGCGATTTCCTGCTGCTCGAATCGAACCACGATCTCGAAATGCTCAAAGTCGGACCTCATCCGTGGTTTGTGAAACAGCGCGTGATGAGCCGCGTCGGGCACCTATCGAATCTCGCGGTTTCCGACTTTCTCACCAAGGAATTTGACCGTGCCTGCCGCTGGCTGGTGCTCGGACACCTGAGTGAGAGCAACAACCATCCCGCGACGGCCGCGATTTTCGCCGAAATGGCGCTTGCCGAACGCGGCGCGACGGAGACGAAACTCATCGTCGCCCAGCAGAAACAATCTACCGAGGTATTTGAACTTTGATTCCCCGCTATACACGTAAGGCGATGGGCCACATCTGGTCCGACGAAAATAAGTACCGCCAATGGCTTGAGGTCGAGTTGGCGGCATCGGAAGCCCTGGCCGACTTGAAGGAAGTGCCCGCCGAGGCCGCCCAGGCGCTCAGAGCGCACGCCGATTTCGATGTCGAGCGCATTGAGGCGGTCGAGGCGGAGGTCAAGCACGACGTGATCGCCTTCACCACGGCGGTCTCGGAGAAATTGGCTGAGGCGGGCGCCGCCGATTCATCCCGCTGGCTGCACTTCGGGCTGACGTCGAACGACGTTGTCGACACCGCCCAGGCGCTGCAACTCAAAGAAGCGTCGAAGCTGATCCGCGCCGAACTGGGCAAGCTGCACGAAGTGCTCCACCGCCGCGCCCATGAATTCAAAGATACCGTCACGGTCGGACGCACGCACGGCGTGCATGCCGAGCCGACGACCTTTGGGCTGAAACTCGCCAACTGGTGGGCCGAGGTCGGCCGGCACATCGAACGCTTCGACGCAGCCGCCGAGCAAATGCGCGTCGGCAAGATCTCAGGCGCGGTCGGAACCTTCGCGCACATCTCACCGCGCGCTGAGGAGATGATCTGCGCCAAGCTCGGTCTCGATCCCTGCCCAATCTCTTCACAAGTCATCCAACGCGACCGCCATGCACACTATGTCTGCGCCCTGGCGCTGATTGCGTCCACGCTCGACAAGATCGCCGTCGAGGTCCGGCACTTGCAACGCACCGAAGTCCGCGAAGCGCAGGAGTACTTCTCGAAGTCCCAAAAGGGCAGCTCGGCCATGCCGCACAAGAAGAACCCGATCACGTGCGAGCAGATCTCGGGCCTGGCGCGCGTCGTGCGGTCGAACGCGCAAGCCGCGTTTGAGAACATCCCGCTGTGGCACGAGCGGGATATCTCGCACTCCTCGGTCGAGCGCGTGATCTTGCCCGATTCGACCATTCTCGTCGACCACTTGCTTGCCAAGACGACGAACCTGGTCGATCGCCTGTTGGTCTATCCCGAGCGGATGAAAGAGAACCTCGACATGGGCGGAGGCCTGGTCTATTCCGGGCAGTTGTTGCTCGAACTTGCCGCCAAAGGTGTCTTGCGCGAGAAGGCCTACCGCTGGGTGCAGCGCAATGCCCTCAAGGTTTGGGAGGAGGGCGGCAGCTTCCGGGAGATGGTTGGGAAAGACGCTGACATAGCCGGGACGCTGACACCGGGCGAGATTGACGCGGCCTTTACGCTGGAACACCAACTGCGGCACGTGGATCAAATCTTCGCCAGAGTGTTTTTGCGAAACCCCTAGAACCCTTGGTACGGTGATGTTTGATAGGGTATTTCCTGATGTGTCGCAAGTCATTGAAAGATAAAGGCTTGCCTCTTGCCTGCGACATTCCGAAAATATATTGGTTCGGATTGGCCCATCTCGGGATAAAATATTGGATTGACACCTGCAACCGAACTGGCCTTTCCCGAGCAGCAAACTCCCTATGAAACCGGCGACCGCGTCAGGGTTTTACTTGCTGTCGATGACGTAGCGGCCCGGCTGACGCTCCAAGCTGTCCTCTCGAAAAGCGGCTACGCCGTCGATTCTGCGGCCTCGTCGGCCGAGGCGATGGATTTGCTTGAGACCGAGCCGTATGCGCTGGTGTTATGCAACCTTGCCGGCGAGTCGGCCGAGGCCTCACGGGACGTCATTCGCCTCGCGCGCCGCCAGCAAGAGCGGCCCGCCACGGCCTATCTCAGGACCTCTCAAGACCATCGTCCGCATCCCGCGGATTCGACCGATTTGCTGATCGAACCCGTTGATATCCCCTGGCTGCTCACACAAGTCACCGACCTGCTTGCCAATCGTGCTTTCGGACGTGCCACGCGCCGTCTTCGCTCAGCCTAAGCGGGCGATTCGCCTCGACTTCCTCCGATTTCCGCTTGACTCACTGCGTCCTGAGTTCTGTAATGGGCGCATGCCCAGATCGTTACTCGTCCTACTCCTTGCGTTCTTCTCGGCCACGGGTGCGTTTGCTCGTGTGGTTCGGGTCGAGGTCGAGAGCCGGGAAGCGGTACTCGATGGCCGGTCATTCGGCCTAGCGGGGCCATACGAGAAACTGGCCGGTAAGGTTTTCTTCGCCGTAGACCCAGCGAACTCGGCGAACCGCATCATCGCCGACATCGATCTCGCGCCGGGCAACAGCGACGGAGAGGTCGAGTTCGCGTCTGAATTCTTCCTGCTGAAACCGCGCGACGCCGTGCGTGGCAACGGGACACTGCTCTACGAGGTTTCCAATCGCGGAAACAAGGGCATGCTCAGTTTCTTCAACTACGCCAGCGGCAGCCACAACCCGCTTGAGGAGAAACACTTTGGCGACGGCTTCCTGCTCAAGGAAGGCTTCACGCTGTTGTGGCTTGGATGGCAGTTCGATGTCCCGGAAGTATCTGGGCGGATACGCCTAACGACGCCCATCGCGACACAGGACGGCAAGCCAATCAGGGGATTGGTTCGCGGCGACTTCGTGGTGCAGGATCGCGTCTATGACCATCTGCTGTCGGACCGCTCGCATATCCCTTACGCAGTGGTCGATCCGGACGCGCCGGGTACGCAGCTCAGCGTCAGAGAGCGCGTGGAGGCGCCGCGCCGCGTGATTCCGCGATCCGAGTGGCAGTTCGGCCGCATGGAGAACGGTGACGTGGTCGCCGATAGCGGACGCGTCTATCTCAAAGGGGGCTTTGAGCCCCATAAGATCTACGAGGTGGTTTACACGGCCCAGAACCCGCCGCTTGTCGGCCTCGGCCCGACCGCCATCCGCGACCTGGTTTCACGCCTCAAATACGAAGGGCATGACGCCCTCGCGATTTCAGCCAATGCGTTGGACCGCGCCCTAGGGTTCGGGATCTCGCAAAGCGGACGGTTCCTCCGTACCTTTCTCTACTACGGATTTAACGAAGACGAGAAGCACCGGAAGGTCTTCGATGGGATGATCTCGCACGTCGCCGGTGGCGGACGCGGTAGCTTCAACCACCGCTTTGCGCAGGCTTCGCGCGACGCCCATCCCTTCATGAACTTCTTCTTTCCGACGGATATCTTCCCGTTCACCGATGTCGAGCAACTCGACCCGGAAACCGGGATGCGCGATGGCATTCTGACGCATCAGCTCGACCGCAAATTCTGGCCGAAGATTTTCTACACGAACTCGTCATACGAGTACTGGGGCAGGGCAGCGTCGCTGATTCACACGACTGTCGATGGACGGGAGGATAGCGCGCTCTACGACAACGTTCGGATCTACATGTTCGCCGGCACGCAGCACGGGCCAGCCGGCTTTCCGCCCAGAGTTCGCGGCGGAGAGCAGCCGAGCAATCCGATGGATTTTCGCTGGTCGATGCGGGCGCTGTTGAAAGCCATGGTGCGATGGGCAGCGAACGCAGGGCCGCCGCCGCCGAGCCGCTATCCGCTGCGCAAGGATGCGACACTCGTGCGCGCCGAGGATCTGATGTTCCCGAAGATCCCGGGTGTCGGCTTCTCCAGTCGTGTCCACAAGGCTTATCGCGCCGACTATGGGCCGGAGTTCTATACGCGAGGCATCGTGACGAAAGAGCCGCCCGAGATCGGCAAAGCGTTTCCCATCCTGGTCTCGGCGGTCGATCGTGACGGCAACGAGATCGCCGGCGTGCGGATGCCTGAACAGCAGGTCCCGCTGGCGACGCAGACTGGTTGGAATCTGTTCAACGAGAAGTCCGGGCCGACCGACGAGCTATCGAATATGCAAGGTTCCTACATTCCGTTCCCACGAACCGAGGCGGAGCGCAAAGCGAAGGGTGATCCGAGGCCATCGATCGAGCAGCGCTATCGCAGCCGCGCGGAATATCTCGGCCTTGTCGCGGATGCAGGAATCAAGATGGTCGAAGACGGTTATCTGTTGGGCAAGGATCTCCCATCAATCGTCACACGCGCCGGGCGACACTGGGACGACCTGATGAAACCGGAAGAGGCGACCACGAGCGGGCAGTAAGTAGGCCTTAGTCGATGGTGGCCGCCGGTTCGCGCACGCCCCGGCGTTTCGGTGCGAACTTGCGGCTCCAGAATAGCGCGACACCGGCGGTGAACGACAGCCCGCAGTAGTAGTAGTAGAGGAAGTGGAATGGAATCGCAGTGAACGCGAAGAACACATTGTGCCGGCGAGCCAGAAAAGCATAGAGCCGCGCGTTGGCCGCCAGCAAGACGAAAAGTAGGACCGCCGGCGCTACCGTCGCAAGATGTAGCGGCACATGGCTGAGCAGATACGCCATCATTGCCAAGACACTCACCGCAACCACGTTAGAAATCCACCAGATCGGCCTCGATCGGCGGCGATGCCGCAGGAACTGATGCTGGACGAACGTCGCCATCGTGCCAACGAGGACCACCGGCATCAGTTCCGTGATGCCGAGCGCATACGCGATCAGCCAAGCCGTGGCAAGTCCGCCGACCGTCTCGACCGTGCGGCGCGTCTTTAGATTCGCCGTACGCCAACTAAACAGCCAGTAGTTCGCACCGACAAGATAGGCGGTAAGGAGCACCGGTCCGAGGAACGCAGCGCCTTCGATAAAGGCCGCCACGGCGAGCGAGATCGCGAGCAGATGCGCCAGCACGACGTTCAGCCGCTGGTCGAGCGTGATGTTCAGCGCGGCGGGGACGTGTGGGTATCGCAGCAGCAGTTCCGTCCAGGGGATACCGCGGTCTAACACGTCGGTGCGCAGGATCTGCCAGAACGTCCAGCGCTTCAGGTGCTTGACGCGGAGCTGCTTATCAAGGCGAATCGTGCGGCCGTCGGCCTTCATGCGATAGCCAAGTTCGATGTCTTCGATCGACGGCCGACGGTAGTTCTCATCGAAGCCGCCAAACTCCAGCAAAGCCTTCTTGCGAATCGCCCCGCAGCCGCTCCAGAATGTCGTCGCGTCTTCGCTCGCGCCTTGATGGATCCAGTGATGAAACAGGTTGCGGTATTGCGAGAGGAAGTCCGGCTCGCCAGGCTCATCGTCATACGAGCCGATCAATGCGTCGATCTCGGGCTCGGCGGCGAACCGCTCTACGATGCGACGGAGCGTGTCGGGCTTAATGCATACATCGGAGTCAAAGAAGTAAACGATTTCGCCCGCGGCTTCCTGCATGCCGCGATTGCGCGCCGCGGCCGGCCCACTCTTCTTGGGGGTCCGAACGACGCGGTAACCGTGCCGCTCGGCAACTTCCGCCGATCCGTCGGTCGAGCCATCATCAACGACGATGCATTCGTAGTCGCTGAAGTCGGATTGAACGAGATTGCTCAGACTGCGCTCAAGGTGCGCAGCGGAGTTGTGAACCGGGATGATGACGGAAAGTGCCGGTCCCTTGGGCTGGCTGGAAGTCAAGAGTTCAGTCTATGCTCTCTTGGGGTGCTTTTCAAGTTCGTTTCGAACAAGAGGGCGTCAAAATGTTTTGGCCGCTAGCGGGCCGGGAGACGTTCGAGTTCGTCGGCAATCCGCTCGGCGGCGCGGCCATCCCACAGTGCCGGGGCGCGCGGTTCGGGATGTGGTCGGGCCAGTGTTTGGTCGATGGCCAGCGAGATGGCAGTCGGGTCGGTTCCGACAAGCTGATTCGTGCCTTCGTCAATCGTGATCGGCCGTTCGGTGTTCTCTCTCACGGTCAGGCAGGGGACGCCGAGAATCGTCGTCTCTTCCTGAATGCCGCCCGAGTCAGTGAGTACGAGCCGGGCCTCGCTTTGGAGTCGCAGGAAGTCGAGGTATCCGACTGGCGGAATGCACTGGAGCGCGCCGCTGTCGAGGCCCGCGTCGTCGATCACATTCTTCGTTCGCGGGTGGATCGGGAAGACGACCTTCAACTGCTTTGCGGTCTCGCGCAACACCCCGAGCAGTCGCCCGAGCTGCGCCGGGTCGTCGACATTCGATGGCCGGTGCAACGTGACAACCGTGTACCCGCGCACATCCAGATCAAGGTCCCGCAAAATCGTCGACTCCGCTGCGCGCTCGCGAAACCGCAGCAGCGTGTCAATCATGACGTTGCCGACGAGGAACACGCGCTCATCGGGGATTCCCTCGGCGCGGAGATTCTCGACACCCGACGGCTCGCTGACGAACAGGTAGTCGGAGAGCACATCGGTCACGAGCCGATTGAGTTCCTCGGGCATCGCGCGGTCGAAACTTCGCAGACCGGCTTCGACGTGCGCCACCGGGATATGCAACTTCGACGCAACCAGCGTCGACGCAACGGTCGAATTGACATCGCCGACGACAACGAGCAGATCAGGGCGGTGCGCGGTGACGTCGGTCTCAATCGCCTTCATCACTTCGGCCGTCTGGATGGCGTGCGAACCACCCGCGATGCCGAGATAGGCGTCAGGCTTAGGAAGCTCAAGTTCGTCGAAAAAGACCCGCGACATCTCAGGTGAAAAATGCTGTCCCGTGTGGACGAGCCGCGAGGTGAAAGCCGGACGCTTGCTGAACGCTTCCAGCAAAGCCGCCACCTTCATGAAATTCGGCCGCGCCCCGGCCACACACGTTACTTGCAGAGCCGCCATCAGTAGAGCCTTCTCGGGGAAATGTAGGGGCACGGCGTGCCGCGCCCACCGACGGGATTACTATCCGACAAACAGATCCGTGACCGCTTTACCCTTCACCAGCTCACGCGGCTGACCCAAGTGGTTGTGGATCTGCATATTCGGATCGATGCCGAGTGCGTAATACACCGTCGCGAGCAGGTCGTTTGGGTGGACCGGCTTGTCTTTCGGCGACGATGCGGTCTCGTCGGACTCGCCATACAGTCGTCCGCCGGGAATGCCCGCGCCGGCAACCAACGCCGTGTAGCAATACGGCCAATGGTCGCGTCCGTCGGGGGAGTTTGAATTGCCCGAGGTACTGACGCCAAGGCGAGGCGATCGGCCGAACTCACCGACGGCGACAACGAGCGTATCGTCCAATAGGCCGCGCTCGGTCATGTCTCCAAGTAAAGCGGTGAGCGATTGATCGAGCACAGGGCAATGCAGGTTTTTCAGCGGTCCGAAGTTCGACGCGTGGGTGTCGAAGGACGTTGTCTCCGGATTACCGTTCGCAACCGACGGCCAGTTGACCTGCACGAAGCGCGTCCCGGCCTCAATCAACCGGCGGGCCATCAGCGCGCCCTGACCGAACGTCGTGCGCCCGTAGCGATCGCGCGTCTTGTCTGTTTCCTTCGACAGATCGAACGCATCGCGCGCCTTGCCTGAAAGCACCAGGTCGAAAGCCTTCTCGTAATAGGTGTCGAGGGCGGAGTCCGCGACGGCCTTTTCGAGATCGGGCATCGACTCGTTAATACCCTTCAGTAACTCGAAACGATTCTCAAGCCGTTCGGGCGACGTCTCTTTACGCAGTGACAGGTCGTCGAGCTTGATGTTCTTGTTCGGGTCCTGGTAGAGCCGATAGGGGTCGAACGCTTTCCCAATGAATCCGGCGGCGCCGCCTTTGCCGATGACACTCGATTCCTGCAAAGGCCGCGGCATCTCGACGAATGGCAACACGGGCTCAGTCGACGGGATCATCTTGCTGATCCACGAGCCGGCGGTCGGGAAGTCGATCGGTGACGGCGGTTCGAGCTGGCCCGAGGGCGAAACCTTGTCGGGCGGATAGCCGGTGAGCATCTGATAGATGGCCGCCGTGTGATTGAACAGGCCCTTCGGCGTGTAGCTCATCGACCGAATCAAAGTGCATTGGTCGATCGACTGGGCCAGCTTCGGCATCGTCTCCGACAGCCAGATGCCGGGTACCTTCGTCTTGATCGGGTTGAACTCGCCGCGAATGTTCGACGGGGCGTCGGGCTTGGGGTCCCAGATGTCGATATGGCTCGGGCCGCCCTGCAGGAAGAGCATGATGACCGACTTCGCACGGCCGAAACCGGTGGCGCCTTCAAAGCGCGGCGGAACGGCGGCCGCGCGGGCGCGGTCCTGCAACTCCAAAACCTGCGAAAGCGTCATCCCGAGCAGACCGAGTGAACCGACCTGCATGAAGTCGCGGCGGCTTACACCATCGCAGTTGCGTACCGCCCTACGTCCCGGAATCGTTAGCATGTGGAGCCTCTCCCTGAGCGAAGCTTGTTGGTAGGTATTATACGCGAGTTGGCGGGCCCGCCAGACGATGTCTCGCTATGAAGTCGAGGCTCTTCGCTTACGGACGCGGCGGTGTCAATAGCCCACCGGCTTGCAGCCACTCCGCGAGGCGTCGCGGCCAGGAAGAGAGGACCAGGTCCGTCGGGGCGAGTCCAACACCATGCCGGCCGCGTTGATAGATGTGCATTTCCGCCGGGACGCCCGCCTCCCGCAATGCCACGTAGAACATCACACTGTTCTCCGGCGGTACACCTCGATCTTCGCTCGTGTGGAAGAGGAAGGTCGGCGGTGTTTCGGCGGTTACCTGCTTTTGGTTGGAAAGTAGTTCGACGAGCCGATCGTCAGGGGTCTCTCCCAATAGATTCCGGCGCGACCCTTTGTGGGCGTACTCCCCGGTCAAAGTGATGACCGGATAGGCCAAGATCGCAAAGTCAGGGCGCGAACTCATGCGATTGATGGCTTCGGCGGCCGACGAGTTGCCGCGATCGAAGTGAGTAGCGGCGGTCGATGCTAGGTGTCCGCCCGCCGAGAAGCCCCAGATCCCCAGACGACTGCGATCGACGCGAAACTCGTCCGCATGCAGCCGCACATACCGCAGTGCCCGTTGCGCGTCATCCAACGGAGCCGGATGGTGATAGCGTGGGCCGAGGCGATACTTCAACACGAACGCCGCAACACCCATCGAGTTCAGCCAACGCGCGATCTGCACGCCCTCGTGGTCCATCGCGAGGTGGCCGTAGCCGCCACCGGGACACACGATGACGCCCGTCCCGACGGCGCGCTCGGCGGACGGAAGATAAGGCGTGATCGTCGGCCGGTCAACATCCTCGCTGCCGATCGCTCCCGGCGCTCCGTCCGGCCACAAGACAATCGCCTCCGGCTCCGCGGCGAACATGCTGCCCGCCGCAACGAACCACACCAGTCCCACCACAAGAGCCCCACGTACGACTTTCCTCAGTGCAATACTCATCACGATCGACCTCTATAGCCCGTGCCAGGATAGGCGCAAACTCCAAGGACTCCAATCTTAACCGACCACCCTCTCCGTAACACTCAGAGCCGCAGGCGTGAGCCTGCGTTGAGCCACGCACCAGTCCAAATCAACCCCTTCTCGATCCACCAAACCACTTGCTAGACTTTGAACGCCAAAACCCGTAGCGTGGATCTCGCTCTTGAGATCCGCAGCCTTTCCCTCCCAAGAGCCAACCCATGTCCACAAGAACCCTTCTCACCCTCGTCCTCTTAACCCTGCCGCTAGCCGCCCAATCCCAATCCCAATCCCAATCCCAATCTCAACTCCAACCCTACGATCTCCTCCTCAAGGGCGGACACGTCATCGACCCGGCCAACGCCCGCAATGAGCGCCTCGATGTCGCCACCAAGGGTGAAGCAATCGTCGCGGTCGCCAAGGATATTCCCGCCGACCAGGCTCGCAAGGTCATCAATGTCTCCGGCCTCTACGTCGTGCCCGGGCTCATCGACATCCACGCGCACACGGCCCGCCGGCCCGAGCGCGCCAGTTTCCCCGCCGACCTCAATCTCGCCTCTGGCCTCACAACCGTTGTCGACGCCGGAACCTTCGGCCCGCGCAACTTCCACTTGCTGCGCACCAACATCATGGAAACGGCTCGCATCCGTGTCCTCGCATTCATCAACATCGTCGCCCCCGGCATGGGAGACAAAGAGCAGGACGTCTCCGAGATGGACCCCGAACTGTGCGCCGAATTCATTCGCAAGAATCGCGACCGCGTCGTCGGCATCAAGACCGCGCACTACTGGACCAGCGACCCGTGGGACGAGGCCCATCCGCCATGGGCCGCCGTCGATGCCGCCGTCAAGTGCGGCGAGTTGGCCGACGCGCCCGTCATGGTCGACTTCTGGCCGCGCGCGCCCGAACGCAGCTATGCGGAGCTGATTCTCGACAAGCTCCGCCCCGGCGACATGCACACGCACGTCTTCGCGCAGCAGTTCCCGATTCTCGACCGCGACGGCAAGGTGAACGACATCCTGTTGCAGGCGCGCAAACGCGGCGTGATCTTCGACCTCGGACACGGCGCGGGCAGCTTCTGGTTCCGCAACGCCGTGCCCGCCGTCGAGCAAGGCTTCTTCCCCGATTCGATCTCGACGGATCTTCACAGCGGCAACTGGAACGGACCTGTCGTCGACATGATCACAACGGTGTCGAAGATGCTGGCCATCGGTGTGCCGCTGGAGCAAGTCATCCGCATGTCGACCGTGAACCCAGCGAAGCAGATCCGCCGCCCCGAGCTGGGCACGCTGACAGTGGGCAACGAGGCGGACATCGCCGTCCTCGATCTCCGCCACGGCCGCTTCTCCTACACCGACTGCGGACGCGCCAAATTCGTCGGCGACAAGAAGCTAGAGAACCGATTGACCGTCCGCGCCGGCTTGGTAGCCTACGACCCCGAAGGCCTGAGCATGGTCGAGTGGCAAGACGCCCCCGAGCAGTATTTCAAATCGCCCAAACTCCAAGGCGTGGATCCCCGCTCCAGCGCCGACCCGGTGCATGATGAGTTGCTCCGGGAAAGATAATAGCAAGAGGACTCAACGAAACACCACACTCTTTCACAGGGGGGTACAATCCCCTCAATAGACAGAGTCAAAGTCGCACCGAACCCACGAGCAATCCCAGCCAGCGGCCGAAATCGGGCGACCAAGAGCATCTCCCAGTTTCAATTGGATCGCGCTTTTGCGAGATTCCTATCGCATATCGTGCTAGTATTTCCTGGTAGTTAACAGCGTCTCTGCTTTTATGGCTTCGTTCTACGCATTGTCTGATCGCCGGCCCGTACCGAAACGTCTTCACTTCAGGCTCTTCCGGGTTTCTAGTGGGTACGAGGGCGCAGCTGCTAGGCTCGCGCGAT
>Ga0302123_10000881_pt1 | contig 22098 bp, 22 predicted proteins | sample CB21_321_MG_FD_203109 | JGI IMG/M metagenome (GOLD analysis project Ga0302123, IMG submission 203109) | Marine microbial communities from Western Arctic Ocean, Canada - CB21_32.1 | ecosystem: Environmental > Aquatic > Marine > Oceanic | place: Canada: Western Arctic Ocean | collected 2017-09-28 | reverse complement strand
TACAACGGAGTGCCACATCTATTGATGCAAGTGATCACCAATTCACGTAAGGCTACAGACGCCCTCAAGTGGGCCGTTGCGGAAATGGACCGTCGCTACGACCAACTCGCTGATGCCAGTGTTCGTGACATCGATGGTTACCGAACCAAGCTTGCCGCGGGCGAGCTGGATCCGGAAAGCTTCGATAGATTCCCGTACTTAGTGATTCTTATTGATGAGCTGAACGATCTCATGATGGTTGCTGGAAGAGAAGTTGAGGATGCGGTAGTCCGTATCGCTCAAATGGCGAGAGCCGTCGGGATTCATCTCGTTCTCGCCACCCAACGTCCATCGGTGAACGTCATTACCGGAGTTATCAAGGCGAATATCCCTTCTCGGCTTGCCTTCTCAGTCTCCTCAGCCACGGACAGTCGGGTGATTCTGGACTCCATCGGAGCAGAAAAGCTCGTGGGGATGGGCGACATGCTGGTGGTGACAGCTCGCGATCCACGACCAAACAGAATTCAAGGAGCTTGGGTCACAGAGGCCGAGATAGCCTCTGTTGTCGATTGGGTGAAACAGCAGAAGTCGGCTGAGTATCAAGACAAGGCCGTCGAAGCGTCCACTCGGGCACAGGCCGTGAAGGAAGCCGAAGAAGATGATGCTGACTTCGAGATTATCAACCAAGCTATCGACCTGGTAGTCCGCTCCGGTCTCGGTTCTACGTCGATGCTCCAGAGAAAGCTTCGCATCGGTTTCGCCCGAGCAGGTCGTGTCATGGACTCGCTTGAGTCCCGTGGAATCGTCGGTCCTTCCCAGGGTTCGAAAGCCAGAGAAGTGCTGTGGACCGAGGACGACCTAGCCGCCCTCCCAGGCGCCGAGTAGGTCCGGGCCCTACCGCTGTCATAGACAGCCGGACGCTACGATCTCGACTATGCAGCAGATTCTTGACGCCACTGGCACGCTCGTTGGTGATTCTCCAATTCGAGTAGAGCTAGTGAAGCGACTGTACCGGGCCATGCTTATTGGTCGGCAGTACGACCGGAAGAGCACTTCTCTTCAACGACAAGGGCGACTTGCGACGTACGCCTCCTTCGAAGGCCAGGAAGCTGCTCAAGTGGGCGCGGCCGCTGCGCTTCATCCCGATGACTGGCTGGTGGCAACCTACCGAGACGCTGCGGCGATGTGGGCCCACGGCTATCCAATGGACCTGTTGTTTCTAGGACGTATGGGCGACGAACGTGGGGGGTGCCCTCCTCCCGAGGTGCCGTGCTTACCACCATCTATCACCGTTGGCGGCCACATGATCCACGCAGTTGGGATCGCCTGGGCCATGAAGTTACAGGACACCCGGAGGGCCGCACTCACCGTGTTTGGAGACGGCGCTACATCAGAGGGCGATTTCCACGAGGCCATGAACTTCGCTGCTGTCTATGAGCTCCCTGTTGTCTTCTTCTGCCAGAACAACGGTTACGCCATCTCAATGGCGGTTGCCGACCAGACGAAGTCGGAAACAATAGCTGGGAAGGGGTCGGCCTACGGCATGGAGAGCGTACAAGTCGACGGCAATGACTTGCTTGCTACCTACGCAGTGACCAAGGCGGCGCTGGATCGGGCGAAAGCCGGGCAAGGTCCGACGTTGATTGAGGCCGTCACCTACCGGATCGGACCTCACACTACGAACGATGACCCCGCCCGGTACCGGGACGAGGAAGAGGAGCATGCCGCTCGAGCTAAGGATCCGCTGAGTCGTGTCCAACAGTTCCTCACTTCTGAAGGACATTGGAGCCCGGAATGGGAACAGGAGTTGTGGCGCGAAGCTGAGGAGTTGGTGGGCAAGGCAGTCCAGCAGGCAGAAGCGCTTCCGGAGATGGGACCCGACGGTGTCTTCTCGGGGATGTTCGCAGAGCTCACACCGCCGCTCGAAGCCCAGAGAGCCGTCGCTAACGCCTTTGACACCGGAAGTCAGCCATGACCGTAATGACGTTGGCACAAGCGCTCACTTCAGGCTTGGACGCCGCTCTCGCTGCGGACGAACGCACCCTCATTCTCGGTGAGGACGTAGGAAAGACGGGTGGAGTGTTCCGTATCACGGACGGCCTCCTCGCGTCTTACGGGGCTGACAGGGTGGTCGATACGCCCGTCGCCGAGTCCGGCATTGTGGGTGCTGCCTTTGGGCTAGCAGTGGGCGGCATGCGTCCAATCGCTGAACTTCAATTTATGGGTTTCTCGACCCCTGCTTATGACCAGATTATTAATCATGTCGCACGAATTCGGAACCGTTCGCGACACCGATTTACCGCCCCACTCGTGATCAGGATTCCCTTTGGCGGTGGGTTTGGTGCCGCTGAGCATCACTCCGAGTCGTGGGAGACGATCTATGCACACACACCTGGTCTGAAGGTGGTTGTTCCCTCCACCCCTGTCGATGCCAAGGGGATGTTGCTCGCGGCGGTAGAGGATGAAGACCCGGTGATCTTCCTTGAGCCGATTCGCCTCTATCGAGCTATCAAGGAGGACGTTCCAGACGAGGGCTACACCGTGCCGCTCGGCAAGGCCGTTATTCGTAGGGCGGGCTCTGACGTGACGATGCTTACCTGGGGCGCCTCCACCAAGGAGTGCCGGGAGGCCGCCGACCAACTGGACGGCGAAGGCGTCTCAGTTGAGCTAATCGACATGCGTTCGTTGGCGCCTATTGACGCTGAGACGATGCTTGAGTCGGTCGAGAAGACAGGTCGCGCAGTCATCGTTCATGAGGCACCTCTCTCCGGCGGAATGGGTGCCGAGCTAGCAGCTCAAATCGTCGAGAACGGTTTGTACGGCCTCCAGGCCCCCGTCAAACGAGTAACGGGCTGGGACACAGTCTTCCCGCTTAAGCGAGGCGAGAAGCACTACTTGCCGTCCGTCGATCGGATCACTGCGGCAGTGCACCAGACTATGAGGGGCGAGTAGTGGCGTACGTCTTTCGGTTTCCTGACGTCGGAGAGGGTCTTACCGAGGCCGAGGTCGTGGAGTGGTTCTTGGATGTGGGAAGTTTCATCGCTGCCGATGCTGTCCTGGTAGCGGTTGAGACGGACAAGGCTCAGGTCGAAATACCTGCCCCGGTCGCTGGCTTCCTCCTGTATCGAGGGGCCGAAGAAGGTGAAATCATTGCAGTGGGAGCAGTGTTCGCGGTGATTGGAAAGGAAGGTGAGGAGTGGCCTGAACTCTCACACCCCCTCCCTCCCGGTCCGGGCGAGGTGCTTGGAGCCAACGCCGCGGACGATCCACCGCTCGTGGGCACCCTTGATGAGTCCGCACGTCTAATAGGAGAGGAGCCTACCGAGACAGCAGTTGAGGCTGGACCCGAACTCACCCTTGAACGCCCAAGAGCGCTCCCGTTGATACGGAAGTTCGCGAGCGACAACGGCATCGATCTCCGCGAGGTTGAAGGGTCGGGACCCAGTGGGCGGGTCACTCGGGAAGACGTCGAAGCGCGAATACAACTAGAGCTAGAGCCTCAAGCCCAAGCCCAAGACCAACCGGAGTCAAAGGCAGAACCAACGCCGGAACCAGAGCCAGAAATCCGACTAAAGGTAGGCCGGGAGACTGATGCTGATGCTGACGTTGGTGGGGGGGATAAGACTATGCGGATGTCGGCTACTCGGCGGGCGATCTCGGCGAACATGACCCGGTCGTGGACGGAGATCCCCCATGTAACAACGTTTGATGAGTTCGATGCCGGCCAATTGCTTCGGTCTCGTAAAGCGTTGTCTCGCCGTCATGACACCAACATCCCCCTTGACGCCTTCATTATCGCGGCCACCCTGCCGGTACTGGCCGAACTGCCTGGATTCAACGCGTCGTTGCACGGCGAGAATCTCACGCTTCATTCATCTGTCCATGCAGGGGTAGCGATCAACACTGAACGCGGTTTGATAGTCGGCGTCATCCATGACGCCCAGCTTCTCGGTCTTCGGGGTATCAGCGACCGTGTTAAAGAACTAGCGGAGAAGGGGAACGCAAACAGCCTGGCCACAGTTGATTTCGCAGGCGCGACATTCACGGTCTCAAACATAGGGGCTGTTGGTGGTGGGTTCGGCACGCCCTTGATTCCGTACGGCACAACGGCGATTCTTTCGGAGCGGCCAAAGACAAGCCGATAGTCGACCAAGGCGAGGTGGTGGTGGCCTCCATGGCTCCCTTATCACTGTCCTACGATCATCGGGTGATCGACGGTGTTGCGGGGAGGCGCTTCCTCGAACTCCTCAAGGAGAACCTCGAGGAGCCAACCCTCTTTCTCGCGTAGCTCCTGCGGCAAGCCCGATCTAGAGTTTGAAGCCGGCGGGTAGCAGTCGCGAAATAGTGTCGAGGTCAGTGGGCGATTCAGATTGGAGTGGCACCTCGGCTACTCGGATCCCCAGCGATGCCTCGAGCGACTCTGCGATGGCCGCTTGGCGCGCTGCTTCTCTTCCCCAGAGTCTGAGATTCTTCTCGAGGGGCCCATCACCAACAACTTGCCCGACGGGACGACCCGATTCAACACGAGAAGCTCCGGCACAGGAGCAACACCAGGGAGATCCGTCGCGAAGGCCTGAGCCTCAGCAAGCGGCGCTGGATCGAAGGTGCTGACGATCACGAGAGTGGACTCGGCGAAGACTGCTTCGATCTCGGAAACGCGCCCTGACAGGCCCGCTGAAGTGGTCCTCAGGTCGCCGAGGAATACCGCTAGTTGCGTCAACATGTCTGAGCCCAGCACTCGCTCGGCCAGTTTAAGGATGGGGATAGCCGCCTTCCCAACGAGCCCTCGCCGATCGTGCTTTCCGGCACCGAGCACGCTGATTACCTCCCCGTTGACGAGTTCTGTGACAGCAGCGGGGGAGCCGAAGAACTCCACGCCCCCGGAAGCTGGGGGAGTATCGACCACAATCACCTCCCACCTCCCGGACCTTGCCTCCGACACCATGTTGTCAGCCGCGGCGTACGCCTGAGAGGCTGGAAAGCGCTTGGTAATAGCTTTGAAATAGGGGTTGGCTATGAGTCGCTCGGCGACTTCTTCTGCAGCGTGGGTACGGGCGACGTCCTCCCAAGAAGCTGTCATGTCCAAGGCTGCCGCCCACAAGTTGTCTTTTCCGGTCTGTTGGGCTTCTCCGGAGAGACCAGCGATGCCGAGGGCCGTGGCGAGCCGTCGGGCGGGATCAACGGTGATTACCAGCGTTCTGTACTCATCAGAAAAGAGGCTTGCAAGGGCGGCGGCAACAGTCGTTTTGCCGACGCCACCCGCACCTACGACTGTCAGGACGCGGGTCACGTTGCGGCCTCGAGCACACCAGTGAGCAGATCCGAGACTTCCATCGGGCCGCTAGCCCCCAGGAGAAACGGCAGGTAGAGCGAGTTTGGAAGTTGTGCGATCCAATGAGCCTGTTGGCGGACGATTGCGTTCTGGAGTTGAGCGGCTCGAGCTAGGGCGCTCTCACCAGAAGGCACGGGCACAGAGAGGGGTGACAGGAGTCGGTTGAAGATCACTGGATTGAGTTCGCCGGGCACCTCCTCGGCAATCGCTGCGAGAGTCTCTACGACCGGGAGTTCCTCAGGCAGCGAAACGTACGTAATGCGGGCGTGGTCTGTAAGAAAGTCTCGGATCTTGTCTGCCTGCTTGCGTATGCGTCCGGATGGCACCAATTGCGAGATCGTGTCGGGAGCGTTCAGATAGGAAGCGAACTGTCCGGTGGGTGCGCAGTCGACGACGACCGCATCCCATTGCCCCGACTCGGCTTCGTGGATAACCTTGCCGATGGTGATGATCTCTCTCACACCAGGTGCCGTGGTAGCTAGGGCGTCAAAGAAGGTCACTGCTTTACCGAGTCCGACGACGATAGGAATCGGACTATTCAATCGGAGGTATTGCTCAAGAGCATCTGGGCGTCTGATCTCAGCGACTGAGACACCGTCGACGCCGACTGTGGGAAGTGCCTGGACCTCATCAAGCCCGAGATGCGCTCCTAGTCCGCCGCCTGGGAGCATGCTGAGTGCCAGGACTCGCTTGCCCGATCTGGCGGCGATCCTGGCCTTCGCTGCGGTGACAACGGACTTGCCGACACCACCTTTGCCTGAGATGAGCTCGACATTCATTGACCATAGCCTAGAGTTGCCGTGTCGAAAGGAACCAAATGACCGAGTTTGACGTGGACGTAATGATTCAACGGTTTGCCGACAGAGCGGAGGCCGTAAAGAAGCGTTCGTTTCCACCCGTCGAAGGGGAGGACCGAAAGATGTTCATTCGGCAGGCCAAGGCTGACCATTTGGATTACGCGTTGATCGGCAACGCGTCCTGGGAGGTTGCAGACGGCAATCTGGTTCTCACCATCCCGCTCGCGCCTGAGTCTTCTTAGGAGCGGCACGCGGCGACGGGATCGCGCTGGTCACGCTCCACGGCGCTTCGACTCAATGCGCCGTGACTCTTCCAACCGCTCAAGGTCTGCAGCGTCGTAATTGACGTATTTCATCGCCGCCGCGATCTGGTGATGGCCAGCTACTTCGGAGATCTGACGATGCATGTCTTGGCACACCCGACGATAAGCGGGATGGCCTGAAGGCTGTGTCCGCAACTCAAGAAGATGAAAGGCTTCTCTAACGTTCATCTCGAGGTTGTATCTGATCTTGAAGCAAAATGGCACAACGTATTGAGCCACGTCGGGTCCCAGCTCGTTGTTGACGGCCTCGAAGAGCTCGGATGCCTCAGCCATCAGCGCGTGCCATCTAGCGTCGAGACCGACGTCGGCCAACAACTCCGGTGTGTCGTATCCGAAACGGGTGCCCAGCCGTTGCCACTCGATGGTCAACATGCGATGGCGCTGGAGATCCCGGAAAGAGCCATAATCGGAAAGGATGTCGAATCGGTAGTACGTCCTTTCTGCAGCCCGTCCTGGCTTGTGCCGTCGATTGGTTCGATCTCCCACGTAGGCGGCAATGATCTCCCCTATCTGGTCAGGGGTCATGCGTCTGGCAGCAGCAAGGAGCTGCGTATCTGGTTGCTCTGAGGTCGAGTAGAGAGCTGCAGCTGCGAGTTTCAGTTCAGCTTCGGGATCCCAGTCCACGAGGATGACCTCCGCTACCGGCAGAGGGCTGGCTTCAATGTTCATTGCCTCCACCGCTGCTCGGTTTTTGGCCAAGTATTCAGACGCCCTGATCCCTCGTTCAGGCAGGTCAACTCGCGACATGAAGGCTGGGATCACCTTGCGGAGTTCGGTAAGCATCAGCTCCCCGTAGTCCCTGGCCTCAGCCAGCGGACTGGCTTGCATACGGATCAAGGCCATTTCGTACGCCTGACCACTTGCGTAGATGCCCACGTTTGAGAGGGTGGATGCGGGGAGCATTCCTCTGACTGTGTCGAAAGCTTTGGCCTTGATGGTGGATCGCCACACCCAGTTGCTGTCGTCGGGATCCTGAGGGAACTGCTCTTCGAAGTAGGGGATGAGAACTTCGATCATGTCCGAGTAGGTCTCGAAGAGAGAGATCATGAAGGCTTCGTATCGTTCAGCCAGATCGCTACCACTCAACTCTGGTGGCGTGAAGTATCGGAACTTGCCCCCCAATTTTGTGGCGTATGAGATGTATCGAGTGGATTGCTCGAGGTAGGAAGCGATCCTTCCCCATTCGAGCACTTTGGTGAGGAGATTTGAGGCCTGCTCGCAGGCAAGGTGCACGCCGCCTAGCTGGGCCACTGAGTCGTCCCCGTATTCAAGGAAGATCCTCCCGTATAGGCTTTCGGCTTTGCCCGCGCCTGCGTTTGAGTGCTGCGAGGAAACGAGGTCCGCGTCTGTGAGGAACTCATCAAGAAGCAGTCGACGTACCGACTTGTCCGAACGGGAGTAACGAGCGAACAGCGCGCCCTTCACCACTTCGGGGAGGTTGGTCAGGGCGAAGACAGGTTTATCGAGGTTGGATACGAACTGTGAGAGAAGTTGGGCTTCCTCAGGTGTGAAGGTTTCTTGTATGTAGGTCACGGGAACCCGATTGTATCCCACGACGTTGGTTGGCTGTATCCTTTGGAGGTATGGTGAAGTGGCTTCAGCTAATAGTGGCGATCTTGGTGCTTGGAGCGCTGGCAATCGCTGCCCTTCCATTGTTCATGATGATCGACCTTGCTTCGGGCGGCACCGGCTTCGGCATCTGTTCCGGAGGCCTAACCGGGTGTGAAGTTGGATACCTGCGAGGCCTTGAGTTATCAGTGATCCTGTTCGCGGGCCTTTTCGCAATGGTGGCTGCGTTCCGCACTGCTCTACGGCTGTACTGGAAGCTGACCGAACTCAACGCCCAACGACTGTAACTTCCAGTTCGGCGACTCTTGGCCGCCCGGTGGTGAACCAGATACTGAGGGTGGCCGCGGAAAGGGCGGCAATCTCGTAGCTTGATATCGTCAGGCTGAGTAGCAAGGCGGCTAGAGCAGCGCTGAGGGGTTCGAGCGACACGGCCCTTCTTGCCCAGATCGCCCCCAGGGTCTCGAGTGAGCGGACTCGAGCCAAGTAGAGACCGACCGCTGACACGAGGACGGACCCCATGAGGGTTGCACCGAACAGGATCGACGCGGTGATGGATTCACCAGCTACAGCAGCGAGGGCGACCAGAAACAATCCTCCAAAGGTCAGAGCAGTGGCTGCAAGCGGTATGGGGAGCACCGAATGCGCTCTCCGATCAGCCAAGACGATCACTCCGCCGAAGCCGAGCGCTGCGCTCCCTGCTGGAATGAGCACAGCGCTGGACGTGCCCCCAGCCCAGAGGAGCACCACGGCCAGAACAGCTAGCCCTACCCCCACGATCTGCATTGGGGTGGGCGTAGCGTCGCTCTTACCGCTGAAGCCCAGCATCGAGGCACTGTATCCGCCACCTAGGACGACTGTGATCTCGATCAGACTCCCTTCGGTGAGGGCCACGGACATACCCCCGAGCGCCACTACGAGCGGGAAACCAAGTCGAAGGCCGCTCCGCCAGGTGGCGGAGCTCGGACGAGAAAGTAAAGCGAGTACGGCTCCGGCAAGGAGTGATCTCGCACCGATGAAGAACACCGGACCAGACATCTCTCCACCGAGTTGGATAAGCAAGAGGGAGAGGCCTCCACCAAGAGCAGCCCCAATGGGGACTGCTCGTCGTGTTGCCCGGCTCATAAGATATCTGATAGGGGAGTCGTAGCCAGGTAGAGTCCCGTCGCCTCAACTAAAGGCGTCCCTTCACGAGAGAGCGTGGCTGCCATCTCAAGGCGCTTTCCCCGATGGCGAGTGACCTGCGCGGTGAGTGCAAGCGCTGCTCCGTCGTTGGGAACGGGTCTCCGATAGCGAAGCTGCATAGTTGCCGTGACTGAGAGTGTCTCAGCTGTGAGCAGACCAGCCCACACCATGATCTCGTCGAGCGCTGTCGCGGAGAGGCCGCCGTGCAGCTGGCTGATCAAGCCCTGGTGGTCAGCCTTTGGCGTGAAGGATCCGCTGACGACACCATCAGTAACGGCGTCGATAGCAATCTTCAGCCCTAGGGGGTTGCTGGTTCCACATGCGAAGCAAGCATCGTCGAAGCTGGCCTTGATGGTGGAGGTTCTCTCCGCGAGGTTGTACACAGTGCCATCGTACACTCAAGGGATGAAGAGAAACCGCGCCAACGGAACCGTTCCCTCGACCGCCGACCGAGCCCGAGCTGCCAGAATATCCAGACGCCTCGCCGAGTTGTACCCCGACATTTCGACCGCCCTCGACTACGCCAGTCCTTGGCAGCTGATCGTGTCGACAGCGATCTCCGCCCAGACCACAGACGTGAACGTGAATAAGGCTACGCCGGCGCTGTTCGCTGCCTATCCAACCCCAGAAGATCTGTCCAATGCCAACCCTGAAGATGTGGAGCGCCTGATCTTCTCAACGGGTTTCTACAAGCAGAAAACTCGGTCGATCATCGCGTTGGGGGCAGCGCTCGTGGACGGACACGACGGGGAGGTCCCCGAGGAGATGGATGTTCTGGTCACTCTTCCGGGAGTAGGGCGCAAGACTGCGAGCGTTGTCTTAGCTGAGGCTTTCGGACGACCTGAGATAGCCGTCGATACGCACGTGAAGCGGGTGGCGCTGCGTATCGGCCTTAGCGCTGAGACTGATCCTGTGAAGGTGGAACGCGATTTAAAGGCTGTGGTCCCTAAAGCTCACTGGAACAAGCTCTCTATGCGAATGATCCAATTCGGTAGAGACGTGTGTGACGCCCGGAATCCCCGCTGTGTTAGTTGCGCCCTTCGGCGTACGTGCACGTACCCGGACAAGACTAGGTAGAGGCAGCGGTAGGCCGGGCCACAGTCTCAGGAAGCGCGGTGAGGGCACCGATGGCAACAACTAAGCCGCCCGCGGCCAGCGTCACAAGAACCGGTATTTCAACGAAGTCCCGTTGCAGTAACTCTCTTCCAAGTTCAGCACCACCAGCGACCGCTAGCGCCAACCAACCGAGCGCCGAAGCCCGGAGCTCGGGAGGGAATACCTCCACCCGATGAGCGCCGTTAACCGAAGCGAATGAGAAAAGGCCGACGCTCGCTAAGACCAATCCGACGCCCGCAGTTGCGGGGACTTGGGCGAAATAAGTGAGAACGGCCCCCAACGCGGCAATCAGCAGGCTGATGTTCGCGAGGGCCTTGCGACCGACGGTGTCCGAGCCCCATCCTCCAGCGATGCCTAAGAGCGCACCCAAAATGCCGGCGATCGTCAGTTGAGTCAGAAGGGAGGCTGTGTTCCAGAAGCCAAGGTCCGTGAAGTGTTCCTGCAGGGCTGACACGTGCACAGCGGCGAAGGTTGCCACCAGGGTTACAGCGGCGCTTAGCGGCCAGAACAGACTCCCCACAGGTTGGGTGAGCGGACGCCAGGTAGCCCTCCGAGGGCCCACTATCAGTCTCGGCTCCGAGAGAGCCAGCCCGGCGAGGACTATCACAGGGATCGACGCTGCCGATAACTGTAAGACCTTCTGCCAACTCACGGCCTCGTCGAAGAGCGGTCTCGCAAAGGTGACAAGCGAAGCCCCTAGCGCGCCGCCTGACAGGACGAGTCCGACTCCGAGCCCAGATCTACGCGGCGCCATGCTTTCGACAGTCGTCACGAGTAGTAAAACCGCCGCTGCTCCTCCGAAGACACGAGTTGATTGTATCGAGAGATGGAGGAGGTCGAGCGTCGGGGCGAAGGCCCCCAAGCCTGCGGTCAGGGCGGTCAGCGCGGCGAGGACGATAAGTGGACGCTTCCTGCCCCCCCTGTCTCCGGCGGCTGCAATGGGGAGGATGAGGAGGGCAGGCCAGAAGCCGGCAGTAACCGTAGACGCAGCCTCGGAGAACTCGATATGGAATGTCTGGGCGACCTGCGCTGCGATGCCATTAGCGGAAGCAAGAGCGAAGCCATGGAGGACAGCCAGTACCCACAGGGAAATCAGGCTGGACATAGAGCGCCGGGTTGGAACGGAGGGTGGAGTCATCAGTGCGCTATAAGCTAATCGGGAACACAAACGTAGGCAGACAGGTTGAGGGATGTATGGATTTTGCTGAACTGCTACAGGACTCGTCGCTTCTATTCGGCTTAGGGATCTCATTCCTTGGCGGCATGGTCGCTTTCTTCTCGCCCTGCGTTCTACCGTTGCTGCCCGGGTACCTGAGCGTCATGTCTGGGTTCAGCGTATCTGAGATTGAGTCTGGCGAGGCTTCGCCGCGCCAGATGCTGAGAGCCACCGTCCTCTTTGTGCTGGGATTCACAGTCGTGTTTGTCTCCCTCGGTGCTGCAGCGACTGCTCTGGGATCGGTCTTGCTCGAGAACCTCTCCGCCCTTACCAAGATTGCTGGCTGGTTCGTCATTGGGTTCGGCGTGTTGGTTCTGTGGGGCGCTCTGTCCAACTCTCCATTGCTGCAAGGCGCAATGCGTGAGCGACGGGTCAACGTGCGGACCGATAAGCTGGGTGCTTTTGCTCCTCCAGTAATGGGGTTGGCGTTTGGCTTCGGCTGGACCCCGTGCATTGGCCCGATACTCGGCGTAATCCTCGCTCTGGCTTCGGCCCAGGGATCCGTGGTTCAGGGGATGGCGATGCTCGCTGCCTTCTCCTTCGGCATCGGTGTTTGGTTCGTTCTGGCAGGGCTTGGAGTCTCAAAACTGTTCAAGCGAATGAGAAAGCATCTACGGACTATCAATTTGGCATCCGGTGCGTTGGTGATTGCGTTCGGGATCATCATGGTTTCTGGCAGGATTGGACAACTTTCTGGGTATGTATCGGACTTCTTTATCAAGATCGGCCTCGACGCTCTCACTCAGATCTAACCTCGAGCCGTCTACTTGTTCCATGGGGTAAGAACAGTCAAGTGAGGTGCGTTCCCTGACGATGACAGTTAAGGATTAACCCCTTGCTAAGAAGCGTCAGGCACCATGGCTCATCCCGACCACAACCAAAAGCAGGCCAGCGGCGCTCTAACCCGTACCGCGTCCGTCTGGGCTCTCAGGTTGCTTGTGATCGTAGCTGCAGGTGCCCAGGCCACCGGAATAGGGACGGTCGACGGACTTCCCACGCCTGCCGTCCCGGCATGGCCTTGGTTGATTGTGTTGGTTGTAACAGCAGAGTTTATGGTGACGCACCTCCGGTTCCGTCGCATAACACACTCCCTAACAATGACCCAGATCCCGATCGTCATAGGGCTGTTTTTCGTCACTCCGGGGCAGTTGATCATCACGCAGGTCGTCGGACTCACAACTGTCATTCTGGTGCGCCGGCAGGTGTCGATTGCGGCGACCTTCCGGATCGCCCAGCAGATCTTCACCACCTCCCTGTCCATTGAACTATTCCGTCAGATCGTCGATGTCGACGATCCGTTGAGCGCGCGTGGCTGGGCGGCAGCGGTGGTTGGGACAGGGGCGGCGGTCTTCGTCGGTGGTCTGCTGGATAGCGCAACCATTTGGTTGGCAGGCGGCCGCCTTTCGCCAGCAGAGGCGAGGGACATCACCGTAGCTTTCCTGATCGCAACTACGATGAACACTGGGCTTGCACTGATTGGGGTCCACATGCTCTGGAGCAATGCCGGCAGCGCCTGGCTGGCACTTGTTCCTCCCTTTGTGCTCTGGGGATCCTACCGAGCGTACGTTTCTCAACGTTCTGAACGCCAGCGGCTTCAGGACCTCTACAGGGCAACGCAAGAGCTTCATGAGTCGATACAAATAGAAGAGGCGCTAGTTGCTGCAGCAGAGAACGCCCGACAGATGTTGGACGCTGAGCTGGTTGAGATTACGATTTTTCCTGATGGACTCATGGAACCGGGGTACGCGACGATGTCGGGACCCGGCACGCGGTCTGGGATTCGCGAACTAGTGACTCTCGACGACCGAGAACAGTTCTGGAAAGCAGCCGCCGCTTCGGAGTCGCCAACACTAATGTCCCGGCGCCGGTCGTTCTCTTTGCAAGTCCTCGATAAAGGTGTACATGAGTTCCGTGAGGCGATGGTGGCTCCGTTGCCAGGTGAGGATCCTACGGTGGGGATGATCCTCGTCGCGAACGGTCGGAGGGACACCACGCGTTACTCCAAACGAGACCTTGAACTCCTCGACACTCTCGCACCGCTGATCTCGGTATCGCTGAAGAACGACCAGCTGGAGGACTCGTTAGCTCAAGTGACGCTGTTGAAGGACGAGCTGCGACACCAGGCCTCGCACGATATTCTCACAGGGCTACCGAATCGCGCCCTCTTCGCTGAACGAGTTCAGGCAGCCATTACCCGCTGTGTCGGCGAAGATTTCTTGGCCGTCCTCTACCTAGACCTTGATGATTTCAAGACTGTGAACGACAGCTTGGGTCACGAAGCTGGCGACGAGCTTCTCAAGGGTGTAGCTCGCCGCCTTATCCGAGCTTCTCGTCCAGGTGATACTGTGGCGCGCCTTGGCGGAGATGAGTTCGGAGTCTTGTTGTGTGACATACACTCAGCCTCGGACGCCGAAGAGGCTGCGAACCGGATCACGATGGCGCTCGTTGAGCCACTTCAAATCTTGGGAAGAGTTGTGTCTGCTAGAGCGTCGGTCGGAGTCGCGTATGCTCGACGCGGGAATAGCCCCTCTCAGGTTTTGGGTGAGGCCGATGCTGCGATGTACGTCGCCAAGCGCGACGAAAAGACCTCCTTTCGGACCTTTGAGACATCCATGAAGGAAGACCTTATCCAGCGCCTTGAGCTCAAAGCCGATCTCTCCGGTGCCGCCGGGGATGGGCAGATGCGCCTCCACTACCAACCGATAGTCGATGTGGCTACCGGAGCCACGACCGGGTTTGAGGCGTTGGTCAGATGGAAGCACCCCAGAAGAGGTCTCGTAGGTCCGGACCGGTTCATCCCGTTTGCTGAGCAGCATGGACTCATTCTCGAGATTGGTGGGTGGGTCCTCGACGAGGCGGTATCACGCTTGGCACAATGGCAGAGGTTGCCCGGGCATGATGACCTCAGCATGGCAATAAATATTTCCCCAGTTCAGTTGGTGGAAGCTAGCTTCCCGGAACAGCTACGAATACTTCTCGAAAGGGAAGGCGTATCTCCCGGCACTATCGTTCTCGAGGTGACGGAGAACGTGATAGCGGACAGCTCCCTTGTCGTTCTGGAAGGGCTGAAGCGGCTTGGTGTCTATCTGGCTATTGACGATTTTGGAACCGGCTACTCCTCACTTAGCTACATCGACAAGCTTCCCTTCGATATTCTTAAGATCGACAAAGCGTTCGTCGGGAAGGTGGGCACTGCTTCAGAATCAGCACTTTTTCGTGCGATGTTGAAGATCGGCGAATCAATGGGACTTCGGACGATCGTTGAAGGAGTAGAGACAGCAGACCAGCTCGAGCGTTTGCGGGAGCTGGGCGGCGACTTAGCCCAGGGCTACCACTTTGCCCGGCCCATGGACGAGGCCACAGTCACCGCCATCCTTGGCGGACACGACATCTACCTAAAAAGTCGACCTCCCACCGGTGATCTGCTGTCAGAGGTTCAGTAACCGCGAAAACAAGGTCGGAAAGAGGTTGCGCTTCGCTAGGCTTTCCAACCGATGGCACCGGATCTTTCCTTAGACGATTTCCTTCGACTCGCAACCGAGCATTCGGTTGTTCCAGTCGCTCGTCGTGTCTTGGCAGACAGGGAGACAGCAGTAAGTTTGTTCGAGAAGCTGGTTGGTGATGGCCCCGGGTTCCTGTTCGAATCGCTCCAAGGTGGGGAACGGTGGGCACGTTGGAGCTTCGTGGGTTGGGACGCTCTCGCAACACTCACATCACGTTCCGGGGCTTCCACGTTCAGTGGAACCATCAAACTTGACCTCCCTGATACGGACCCTCTCTCAGTACTCGAATACGTCACTGAGCAGTACTCGACGCCAGATCTTCCCGGGCTCCCGCCGTTGCACTCTGGACTCGTGGGCTATCTGGGTTACGACTGCGTCCGATACGTGGAACGGCTACCCAACGGCCCGGTAGACGATCGAGGCTTACCCGAGATGTTGTGGCAGTTCGCCGGCACGATCGCGGCTATCGACAACCTGAACCAAGAGGTAATACTCATCCGCAATGTTGTCGTAGGTGATAATCCTCGCGAGCAGCACGCAGAAGCGAACCGCCACTTGGATGAAGCTGTCCGGCGGATCGGCTCGTCGGCCGAGTACCGGCCCACCATTGTCGAGTCGTTGGAGCGTGATCTAGACCTCACGAACGTCACGTCGACCATGGAGCAGTCGGCCTTTGAAGCAGGAGTTTTAAGGGCGAAGGAATACATTGTCCAAGGAGAAGCTTTCCAAGTAGTGCTGTCCCAGCGTATGGCGCAGCCCTTCGATGGCAAGGCATTTGAGGTCTACCGTAGCCTACGACATATCAACCCATCTCCTTACCTCTTTTTCTTTCGAGACGAGGAACTGAGCATCGTCGGATCTTCACCGGAGCTGATGACTCGGGTGCGCGATGGCAAGATCTACTCCCGACCTATCGCAGGAACTCTCCCCCGGGGGGCTACCGAAGAGGAAGACTTGGCGTTCGAGCAGCAGCTTCTGAACGACCCGAAGGAGCGCGCAGAGCACGTCATGCTGATCGATCTTGCTCGCAACGATGTCGGCCGGGTTAGCGAGTTTGGATCCGTAGCCGTCGACGATCTTATGGTTATCGAGCGCTACTCCCATGTAATGCACATCGTTTCAGGCGTATCGGGCGTTCTGCGGGAGGGGGTCGGTCCGGTGGCGGCCCTGCGTGCGACCTTTCCTCATGGCACGGTCTCGGGCGCTCCCAAGGTTCGAGCCATGGAAATCATTGACGAGCTCGAGCCCGTAGCGAGAGGCCCGTACGCAGGAGCGGTTGGTTACGTTGATTTCTCAGGCAACGTGGACACAGCGATATGCCTGCGTACGGTAGTGATCGCCGATGGGACCGCCTGGGTGCAAGCTGGGGGAGGCCTGGTCCACGATTCGGATCCGACCAGCGAGTATGAAGAGAGCATGAACAAGGCGGCTGCTGCCCTCCACGCGGTGCAGGCGGCGAGTCGACTATGAGCGCCGTCCCAACGGGAGTAGCGGCTTCGGACCTGTCACTTCTGTGGGTCATTGGCGCCGACGCTAACTCTTTTCTTCAAGGGCTGATCACCCAGGACGTTCTTCTTCCAGCGGGAACCGTGACCCGATCGTTCTTACTTGAGCCTCGAGGGAAGATTCGTGCCCTGCTATGGGTTCTCAACGGCGAAGGCCGCGTTGGCTTGATCACCAACGAAAGCGACGTGGTTGCAGAGACGCTCCAGATGTACAAGATTCGCATCAAGGCGGAGGTCTTAGAGGATCCCCGGCAGGTGCTCATGGAGTTCGGACCAGATTTCGGATGGGAATGGAAGGAGGTTGACGGTGTCCTCTCTGCGGGAGCGGGCCGGGTCCGGTTGCTCGTGGGATCCCAGAAGGCTGTGTCTCTCAGCGCGGCACAAGCGCTACAAGCGAGAATTATGACCGGAGAACCTCTTATCGGGGCGGACCTGAATGATAAATCGATGGTCCACGAGACTCCGCTGGTAGCGGATACGGTTTCGTTTGATAAGGGTTGCTATCTCGGGCAGGAATTAGTGTCTCGGATTGAGACACGCGGCAGGGCTCCGCAGCGGATCGTCGGGCTTCGGGGCGATGGGACCCCGCCGGCCAACGGCGCGTCAGTGACCCTCGAAGGCCGGGACACGGGTCGAGTGACCAGCGTTATAGCCCAGGGGACCGGCTTCATTGCCCTAGGGATGGTGCGAGGCGAAGTCAGTGACGGCACCCAGGTGCTGTTGGACGGCGTTGCAGCGACGCTTGTGAAACTTCCGTTCGATGACGCAACCACGGCATAATCAAATCATGCTCGACCAGATCCTTGAAGTCACCCGGGCAAGGGTGAAGTCCCTCCGACCACAAGCGAGTGAACTAGTGGCTGCCGCTTCCAACGTCAGCCCAGCCCTGGACTTTGGCGCCGCGCTCAGGCAGCCCCCCTTGTCAGTCATTGCGGAGATCAAGCGGAGGTCGCCCTCCCGAGGGCAGCTCGCTCCGGGCTTGAACCCCGGACAGCAGGCCAAGCAGTACGAAGGTGGCGGAGCCTCAGCCATATCCGTCCTTACCGAGCCGGAATTCTTCGGAGGTAGCGCAGCTGATCTTCAGTCTGTGAAGAGAAGTGTGGGAGTCCCAGTACTTCGTAAAGACTTTATTCTTGATGAACTGCAGATCATCGAGTCGAAGGCCATGGGTGCCGACGCCCTGCTCCTGATCGCTGCAGCCATGGACGTGCAGCGACTCACCCGTCTCCTTGGGCTGACGTTGGAAGTTGGTCTCCAGGCGCTTGTTGAAGCTCATGACGCAAAGGAGGTTGACCAGGCACGCTCTGCTGGGGCCACGATTATTGGGGTGAACAATCGGAATCTGTCAACGTTTGGGGTTGACTTGGCTACGGCTGAAGACCTGGCGGGGATGCTGGCCGACGTCGACATAACTGTTGGGGAGTCAGGGATCCACAACGCTGAGGACGCCGGGCGGATGGCTGACGCTGGCTATGACGCAGTGCTTGTTGGCGAGTCCCTCGTTAGATCTCCGGACCCTGCTGGGCTGATCCGCGAATTGCGAGACGCCAGATGACCTGGGTCAAAGTGTGTGGGCTGAGCACTCCGCAGGACGTAGCTGCTGCTGAAGCTGCAGGTGCGGATGCGGTTGGATTCGTCCTGGCGTCGTCACCACGGCAGGTTTCCGTGGGTCTGGCCACCGAATTGATCTCCGGTGCCTCCTCGTTGACCGTGTTGGTGACGGCTGACTTGGACCCCGATGAGGTTGAAAGGCTTCTCAGCCAAACCGGCGCCGACGCCCTTCAACCTCACGGCAGGATGGGGATAGAAGCCGGCCGAGTTGCTCATCGCCTCGGGAAGACGGTGATCTTTCCGGTCTCCGCAGGAGAGCCCACAAGTGCCATAGACGACGACTTCTTGCTGCTGTTGGACACCCCTTCGGACTCGCATCACGGCGGTACGGGCCGTACCTTTGATTGGCGGCTTGCCGACGACGTTGACCGACCTATTGTGCTCGCAGGCGGCCTGGGGCCGGGGAACGTCGCTGCGGCCATCAGCGCGACGAGTCCTTGGGGAGTCGACGCGTCCTCGGGGTTAGAATCGGCTCCGGGCGTCAAGGACGCCGAGAAAGTTCGCCTCTACGTAGAAAGGTCCAAGAGCGAATGAGTGATGGCGTTGGCCTCGGCCGGTTTGGTGACTTCGGAGGTCAGTACGCGCCTGAGACGCTCATGCCAGCGTTGTTGGCGCTAGAAGCCGCTTTTGACGACGCCTGGGATGACCCTAAGTTTCGAGATAGATTCTCAAGCATTCTGACGTCATATGTCGGAAGGCCAACACCGCTACATCCAGCCAGTCGACTCAGCGAGTTGCTCGGAGTCAACGTTCTGCTCAAACGGGAAGATCTCGCGCACACAGGAGCGCACAAGATCAACAACGCTCTCGGACAAGGACTCTTGGCACAGCGGATGGGCAAGACTCGGCTTATCGCTGAGACCGGGGCAGGCCAGCATGGCGTTGCCTCAGCGACAGCGGCCGCCTATCTGGGGCTGGAATGTCAGGTGTTCATGGGAGCAAAGGACATTGAGCGACAGGCGCTCAATGTGTACCGCATGGAGTTGCTCGGCACCGAGGTGATCCCAGTGACCACCGGGGCCTCGACACTCAAGGATGCAGTCTCGGCCGCCTTTCGCGAATGGGTAAGTCGCCCAGAGGACACGCACTACGTCATCGGCTCGGTAGTGGGGCCGCACCCGTTCCCCTACATGGTCAGAGAGTTTCAGAAGGTGATCGGTGAGGAGGCTCTTTCGCAGCTTGAAGGGGACCTGCCTGACATCATCGCAGCCTGCGTTGGCGGAGGATCGAACGCCATTGGCATCTTCCACCCCTTTTTTGATACGGACGTTGAGTTGGTGGGTGTGGAGGCGGCGGGGCTCGGCACCGATACCGATAAGCACGGTGCGTCAATTGGAATGGGGACTCACGGAGTTCTCCATGGTTCCATGACCTACATGCTCCAGGACAAAGACGGACAGGTACTCGAGGCACACTCGATCTCTGCTGGCCTGGACTATCCCGGAGTCGGTCCTGAGCACGCTTGGTACGCCGACATCGGGAGAGCTACCTACGAGTCAGTTACCGACGCAGAGGCCCTAGAGGCTGTGAAGTTGCTGTCTGAGGTGGAGGGCATCATTCCAGCGCTTGAGTCGGCCCACGTCATCGCATGGGTGTCCAAGCATCGTGATCGCCTCAAAGGGAAAACCGTGCTGGTCAACCTATCGGGACGTGGTGATAAGGACGTAGCTCAGATCAAGGACATGGGGCTGTGAGTCGCGGCCGCCTCGACGATCTCTTCTCCACCGTGAGGAGCGAGGGACGTCTTGCTTTCATGCCGTACCTGACTGCTGGTCTCCCAAGCCCCGCCGACTCACCGTCGCTGTTTGAGGCTATGGAGGGCGCTGACGCGTTCGAGGTGGGCATCCCATACTCCGACCCGCTCATGGACGGTCAAACCGTCATGGCGGGTGGACACATTGCGTTAGAGGCTGGAACAACGCTCCAAGCCGCTCTTGGGGTGGTGTCGCGTGTTAAGGAATCCACGGGGAAGCCAATCGTGGTCATGACCTATGTAAACGTCGTCCTAGCCACCGGTGCAGAGCGTTTCGCATGGGAGGCGGCTGCAGCAGGAGCAGATGCTGTCATCATGGCTGACATCCCGCTCGAAGAAGCACTCCCGCTAAAGCCGATAATGGAGAAGGAAGGCCTTGGAGTGGTACTGTTTGCCGCCCCCACTACCCCTGACGATCGCCTTGATAGGATCGCCGAAGAGGACCCGGTGTTCATCTACGGTGTCGCTGACTTGGGCGTTACCGGAGAACGATCATCAGGCAACCGCCTCGGGATAGAGCTAGCTGGTCGCGTCCGATCGCGGACACGGGCCCCGCTGGTCATGGGCGTGGGTCTTTCTCGCAAGGAGCAGATCGCAGAACTCAAAGGTGCGGCAGACGGCGCCATTATTGGTTCGGCGATAGTTCGGCGAGTCCTCGAAGCGGACTCACTGACTGCCGCACAGACCGAACTCCGCCGGTACACGGCTGAGATTGCTGAGGCTTGTCGCTAGCCGAAAGCCCTCCCACAAGCAGTCCTAGTGCGGTAGGTGGGGCTTCAGTTTGGCGTATACGTACATGCCGCCAACCGCTCCGGCCAGTGTCGCAAGCGCTGGCAGTTCCCCTGACGCGATTTGGGCGTAGATAGGACCGGGGCAGGCGGCGGTTATCGCCCAACCCATGCCGAACGTCAGTCCACCGTAGATGACCCCCTTCTGGAAGGGAGGGTTGGTGATCTGAATCTGTTCCCCGGTCACGGTGCGTTGCCCGCTCCGCCTGATGAGCCACATTGATGGCATGGCAACGGCGATAGCAACAGCGATGACGATGTACATGTGAGCTTCTTCGAAGAGGAACATGTTGTTGATGCGCTCCCACCGGATGACTTCGGACTTGTAGAGAACAAGGCCGAAGACGAAGCCGAGCACCAGAGTGACCCCGTACTGCCATCTGGCTATTGGGGGTGCATCTGTTGGCTGCTGTCCGAGGTCGGTCATGAGGCTCCTAGAAAATCAGGAAAGTGAGACCCCAGGTGGAGAGCAGGCCGCCTGCGAAGAACGCGACGGTCGCCACCACGCTGGGCGGGTTGAGGCTTGCGATACCGGTGATCGTGTGGCCCGAGGTACATCCTCCTGCGTACCTTGTTCCGAACCCGACCAAGATGCCACCAAAGGCCAAACGTAGGAGGCCGCCAGCAGTTGCGGCCGCTGGTGGAAGCACCTCTAAGGGCGTCGTGGTCAAGTAGGTGACACCCACAAAGGACCCGATGAGGAGACCGACGACGAAGACCAGGTTCCAGGAGTGGTCTTTCCAGTTATGGAGCCGTAGATACTCCGGCTTGGCGTTGGGCATGCACATCGCGCCTATATGTCGTAGTGACGAAGAGAGCCCGAATCGCCGACCAACAAGCACGTAGAGAGCCGGAACCATTAGCCCCAGGAGGATGCCAGATGCCCACGGTGCCCACGGTGCGAGAATCATCTGTGCCATGAAATTGTTGCCTTTCCCACGGCGCCCCGTTCAGCTTGGCCGTCGCGAATCTGGCTGATCGTGGCACGTCCGGGCGCGATCCGCAAGGAATTTTCCAATACTCGTAGTGCTATTTACTCCTGAGGAAGAAGGTTAAGAGAACGAGGATGGCCGGGAATCCGAAAACGGACAGGTTGTCCAATGGCCAAATGGAAAATTGCTGTAGCAACCCAGCCAGCACAAGTCCGAGCAGAATTGCCAGGAACATTGCGACTCCCAGGAGGCCACTGTTGCGAGTTCGCCGAGCGATCATGAGAACCAGACCAGCCAAAACAACGGCGACTGCGATGAGTCCAAGAACGATAGGGCTCGAGAGAGGATCTCCATCGAAGCGGATGAAGGCTGTTGCTGCGCAGCTCGCTCCGTCGCCAGCGTGATCTGCACGAGCTTGGTAGATGCCGTTCACCACGTCTTGTCCGCCTGGCACAACGGCCCAGAAGTCGTCCATCGCATAGTCCCCAGAGT
>Ga0302123_10000877_pt1 | contig 22155 bp, 29 predicted proteins | sample CB21_321_MG_FD_203109 | JGI IMG/M metagenome (GOLD analysis project Ga0302123, IMG submission 203109) | Marine microbial communities from Western Arctic Ocean, Canada - CB21_32.1 | ecosystem: Environmental > Aquatic > Marine > Oceanic | place: Canada: Western Arctic Ocean | collected 2017-09-28 | reverse complement strand
CTAAATGGGCTAGTGAATCAGTTAAAATTCCTTATAGGAATCCGTTGACAGGTAAACTAACGGTCTATGTTCCAGACTTTATGATTCAATATACAGATGCAAAGGGCAAAGAGCATGTTGAATTAATAGAAGTTAAACCTGAAAACCAGATGAAGAAAGAGAGTATTGGCAGAAACAAATATCGCCAGGCTCAATATGTACAGAATCTTGCAAAGTGGGAAGCCGCAAGGGCTTGGTCTAAACAAAGAAAAATTTTATTTAGAGTCATCAATGAACATGACATATACCACGGAGGAAAAAGGAAATGACCGATGTAACTACAGCAGACTCGTTGAATCTATTGGCGAGCTTATGGCCCATATTTTTAGGATTCGTTGGCTTGGTAATAGTCCTAGCTAAAATGCACTCATCAATAGAAGTATTACGCGAAAAAGTCCGTACATTATTTGATTTGTATAATGAGTGGATGTCAAAACAAAGTAAGGATGATAAAGATTAGGTAAATATAGCAGTATATTTTAGAAAAGAGAGTATTATGCCTTATAGTGAAAAAGTTTTAGACCATTACGAGAATCCGCGAAATGTAGGTACGTTTGATAAAGAAGATCCAACAGTTGGAACTGGAATGGTTGGAGCACCAGCATGTGGTGATGTTATGAAGTTACAAATTAAAGTAGACAAAGAAACAATAGTAGATGCAAAATTTAAAACATTTGGGTGTGGTTCAGCTATTGCAAGTTCAAGTTTAGTAACTGAATGGTTAAAAGGTAAAACTTTAGACCAAGCAGAAGAAATTAAAAATATGGACATAGCTGAAGAATTAGCATTACCCCCAGTTAAAATTCATTGTTCAGTTTTAGCCGAAGATGCAATTAAATCAGCTGTAAAAAATTATAAGGAAAGAAATGACTAAGAAGTTAGAAGAGCTTTTAAACTTACCTGAATCAAGAGAAATTATCGATGCAGATAACAATAAAGCTAAACTAGAAGCGAAGCGAGAACAAAAAGAAACATTTCGCGAAATAGCTGAATTTGACAAAATTACAGCGGCTTTACCTCAGGTAAAGGGTCTAGGAGAACTAGCTGATAAGGAACTAAATGAAGTTTCTGATAAGTCTATGCAGGCATACGAAGATTTAATGGATCTAGGTATGAACGTTGAAGCACGATATTCAGGGCGTGTGTTTGAAGTTGCAGGCCAAATGCTTAAAACTAACTTAGACGCTAAGAATGCAAAACTTGATAAAAAGCTAAAGATGGTAGAATTACAGCTTAAAAAAGAAAAAATGGATAAAGAAAGTCACATAGATGATGCTAATATAGTAAACGGCGAAGGGTATGTAGTTACAGATCGCAATAGTCTGCTAGAAAAACTCAAGCACATGGATAAATAACAGTATAACAAGGAAACAAAGTCATGAGTAAAACATTTGTCGAACATTTAAATGAAGCACAAAAAACGTACACCTTTAAAATCGGTGTAGCTGGCGATTTGCCAGAAGGTTGTGCTGATACACTAGAAAGTGCATTACAAAAGTTTAAAGTTTCAAACATGTCAGCTGGTAAGAGAACACCAATTACCGAACGACCTTTAGATTTTCCACAATTACAAAATACACATGTTCACTACTATGACGTTGAACTAACTTACCCAACTACTCCGCAAGTATTACAACAATATGTTGCACAAGCCTGCGGCATTCAAGAATCTTATGTTATTGTAAGGGGAGCAGGTGAGCCACAAGAAGAATACCAAGATAGCGAACAGTATGATAAAGTATATACTGCTAACTTAGGTTCCGAAATGGAATCAGCTATTCCGAATCCAGAAGTCACAGTTGGCGGCGGTAGAGTAATGGCCTTGTTAAAAGATCTTGAAAAAGTTAGATCTGAACGTGAAAATAAACAAGTTCCAGATGGCTTGAGTGATAAAGAACAAAAACACGATATGGGTGAACCAGGAACAACCAGTCCTCTAGGGAGCAAATAGATGAAATTGAATGACATATATAAAAAAATTGATAGCTTAAATAAAGCTAATGATTTGAATGAACAAGCATCAATGAATATTATGATGAACGGCGACACAGCTGATGACGTTGGCATGCTTTTAAAAATGATGCAGAATGCAGGGCTAGATAAAGCGGCACCAGCATCAGACATGAGCGATCCAAATCCAAGAATGGATATGGAAAAATTTAGAAGTATAATTGATAAACCAGATATGGATAGTGAGCCTAAATTATTAAAATTACCTCACACTGATGATCCTGGGATTCCAGGTAAAGACGATTCACCATGTGACCAAGATGTAGATTCAGGCATTGTTGGCGCACTTGGCGGAGCCGCAGTAGGCGCCGCAACAGGTGGAGGAGCTTTAGGTTCATTAGTAGGTGCGGCGGCTGGAGATTCATTAACTGACCCAGACGGTCCTGAAGAAGGACAAGACTACGCTAACGAACCTGATGAAAAATATGGTGATACAAAACTTATGACTAAAGATTTAGCAGGCGGATTAAACGGACCTAAAAAATCTTATCCAAAAGTAGCAGGTGGTGATAATCCAATGGCAATTAGGGCTGAGCTAACTCGTTTAGAAGGTTCAATTAAAGAAGTACTTTGGAAAGCGTTAGAAGAAAAGAAAACAAAACCAGACTTTCTTGATATGGACAAAGATGGCGATAAAAAAGAACCAATGAAAAAAGCCATCAAAGATAAAAAAGGGAAAAAATAATGGTAGGCTTTACAAGAACAAACGGACTAGGTGTTACAGCAGGAACACTTTACGGACATAATGCAAAAGCATATTTAGTAACGATACAGAACGCTTCAAATACTGCACAAGATTTAAGAGCAGAAGATGATGCAGTTGAAGAAGCGGCTGAATACATTATGAAAGAATTAAGCCCATTAATGTATATGGTTACTAATACAGCGGCTGGTACTATTCATGTAGTAATGGATAATAATTCTTCAGCGGCAGATATGCAAATACGTATTAGAAGATTAGGCACAACAGTTGGACCAAACAATATTGATGTTACAGGTTCAGATGTTGCGGCTGGTACTTCCGTAGTTATATCATAAATTAATTTTAATATTTCCTCCCAAATATTTTAAACTCAAATAGGACCTCCGGGTCCTATTTTTGCCAATAAATACTAGTATGGTAAAAAGTTTAGACGGCGTATTAACTAAAAAAGCTCACTTACGTGAAAAGTTCGGTGAAGCCGAAATAAAGCACTTAAAAGCCTGTATGGATCCTGTTACAGGTTATTTACACTTTGCACAAAATTTCATGTATATTCAACATCCTGTTGAAGGTAAAATGTTATTCAAACCTTTTAAATATCAAGAAGAACTATTAAGTGCTTACCATAATCATCGATTCAATGTTAATATGTTACCGCGTCAAAGTGGTAAAACAACTTGTGCTTCTGCATATCTTTTATGGTATGCTATGTTCCATCCTGATCAAACAATATTAATTGCCGCACATAAATTTGCTGGTGCCCAAGAAATTATGCAACGTGTTCGTTACGGATATGAATTATGTCCAGACTTTATTCGGGCAGGCGTTACAAATTATAATAAAGGGTCAATGGAATTTGAAAACGGTAGTAGATTAGTAAGTGCTACTACTACAGGTAATACTGGTAGAGGTATGTCTATATCTTTACTATACTGTGATGAGTTTGCATTTGTTAATCCTAGTATTGCTGATGAATTTTGGACTTCAATGTCACCTACACTAGCAACAGGTGGTCGTGCAATTATTACATCAACACCAAACTCCGACGAAGATACATTTGCAATTATATGGAAAGAATCGCAAAATAAATTTGACGATAATGGCAACGAGAACCCAATAGGAATTAATGGATTTCATGGATATACTGCTCCATGGGATGCTCATCCAGATAGAGATGAGGATTGGGCAAAAGTTGAAGTGGGCCGTATTGGTGAAGAAAGATTTAGGCGTGAGTACGGTTGTGAATTCTTAGTTTATGATGAAACATTAATTAATTCAATTAAATTGTCTACATTAGAGGGAGTAGATCCTGTACTTAATATGGGTCAAACTCGTTGGTACGGAAAACCATCAGGAGATAAAACGTATGTAGTAGCATTAGATCCTGCAATGGGTACTGGTGGCGATTACTCAGCAATTCAAGTTATTGAATTACCTACTTACATACAAATTGCAGAGTGGCGGCATAATACAACACCGATCCCTGCACAAATTAGAATTATGAAGGATATTTGCATTTATCTTCAAGAAACTGGAAATACAACAGGACAAAATATTTACTGGAGTGTAGAAAATAATGCTATAGGCGAAGCCGCCCTTATTGTTATTAATGATTTCGGTGAAGAGAATATACCAGGAATGTTTGTTAGTGAACCGATGAAAAAAGGACATGTTCGTAAGTTCCGTAAAGGATTTAATACTACACATATATCAAAAATAAGTGCATGTGCTAAACTTAAGACTATGATCGAAAACGATAGAATGAAAATAAACAGTAAACCTTTAATTACTGAACTTAAAGGGTTTGTTGCGGCTGGTTCTAGCTTTAAAGCAAAACCGGGCGAAACTGACGACTTAGTAATGGCTTCTATATTAACAATGCGAATGATCACTGTACTAAAAGCATGGGATCCGAGAGTATATGACACATTTAACCAAGCTGATTCCGACCAACCAGAGGACTTTGTAGCGCCAATGCCTATTATGGTTACGACGCAATACAGATAAATAATAACATGAGCACAATGGATAAAATATCAGAGAATTTATTTGCTAAGATTAGAGGCCGATTTCCATCAGTTACTATAGGTGATGCAGAGGGTATCGTTACAGACGATCCCAAAACAGCTCGCTACTTTGACTTTGATTTTAAAGAAGGCGAAAGAATACTAGGTAAAGTAAGTATCACTATTAATGAAGAAGACGGGGTAGTAATAACTTACAATGATTCATTTATAACTGATGAATCAGATACTGTTAAAACTAGCTGGTACGATTTCCTAAAAGAATTAAGAATATTTTCTAAGAAAAATATGATGAATTTTGATACCCGTGATATTACAAAGTCAAATCTTGATAAGCGAGATTATGCACACCTAACTAAAAATAGCTCCGGAGACAACACAATGAGTGAATCTAAAATGTACGGAACGAGTCGAACAAGCTATGAAGATGTCGACAAGGCTCGTTTAGTACTTAAACACACACAAGCAGTTAACCCAGAAATTGCTGGATCAAGAACGCAACACGTTCATAGCATTTATATTGAAAGCGATAATGGCGAAAGATTTAAATATCCATTTAGACACCTAAACGGTGCGAGAGCATTAGCCCGACACGTTGCTGAAGGTGGAAATCTTTATGATGAATTTGGAAAACATATCGTTTCACTCAGCGAAGAACTTTCTAAATTACGTCAATTTAAAACTTATATGAATCGTAGTGCAGTAATGGCAGAAGGCTTAAAGGGTTATGTTGACGTTGTTAATGAACGATTAACTTCTGTTAAGAACGAAGTTTTAAAATTACAACGTGAATCATATTATAAAAATGCTGTTGATAATTATAAGCAAGAAGTATTAGAAGATGTTCCAGAAGATGTTAGTAACAGTTGGATTGATGAATTAACTATTAGATCATTTAATGAAGAATTAAAAAGCGTATTTCCTTATGTTTATAAACTTATTAATGATTCTAAAAAAGTTAACGAACTTGGTCCAGAAGAGATGTTAGAAGATAATTCAAACACAATTGAAGGTGATGTAGAGTGGGAATTTACTGGAGATGATGGAGAACTATCTCCGGGTGGAGTAACTTATACAGCTCAAATTGATCCAGAATCAAAAACTGTAACAGTTGATCCTAAGTCAGTTAAAGGTTATGTAGACGACGAAAACAATCCAGGTAGAATAAATTCACATGATTTTGATGATGGACCTAAGGCATGGCCACTTGAAGCTGACTTTGAAGAGATAATGCAACGGGCATCTGAAGATGCTAATGATAAAGTACAAGGTAATAGTACCGACGAAGAAATGGATCCACAAGCATTTGATCCAATATCAGCATATGAAAAAGCTATTTCTTATATTGTTGGTGAAGCTGAGAATTCAATATTAGACGGCGACGAAGAAACTAAAAATCAAGCAATTAGTAAAATTAACGAATTAGTAGCTGATCATTTTCCAGCAGGTGTTAATGGTGCGAATGCTATTTCAAGTTTAGCAGGAGTTATTGATGATCCAAAACTACAAGAAATGTTCCGTAAAATTGGACAAAAAGACTCCGACATTAACGTAACACCACTTGTAATGAAATGGATAGAAGCTAAGGCTCCAGAAGTTATGGACCAAATACAATTAGGTAGACCAGACGATGCAGATCATACAGCAGATACAGAAGTACCTGCAGAAGTACCTGCAGAAGTACCTGCAGAGGCGGCACCACTCGGACATCCAGATAAGGGACAAAACTTTGATCCTGAAATAATTAAAAAGATGTTAAAACAAAAAGGCAAGGACGGGAAAGACGATAAAGGCGACAAAAGAAAACCATCGGAAAGACTAGAAGAACTAATCAAAAGTTATTATGATTATACTACTAACAAATTTCCAAAAGGCGAAACGGCAGTTTTAACTTCCGTAGAAAAAGAATTTGGTGAGAAGAGTTTACCATTTGCAGAAAAGATGATTACAAAATTGTTTCATAACCAAGACGACGAAATGTCTCGTGTGAAACAATTGGCTGGTATACCCCAGTAAAAACCACTTTTTCGGCAAATAAGAACTTGACTTACTAAGTAGAACGTAGTATAATGTTTAACATGTGCTACTATTATTAATAAGGCAAATAAGAACTTGACTTACTAAGTAAAAGATAGTATCATGTAACATGTGCTACTATTAACAAGGCACAAGCAACGAAGGCTTAACACAACTTAAAGGAGGCTATAATTATGGCAACACTAGCAGAAATTCGTGCAAAATTGAAAGAACAAGAAACTCGCTCTTCAGGCGGGTCAGGCGGCGGCGACAACGCAATTTACCCATTTTGGAATTTAAAAGAAGGTGAGTCGGCAACGATTCGTTTCTTACCAGACGGAGATGAAGATAATACTTTTTTCTGGAAAGAACGATTGATGATCAAACTACCTTTTGCAGGAGTTTCGAATCAGTCTGATTCGCGACCTATACAAGTGCAAGTTCCATGTATGGAAATGTATGGCGAAACTTGTCCTGTACTTTCAGAAGTACGTGGTTGGTTCAAAGATAAAAACCTAGAAGATATGGGACGTAAGTATTGGAAGAAACGTTCATATGTATTCCAGGGCTTTGTAACTGATAACCCTCTTAGCGAGGATACCACTCCAACAAATCCAATTAGACGTTTTATTATTGGACCTCAAATTTTCCAAATCATAAAGGGTGCATTAATGGATCCTGACATGCAAGAAATGCCAACCGACTATACAGCAGGTGTAGACTTTAGAATTTCTAAAACTTCTAAAGGTGGTTATGCAGACTATTCAACTTCAACTTGGGCACGTAGAGAGCGTCCATTAAATGAAGATGAGTATAAAGCTGTAGAAGATCATGGCTTGTATACGTTAAACGATTACTTACCTAAGAAACCAGGCGAAGTAGAAGTTGCCGCTATCAAAGAGATGTTTGAAAAATCTGTAGATGGCGAAGCGTATGACATGGAAAAATTTGGTAGTTATTTCCGCCCAGCGGGAATGTCGGCTCGTACAGGAGATCCTGTTAAGGCCGCAACTCCAAGTCCAAGTCCAACTCCGGTAACTCCAACTCCGGTAACTCCAGCAGTAGAAGCATCAGCTACTACTAACGCAGTTGCTGAAGAAGTAGCACCGGCAACGGATAATAATAAAGCGGAAGACATTTTAAAAATGATCCGCTCACGTCAAACCAACTAATAGTGTTATGCAGGGTGGCTGGAAACAGTCACCCTCATAATAATTGGACAAGGAGAAATTATGACCAATAGAGCATTCGACGTTTCTAAGTTTCGTAAAAACTTAACAAAATCTATTACAGGTATGAGTTCAGGCTTTAATGATCCAACTGATTGGGTCAGTACCGGTAATTATGCACTAAACTATCTAGTAAGTGGTGACTTTAATAAAGGTGTTCCTTTAGGCAAAGTTACTGTATTTGCTGGAGAATCAGGTGCAGGTAAATCATACATTTGTGCAGGTAACATTGTCAAGGCGGCACAAGATCAAGGGATCTTTGTTGTACTAATTGATAGTGAAAATGCATTAGATGAAAAATGGTTACAAGCACTTAATGTAGACACAGACGAAAAGAAAATCCTAAAACTTAACATGTCGATGATTGACGATGTTGCTAAAACTATTAGTACCTTTATGTCAGAATACAGAGAAATGGCTGATACAGACCGACCTAAGGTGTTGTTTGTTATTGATAGCTTGGGTATGTTACTAACACCAACTGATGTAGATCAGTTTAATAAGGGTGATATGAAGGGTGATATGGGTCGTAAACCTAAAGCACTTACTTCATTAGTACGTAATACCGTTAATATGATTGGTTCACATAACGTAGGACTAGTATGTACTAATCACACTTACGCATCACAAGATATGTTCAACCCAGATGATAAAATTAGTGGTGGACAAGGATTTATCTACGCATCTAGTATTGTAGTTGCAATGAAAAAACTAAAACTTAAAGAAGATTTAGATGGTAAAAAAGTAACTGATGTAATGGGTATTAGAGCCGCTTGTAAGGTTATGAAAACACGTTATGCAAAACCTTTTGAAGGCGTACAAGTTAAAATACCATATGAAACAGGCATGGATCCGTACTCAGGGTTAGTTGATTTATTTGAGAAGAAAGGCCTACTAGTACAGCAAGGCAATCGACTTAAATACGTTGATTCAACTGGTAAGGAAACTCTTGAATATCGAAAAGACTGGTCAGGCGAGAAGTTAGACATAATTATGAATAACTTCGATTCTTTTCAAACTAAAGAATCCGAAACAGAAGATGAGAATACTAACATAGAAACTGTTATAGAGGAGTAAGGATTATATGATAGAAAGTGGATCACATGTCAGCGAAATTTGGCAATGCTTTAAAGAGTATGTTGACAAAAAAAGCATGGAAACCGTTGCAGAACGCTATGTTGATTTATGTGCAGATTTTGGTTGTTCCGATGAAGACTTCCGAGATGCAATAGGACATGATAGTGACTTAGACAAAGCTATATCTTATTATCTTGAAGACGAAGAACAAGATTATGACGACGATAGCGAGGACGAGGTCTATTAATGGGCTGGTATTCAGACGTTGCAAAAAATATTAATAAGATACCTGCGGCAATAGGATACTTTGAACATGAGCTTGAAGAAGCTAAGGCTGAGATCCGGATTAAAGGTAGTATCGAAAATGCCGCGGCAGAGATGCCCGGCTTAGTTGAACAACGGTTCAATCAACTTCAAGAGCTTGAAGCGATATTAGAATATCTAAATATTGAATTACGCCGTTTAAGAAGTTCATTTTTTAGAAAATATTTGGAAAGTTATCAACGAGCATTAAGTAGTCGTGACGTAGAAAAGTATGTTGACGGTGAAGCTGACGTTGTTGATTACGAAAAAATCATTAACGAATTCGCACTTATGCGGAACAAATGGTTAGGAGTCACTAAGGCTCTAGACCAAAAGCAATGGCAACTAACTAATATAGTGAAGCTTCGAGTTGCTGGTATGGAAGACGCTCGTCTTTAATGGAGTAGGTATGTGAGCCGAAGATATTTATTAAGTTTAATAGATGTACCAGACGAAGAGTTAACTAGTGAAGGCAAAGACTTAAAAGAATTAATAAAGCGAATGGAGGCATCTCCTAGCTATATATTAACAGAAGATGATAAAAATATATATGATCAACGCTGGAGGAAAATATACAAATGAAACTAACTGACACTGATATCGGTAAACAACTTAAAACTCAATATGGTGGCAACCACCGGGGGACCGACAAGACATTTGAAACCGAAACTGAGCGGCCGCCGACTCCTGAAGAGTACGCTAATGCATATAAAGATAAATTCGAACGAATAGGACACCCTGCATTACCAGGTTCTATACAAAAAATAGAAAGATTTGATCGTATACCTAATGCTACATTTGTTAATAGGGTAATGGGAGACTTTCAAACAATTACTACTGCTGAGATTTTTACAAAGAAAAAGGTTGTACTATTTGGCCTACCGGGAGCATTTACTCCAACATGTTCAACTAAACAATTACCAGCATATGACGAAGCATATGATAGATTTAAAGGTCTAGGTGTAGACGAAGTATATTGTGCTTCAGTTAATGACGGCTTTGTTATGAATGCTTGGTTTGACAGTTTAGGTATTAAGAATATTAAACTACTCGCTGATGGTAATGGTGATTTTTCTCAAGCAATGGGCGTTAGTTGTAATAAAAGACATCTAGGATTTGGCCCACGTTCGTGGCGTTATTCAGTATATGTTATTAACGGTATTGTTGATCAAGCATTTGTTGAACCTGGATTTAATCAAACAGGTAACGACGAAGATCCGTATGAAAAATCTGATCCTGAAACACTAATCAATTATATACAAGCTACTCTCCGATAAAGATTAAATACAGTTGTGATGACAGTTGTATTGGTTACAGGAGGATTCGACCCTCTCCACTCTGGGCATATTGCGTATTTCAAAGCGGCTAAAGAGCTAGGCGATGAATTATGGGTTGGTATTAATTCTGACGAATGGTTAATACGCAAAAAAGGAAGAGCGTTTATGCCTATAGCTGAACGCTGTGAAATCATTAGAAATCTTAAAGTTGTTGATAATGTTATTGATATTCCAAATGACGATAGGGTTGATGATGCCGGCGGTGCAATTTACAAAGCTATGGCCATAGGTGCAAGAAAAATCATTTTTGCTAATGGTGGAGATAGAACAGAAGAAACCATTCCTGAAATGAAACAATGGGGTGCTCATCCTGATGTAAAATTTGCATTTGGAGTTGGCGGAGATAACAAGAAAAATTCTAGCAGTTGGATATTAGAAGAATGGAAAAACCCTAAAACAATACGTGCTTGGGGTTGGTACAGAGTACTAGATGACAAGGATGGTTACAAAGTTAAAGAACTAGTAATAGAGCCTAACAAAAGTTTAAGTATGCAACGTCATCAAGATAGAGCAGAACATTGGTATATTCTTAAAGGCAAATGTACAGTTAATACAATAAACGTGTCATCTGATGTAGAAGAAAATGGTCAATTTACTGTAAATGAAACAGTTACAATTAAAGAAAATGAATGGCATCAAGGGTGTAATCATACAACAGAACCGTGTCATATATTAGAAGTACAATACGGTAGAAGATGCGTTGAAGAGGACATTGAACGCTTATGAAAATAAATTGGAAAGAAGTTTGGGAAGAATCTAAGAAATATGGAAACATAGAGGGCCCAGAAAAATGGGCATTGATTGTTTTATTATGTTTTGTAGTATTTTTTTGGATCTTAAGTTTCTAGGATAATATGTTAAACGAATTGCGTAAAGAAGAGTTTACAGAAGATGAATGGAACATGCTAACTGTATGTAAACCTTATACTATGACAAGTGGTCGACGACTGTTACATACATATCATACTGTTAAAGAATTAGATAAAGAAAAAATTGAAGGTGCTATAGTAGAATGTGGTGTTTATAAAGGCGGCCAAATAATTAGTGCTTGGTTAGGAAACACAAAAAGCAAAAGACAATTTTGGTTGTATGATACATTTGAAGGTATGACAACACCAACTGAAGAAGATTATAGAATTAACGCTGACGGATCTTATGGATTTGCACATCAGAGTACTAAGGCAAAAAAAGGTTATGATCAGTGGTGCAGGGCAGAATTAAATGAAGTTGTTGAGAATATAAATCCATTTATTCCACAAAGTCAAACCAAGTATGTTGTTGGTGATGTATGTAAAACACTTGAGAATCCGGGAAATGTACCAACTAATATTGCATTACTTCGATTAGATACTGATTGGTATGAAAGTACGTATAAGGAATTAAAGGTACTTTGGCCTAAGTTATCAGTAGGTGGTATATGTGTAATTGATGACTATAATAGTTGGCAAGGTAGTAAAAAAGCCTTTCATGACGTCTTTGGAGATACAATGGAGATACATACTATTGACCAGACAGCAATTTGGTGTAGGAAGGAACGTGCATGAATAACGTCTTTATTGGATACGATACTCGGAGCGACATTCCTTGGCAAGTGTGTGAACATAGTATTAAACGATTTAATAGTGATGTTAAAGTTGAGCCGTTAGCACAACAAGATTTACGACAACGCAACTTATACTGGAGAGAACCTGATAAACTTGGATCAACTGAGTTTACGTTTACTAGGTTCCTTGTTCCGCATCTAATGGATTATAAAGGGTGGGCATTATTTTGTGATGACGATGTTGTATTTTTAGAAGATGTACAAAACTTATTTAATTTAGTTGATGACAAGTATGCTGTTATGTGCGTACAACATGAGTATAAACCAAAGCCGGGCTCGAAGATGGATGGAAGAGTACAAACACAATATCCAAGAAAAAACTGGAGTTCATTAGTATTATGGAACTGCGGACATCCAAGTAATCAAAACTTAACAGTTGATGTAATTAATGATGAAGGTACAACAGGAAAATATTTACATAGATTTTCTTGGTTAGAAGATGAAGAAATTGGTTCATTACCGATTGATTGGAATTGGTTAGTGGGCTGGTATAAAGAACCAAAGGACGGTAAACCTAAAGCATTACATTATACAGAAGGTGGGCCTTGGTTTAAAGATTATCGAAACTGTGAGTATAATCAAGTTTGGAAAGATGTACTTGCAGAAACTATGCAGGGAAAATAAAATGGAATGGGATCCTAGACACTTGAAACCAGAATTAAAAGATTTAGTTAATCATATACTTGCCGCTGTAGCAACAGGCCAGGCTAAGGATGCTGTTAATGCAGTAACGCGAGCATTTGAAGATGTTAAAAAGCCTAATCTAATTTGTGTTGATAGCGGAATTAAAAAAGTAGAGAAAAAAGAAAAATCACCATTTGGATTAGTTGATTCTTTTGTAATGGCAATGGCGTTAGGATCCAATGGCAGATATATTAGAGCTGACGATATAGACTGGGATGACAAAACTCCAATCTTAGTAAGGGGGTTAGGTAAAACTAAAATTATTAAAAAATGTATTGAAGTGGGCAGAGATTTTTATTTTATGGATACCGGATATGTTGGAAATAATCCAAGCCCAACAAATCCTAGTGGTAAAAAGACTTATCATCGAATAGTTAAAAATGCATTACAAAACCTTCACATGCCTGCTAGAGATAGACTAGAAGATAATGTAAAAGAAGCAGGTGATGATGATATAACTGCACAAAGAAAACTTGATGCTAATCTATTACTAAAAGCTCCTCAGCATTATGGTGGTGAACGATGGAAGCGTCTTGCTATACAGTTTAAAGATGTTAAGCCTGGAAAGAAAATTCTTTTAGTTCCTCCTAGCGAAAAAGTAATGAAGTATTTTGAATTAGATTTAGATATCTGGATTGAAAATACTGTTATGCAAATTCAAAAACATACACAACGAGATGTTGAAATTAGAAAGAAACCTAGTAGAGAAGCTCGAGTATCAGTTAATACAATGGAACAAGCACTAGATGGTGATGTACATTGTTTAGTAACATACAATAGTATTGCGGCCTTAGAATCAATGATTTATGGAAAACCTGCAATAGTATTAGGTCCTAATTGTGCTCAAGATATTGCTCAAACAAAACTGTCGCACATTGAATTTGCAAAACATCCAGGACGTAAACAACTAACTTGGCTTTGTCGTTACCTTGCTAATAATCAGTTTACGTATGACGAGATGTTAAATGGATATGCTTGGAGTATAGTAAAATGAGAGTAGTCGGTTACACTAAAGTTATTCCACCTGGAACAAGAGCTAAACCGTTAAAGCATAATCATAAGGAACAAATTATACGTAACTTTGTTGCAGGAGTAAGAGAATGTGGAGATAATGGTCTTGTCTATGACGGGTTTGAGTTATTAGAATGTGATGTTGCAATGATGCAAGGCTTTATACATGAAGGAAGTGCTCATGTCCCACACATACAACTTAGAAGAGGCATATCAAATAATACAAGAAATAAAGCATTTATAACAGCAGATAGTAATTTATTTTTATATAAAGCAATAACTAACGAACCACATCATTATCTACGATATAGTGTTAATGGTGTTTTTAATGATACTGGAAATTATTGTAATAAGAATTCAACAGACAGTCAGTGGCGCAAGATTCAAAGAGACTTAGGTGTTACTTTACAACCGTGGTCAATAAATGAACGTGAATGTATTTTGTTATGTCTACAACGCAATGGTGGCTGGTCAATGAAGGGCAAAGATGTTGTACAATGGGCTAATAGTAAAATAGCAGATATTAGACAGTATAGCGAAAGACCAATTATAGTTAGACCGCACCCTGGAGATAAGAAGGCTCCTGAATATACAAAACAAATTCATGGACCTAATGTACGTATTAGTTTTGAACCTCGTATAGAACATGATTTAGCAAAGAGTATGGTTACAATCGTTTATAATAGTAGTCCAGCTGTAGCAAGTGTAATTGAGGGCGTACCAGTAATAGTAGAAGATCCTACTGCAAGTCAAGTAGCTGAAGTATGTCATACTAACTTAGCTGACATAAACAACCTACAGAAAAAAGATAGAACTCAATGGATTAATAACATAGCACAATGCCACTGGAGCTTCAAAGATTTACTTACTGGTGAAGCATGGCAACACATGAGGAATTTTATATAATGGATGGTAGAGTTAATTCAAGATTTTGTAGAAAGTGCGATGCTGTATTTAGATATCAATGTACGTGTAACCCTAGAACGGCTATGGCATGGCAAAGAGAAAATGTATTCCATCAAGGAAAACGAAACAAAGGCAAAGCGGCTTTAAAATATACGCAGACTAAAGATGAAGCACAAAAAGCCAAAGAATGATTAAAGTATTTTTAAATATTCTTAGAATATCCAAGGCGTTAAAAGAACGTGGAAACTGGGAGCTTATTCGACACTCGCGACAACAGATTCAAGATTTTATTTTGTGTCGGTCAGGAATGAATAAAATGCCACTAATATCTTTACCATTTTATTGGTATCGTCTTTTAAAAGGCCCTGAGGTATTACTATGGCGTCTACAAACATTTGGCTTTCTTTTTACTCCTGAAGTAAAACAGGATACTAAAGACTATTTGAATAGCTATATAAAGGAAATAAAAAATGGATATTAAATTTGTAACTACATTTCATAAACCGGGATTAGTTGAATACGGACAACGATTTATTAATAGTTTTGCAGAGCGTGTCGATAATAATATTCCATTGATAGTGTATGCTGAAGATTGTCAACCAAGTAATCCTAGACCCCAACAAATTATTATTAAAGATCAAAAAGAATTAACAAAACTAACAGCCTTTAAAGAAAAATGGAAAGATGTACCTAAAGCAAATGGCAAATGTCCATGGCCCGAAAGACGTCCACGTGATCATCATAAAGAGTTTAAATGGCATGCTATTAGGTTTGCTAATAAAGTTTATTCTGTATTTAAAGAATGTCAAGACCCCGAAGCTACTTGGATAGTATGGATTGATGCTGACACCTTTGTTCATAGTAACTGGAGTTATCAACAAATATCTGACTTATTGCCAAGAAACAAATGGATCACGTATGTAGGTAGAGGTATCGGAAGTCAAACATGGCCTGAGTGTGGCTTTTACGGTTTGAATATTAAAGATAGAATGTGTAGACAATTTTTAGACGAGTTCGAACGTTATTACGAAGAAGCCGAAGATGGTATTTTTAAATTAGATGAATGGCATGACTCATTTGTATTTGGACATATACTAAATCAGATGAAAGTAAAGTACCCTAATGTATTAGATTATAGTGAACACATTTATAACAATATAGCAAAGACTGGAGGTGGTGGACATCCTCTAATTAATTCTGTATTAGGAACTTGGCTTGATCATATGAAGGGTGTACGTAAGACAGAAGGCAGTAGTAGAAAAAAAGATTTATTAGTAAATAGAACTGAAGACTATTGGAGTGGAGTATAACTGCTCTAAATATAAATGAAATTTAGCTTATGGACAGATTATGGTGCAAAAAACAGTAGAAACGTGTTTGATAATTTTGCTAGTGGGTGTCGTGTTTCCGGTCACGATGTTGTGTTTAACGATCATGACAGTGACGTATGTGTCATTTGGAGTATTCTGTGGAACGGGAGAATGGCTCCAAACAAAAACCTATGGGAAATATGCAAGGCGCAAAATAAACCAGTAGTAGTTTTAGAAGTTGGTGGTATCAAGCGAGGTACTACTTGGAAGGTTGGGATTAACGGAATTAATAGGGAAGCAGATTTTGGTCCTAAAGAAAACGGTCCTGAACGTGCAAACTTATTAAATTTAAAGTTACATCCCTGGCGCACTAGTGGCAGAGATATAATTATATGCGGCCAGCATGATAAAAGTCACCAATGGCGCGATATGCCAAGAATGAAGGAATGGGTTCTTGCTACTATTGAGACTATAAGACACCATACAGCACGACCTATAATTGTTCGTTCACATCCTAGAAATAAATTAACATTAACTGAACTTAAAACATTTACAAACGTAACATACGAAATACCCCAACAAATTCCAAATACATATGATGACTTTGACTTTGATTTCCATAATGCATGGGCAGTAGTAAATTGGTCTAGCAACCCGGCTACCCAAGCAGTTATTGGTGGCATTCCTGTTTTTGTAGGTCCTGAAAGTTTAGCCTGGGATGTCAGTAACACTTCATTAGACACTATTAATAATCCAGCTATGCCTAATAGACAACAGTGGCTTAATGATTTAGCGTATACTGAATGGACAATTGAAGAAATTTCTCAAGGATTGCCACATAAACACTTGACTTCTTCCTTCTAACATAGTATAATAGTTATATTATGTTTAGAAAAAGTGTTGGAAAAGAATCTCTTACTGTTGAAGATTGCTTGGAATTAGTTGCCGGAATAAGCCAACTTAAATTCCACGAAGACCCTACACTCTCTAAACTCCAAAATTTTACATTACACAAAGACAATCATAAGATAATGTTTAGTATTGCTAAACAAGTATTTAGAGGTACTGCATTAACTCAACGTCAATATACCCTTGTACAAAAGCTATTAGTTGATTATTATTCAAAGCAGTTCGATTCACATGAAATAGATCTTAATGAGTGTATTGAACGATTACGTAATCCGTTACGTAAAATTAATGAAGAGCATTGGATTAAACTTTTAGATTACAAAGATATGACGATGCTTGTAATTAGATTTCCTTTTAATAAAAAAGTTCTAAAACATATCGAAGATTTAAAAAATAGTGTAGATAAAGAATACTTCTACGAAAAGCATCAGCATTTTTTTCCGTTTGAAGAAAGATATGTTATGCGACTTGTTACTATAGCTAAACGATTTGAAAAGAAGTTTGATATAGAACCACTAATTATGGACATATATAATCAACTAGTAGAATTTGATAATAATAAACAAGACTATATTCCAGGTATCTACAATTATAAAATAGCTAATCTACCTGTTAAAGGAGTAGAACATTGTGTTAATAGTATTGGAGAACTTCCTGCCCAAACCAATCTTTGGAAATACTATGACCGAAGATACTTATATGGATTTGAGTGGATCGACGAAAATTCTGTATTAGAAAGTTTTAAACATTGTTCGTTACTTACAGCAAAAATTACACAAAGACCGCATTCGCAAATATGTATTGATAGTTCAAAATGGACGCTTGACCATGTGTTAGCAAGTATACAAGAGTTGGATCGGTATCCATTGTTAATAGTTCTTGATAGTAAACAAGCACACGATCAACTAATTGAACTGCATAGACGATTTGTAAATTTTATTCCAACAGAAGAAATGAGTGTTATGTTTAGATTAGATTCTCCAAAAGGAAACGAATTTAACCATTTCATCAGAGAGAACCACTTAAATAATATAGTTGACAACAAAACAAAAATAGTGTATATTAATAGTAATAAGGTTCCCAAGCCCTTAATAAAAACTCAATGGCGACCTTCGTGTGCATTTACTGTTGGTAGTAGAAGAAACTATTCTAAAGTAGATGGATATATTTCAGGGTCTGATTTATACATACAGTACGATACTGAGGTATCGGCGTTTGGAACATTGTGTCAAATTGGTGACAGAAAGGTAGAAATAATTTAATGGTAAGCTGTCGAATAGTAATTCAAGATGAAGTTAATGTGAAGGTTGAAAATCTTCCTGTTGAGTATAGACGTAAGATTGCAAATAAATTAAAGTTTGCAGTACCTTATGCAAGATACTTACCGCAATATAAATTAGGTCGTTGGGACGGCAAGATTAACTTTTTTGGTATAGGAGGAACAGGATATGTTAACCATCTTGATATTATTGTTAATACTTTAGTAGATTCAGGAGTAGAAGTTGCAGAAATTAGCGACCTTCGGATTAAGCATAACTTAGCATTTAATAAAATTGATAAGGACTATTGGGCACATAAAACTTGGCCCGAAGGACACATCGCCGCTGGTGAAAAAATTGTATTAAGAGATTACCAAGTAGAAGTTGTTAATAATTTTTTAGAAACTCCACAAGCATTACAAGAAGTTGCCACAGGGGCTGGCAAAACAATTATTACCGCAACACTATCACATCTTTGTGAACCATATGGTCGCACACTTGTAATTGTTCCTAATAAAAGTTTAGTTACACAAACAGAAGAAGATTATGTTAACTGTGGATTAGATGTTGGTGTATACTTTGGTGATAGAAAAGAACTTGGTAAAACGCATACTATTTGTACGTGGCAAAGTTTGAACATACTTGATAAGAAAAGTAAAGACTATGACGCTGTAGTAACACTAGCAGAGTTTTTAGAAGGCGTACAAACATTAATTGTTGACGAAGTACACCAAGCTAAAGCTGAAGTATTAAAAAAATTACTAACACAGAATCTAAAAAATACTCCACTTAGATGGGGCTTAACAGGAACTGTACCAAAAGAAGATTTTGAATTTCAGGCAATCTTAGCAAGTATAGGGCCTGTAATAGGAAAGATAACTGCTAAAGAGTTACAAGATAAAGGTGTATTATCTAACTGTCATGTTAATGTAGTACAATTAATAGATACACAAGTGCATAATGGATACGCAGAAGAATTAAAATATCTTGTTACGCATGAAAAAAGAATAGCATATATAGGCAAAATGATGAGCTCTATTAGAGACTCAGGAAATACATTAATACTTGTAGACCGTATTAAAGCAGGAGAACTGTTAGCAGAACAAATACCAGAAGCAGTTTTTATTAAAGGTGATGTAAAATTAAAAGATAGGAAAGAGCAATATGACGAAGTTAAATTAGCAACTAACAAAGTTATTATTGCAACTTATGGCGTTGCGGCTGTAGGGATTAATATACCTCGCATTTTTAATCTTGTTCTAATAGAACCTGGTAAGAGCTTTGTTCGTGTTATACAATCAATAGGCAGAGGTGTACGTAAGGCAGAAGACAAAGACTTTGTACAAATATGGGATATTACGTCAACGTGTAAGTATGCAAAGCGACATTTAACACAACGTAAAAAGTTTTATAAAGAAGCTCAGTATCCTTTTTCAATAGAAAAACTTGACTGGACTTAAAAGGAAAATAAATGAAAATATTAACATTAGAGAACAAAACATTCCATCTTAATAACTTACCAGAAGAACTAACGGACGATGTGAGATTTGCTGTTTTAGATAATTCAAATTCTAAAGAACCAGATTTCTTTTTTATTCCGCTAATCTTTTTAGAAAGTTTCAGTGCTCCTGCGATGGTATTAGAAATCAATGGCCGAGAAATCACTATGCCGGTAGACTGGAGTTTAGCTGTTGGCGATAGTCAAGGTGCTGGAGACATCGAAGTACTACCGTTAACAAGTTTAAATGATAGAGGCTTCGAAGCATTCTTGTTTAATCCTCTAACAAGTTATACGTTAAATTGGGGAGACATAAAAATAACTAATTTTTATAATGATGTTAAATGGTATTTTCCTAAAATGAAAAACGGTCAGTTGTTAGCAATTCCGATCGAAGACGGTGACGATCCGTTATGTGCTTACTTTGTTAAAGACATTAGTAGACAAAGCGAGATGATTGATTATGGAGCATTGCTATAATATGTTTTGGAAAAAAAAGAAAACAGATACTATTGTAGTAAATGCATATACTGATAAGAAAGATCAGTATGATGCTTACCAACCTATGTTAGCTAGAAAGTTTCTTCCCGACTGGTGGAAAAACTTACCACAGCATAGAGAAACAGATATGCCTGGCTATGACAAAATGCCTGTTGCAACATTAAAAACTTGTCCTGCAATTAACGGCATCCTTAAAGAAGGAATTATATTTCCTGCTTGGTGTGAACTTCATGCCAGAGTAGATGCTGGTGGCAATAAGTTTTTCCATGCAGTACCTGATTATATACAAATAGTAGAACATGATAGACGTGATTTCGAACATCATAAGCCGGGATTGGCTCATGTTAAAATTACATCTCCGTGGACGTTAGTAGAAGAAACAGGAGTGCAATGGGTTTGGATGAAACCAGATTGGCATCATGATAATCCTTTATCTTACTGGACTGTTCCAGGACTTATAGAATACAAGTACCAACATGCTTGTTTAAATAATATCTTTATTCCGCACGATACTCAACTTACAATTCCAGCTGGATTACCTTGGTTACAACTAGTACCAATGTCTGATAAACCCGTAGAAATTCACTGCCATCTTATAAGTTCTGAGAGACAAGACCAATTAAATAGTGGAGTAGCTCATTCAATATCAGGCGGATATTTGAAACGCAAACTTGCTATAAGAAAACAAGAGGAAAGACTAAATGAAGACAATTAGTGAAGAATATGTATTACAACTAGCTCAACTACATAGTGAAAAAGCTTCATTTGGTGATGCTAAGGGTTTAAAACAAACAGAGAAATGGATTAGAAAATATAGTCCAAAAAGCATTGTTGACTACGGATGCGGGAAAGGTGGAGTAACGTTAGCGTTACAGGAAGCATATCCTGACATGAGAGTTCAAGGATATGATCCAGGAAATTCTAATTTTAATACTAGGCCTGAAGGAACATTTGACATGCTTGTATCTACAGATGTACTAGAGCACATTGAACCTGTATTTTTAGAGAATGTATTAAAGCATATAAATGAATTATTTACAAAAGTTGCATTCTTAATTATTGCAACTAGTCCTGCTAAAAAGCATCTATCAGACGGACGTAATGCACATCTTATTGTTGAAAATCCTGGTTGGTGGAAACCGTTAATAGAGAAACACATTGACGGCAAAATTATACACCATGAATTTGCAGAGAAAACAAGAACAGATAAAAAAGGCGTAGTACATCCTAATAACAAATATGTTGTAGTGGTGGAGAAAAATGCCTAAAGAGAAAGTATCACAGCCTATGATAGTACTTGCCCAATTTCCAAAAGCAACGGAAATTAGATGGGAAGATGTACTAGAAAAAATAGAATGGGATTCTACAAATGATCCTGAAAGTGTTAAATATCTAGGCAACGAAATCATCGATGGAGACCTTGATCCAGACAACTTACCAACAATGATATTACATTCAACGCATTATCCTGCTTCGATACAAAATGCATTTAACGAAGTAGGAAGGTTAAAAGAAGTTAAAGGTATGTGCCTGTATGTTTCGTTTGATGCGGACGCCCCTACACTTGGACCACATAGTAATAAAAAAGATATATTGCTTGTCGGAGGGACTGGAAAGGTAGGATATGCTTTAACCGGTACAGGTGAAACTTGGTTAACCCCTGGAGATTTATTATATATTCCAGCTGGTACAACATACGAAGAAGTTACTACAGGAGCCCGTGCTACTATGAGATT
>Ga0302123_10000875_pt1 | contig 22184 bp, 17 predicted proteins | sample CB21_321_MG_FD_203109 | JGI IMG/M metagenome (GOLD analysis project Ga0302123, IMG submission 203109) | Marine microbial communities from Western Arctic Ocean, Canada - CB21_32.1 | ecosystem: Environmental > Aquatic > Marine > Oceanic | place: Canada: Western Arctic Ocean | collected 2017-09-28 | reverse complement strand
AAGGGCGTTAATTAGCAAAATCACCTACCACTTCGTGCGTCAGCATCAATAACAAAGTGGCATTCAACGGGGTAGAGGTAGTGCTATGCGAGAGATGGTTGAGAAGAGCATTCAGTTGAATCGTGAGCTAAATTCACTACTCGTTCGTGCTCTTGAATCAAACAAAGCGATTAAAATCGGCTGGGGCCGAGGTGATGACCCAAAACCCAGAGATGGTGAGATGGGTGTGGCTTCACATCTTCCAGTTGGAGCGAGAGTTCGCTTACTAGGCAACATTGGAGATCTAGCCGCGATTTGCGCCGAAGGTGGCAATTTTACTCTTGAAGGTGAAGCAGGTGGTTGGTTTGGCGCTTGGAATCGAGGGGCAAAACTCGTTGTTGAACAACAATGTGGGGCTCGTCTTGGAATGAAACAACAAGATGGGCAAATCATCTGTCATGGCTCATCTGGAGCTGAAGCCGGCGCTGGAATGTCTGGTGGATTAGTGATTGTCCGTGGTTCAGCAGGAAAACGAGCCGGTGCTGGCATGGAGGGTGGTACTCTCGTCATCATGGGGGATGCTGCATCAGATATTGGGACCAATATGACAGGTGGTCAAATCATCGTTAATGGGCGTTGCCCGCCACCGGGCGAAGGAGCAACAAGTGTTGCGTTGAGCAGTGATAAATTGACAGAAATCAATGAAATACTGACTGAAATAAATCTCAAGATTGATTCAGATGCTGCTTTGATAATAACAGATGCTGAGCATCCAACAGAAGTCTCAATGCCATCACGAGGGATTGACTCCCAATTTGATGCGATTACAATTGTTTCTGGTGGTAACCCAAGACTTCACGAACATGCCCCGCTTGATTTGTTAACACTATTACAACTACGAGGTGAAGAAAAGGGCATGTTACTTCCTTTACCAGTACTCCCACGTCTTGATAGTGGTAAAGGTTTGAAGGGGGATTTCCTAAATCGCCAGCCATGCATAGTAAGTTCTCATCCTAGAGAAATTGACTTATTAGGGATAAGTGAAACAAATCTTCACGATTGCACTGATGGATTGAGTGGGGCTGCTGGCGCGGTGATTTGCCTAGATGATTTACCACGTATGAACGATGCTGAATTAGATGCACTGATTACATTGGTCAAATCTAAACTGGCAGATGAAAAGTTAATTATTCTTGGTGGTGCTGTGGATCGAATTTCAATGATTCATAGAATGGCAGCTGCACTTGACTGCGATGGCGCAATTGCTAACTCGGCAACCGCTGCTCACCTACCGGCCAGCGCAGCACTGCCAATGGTTGGCCTCTCTGCCCGTGAACATCAGTTGACCCGCAAAGGAGTCGCGCAGGGAATTTCAATACCTTGGGAGGCAGCGGCGACTGATGCTCTGATAATCGCTGCTGCTGGAGCACAATTCATTGTCAGCAACCCGTTTGCTAATTCAGAAGTTCCGAAGACCGACAAAGGCAAAGCAGAGGCTGTTGAAAATTGGTTGGCAACTCTAGATTCTGAAATCCGAGGCAGATTAATAGAAATTGGTGAAGATGGTATTGACCAACTCAATCGCCGTCACCTAAGGGCTTTAGACTCAGACACAGCAAATATGACTGGGATTCGTTTAGCAGGCTACGATAGACCAATGCCACAATGGCTTGGCCAGTGAAGGAGGAAGGTGGTATGCCAACCGTCACTTTTGAGCACCAGACCCTGCACATCCTTCAGTTAGGTGCTAACATCACTCACGACCCTGAACTATGGCGAGACAAATTGGATAAAATTGGCTGTGTTGTCGAAGAATGTGATGAAAATACTGTTGAAATTGAAGTTTTCCCAGACCGCCCAGACCTCCTTAGTGCAGAAACTATGGCTTATGCCACCAGAACTTTCCTGCATAATGCAGATGCTGAACCAACACTACCAGTCACAACTGGCCCAATCACGATGACTGTTGACCCGTCTTTGGAAAATGTACGTCCAATTATCTATGGTGCAGTGGTGCGAGGAGTAGATACTGGCCACACCAGCGAAGCACGGGACCAATTTATTCAGGGATTGATGGACCATCAAGAAAAGTTGCACTTCGCATTAGGGAGGGGGAGAAGACGCTCCTCTATCGGAGTCCACGACCTATCAACACTTCAGCCACCTTTCCGAGTTGTTACGGTTGATTCAAATTACAAATTCATACCACTTGCGATGAACAATGAGATGTCAATTTCAGAAATTCTAAATAAGCACCCAAAGGGTGTAGATTTCGCCCATCTACTTGATGGGTTTGAAAAATTCCCAGTGATTCTAGATGCTTCAGGAGATGTTCTTTCCTTTCCCCCTATAATCAATGGTGCTCACACCACAGTAACCACTGAAACTACGGATTTCTTCATTGATGTAACTGGCTGGGATGAAAAAGCATGTGAATCGTCTCTACTTCTAGTGTGCCTATCAATGGCCATTCGTGGCGGCACAATTGAGGGCATTGAGTTAACAAACTGGCATGGAGATAAATCCATTTGTCCTAACGGGTCGCCAAAAACCCATAAATTGCCACAGTCACTTCTAGAAAATGTGCTTGGGAGAGAGTTTAGTGATGCTGAGATTTCTGAAGCAATCAATCGAATGGGTGGCCGTTTGATTCGTAGACGTGTGGTCACGGATGGACCACTGGTTTCAGATAGATGGGCCGATGCAGAAGTTGGCAGCGATGAATATCTAATTGAAATGCCAAGATGGCGCTCCGACATCCTTCACCCTGTAGATCTAGTAGAAGAAATTGCCACAGGGATTGGTTACGAAGATTTAGGGGTTGCAACTTCAATGCAAAGCATTGCTGGAAAACCACTTACTAAGATGACTCTCCATAGGAGAATTAGAGAGAGTTTGCAGGGTTGTGGATTACAACAGATTCAATCACTCACGTTATCTAATGAAGGTGACCAATTTACAAAAATGCGACAAAAACACCGCGGTGATGTTACCGAATTACATAATCCAATTACTATTGAACATACGATAATGCGACAATACATTCTTCCAAGCTTGCTCAGACTTTTAGCCGCAAACCGCCACCATGAACTACCTCAAAGGGTGTATGAGTTAGGAACTGTTGTACATGACCATCACAACAACGACGTGGTTGCCTGGGGTTGTGCAGAAGTAGGTACTGGATTTACTGGTGCAAAGGGTATTGCCCAAGCAATTCTTAGGGATTTAGGAGTTGAACAGGAAGAACTTGAAGTCACCTATAAGGCAACAAAATCGTCGGATGGGCCTTGGTTAGAAGGACGAGGTGCGGATGTATTAATCAATGGTCAAAGGGTGGGTAGTTTCGGTGAAATTGACCCCGCGGTTGCTGACTTATTTGAACTAAGAGTTCCAATTCAGGCTGGTGAATTTGATGTTGGGGCGCTTGAAAGACTAATTCCGGACCCTGTCCATTAATTATAATTTTCAATTACTCAGAATAGGGGCTGAAAGAACCATCGGCGGCTTTCACATAAGCGGTCTCTTCAAAAGTCCCATCATCGTTCTTTAGATACCAATAGCCGTCATCACTCACCTCATATTCACCTTCCAATTCATCATCACTAACTGTTTCCAATAAGTCAACAGTTTCTTCACTTTGTGGGGATTCAACAACATTGGTTTCCGCGACCGCACCACTAGACTCACCGCCAAGGTGTGGTTTTGTCAATAAGTCAAGAGCGGCTTGATATTGGTCACTCTCAATATGACTTCGATCTGTCATGATTTCCTCTGCGTGATGGTCATCCTTACTATACGTGACAATTTTGGGCCCTTCGGCCTCGACCGACTTTTTCTTGAATGGCCATATACCCCCCATGATAAGCCGAACAGGGTACCTCACCTTAGAATGTGTGCTTGAAATTATATAAAAGGGACAAAAAATGACTTGTACCGCACACAAGCCGGAGCAACTCTTCAAGAACCATGCCAAGTCCGAGAACCATGCACAGGTCGTTTTTACCACCGATACTGACGCTAATTCTTGTGCTAACTGTATCTATACTTCCTGCACTTGAAACAGATAATACTCATCATCAGAAATCCACCTCACTTATTGAATCCTCAATTGCTGGAACGTCACACAACTCAAATAACTACACAAGTAACCTAACTTGGGGACCAAATTCTGGTCTAAACGTATTTGCGTCTATTGATACACCACTGACTATGTCAATTAACATCACTAATGGAGCAAATGTTAGTGATGCGGTTGATTTTATCATCACCAGTGATGCCGACTGGGATTGTATCTGGTTCGGCACCGTCAACCCTTGCCACCAACCACATCAAATCGTTATTGCATCTGGAGAATTAGGATGGCCGCAATATACGATTACAGTTCCACCGGTTGTAGATGGGGCTCCTCTAGCTTTTGTGAGGCATCCGTTTCAGTTAACTGCTATTTCTAGCCTAGATAGTGCTCAGGTCAATTATAATTTCACATTAGAACCAGATGAGTGGTTTCAAGCACAATTTGACAGTTTAGGAACTAATGTTACTCTTGACCCAGGGACCAAAGTAAGAGAGAATGTATTAGTTAGAAATACCGGGAATTCCCCCGCAATCCTAGTAGCTCGTCTAATCCCTCTAGCCGAAAATGGGCAACCGATGAGTGGGGCGACACCTGCCCTTTCTTTCCAACAAGATGGTTGGTTGGTGGGGTTGTTCAACATTCACCGACTTAACGGAGGCAGTGGATCTGGTTTAGCGGCAAATGCCCAAACTACAATTGACATTGAGATTCTAGCTCCTTCCCTTACAACGGGTGAGTTACGCATAGGGGTTTTACTTTGGAGTGCAAACAATCCTTCGGATACTCAGTTGATTGAGTATAATTCAAGTATTTTATGGCGGCGTGGAGGTAGTCTAGCAATCGGTGATTCATGTAATGGAAACGATGTGCAACCAGATGAGAGTTGTTCAGTAACAATTTCAATCACCAACGATGGGAACTTTGAGGATACGTTTGAGATATCCGTGGATTCTACAGAATGGTTAGTCCCCACACTCACCCGCGCAACAACAATTGTTGGTAGTGGAGAAACTCAGAACGCGGCAACTTTGACTCTCAAAGTAAACGGAATGGTACCTGCATTCAGCCACGGATATGCAACTATTTATCTGAAACTAAACTCTGGAACAGTTCTTGCCACCCAGCAAGTGGAAATGAGGGTTGGCCCACAAGTTGATTGGGAATTATATGCTGTTGAGAGTAGCACAGATTCGCACGACAATGTTTCAGTTGCCTTTACATTACGAAATCTTGGTAATGGGGATGATGGGCTACAAGTTTCTCTCCATGTTGATATGAGTGTTGAACATGGATTCATACCACCTGAACAAGCAACACATGGTTCTAGAACAGGCACCCCCCGATTCTTTGAAATTAACCAAATACCCCCTGGAGTGAACTTTACTTTCCGGGCTTGGATGCATATGCCCCGCGATAGCGAAGCAAACGGCACACTCACAATGACAGTTGAAATGCAGAGCATCTTGAGTCCTGAAATCGTATTTATCAACGAGACAAAAAAAGAATATCTAGCGGAATTATGGCGGCCTGAAAATATTCACGAAGATTCCGCTTGGCTTAAATTTGAAATTGCTGCTGCTGAGTTATGGAATCAATTTAATGGCTTGGTAATGACTATCCTCGTAGTGCTCGCTGGATCACTCGGACTGTTACAAGCGCTCAAACATAGGGCAGCAAAAGAGGCGTTATGGAAGGCTAAGTTAGCAGCAGCGGAACCAGCCGCACCTGAAAGGCCAGAACAATGGATGGGGAAATTTGACAAGAAGGGAGTTGAAGCAAACAAAGGAATTATTGGAACGGTAGTTGATGCACCAAAGATTGCTGCCAAGGTTTTTCAAGACTTGTTCACATCCAAGGCCCCACCCAAGAGTATCCAAAAAGAAAAGCCATCTGAAGCCCTTCTTGATGCTGCTAACACGGTTCTTGAACATCATGAAACTAGTATAGAAGGTGACTTACTGGATGACTTAGTTGGTGAGTTGGTCAATGAAAAAAATGCACATCCCTCCAACGAATTATTTGACAAGGTGGAGGCAGAATCTGGAAGAACTGTGAGGAAACCTAAGCGTCAAACCGGCTCAAAATACCTAAAACCAAAGTCAAAACCTTCTAGAAAAAGCGGTTTATCAACAAAGAAAGCGAAGGATTCACACACCGCCACCGCTCCAGCCGAAGTGGAACAAGACGACGAATTAGACCTTGACCTCTGAGATGACAAGATGTGGGTTGCTGGAATTGATGAGGCAGGCCGAGGCCCATGTATTGGCCCATTAGTGGTAGCGATTGTCGCCATACCTCAATCGGATATCCCATTACTTAAGGAGCAAGGAATTGATGATTCTAAGAAATTATCACCTAAAAAGAGAACGGAATGCTACGAATGGTTGTATGAACAATCACAACACAGAGGGTGGCTTATTGAAGTTCTAAATGCTCTACCATGCCATATTGACAACTGGATGGAATCTAAGTCACTTAACGACTTAGAGGTCGAAATGTTTGCTCATGTTGCTAACCAAATCCTCCCATCAAATAACCAAAAAGGAGGGATTCTCCATCTCGATGCCTGTGATGTAAATGAGCAGCGATTCGGTGACAACATTGGCGCGAGGCTCAATGGTTGGCCTTGGGCTAACTGGGAAATCACCAGTGAGCATGGTGCTGACACCATACATTTGGTAGTGGGTGCTGCCTCAATCATTGCAAAGAAGGTACGAGATGACTTCATTGAGAAACTCAAGCAAGATGAGTCAATAGCATTTGGCTCCGGTTATCCCTCCGACCCGTACACTAGGAAAGTATTACCAGAACTAGTAAGTGGTGCCACACCTCATGAGATGTTACGATGGAAATGGAAAACAACACAAAATGCTTGGCAAGATTCGCACGACACCCCAATACCTACTAGGCCGCGTGAAACACCTTTGTTCAAAGAGATCAATCTGTTAGATTATTGAGCCTGTAGGGGCAAATTAGCCGGATATGCTCAAGTGGTGTAGCCAAGGCCGGCAGAACATGAGCGATTGGATTCCCGATGAGGACACAATTCTCTTAATTCGCAAATATGCGATGCAAAATGCCCTTGAATATGATGGCAAAGGACAAGCCGCTTCTGTTCAAGGGAGAATTCTTGGTGAAGTCGCGGAACTTCGCCAGCACGCAAAACATCTGTTTGATGTGCTAGGACCAGCAATTGAGGAAGCAAATCAATTGTGGAATGATGACGGTGCTGAAGCGGTCAAAGCGGTGTTGGAAGCTGAAGCACCTGACGCTCTTGAAAAGCGGGTAAAAGAACGCCGAGAAGGTCTGCCTGAATTACCCAATGCTGTCAAAGGTGAAGTGATTTTACGCTTCGCTCCAAATCCAAATGGGCCACTAACCCTAGGCCACAGCCGAGGTGTCATCATAAATTCTCAGTATGCAGAAATGTACGATGGGAAAATGATTCTCAGATACGATGATACGGACACCAAAATCAAACGCTCCGATTTGAAAGCCTATGACTGGATTGAGGAAGATTTCACTTGGCTAGCAGGGAGAAAGCCAGATCTTATTCTAGAGGCCTCAGCGAGAATGCCTGAATACATGGCCCACGCAAAACAATTCATCGCTGATGATTACATGTATGTCTGTACATGCACAGCAGATGATTTCAAGCAACTTAGAATTGACCAACAAGACTGTCCGTGCCGCGCCAATAGCGCTCTCAAGAATAGTGATTTATGGAATCAAATGAACGATCCTGAAGGAGAGTTCAACGAAGGCGATGCCGTTGTTCGAGTCAGAACGGGCATGGAACACAAGAACCCAGCACTACGTGATTGGCCAGCGTTAAGAATTCAGAGAACCTCTCATCCCAAAGTAGGTGAAAAATATCGCGTTTGGCCACTTTTAGATTTCCAAAGTGCAGTTGAGGACCACCTTCAAGAAGTAACTCACATCATTCGTGGGAAGGACCTTATGGACTCAACTAGGAAACAAAAATTGCTCTACGAAATGGCTGGTTGGGATTATCCAGAAACACTCTATTGGGGGCGAGTTAAGGTTCACGAATTTGGCAGTTTTTCTACCTCTCAAATGAAAATTGATATTGAAAATGGAGATTATAATGGCTGGGATGACCCACGCCTTCCAACTGTACGGGCTCTGCGCAGGCGTGGATTTTCTGCTGCAGCAATGAGGAAATTTTGGATTGAATTGAGTTTGACCCAAAAGGACATCTCTGTACCTTTAGCAACATTGATTTCACATAATTCGACTGAAATTGATTCTTCAACGCCAAGACTCTCATTCATACAAAACCCAGTTATGTTAGCACTGAATAGTGACGGCATCGAATTACCGGATGCAATTGACATTCCTTGTCATCCTTTACAAAAAGAAATGGGTGTACGAAGTTGGGGACTTCCTAGTGATTGTGGTTTGCAAGTGTATATCGAAAAAGAAGACTTTGATATCGCCATTGCCAGCGATGGAAGAATCCGCCTCAAAGACTTCGCTGATGTTGAAGTCAGTGAAAACAAAGGAGGGAGAATTACCGATATGGCGCGCTCGGATGAGCGCCCGATTGTACACTGGCTAACAGAGGATATGGCTACTAATTGCATATTACTCAGACCAGATGAGAAAGGCGAGCAACTTAGTGAAATAGAAGGGTTGCTTGAAAAGAATTCTTACCCTACTGGGACCGCAATCCAACTAGAACGAATTGGTTTTTCCCGTTTGGAACCAAACGACAGGGGCCCAAGCATGACTCAAATGATTTGGACTCACTCTTGAATTGAATGATCGTTATTCGTGCTGAGCAAGACGCTTGATCGCCGGCCTTGCTTCAATATGAGCAAGCGCCTCTCGGTAATCACCTGGTGAAAAGTAACCTGCAAACTGACCATCAGAGTCTACAGCAACAACAGCATGTGGTTTTCGTTCATTCATTTGCACCATGATGTCGTCAACATTGTCGTTCTCGTCAACTTCCATCACATCTGCATCCATGTGTTCTCCCACAGTCATATCAATAGCATCTCCACCATCTGAAATTGCAGAAAGAACCTGATTGGGTGTTACGATTCCTTTCACCTTCTTATCTTCACCAAGAACAATCAATATACCTCGCTCAAGGGCAAGTAATTTTCCAGCAGCATCAGCAATAGAAGCATCCATCTCAACTACTTCATGCTCATCTGTCAAAATCAAGTCAGAGACTTTCACATCGTCCATAATAGATACCTAAATTCAAGGCAGGCACTAAGGTTCATGAATCTGTTGGAATATCTGAATTGAAACGCAAGTGCGAAATATCATTATAAAATGATGATAAAACGCTAAGGAACTGTAACAAGTGAATTCTATTTTACTGCTTTCGTAACTTATTTTTAACCACGAATACGCACTGTTTGGTGGCCCTACCACCCGTTGCCTTGAAAGAGCCAATGAGGACCCACGCACAATGGGGAAGCAGATGCTGAAGCGTACTACCACAATTCTCGCCCTTTTAGCCCTGCTATTATCAGCTCTACCGAACAGCCATCTCATCGGTGAGGTAGATGCACAAATTACTTGCTGTGATTCTGTCGAAGTTGACTTCTATTTACTGGGTGAAGGTGATGAAACGGGTAAAGGAACACTTAGTCCATTCTCTGCTGATTTAACTACCGAACAAGATGTATGGGTTAGTTCTTCAGTTAGCCAACTGACTGAAATCGCTCGCTGGAGAGTTCCTCAGGCAACAAGCGGAAATTATCCAATTTCAACTTGGACACTATCGGTAAATTATGAGGTGATAAATGCCGCTGGTGTTCAAGCTAATGTCTCAGCTGAGGTGAAAATCGGTGGTAAGTCATGGAGTGGCTCCTCAAACACAAATCCCGCCTATAGCCCTGGTCTAGGAACAGTAGATGTGTCTATTGACATTGATGAGGAAGGCAATATCATATCAGGTGGAGAGTTAGTTGTTGTAGTCCTGAGCGTTCAAACCTTAATCTTCAATTCCCCTGATGATGATGCAGGAGTGAGATTTATTTGGGGGTCAGATGAATATGCATCAAATCTTCAAGCTAGTATTCCCTTAGTGAAGATGGATTGGCAACCGGCTGTAGTGAATGGGCACTCTGTTCAAATTCCAGTAGTGCTACGTTCAGGTTATGGTGCGGATATGTGGGAAAAATCAACAACCGAATTCAAGATAGATGGAGTGGTTGTTGACACCGTAGTTGCAACAATGCATAATGACGGCGCTCAAGTATACCTAAATTGGCAAGCGCCGGATTCGTCTCAAGATGGAGTCTATCAAGTCAATCTCTCATTAACAGTTTCAGATTCACAGGTCCAACCATTCCGTGGTGGGTTTTCCTATGTGTTAGCATTTGGAGAAGGTAGCGGAAGTGGATACGGTATATTCCCAGCAGATGAACCACTTCGTAGCGGAGGGAGTAAATTAAGTATCAATATTGATGCTGAAATCCAAGGCGGTGACCGCATTCGTAGGACAACTCAAATTGACTTAGAAGGGCCTATGGCAACATGGATGAGATGGGGTTTAGACAACATCGGTAATGATTCGCTAGACTCACTATCGCAGTGGCGAAAGGTTCAGGGTACATCTTCAACCGAAGCAAGTCGTAACAATCAACAGGTTGATTCATCTGAAGTTCAAGCCCTAGAGACTTATCTATCTGGAAGAGCATCCTCCCTCAAACAATTCATGTTTGATGGATTGATGCTTGATTCTGGCCGGCTTCTTGGAGTTGAGCCAATCGAAGCGGCTGCATCTCCAACCGTTAGCATTGATGTAAACGACGATTACGGCTTTAGTGACTCAACCATCACGATTACAATTGAATCGCTTGAAAATATCAAAGTCGGCGAAAAGAGTATTCTTTTCGATAATTTTGTTCGACCCCAAGCATCAGCAACTCCATTTTGGTCTGAGTTAACAATTGAAGCCCGTTTAGGAACTTCAATGATGGTTGGAACCTCAGCCGTTGATGGTAGTGGAATAGATTACTCGCACAAGCGATTTATTTACACAGAAACTGTGACGGTCTCAGAAACTACCTTAGTAGGAGAAGAAGCAATGTCAGATTATCGAGTAGCATATGTGATCGGAAGTTTGACTCACTCCCCACTTGTAACCCTATTGCAATCATTTGCAATGTTTGTTGGCTTCACCTTTTTAGCTCGTAAATTAACCAAAGACAAAACAAGAGTTGGTTTCTGGTTGACATCAGTACTTTTCGCAGTTGTTTGGGGATATTCATACTTCTTCGCTTTGCCTCTAGCCTTCATGCTCGTTGCTTTGGGCGTTGCTGGTGTGATGATGTTGGCTGTTGCAGTTGTAACTCCAAAAATTAGTTTAGATGACTCATTGGCAGATGAAGCCGCTTATATCACGATAATGCCAAGTTGGGGAAGCCGTAAGAAGCGAGTGAAAATCCCTGTTGTTAGATGCCCACTGTGCGCTGAATCTATTGCTGTAAAGACAATGAAGAGGCCGGCTAGGGTACGATGTGACAGTTGTGATACACGTCTAAAAATCTCGTAACCTCTGAATTACTAGTTTTGAAATTAGACTGCTTTAGACAGTATAGCATCAATCAAATCTGATGAGGATTTCGGAGTCCCGTCCCACATTGCACGTGCGGCAACCATCATAGTGTGTAAATCGCTGTCGGAATCTGACAATTTAATACGGTGCCAAACTAACTCTTCAAGCCTAGCAGTTGAGGGATTTTCACTCAACACCTGTGGTAGGATAAGTGTGCTTAGTGCGTTTGCCTTGCCATCTACATCTAGAGCAGACCATGTTTCACGGGTACTTGCCTCCAATTCTAGATCAACTTGCTTTAGCCCAGACATATCTGGGTGTTCTATCTCAGGAATTGGCACCACTCTAATCGAGCCCTCCTGATACAAATGGTCGCGAAGGGCGCTATACACTGGGTCATACCCTTTGTCAAGTGCCCCTGCCCACCAATTCCCAGCTAGTAACCACGGCCTAAGGGAGCGCAACCTTTTGCCATCAGGTGCAATTAATTCTGCCAATGCTGCTGCTTGAGCAACTGATGAGAGAACTCCTCTGTGAGCCGCACCCTCATGCCCTCTCACTCCCGTCGCGAAGAGTGGAGTGATGACCATTTGATTAGATTCTTGGGTAGGAGGTTTGTCCAATGCATCTCCATCTTTCACCTCAATTGAGGGAAGATTTACGGTACGAGGGGAAAAACAGCGGTGATAGGAGATTTCTGCATCTAACAATGCCGCCTCCAAGAAAGCCGAACTAACTGCTCCTTCTGGTGAAGTGGGAATAATCAGTGTAATAGAATCTGATTGATTAATTGAAGTAGCAGATGCTTTGAAATTATCGGCAATTGTAGCAAATGCCTCCAACTCCAATAATGAGCGCATGGCCGCCCGACAATGTCAACTGCCAAAAAACCACTTACAAAAAATGGCTTAAGATAATTGAGTGATATCTACCAATAGTGATAAACAATCAAACCGGCAAAACAAGTTGAGGCTTAGTCTACCATTAGGCGTAGTTGGTCACGCTTGTAATTCCAATTAGCATCCAATTTACCATTTAACTTGAAATAGCGAGCCGAGCGCCGAATCTTTGATTCTACAAGATTGAGTTGACGGTTGTTGTGCAAATCTTTGCGATTGCTGTCTAAATGGTCAATGATACCTTGTGCCTTACGCATCATGTTCATCAATTCTTCAGGGACCTCGCGAGTCTTCCCCGCTTCTGCGAGAACTCCGCCGACGGTCTTACCGAGTAGGAGTTTCACACTAGGGACTGAGTGTTGGTCACGAAGTATCGTGCCAATCATAGCGTTAGAGTGACCCTGTTCATTTAATTCAACAATGAGTGACTCAACCCTTGAAGCGTCTTGTTCAGACCACTCTGGTAAGCTACTAACATTTGGGCGGGTTGAGCCTGAACGACCCTTTCCACCACTGTGCATTCGTCCCATGATAACACCTTGAGCGAGCCGCCGACCTACTGCCCATTCATAACCGCTCCGCCTCTCTAAGAGAGGCATCACAGCCTGTGTTTAGTCTTTGCAACCCTGCCGGGACTGCCGAAATACTCCCACTTGGCTGTCACACTACGAGCGCTACCAAGGAGATTTCCTGCTCGGAAAATCAACACTTCATCGCCTACCCTGATGTCACCCGTGACCTTGTTAACCATTGGTGAGAAAATATCCCCTTCAAGTTTCGGACCATCCTCTAAATGAACTTCTGATAGAGTGCCACACTTTGCTAAGTTGGGTAAAGTACCCTTTGGAAATGCGAATCTTCCATCTTGAGGATGCCACATTGCTAACTGCTCTTTCCCTTCAAGAATCTTCCAACGTGGAGGTTTTCCACCAACATGGGCGTTTTCTAGCCAGTCATCATTATTGTGTAGCCAGCGAGAAATGCTTCTCATTTTAATGAGCAAATGTTGCTTTTCATTCATACGATAATCAGGGTGGTATTTCTTCGCAGCATCCTCTGATGCTTGCTTGAGTCTCTGAAGGCCGTCATGCGAGCCAGCCCCCTCACCTTGTCTAGTATCAATAATTTCAACGCCGATTTCATCACTGTCAAAGTCAATCCCACTATGGTTGATTAGCATCTTGTAGCCGTTGTTAGAAACAAGTGATTTCACACATTTGTGAATCATCTCTAATTCATCGCCGTCCCATTCTCCGGTGACCGGAATATCGTAGTGAGAAGCCGGCCATAATTCCTCCAGTTCACGGGGAACGATGCCTAATGGTGCCGTCACAATTACTTCGTGCAGTGGACGGTGACGGAGTGAACCTCGGAATCGTCTATGTGATTGAGACATTGAGTATGGTTTGCGAGCACTGCATGGAAGCAGCACTAGAACTTCTGATTGCTCGGTAGGTGCCCGATAATCAGAAGTAATTCTTTGAATCCAATCAACGATTAGAGGGTCTTGCCGGCTAACTGGACTATTACAACGCCATTTCAGCCCATATTTTACAAATCTGCGCAATGGAGTACCATTAATCGAAATATCTCCTTCATCGGTTAGTTGGTCGCACATTAATCGATCATGGTAACGAAGGTGCTCAACCAGTTTTGGTGAATTTAAAGACCGCTTTTCCACTAATTGACGCAGACTACCATTCTTCAGTGCAGATTTTACCGCAGAAATCTCCCTCTTCCATTCATTATACTGCGCTCCAATATCAGAGTCTTCATCATATTCTTCAGCCGGCCTTCTTGCCCCATCCGAAGTTAGTAAAAATCCCAATGATTCTGCTTGCCTAGAGCGTGTGAAATCGTGCAAATCAACTCCAAACCAAGTAAGCAGAGCAAGGTTATCTGGGCCACCCAAACCAGGACACCATAACAGGGATGAGGGGAAATGGGTTCTGAGAACTGCCAAAGCAGATACTAACTTGCCGGGATGATTGGCTAATTGAAGAGAATCCACTAAAGCAATAATTTCTGGTTGTTCTGGTAAATCCATCAACTCTGAATCATGTCTCAGTGTTTGCCATGACAGAGAGATTAGACCACCATTTGAACGCCCTCTAACTCCTGTATCTGAATCTTCCAAAGAAGGTGGTAAAACATGGTTCATTTTGCATTCCCATTGAGGGGAGTCATTGTCAAATGGCATCGCCATCGCGCCTCTTCCAGTTATCGTCATAGTTGCAGGCAGAGAACTGCTATCATAATCAACCACAAATGGCATCAAATTAGCGCTGATACTAAGTTGAGAATCGTCATTCCCTGTGCCGATTAAAGCCGGGGTGGTGCATAATGGTGCCTTACGATCACCTAGGGCAATCATGCGCGCATGACGCAATCTTTCGGCCACCGTCCGGCCCAGCGTGTAATCAGTCACGAAGGGCGCCACCTATGCCCTATAATTGAATGATTCTAAATGCCGAGGGGCGCGCCATGCAGATGTGAGCCGCCTAATTCTCGCATTTACACTCGCGATTGTGATGCTACTTACTAGCATCCCAACCCCCTCGGAATTGCCTTCAAATGTATTGCCGGACCTCACCTCAAACGTTGAATTAGTTGAAGGCGAAACTGTTTGGAGCGAGACATTAAATGTTCGCCAAAGTCAGTTTTGGATTTCAATTGAGTGCCCATCAGAAAGCAATTGTGAAGAGTTGAATCTGACAGTAACAGATTCTTGGGGGTCTGAATTCAGTACCTCAGACCGATTTCACCTAGAACTAAGTGGGAATCTGAGTGCTGGACTAACAACTATTCAAATTACTCGCGACGGTTTAACTAACCAAGCATTGCTCGTTTCTCGGATCTTCTTTGACCTTGCAAATGGTGAATTTATTGACACACCCTCACAAATACCCAACCCCGGTGAAGATTCTTCTGGATGGCGTCTTATTGAGATGGCTGGCTGCGACTCACTCAGTGATTGTGGAGAAATTGAGCGTAACACAATAGATGATTCCGCTGTCTGGTGGAATGGCACTCTTGATGCCGCTGAAGATTCTGATACCTTTCAGCTAAATGCAAGTGACGGTGATGTCATTGAAATTGAATTCTCAGCCTTTTCTAGTGATGTTTTTATTCAAATATGGAGCCGTAGTATTGACGACCTACAACTGATTTCCCAACAACAATTCATGGCTGGCTCAACTACCCCCCCCCAAAGATTGCTTGTTGAAGTGTCAAATGATGAAATTTGGGTTATGGTATACTCTGCTAGTGGCCAGCCAGGACTGTATTCACTACGGTTCGCAAGCCATTCAGCAGAACTTGAAACATCGTTTGGGGAAACCGCATCTGAGCCTTGGGTTGCTCCTACCTTCGCAGATGGGACAACATCAGGTCATCTCACAACCAATGATGATGGAGGAGATACCATCCGATTACAAGCTGGCTCGCGCAGTAAATTCAACGTTGAATGGACTTTAACCAGTGCTGCGGATATCTACTTTCAAGCAAGGAGCGGCACTTGGAACATCATCCATAATGAATCAAATCTCAGTGGTAGTATGCAATTTACAGTTCCAACCGGTGCAGATGCCGCGGCCATCACTTTTACCAACGCTAGTGAAACACTAATTTGGACTCTGACAATCACATCTCTTGGGCCGAATGATGGTGCTACACCTGGAGACGCCTCAGATAGCCACCCAAACGGTGAAGCAGATACCTTAGACTGGATGGTTATGCAATCTGAATCGGGTTATACTAGTGGTACTATTGGCGGTGCAGATATTCGGGATGTATATCTCATTGAGAGAGACATAGGCTACCCCTATCGAAGTTTATTGACTGCTACCATTGAATCTGACCCTGGTACTTGTGTGCTCAAACTGGTACAACTCAACACTACTGCATACAACGCATGGACTACTGTTTCTTGGAATCTGACCGAAATGCAAGGCCAGCAAGCGACTACAACACTTGACTTACCGCATGGACGTCACCTTCTGGTAGTCGAATCAAATATCAGTAACGAAGTTGAGTACACAGTTAATTGGGCTTGGCTAACTCCTGAAGGAGATGAGCCAAATGATGGTAATTGGATTGATTATTCCGATGAAGTTGGAACATTTTACATCGTAATCGGATTTGTGTTATTATCTCCTATGTTCGTTGTGATTTACTGGCGATTAAGGTCTGGTGGAGTATTGGAGATTGAAGCACATGAAAAGCGCAGGTTGAATCGCCTGCGAGAGCGATTGATTGCTGCTGATCCAAATAATGTGATGGACCCAAATGCACTACTGCACGCGCTTGAATCCCTCGCTGATACAGACTGGGATGCATTGGTCATGGAATGGGGAGAGCCACTTACACGCCATACAACTGAATCGCTTGATTTGATTGTATGGGGATTGACTGCAAACGAGGGTGCACGTTCAGTCACAGTAGGCCTTAGACTGCTATCTGAAGAGTGGACATTAGCCGCAATTCGATTTCAGGCTGTTGAAGGTAGTGAATGGGCCGTGACATCAGTCACCCCTGAATCATTATTTGATGGAGACGAGGTTTTCCTTGGGGATTTGAATGCCAAGACAAATCGTTTCCTACGAATCGATATGGAAGGAGATGCTGAGGGATTTGATTTGATTCTATCAGGATTAGTCGGTGGCAAACCAGTTGCAGCAGTCCCAACAAAAGCAGTAATCACAACCTCTGAAGAAGAATAAGGTCGCTTGTAATTGATGTAGGCATCATCTGATACGACGTCTTGATTTCGCTTCTTTGCGGACTAAATCCTCTACCGAGTCTAAATCAATCCCGATTTCATCGCGCAATCCCTCAATCTGCTTTTTTACATTCTTTGAGATTTTAGACGGGACATACAATTTCAACAACACTGTAACATCGCCTCTCCCACGACCACGCGCACGAGGAAATCCTCGGCCTTTCACTTCCAAGGTATCTCCAGGGATTGACCCTGCAGGCACATCAATTGAGATATCTTTACCATCAATATGTGGTAGTGATACTGATGTACCAAGAAGTAATTCAGGATATCCTAATGGAAGAGCCATCAGAAGGTCTGAGCCATCTCTTTCGTACCAGTCATGGTCTTCAATATGGACTTGAATGTAGAGGTCACCAGGGTTACCACCTCCGCCACTAATTGGCTCCCCTCTCCCACCCATTCTCATACGAGTGCCATCAGAAATGCCAGCAGGAATTCCAAAACGAATTGTTTGTTTTTTCTTCTCCCTACCTTGGCCACGACAATCGCTACATGGGTCAGTAATTTTTCTCCCTGTACCATTACATTCTGGGCAATCAGTAACCATTTGTTGAATAAATGGGCCTATCTTACGATTTTGTGTTACTTGACCTTGACCAGAACATGTGCCACAAGTCTTGACGCCTTCTGGACTTGCTGCTGCTCGACCGTTGCATGTGTCACAAATGGCGAGAAGTTTCGCTTCTAATTCAGTCTCGCCGCCTAACATCGCCATCTCCATGTCAATAGAGTGTCTGATTAGAACATCATTGCCTCTTGAAGAACGGCGACCACTCGTCCCACCTCCACCAAAAAATTGAGAAAAGACAGAATCAAATCCACCGCTAAACAAATCATCCATTGAGATGTTTACCCCTTGGAAACCACTACTTCCAAATGGATTACCCCCGGGTGATTCATGTCCAAATGTGTCATAACTTCTACGCTGTTGGGGGTTTGATAAGACCGCGTAGGCCTCTTGAATTTCTTTGAAACGGTTTTCCGCTCCTGCATCATCTGGATTCTTGTCTGGATGGTTTTTCCGTGCTAATGTGCGGAAAGCTTTCTTCAACTCATCATCGCTAGAATTACGACTAACTTCCAAGACTTCGTAGTAGTCTCGCTTCGTCATGACCCCATCACCGAGTGGTCGCTGACTGCCCACCTGTTTTGAATCTGACCATCATACTGAATGAATACAGCATTAGGTTAAGGAAGAGCCACAATTGCTACAGGTCCCTCTACCAACAATATTTCTCGACCCACAGTCCAAACAAATCTTGGTCTCCTTACCAACCGATTTACCTCCACCAATTGATGCACCGAGGTCATCAAACAATTTGTCCTCTCGGGTAATTCCTGCAGTACCCATCTGACCGCCACTAACTTCGGGCTTTGGTTTTGGTTTTGGTTTTGGTTCCGGCTTTGGCTGTGGCTTTGGTTGTGGCTTTGGCTTCTTCTGTTTCTCTAATCGCTCATCTTCAGCATTTAATTGAGCCATCATGTCGTCAACGTTAGTCTGACCTGTCCCCGCTGCTTTCATCATCTCAACAGCTGCGCCTGACATTTGTGCCATTGGGTCATTATCTCCGGACATACGTGCTGAAGAGCGTTTGACATGTTCCTCATCGTGGAACATTTTTACATCTTCTTTAGGTTTATCATCGCTGATCTCACCAGTACGCTTCTCCCTCATAATTTCCTTTACTTTTTGCCCTTGAATGAGGTCTTTATCACTTGCTTGATAGCCTTCTGCGTCCCTCTCAAGGCCTGCCATAGCAGCATCAGCATTAACCCATAATCCTCGATCTTCGGCCTTGTAGGACTTACTTAATTTCTTGATATTCTTAACTCTGTGAAACTCGTGGTCTCTTTCACTTCGAGAACGTTTGAATAAGATAATACCGAGTAAAAGTGCAAAACCATAGTATGCACCAATTTGCCAATTTTCAACTAGTAGCAAGTTAACTGCAGGAATAATTCTACCAATTAATCCTGCGATGATTAAAGGAACCAATAGAACAGCCCAAGAATTCAGGCTATTCTTGTCGTCATCAGCCATGTCTACCAAGATGTTGGACCCTGTGATATGGGTTCAATGTTACCCCCACTTGCTGAGTAAGTTTCTAGCAATTAATCGGCGACTCTGTCTTTTGCTGCTCGGCCTTTCCTCAACAATCCATCAAGTAACCCAATACTGAAAGTTGTGTGAAGTAGAAACAGCATAATTGGTACTCCAATAATCAAACTTAGTTGTGACCGTGTAAAGGATTCCAATAGCCCATGGAGAACTAGAACAACAGAATAGGCGGCGATTGGTATTTGCCAAGCGGGGTATCCGCCAAGCATACAACCTGACCAGCACAACGCTAGAGTAGTGAGCAAACCTATCCAAGGGAGAAACTCAAGAATTGATGCTCTCTGAGGGGTCTTTCGTATATGCTTAGTACGCCAAAACCCGTAACGGTGGCCAAATCGGAGCCATCCGACAACGGAAGTCCGTTTTGCCATGTGGCAATACGATGCGTCTGAACGCCACAAGCTCCAACCCTGACCGTCAAGACGCATGTTAAGTTCAGAATCCTGTGTGGTGATGAATTCAGGATTCCAACCGCCAACCGCATCTAAAGCGGCTCGGCGATAAAGTGTGAAGGGTGGGATTGTGGTGCGCTGGCAGCCTGTAAATTGAGAAAATTGACCACGCCCACTTGCTAAAGGATTCTGCAATGTGGCCTCTACCCAGCGCCCAACCAACCTCAGAGGTTGGTCGCTCTCTTTGACAAGAGTCCCGATCCCAGCGATTTTGTCACCATCTGCGCCTAGATCTTCTTCTAAATCATCAAATTCACTCATGCGGGATTCAATATGTTTAGGTGGCACCCAGACATGCCCAATCATCTCTAACACGTGGGTTGCTTCATCCGGCAATTGTTTGAGACTGATATTTCTAGCCTCAGCAACAAATCGTTCTGGATTTTCTAATAACAGAATTTCTGGGCCACCTTCAGCAGCGGATTTTTTAGCCAATTCTTCAACTATTTGTATAGTTCCGTCATCACTACCACCATCGACAACATGTATCAAATGCTGTTGTGCAGGCCAGGTTTGAGTCATCAATGATAACAGACAACGCTCAATATAATCCGCCTCTTGAAAGGTCGGAACTACGGTGACAACGTACGGCTCAGGCATCTGACTCACACCACGCTGATTGGCTAATGTCTGTCAATCTTGCCACTACTCAAGCGATAGAGTTCATCATCTAACCACCCCTCGCAACTACTGATGAGTTCACCTTATGCAGTGGTTTGCACGACTATCCGCCCATCTGACCACGCCCCAAGTGTTGCTGAGTCACTAAGAACGCTATTCCCCGAACTTGAACCACCTGAGTTCCATGAAAATGAATTCCCTGTGACAGAGAAGGTAGTAGAATGGGAATTTGAGGATGTTGACCTAAGTAGATTCCTAGAACGTATTTCCGAATTGAGAATTCTTGATACTGCATTGGATGCAATGGGCGCTAATTTATTTGATAATGAAACCATATTTTCGCTTTCCCGCCAAGCCGCTTTAGCAAGTAAAGTCGCCTTCGTGTTGAATGACGAAAAGTCTCTTGGCGGTACAATTGATGTCACTATTCGTGGCGACAATTTAGCGGCTTGGATAGAGGAATCAACTTGGCATGAAGGTAGAAATGAATATCCCCGCTCACTCAGTGATGATTGGTCAATGCACAGAGATGGTGAAGTTAGCGAATGGATTGATGAAAAATCAGAGCAATGAATATTTAGATTCACAGATTTGAAATCCCTAGTTCTTTGATTCTCTTTACAAATTCAACATCTGGTGGAAGCCATTCTACATCCATCAATTCATCCTCAGAAAGCCAGCGATTTTCATCATGGGATGTCATCACAGCCGGAGGTAATTGTCCATCCGCCTCACATAAGAAGAACGTCAGGTGAACGAGCATTTCTGGCCATGCGTGGGAGTACTCTTCACACACGCGTAAAGGCTTGACTTTCCAGCCGAACTCTTCGTGATACTCACGACTAATCGCGGCCTCTTTACTCTCGCCTTTCTCGACCTTACCGCCGGGGAATTCCCAGTAACCACCCATGTATTCTTCGGCCGACCTCCGGGCTGCTAGGAGTCGGTTATTTTCATCCTTCAACATGCCCCCTACAACCTGCATCTCAGGCCTCTGTACTGTGACCCCAATAACCCGTTTTACTAAGGAAATTTGGGTTTCTAAGGGGATTTTATCTGCCGGAGGTAGGTGAATAAATAGAACAGGGATTGCCCGATTCATCCGATCTCTCAAATCATTCTGCTCAACTGATTGGAGGGTCTTGAAATAAGTTTCATTGCAGATGAAACGACCAGGGTCTTCACTCTTGCATATTAGTCCCTCATCGCCTAATTCAGCCATCAACAAATTCACTGGTGCAGTCGAATGTGACAGATTATGGCCCGAATCTGTGATGCTATCTGACGTTACTTGGCGACCTTCATTATCTGCGATACGGAAATTTAACTCATTGAAGGCTGTCGCCTCCAAAGAAATAATATCTCGGTTTTCAGCCAATCCTAGATGGATGATAGCTTGTGGTAGAACCGCATCAGATTCAGCAATACTTGAGGCGATTAATTCGCTTCCCGCTTTGTCAACAGTTAGAATCTGTGATTTGATTTCAACTTCGATTTCACGTGATTCAACAGCCATAGGACCTGGTGACGGGCCAATTGAGATAACACCGTTGAAATCAGCCAAATTTTCAGCAATTTGTTGAGAAATATTGGTTTGATGCTCGCCAAAAGGCTCGTACCCTGTCAACCAAACTTCGACACCCATGACTAACCCTCAGAATCGCTCTGAATGGGGCCGGTGGCGGGGTATCCATTATGTCACCGATTGAC
>Ga0302123_10000873_pt1 | contig 22218 bp, 18 predicted proteins | sample CB21_321_MG_FD_203109 | JGI IMG/M metagenome (GOLD analysis project Ga0302123, IMG submission 203109) | Marine microbial communities from Western Arctic Ocean, Canada - CB21_32.1 | ecosystem: Environmental > Aquatic > Marine > Oceanic | place: Canada: Western Arctic Ocean | collected 2017-09-28 | reverse complement strand
TTGGATGACCGCAGGATGACCGGAAGGCATCCCAAAGGGTCTATTTGGGTCCTCCGGGTTCCCATTGCGCGTTCGATTTGTCCAATGTTTACCGCGTTGTTCCGCTCCTGTCCTCCTACCTAACCCGACTCAAAATCCCGTGGAGCTTAGCTCCGTGTGGGTTCGACCCCCACCTCCGGCACCATTTTAATTGACGTTTTTGACTTGGTCAGCTGACTGAGCCATTACGATCGGGAATGACCAGTGTCCATTTCCGCAGTGTCGGAATAGGGATGACGATAGCAGACCAGGTCGACCTCTTCCGCCTGAGGGATGGCATGATCATCGAGCACTGGGACGACTTCGAACCGGTCCCTCCCCAAGCGGAGTGGGCCAACTCGGGCAAGTTCTAGCGCTTCTTGGCGTAGACCACGGGCTCAAGCCCCATGGACTGCATCGAGCGTCCGATGGCCGGAACGTACCGGGCAGCCACCTCGGTGCTGTCCAAGTGTTCCAGCACGTGCCAGCCATACGGCGCCAGAAACTCGGCGACCTCGTCTGGGTTGAGTCCAAAGAGCCAGAGCTTCTTCTGCACGGTCCTCTTGTAGAGCAGCTTCTGTTGACCGACGTCCTGGCCCCTCCAGGAAGGACTTCTTGACGTAGGTAAACGCCAGGCGGCTCCCCGCAGGGGCCTTGGCGAGGAAGTCGAAGGCAGACTCGATCCCGGCCCGGGTGAGGTACTGGCTGACCGCCTCCAGCACGAAGAAGGTGGGCACATCTCCTGAGTACCCGTGCGCGGCCAGCACCTCGGAGAGGTCCTGGCGATCAAAGTCCATCGCGACCTGGGTGACCCGCTTCGGTACCGCCCCCAGGGCTCGCTCAAGTCCCGCGCGCTTGATCGCCACGTTGACTTTCTGGTCGACTTCCCAGGCAGGCAAGTCCTGGAGGACAGGCGCGCGGTACACCAGGGTGTCCAGGCCAGCGCCGAGATTTACCACCGCCTTCACCCCGTAGCGGACGGCGTCCGCCGCTTTGTCCTTGATGAAGTTCTTGCGGCAGGGGAAGAGCGCCCAGGCTCCGGGGACGAGCTTCTCGTGCAGGCTGAACATCGCGTTGCGAAGCCACGCCGGGGAGCAGAGCCACGCCCAGAAAAGAATATTTCCCGGCACAATGCGCAGGATTAGATCATCCTCCAGCAGGCGATGCCCCACCGGAAAGAGCTGCTCTAGCGCCACGATTCCAGCGGGTCCATCGGTCGTCTTGGCTGCCTGAGTGGTCATGCCGTCTACTCCTGAGTCAAGACGCAATCCGCACACGCTGGCGAGGAGGTCAACACTTGGCGACTACTCTCGACCCAACGAGCGTCCGATCCATCCCAAAAGATCTGGACGCACAGGAGCGAACCAGCGTCGATTCGGCTAAACGGAGTATAATTGAGCTTCTCAACTGCAGGCTGGTCGCCATCCTTTCCACGGCTCAGCAATAACTGCGCAGGTGACGTCCCCACTCTCAGTGAGTGGAAGGAGCCCATGAACCAACGCGACTACGACGAACAGAACCACGTAAAAGCGTCCTTCGATGCAGCTTATACTGCATCAACCCCCCACCGATATATTCGCGATATGACAGCCGTCGATTACCGGATGGCCGATTGCATGAACCCATACCTGTCCGCCGTCGTTGACGCGTCCGTGTCCTCTCACGCGCCTGTCAGGGTGTTGGATATCGGGTGCTCCTACGGTATGTCCGGGGCGCTACTCAAGGCGGAGTGTGCGTATCACGATTTGGCGGAGTTCTACAGACTCGAGGCGAGTTCGGGGTATGCCTCGTGCGTGGTCGAGTCCAAGCAGTGGCTCGAGTCGCATGCGATGCGAGAAGACGTAGAGGTTGTGGGGTTCGACAGTTCACGAGAAGCCATCAGATTCGCGGCTGCCTCGCACATGATTGATGCAGGCATCGCACTTAACCTCGAGGAAGATAAATCAGAGTTGACCGCCGAAGAGGCGCATCTTATTCAGGAATGTGATGTGCTGCTAAGCACTGGGGCCATCGGGTATGTCACCAACAAGACTATCAATCCCATCTTGGATGAGTTCGGTAAAAACGCCTATGGAGCGCTAGGGCCAGTTGCCGTTATATCTGTCCTTGAACTATTCGACCCGGCACCTATCGCAAAAGCCTTTGCCGAGCATGGCTTTCGATTTACTCAGCTGCCGGTGCGGATGCCACAACGGCGGTTTGTAGATGCGAAAGAACGCGAGGGTGTAATCGAAACGTTGCGGCAGCGAGGCATGCAAGCCGACGCTCTGGAATACGAAAACCAGCTGTTCGCCGGCCTTTGCATCGCGGCCAAACACGAACGATTCGACGCGCTCACCGAGTGTGTGACCGCAGTGATCCATCAATGATCCTCAGAAGTCGGCGCGCGACAGAAAGGCGCCCCCTCATTCGGACCACTCCTGCTCAACGCCAGAGTGTAGACCATCCTCTCGATTGCGTCTTCGGTTAATAAGGGCGAAATCCTGGCTTACTGCCGCCCTGCACCGGCCCCTGTTTTTCGCGCCGTGGGTCCTGCACTTCACGCCAGCGATGCGTCTCGAAACAGGATTGGCGCAACAGCCTGACCAAGCATTCTAGCTTTTCGGCATCTCAGGGGCTGGTGGCTCACGTCCTTCCCAAAGGGGTCCAAGGATCCTTGGTGGCCCGGCCCCACGTAGAGGTGCCCATCCGCCAGAGCCCCCGTGTCTCTGGCGGTGGCCGTCAGTAATCAGATGCGGCCAGCGAAGCTCGGATGATCTCGTGATCATTCCGCTGAACGATGTGTCGGTTGGCATAGGCCGGGTGCACCCAGTTGACGTGCCGCTTGCTTCCGTATCCAGCCTCGGACGTCGCATCAATAAGATGGGTGCGGTCTATTTCAACATAGCCGTCGGGCGTCAGCTGGGCGATGATCAGATCTCCCTCGTCGTTGTTGACGAAGAACCGATCGCGGTGCTGCACCATGAACGCCGTGGAATACAGTTCCTGTGTGGTCATCGCGGTGCTCATCCAGAGTCGCTCCCCCGTTCGAGCGTCGAGGCCGCGGAGTTCACCGGCACTGCCCACGCCGTAGACATAATCGCCGATGATGACCGGCGTCGTGATCATGGCATGGAGGCCGTCGGTTTCGTCCGGTTGGTAGCTCCGGCTGGTTCCCTGCCAGAGCAGACTGGCCGCGGGACGGTCAGCGCTCAGCTGCATCATGAGCGATCCGTAGTACAGCTGGCTGATCATCAAGTAGCTGCCACTCCTGACGGGGGTCGCCACGCTGACGCCGGACTGGGTTTCCCACGCCTGTTCCCAGAAGATGTCACCGGTCTCTGGGTTAAGCGAGGACAGAGCGAGAGGATGCCAGACGATCAACTGGCGCGCCCCTCCGGCCTCGTAGATGACCGGTTGGCCATATCCGGCCTCCGAGGCTACGCGGATCGACCGCCAGATCTCGACGCCCGTTCGTTTGTCGAACGCGACGACGAGCGCATCTGGCTCGCCACCCACGATTGCGATGAGCCGGTCCCCGTCAACCAGCGGCGCGCCGGCGACGCCCCAGGGTGGGACCGAGGAGTTGTAGTCGGTGACATAGTCCGTCTGCCACACCGGTTCCCCAGTCACCACGTCGAGGCACACGAGCATGCCGGTGGCACCCACCACGTAGACGCGGTCACCGTCCACCGTAGGCGTGGCGCGGGGCCCGATCGCGTTGGTTTGCATCAGCATGCGGTAGGACGTGCGCCACTCATGTGTCCACAAGACCGCGCCCGTGGCCTCGTCGAGTGCGATGACCCGCTCAATGCCGTCCAGCGTGCGTGTCTGCGGATCCTCGACCCAATCCAGAACGAACACCCGCCCGTCGGCGACCGCTGGTCCGGCATAGCCTGAACCGATCGGTACCCGCCAGGTCACCTTCAACCCCTCGTTCGGAAATTGTTCGAGAATCCCTGTCTCGTGCCACACGCCCAGGCGATCGACACCGCGCCATTGACGCCAGTCGTCGGCCTCAGTGGTCGCCGCAGCGCCCACAACGGCGATGAGAAACAGGGAAATCAACAGTCGCATGTGCGTCGGGTGAGTCATCGCTCTCGTCACGTCAGTCGTAGCTGTCATCGAGCAGCGCCAGCATCGAGGTTCGCGCCGGCGCGCGCCATCTCGAGAATGACCTCACCCCCCCAACAGTATCCGATGGCGGAGATGCTTTCCGGATCGACATGCGGGCTAAGCACCCGTCTGACAACAGCCTAAGGGATTGGCACGAGGCGCTTCAGCTTCTCGAACCAATTTTCGATCACGATCAGCGTGGTGTGGGGAGGTGCGGCCTCCGCATTGCCATCCTGCGCCTCGTCATCCTCTGCCTCGGTGATCATCACAAACCGCTGGCCCTCTGCCGACAAGTCATAGCTGAGACCATCGGCAGGACCTCGCGCATATCGAGCCTCGAAGAGCACTTCCGAGCGTGACACTCGGAACGTAGGTTCGGTACTGACGGCCACCACCATCATGCGGTCTCCCGTCAGGGTGCGATAGAAGAATTCGCTCCCGTCGGGGGACCAGAGCGGCTCCTGTCCACCAACCGTCGAAATCGTCACCTTCTCGCCACGTTCGGGATACCGCTGTATGTAGACCTCATAGCTGCCCGACTCTCTCGACTGATACGCCATCCACTGCCCGTGCGGCCAGGTCGCCAACCGTGCCCCCAACAGAAGCCCGGGCGTCAACAGCTCGCCCGCGCCGAGCACAACAATCTTGCCCCGGAGCACGATCTCCGCTCCCCGATCTGACGGTGCTGTGGCGCGAAGCCCCGGTCGCGCGGCTCGAGGGCGTGCGATCTCCGACGCTGGGCGAGATCCGGCGCGACGGCGTCGGCTCCGGTCGCTCGGGGAACCACTGCGGCGGCGCGTGGGCGATTCTCCTGCCAATCCGCGCGCGACCGGCGGTCCCAGAGGAATACACGGTGCGCCCGATCGACCTGGCGGCGACCGTCTGCGCGCTGCTCGACGTCCCGCACGACGATCTCCACGGAACCCCTCTGCTAACTCCGCCTATGCGCGGGTAATTCGACCGCATGCCGGAGTCTGAGTGGACCAATCCGCGTGCGGGGGCGAGGATGGCTCAACACGGGTCTGTCGTCATTCCGTGATGCGCGACTTGAAGCGCCACCCGTCACCTGTTTTGACGAGCTTGTCCCGGTAAATCGTCGACACGATGATCGTCGCCGGACTGCTGCTGGTATTCCACAGCATCAGATAGCAGGCGCCGTCGGCCCCTTCAGCGGTCGGTGTGACCACCAGGTTGGTGTTCCAGTGGCGGGCGGCACCATTTTGACCTTTGTGGAAATTCGTGGCGAATTCAACCAAGGCCGCTCGTCCCTCGGTGTTGCCTCCAAAGACACCGTCCGGCGTGAAGGTGTCGGCCCATCCTTCGGCGTCTCCACTGTCGATGGCGAAGTTGTACCGCGCGTATAGCTGATTTATCTCGGTGTAATCCTGCGCGGTCACCTTTTGCTGCGCGGCAGCAGAACCCACGCCGGCCACGGCAAGCGCCAACACAAGCACGACGAACACCTTCCCCTTCAACATCTCATTTTCCTTTCGATATGTACCCCTGAGCCCGGAGATCTACACCTCGTGGTCCAGGATACGTGTTGACCGTTCCCTGCCAAACGCGGGTAAGCGCGACGATAAATGCCAGACGCCGGGATGTCAATCGCCGACCGAGCCGTGCGGCCCGTCTGTCTCGAACTGCTGAACGTGTTCGGCAGACTCCCGACCCGCTGCTACCGCCCCGCCTCGCGCCTGGCCGCCGCCGACGCCCCCCCCATGAAGATGCGCGCGCCTTGCTCCATCCGCTGCGTCAGGTTCGCGCTGCCGTTCAACGCCACGGGAAGACCAAACTCCGTCCCCGCCGCGAGAATGGCATCGACCGCTTTCGCAACCGCTGCCTGGTCGTTGTTGTAGGACGCAGCCAGATCCCCGGTCCCCGCCCACAACACGGCACCGACGTTCCCTGTGTCGAGCGCGCGCGCGATGTCGCGGACGTTGGCCACCCCCAGCTTGTTCTCGATGATGAACCAGGGAACCAGGTTCCCGTTTGGGTCCAACCGCCAAATGTCTGACTGCTCCATGTAGTCCGGGACAGAAAGACCCCAGTAGCGCGCCGCGACCATGGCCCCTGAGCCACGAATGCCAATCGGGTCGACGTCTCGAGCCCCAGGTTCCTGCGGGTACCGCATGGCGCCGACGGCGGTCATCGCCTGCTCGGCACTTTCTATGTGGGGAAAGACCACGCCGTGGACCCCGGCGTCGAGCACGTTCTTGACCATCCATGTATTGGCCGTGAGCTCGCGGCCATATGCCGGAATCCGTGCGATGACCGTCTTGGTTGCTTTGACCTCCCCGGCCTCCGCAATCGCGCCTGGATCCAGCAGAAACTGCATGTACGTCCGCAGTTGGGTGACATCAAACGGACTGTGCTCCAGATCGTACATGACGACATCGATGCTGCTGTCGCGAGAGTGGGTCATCGCGTCCAGCGGTGCATTGCCGACGCCGGCGAAGTTCACGAAGCCGCCGAAGACGGCCTTGTCCTCATCGAGTAGACTGGCCAGTTGGGTCGCACGGTTGTGGCGCACCGTCGGCTGGCCATACGTCACCATCGTCGGCACCGCGCCCGCGGCGAGCACCATGGGTATCGCGATTCCCAGAACAGATCGTGCAACAAGACTTCTGTGGCGCATCACACACTCCTCGAGAAGAGGCCGCACCTCACATACCAACCGAGCCGAAAAGCAGGACGATACAACCCAAGAAAGGAACGACACCAAAGATGCGAAATCGGCGAGGGCCCATCCTATCATCTGGATGCTGGGTAACGGCGATCAGCCGATGCTCGCGACGTGTCGCGACCATTGTGCGCACCAAGAGGTATACGCAGATGAAACCGTCTAAACTAGGAGCGGAGGTCCCGCATATGCCGAATCGGTTCTTGGCTCTCGTCGGTCTTCTCGTGTTCGCGGCTCCGGGAGTCTGGCTCAACTCGGGCACGGTGACGGCCCAGACCCAGGAGGCGTCGTCGGCTATCCCGAGGACCCCGGATGGACACCCCGATCTGACGGGCGTCTATGACGTGGCGACGATGACGCCGGTCGACCGGCCCACCGAATACGGCGACCGGCTGTTCCTCTCAGAGGAGGAAGTGGCCACGATGGTGCAATACGAGGAGCAGCGAAACGAGCGCGACCTCGAGCCCCTCGATGCCAATCGGTCCGCGCCCCCCGTTGGCGGGGATAGGTCGCCAACGAACTCATTCCTCGAGGGCCTGTTCCGATTGGGCGGGGGCAGCGTGGGCGGCTACAACCTCTTCTGGCTCAGTCCAGGCGACCGTCCCGTCGCCATAGACGGACGGTCGCGGACCTCTCTCGTCGTGGACCCTGTCAATGGCCGCGTGCCGCCAATGAAACCGGAGGCGCAACAGCGGATGGCGGCACTGCTGGCGAGCCGGGCACGGCCCGATGCCGGCGAGAGCGACGCAGGGGGTCCGAGCAGTCAGTACGACGCGGCCGACCGCCGGCCGCTCGCGGAGCGGTGCATTCTCGGCTTCGGCTCCACGTCAGGGCCACCTACGCTGCCCAACTACTTCTACAACAACCTCAAGTTCATCGTGCAGACGCAAGACTGGGTGATGATCTATAACGAGATGGTCCACGACACTCGCATGATTCCCATTGGCGGCAATCACCTGCCGCCGCATGTCAAGCAGTGGATGGGCAGCTCGGTTGGTCATTGGGAGGGCGATACGCTGGTGGTCGAGACCACCAACTTCACCGACAAGACTCGTTTTCGCGGCTCGGGCGAGGAGCTGAAGGTCACCGAGCGCTTCACCCGCGCCGACGACGGGACGATCCTCTACCGATTCACGGTCGAGGACCCATCGACGTGGGAGCGCGCCTGGACGGGCGAGTACCCCTGGAACCCGAGCCGAGACGAGATCTTCGAGTACGCCTGCCACGAGGGCAACTATGCGCTGGAAACCGTGCTTCGCGGCGCTCGACTCGCTGATGGGGGGGGCGGGTGAGAACGGTCGCTAAATCGACACCCGATCGACACCGCAGTCAATCGTCCGCTGGGCGAAACGCCGCGCGAAGCTGGTCGGCCATCGAGCCGAAGCTCGCTGCCTGCCCCTCGCTCTGCCGTATGGAGTAGGCACGGGCGTCGTTGCTCTCTGCGACTTCGCGAATCGCTTTACGGCTCAGACGAATCCGATGGCTGTCGGGATCGACGTCGAGAATCACAACCTCGATATCGCTGCCGACCGGGAACGCCTGTTTCAGGTCAGTGCCGTGCGCGGTGTCCGTCTCTTCACTGGGCATCAACCCGGTGCGCCCCGGACTCAGGAAGACGAACACGCCATACCGCTCGTGGCGTTCGACTGTCCCCGTCAGCTGTGCGCCCGCTTCGATCGTCAGGACCTGCGCCGAGTCCTTTTCGATCACGGCAACGCCGATCCGCTTCTTGTCGAGATCCACGGTGAGAATCTCGACCGCGACCGTCGCGCCGACGGTGACGGCATCTTTCCAGCCGTCCCGCTTTCTGGACGGCGGAAAGGTCGAGAGATGCGCGAGCGCCTCGATGCCGGGCTGCAATTCGATGAAGGCGCCGAAATCGAGCACTCGGGTGACGGTGCCGGTCAGGCGGTGCCCGCTTGCGTAGAAGTGGCCAACCGCGTCCCACGGGTCGGTCTGCAGCTGCTTCATCCCGAGGGAGATCTTGCCCTTCTCGTCATCGACGCCAATGACTCGAACGGTGACGGTGTCGCCTGGTTGGACCACGGTGGTCGGGTCCGATACTCGCGACCAGCCCATCTCGGACACGTGCAGCAATCCCTGAATACCGCCCCCGAGATCAACGAAGGCGCCGTACGGCCGTACCGATGCAATACGACCAGGCAGGTCGGCCCCGGGGACGATCGTCTTGCGAACCTCGACCTCCTGATCTCGTTCTTCTTCTTCGAGCAACGCGCGCCGCGAGACGACGAGGTCCTTGCCGTCCCCTTTAAATTCAATGATCCGGAAGGTGTAGAGTTGGCCGACGTGCACCTCCGGATCCGAGGTGAATCCGGTGTCGATCTGCGAGATGGGGCAAAAGGCGCGTTGTCCGCCGACGCCGACTTCGTAGCCTCCTTTATTGGCCGTCTCGACGCGGCCTTCCACCGGTAGCCTGGCGCGATAGGCGTCCTCTAGCTGTCGCCGCGTCGCGGCACCCCGTGCCAGTTTGTGTGACAGCGTGACCCCGCCGGAGGTCGAGACCACCACCGCCTCGACGGTGGCGCCGACCTCGACCGTCAGCTGGCCGTCGTCGTCCAGAAGCTCCGCGCGGTCCATCGTCGCCTCGCCTTTTCCGCCGACATCGACAAAGACGACGTCTCGACTGATCAGGACGACGACGCCCTGGACCATCTGTCCTGTCTCGAACACGGCGGGCTCAAGCGATGCCGCAAACAGCGTGGCGAAGTCTTCTGCTTCGACTGGTTGCGGGGGTGCTTCGTCATCGGGCGACATATATGAGCTCAGTGAAGGGCGGAGACCTCGTAGTGCCAGAGGCGGGTGCCGGCATCGCTCCCACACAGGGTGAGCTTCGCGGTCTCGTCAGCGCTCAGCGCTCAGCGCGCCGCTGCGTCATCGGCCCGAGCACCCAGGAGCAAGTTGGTCATCCCATAGTTGCCTTCGTGGCATGCGTACTCGAACATCGGGCCGTCAGTTCTTTTCATCGGAATGGCCGCGGTCCAGGGCTGCGTAAAGTGCTCCGGGTCGTCGATGGTGAACTCGTAGCGCAGCGTGTTGGCGTCCACCTGCTCGAACCGTTCGACCAGGCGCATGGCGGCGCCGGCGCCGAGGAATCCTGTTTCACGCACGAAGTTCTTCGTCTCGACGACCAGGGTCGACCCCTCCCAGCGGCCGCGCGCGTCGCCGGTCCACAACCGCACGTCGTCTGGCAGGTGGGCGCGCCCATCCAGCGGAACCACCCGGGCGTTGTGCACCATCTCGTTAAAAATCACGACCGTGTCGGGCGTCTGCAAGATCTGGACGTTGTTGTTGTAGGCGCTCGGCAGCAGCGGGGGGCCCGAGTTGAACCCGAGGATGCACCGTTCCCACAGCGAGCGGTCTTCCGGGCCGGCCGGTATGCGTCCGAATGAGGCGGCGGCCGCCCCGAGTCCCGTACGGTCACGCGGCTTTCTCGGAACGCGGCCGTCGCGAGGGTCGACCACGAGCGACGTCCGGCGGTCCTCGGTGAGGCTGTCGCCATAGTCCCACCAGAACTGGTTGTAGGCGCTTTCGACGTCTTGGCTCACGCCCACCACGTCCGCCCGCTGATCCTTGTCCTGTGCATCCAGCGTGCGCTGTTGAAACGCCGCCGCCTCCTCGACGGTCAGCACCTCCTTGCCCGCGAGCTCAGCCGGTCGCTCGAGCGGAGTGATGGTCCGGAAGTCCCACACCCCCTGCAGGTCGGGTGCCCCCCAGGCAGTCAGCCGCGCAGCCTCCTGAGCCGAGACGAGCTGTGTGGTGGGCCCCAGCAACGCGAGGGTAGCCAGCAAGAGCGGGATCGTGGGTCTCATCAAGGCAGACTCCTTTTCGTGATTCTAGTGACAGGGTGGATGGTAGTGGCCAGCGGTACGTTGCCGGTCTTGCTGGCTCAATCGCAATGACCGCGGTCTCTCTACTTTGCGAGTGGATCGGGTCGTATCTGAATCTTCACGGCTTTCGGGAGCACGCCCGGGCCCCCTTCGCCCTTCCCACCTTCGATGTGCCACGTCGCATAGGTGGAGTAGCTGGTCCACAGCCCCTTGCCCTTCCACCCGCTGCTCGGATCGTCGATGCGACCGTTGGCAGATCGTGGGAAGAACCCGAGTGGATAGGGGATACGGAGCGTCACGAACTGCCCGGTGTTCGACGAGAACACCTCGATGGCATCGGTGTTCACCGATCCGTACATCGCCGAATCCGTCCCAAGTCCCAGCACGTCGTGGTGGTCCATGTGGGCGAGGTAGCTCTCGTTGGCATGGTAGAAGCTGTCGGTGTATGTCGGGTCGTCCTTGCGGTAGAACGTCCAGCCTTCCGGACAGCTCTGGCCGCTGGCCGTCACATCGGTCGTGGTGTCGCACTTGCTTCGGTCGAACGTGGCAAACTGCCCGCTCACGCGCCAGTTCTGCCAGACCACGCCGTTGTGGTCCACTTCGACGCCACCCGACCCGACGATCGCAGGGTCCTCGCTGGTTGGCGGCTCGTAGAACTCCGCCTTGCACGTTTCGGGTGGGTTTGACCCCTTGTCTAGCCGCATCAGGCGCTTATCGCGTTCACCGACCCCGGAGCACCACAAGCTACCGTCCGTTGGGCTGACGGCAACCGAATAGCACCCGAAGCCAATTCGATGATCCTTCGCCGGATCGATCGCCTCGTCGGGTTCGGTCCACTCCGTGATCTCGCCGTCGCCGCTCGTATCGAGCACCGCCGGGCACCACCCCTGCGAGGCCTCGGCATCCTGCGTGTCGTTCCAGGTGTCGATGTCGATCCAACCGACGGCACCGTTCATGCCGAAATACAGGAGGTTGTCATCGCCCAACACGTTGTGATCCGCGCTGAAGCACGTATCGATCTCGGAGAACTGCTCCGTCTCGGGGTCGTACATCGCTACTTGCTTGTACGCTCCAGCCAGCGGATAGTACCGACCGAACCGGTTCGTGTCGGACGTACACCACGCCGGCTGGTCGCCAGTCTCACGAAGCCGAGCGGCCAGCCAGACACGACCCTGGCCATCGATGGCGGCACTTCTGACATCTGAGACGCGACGCCACATGTCCCGGCCGAAATGCGGCGAGGCGGTTGGCGAGGCGTTGAACGGCTGCACCAGCACCGGGGCACTCGAGGGCACTTTGACAATGCTCGTTCGGTGCTCGACCGGGTCAAGGATCGTGAGCGAATCGGTCATCTCGGCAACGCCGTAGACCGGTCCGTTGGCGTTGACCGTTGCGTCGCGAGTATCCGAAGCCGTGTTGTCGGAACGGCCGTCTATCGGAGATCCCCAATCCCAGAGGGTGACAACCACATTGCGCTCGATGCCGGCCGGTCGCGGCGGGGCCACCGCAGGTGCCTCGCCGGCCGCGACGCGGTCCGTCCAGTCCGCGAAGCGCTGGCGGTCCTCTTCGCTGAACCGCCGGAAACCGTTCGCCATCGCGGGTCCTGCAGGTCCCACCCCGGTGCGGCGGGTCCAGACATCGAGACTCGACCCCGACCGTCCTGTCATGGCCGGCAGGATCTCGCGTGTCGCTTTGCCCCCGATCTGGTGGCAGTCGTAGCATTCCTTGACGTTCAGCGCGAACTCCTCTTGCCCGGCTGGGTCGGTCGGAGACTGAATCATGGCGCTCCACCAGGCCGCCGGGTAGACCTGGGCCGCGGTACGGTCGTCCGGTGCGACCGTTGCACGCAGGTCGAGCTCCTGGCCAGGCTGGACTGTCTGGCGGGCCGAGTCGACCAGCCCGTACCCCCGCACGAAGACCTCGTAGCTGGCGTTGGGGAGGTCGGGCACGACGTACCGCCCGTCGTCGTCGGTCACGACGATCCGAGCGAACTTCGTTGGAAGATCTGTGGTTTCCGCAATCACCCAGACACCTGCCTCCAGACCGTTCTCACTCGTCACGACGCCGCCGATGTCATCTGCGTCGAGGGCCACGGGGCCTTGGGCGGTCAAACAACCCAGCGGAGTGGCGATGAGCGCCGCGACCGCAAGCATGCCGAATTGAATCCGGAATCGTCCAAGCATCTGATAATCTCCCGCAATGCGACGACGCGAGCGTGTTCCCGCAGCTGGCCGAAACCTGGTCGCAGCCCGTGGTGATTATATGCCGTGGCAGCAGTGTCGAGCTCGCGGGTGCCGCCATCCCACGACAGATCGACATGTTATCCGTGAAGAAGAGCGATGGCAGGATCGCGCGGGGCCGACGGTCGTGACATTCCAGATGCAGCCGAGCCCGCCCGATAAATAGGAGGCATCCGTGGCGGAATCAGCGTTCATCGACACCGCGAGCTTGCGTGTTCACTATCTGAGGGAGGGATCCGGGAGCGGCGGCCGGGATCCGGTCCTGCTGCTGCACGGGTTTCCGCAAACGTCCCATATGTGGCGTCACCAGATCCCGGTGCTGGCGGGCGACTACGCCGTCTTTGCGCCGGACACCCGCGGCTATGGCGGCACCGACAAACCGCGCATGCGCGTGACCCGCGACATCCTGGCTCGTGACGTCATCGAGTTCATGGATGCCATGGGTATCGAACGCGCGAATCTGGTTGGTCACGACTGGGGCGGCATCATCGCCTTCAAAGCAGCCATCGACTATCCGGATCGCTTCTCCCGCCTGGCCCTGATCGACACATTGACCTCGGTGTGGATCACGTGGGGCATCCACGGCTACTGGTTCAAGTGCGAGCCCCTCGCCGAGGAGTTCTTCGCCACGCATCACCGTGCCTTCATTAGGTCGCTGTTCGCCGGAGAGCGCGGCCCGTATGGGGGACCACCCGAGACGCCGTGGGCGGGAATCGGTGGTTCCGAGGAGCCGCAGCGCAGCGGCGCGGCCGGCGGTGACCGGGTGCGTCACTGGACGGCCACCGACATCGACCACTACGTGGAGGCGTTCGCCGATCCAGGCTCCTGGTTTCATGCGATCGAGTACTACCGGCACGCGCTGCCATTCCATATCGCGCGCGAAGATCCGAACGCGCGGCATGGCGTCAGCTATGAGTTTCTCTCGAACCTGCGGGTCGCCGAGATGTGGAACCATCCGGATCTGCTGTTCGGGCATCCGGACTACGAGCACTTCATGGTGTTTGCGCCGGAGGATCGACACAAGCAGTTCTCGAAGCCGGCGTTATATCTGTTCAGTCCGTTTCTGGTTCCCCAAGCCTTCGAAAACGGTCTACCGCCAGATGACTACATTCCGAGCGGGAACCCATACGCCGACTCGTTCGCCGAGCACTTTCCCGATCTGCGTACACGCGGCGCATTGAGCGGGCACTTCATTCCGGAGGAGGCCCCGGAACGCACCAACGCCGTGCTTATGGATTTCTTGGGCAATCGGATCTAACCAGGGAAATCGACTATGGTCACTTCCACGAAACGACTCCGGCGGCGAACCGTGCTGTGTGGAATAGGGGTGGCGATGGCCTGGCCCGTTCTGGAGGAGGTCGGTCCCCTGCTCGCCCTGTCCGCGCCGGGGCCACGCGGGCTGCCGCGCGCCGGAGTCTTCTACGCTGGCGCCGGCATGTTCCTACCGGAGGAGTACCGAACCCAGTTCATCGCGCTCGGACTTGTGAGGGAATGACCACATGCACACTGCGATCGGTGGCGTGTAGCTGATTCCTGCAGTGATGGCAGGGTGTTCGCGTAACCACGCGCCTGGCACCCAAGACCGGAGCACCCCACCCAGCATGACTCCGATTGGTTGTCCGATTGGCCTGCTGACGACGACCGGGAGCGCCTGACGCCAGCGACCACGGCACATTCTCAGTCCCGGGCTACGACCTAGAAGTTTCACCGCAGGCTGGCTGCTAGACCGCCATCAGCCCGGGGTGCTCGATATAGTCCTTGAAGGCAGCCAACAGCTCGGCGCCGACGGCGCCGTCGAGAACACGATGGTCCGCCGAGAGCGTGCACGCCATGACTGTACCCACCGTCACGACCGTGCCGGCGACGATGGGTCGCGCAATGGCTGCGCCGATCCCGAGGATGCAACTCTGTGGCGGGTTGACAATTGCGTAGAGACTCTCGATGCCATACATCCCGAGGTTCGAGATGGTGATGGTGCCACCGGAATACTCCTCCGGCTTCAGGGTGCCCTCACGCGCCCGGGCCACCAGCGCCCGAGTCTCGCGTGCGATCGCGCCAAGACCCTTGCGGTCCGCACCGCGCACAATCGGTGTAATGAGCCCCTTCTCTGTGTTCACCGCGAGCGCGATGTCCACGTCGTCGTAGACCCGCACCACACCGTCGGCCCAGGTCGAGTTGGCCTGCGGCACCTGACGGAGCGCGAACGCTGCCGCGCGGATCACGACGTCGGTCAACGTGGGCGTGACGTCAGCGCCGCCCTTCTTGGCGGTGGCTACGAGGCCGAGAGCCGCGTCCGCCGCGCATTCAACGCGCAGATAGAAGTGCGGCACCGTCTGCTTCGCCTGCTGCATCCGGGTCGCCGTGATCCGCCGCATCGCGGTCAGTGGCTGCTCCTGAAATGGGCCGTCAGGGCCGGCCGGTGCGCGAGACTCCACGATCACCGGTGCCGGCGCGAGCGCCTCAACAGAGGCGGCCGGCGTTGTGGTCCGCTGCGCCGCCAGCACCCTATCGATGTCCGCCTTGCCGATCCGACCGCCCCGCCCGGTGCCACGGATGATCGATAGATCCAACCCGGCCGCCGCAGCCATCCGACGTGCTATCGGGGTCGCAACCGGCGCTGGCGCCCCATCCGAAACGGGCGTCGAAATTTGGACCTGGCGGGCCGCCTCGCGCTGCGCCGCAGGCTGTTCGCCCTGGCCGGCAACGGCCCCGCCAAACGCGGTCTCGCTCCCCTGGTCGTTGTCGGGGACCGGCGCGGCAGCCGTCGCCGCCGGTGTGACCGTCTCGCCGGCCGGATCATCCGCGATGATCGCCAGCAGCGTCCCGGCCTCGACCCCGTCTGTGCCGGCGGCGACCTGGATCTCGCGGACAACACCGGAGGCCGGCGACTCGATCTCTACATTCGTCTTGTCGGTCTCCACCTCGACGATCGGCTCGCCCGCCTGCACCCTGTCACCTTCCTGTTTCAACCAAACACTGAGCCTGACTGACGTGACCGAGTCGGCCAACTGCGGAAGACGGAGTTCGGTTGTCACGTTCTGTGCCTCGTGTGTGTGCCAATGGCCCTCACCCCAGTTCTCTCCAAGGGGAGAGGGCGCACGTGCGCCCGTCAGCAACCGCGCCGACTATAGAAACGAACGGCGTTCCGCCTCCGTGGTCTCCAGCGTCGGACGACGGGCGTCAGGCGCATGTCTAGTATCCGACGCCCACGCATAGCCTCGCGGCCGCGTCCACAATCGCGTCCACGTCGAGCTCAAAGTCGTGATACAGGTCCGGAATGTCGCCGGATTGCCCGAACCGGGTCACCCCGAGCGGCAGCACCCGGTGTCGTCCGACCGAACCCAACCAGGACAGGGTGGCCGGGTGTCCGTCGAGAATCGTGACGAGCCCGGCGTGCGGCGCAAGCGGCTGCAACAACCTCCGCACGTGCGCACGATCCAGATCACCCGTCTTCAGCGCCTGCATCCAGGCGTGTTGCAGGCGGTCGGCCGACGTCACGACAAGCAGCCCCGCACCCGGGATGTCCTCGACGATCTGGCGGTGTGCCTCGAGCGCTTCGACGACGACCGGGCCGGAAACAACGATCGCGAGCTCGGCGCCAGGCGCCGGAGGCACCAGCCAGTACCCCCCATCAATGATCTGGGTTCGGTCGTCGTTCGATAGATCGCGCTGTGGCGGGCTGAGCGGCCGGGTCGACAGCCGCAGATACACCGCTCCACCGTCGTCGGCCTGGATGTGCTCCAAGCTCCAGCGCAGAATCTCGGTCAACTCATCGACATATGCCGGCTCGAACGAGGTAAGTCCAGGCTGCCCGATCCCGATCAGCGGCGTCAGCACCGACTGGTGCGCACCCCCCTCTGGCGCGAGACTCACGCCAGACGGTGTGCCGACCAGGATGAAGCGCGCGTCCTGGTAGCACGCATAGTTCAGCGCATCCAGTCCGCGACTGATGAACGGGTCGTACAACGTGCCCACCGGTAGCAGACGCGTCCCGAACAGCGGCCCGGTCAGCCCGAGCGCGGCCAGCAGCACAAAGAGGTTGTTCTCGGCGATGCCCAGCTCGAGGTGCTGCCCTGTTGGCCCCATCGACCAGTCCTGCGCCGAGAGGGGCTGATCCTCGTGAAAGACGTCCACCTGTGGAACCTGCGAGAAAACGCCGCGCCGATTGACCCACCCACCGAGGTTGGTGGACACGGTGACGTCCGGCGAAGTGGTCACGATGCGGTCCGCCAGATCTGAATGCCGCCGCGCAATGTCCGCCAGCACGCGACCAAACCCGGCCTGCGTCGACAGCTGATCACCAGACGGCACCGCGAAAGTCTCAGGCACAGGCACCCGCGGCGCCTGATGGCGGCGTTCGGCGGGCTGGTTGAACGGCACGGCGCCGAGAAACGCGCGCAGCTCGTGCTCCGGTACGTCGAGCCCGGCAAACGGCTCCCACTCGTCGCCCTCGGCGATGCTCATCCCCTCCCTGAGCGCCGCGATCTGAGCCGGTGTCGTCAGCCCTGAATGGTTGTCCTTGTGCCCCTCGAAGGGTAGACCGTGGCCCTTGATCGTGTAGGCAATGAAACAGACGGGCGTTTCGTCGTCCGCGGCAGTGTGAAACGCCTCCCGCACCGCATCCAGGTCGTGCCCAGCGAGGTTGGTCATCAGCCGGTGCAGCGCCCCGTCGTCGTGCTCGTCGAGCAGCTCGCGGATACCCGAGGTGTCGCCCAGATCCCGCTCCAGCCGGGACCGCCATGCCGCGCCGCCCTGATAGGCAAGCGCCGAATAGGAGGAGTTCGGACAGCCGTCGATCCAGGCGCGCAACGCGTCGCCCCCGCGCCGCGCAAACGCCGCGTCCAGGCGCTTGCCGTATTTCAGCGTAACGACCCGCCACTCCATCGTCTTGAACACCGTGTCGAGCCGATTGAAGAACCGGTCGGCTACGTTCGCGTCGAGACTCTGGCGGTTGTAGTCAATGATCCACCACACGTTGGTGACGCGATGCTTCCACGACTCAAGTAACGCCTCGAAGACGTTCCCCTCGTCGAACTCGGCGTCGCCAGCCACTGCGATCATGCGTCCTGGGGACGTGTCATCGGCCACGAGCTGGCGCTTGCGGAGCAGCTCCTGGGCGAGCGCGACGAAGCTGGTCATCGCCACGCCCATGCCGACCGACCCGGTTGAGATGTCCACGTCGTCCAGATCCTTCGTACGCGACGGATAGGACTGGGCGCCGCCAAAGGCGCGGAACCGCTCCAGCTGGTCCAGCGACTGGTTGCCGAACAGATACTGAATGGCGTGAAAAACAGGGCTCCCGTGGGGCTTGACCGCCACGCGGTCGATCGGGCGCAGCACGTCGAAGTACAGCGCGGTCATCAGCGTGACCATCGACGCGCACGACGCCTGGTGCCCACCGACCTTCAGTCCATCACGACTGGGACGGATGTGATTCGCGTGATGGATCATCCACGTGCTGAGCCAGAGCACCTTCTGCTCCAGCGCGGTCAGACACTGCTCGGCGGATGCCGGGGCAGGGAAGATCCGTTCTTCCGGGGAGCCGACCAGATGCTGAACGGTATTCATTACAGGGAATCGCTACTGCGTCGAGACAACGCTACACCCGCCCGCACAGGCACGGGTCGCGTCATCATGAACCCAACGCTGGGCTTCACGCCTCGACGCTCAGCAGTATACCCCGTCGTCGCGCCTGACCATGGCCGACCGCGGCACGGGTACGAAGGCGGAATCCACTCACTAAGGCCCCTGACACAGGCCACTAGCGCGCGCCGGCGAGGATGTTGGTGAGACCGTAGTTCCCTTCGTGACAGGCGTACTCGTACAGCGGCTGGTCATTCAGCTCCATGGGGACTTGGAAGGTCCAGGGTCGCGTCCACACAGTTGGGTCGTCAATCGTGGCTTCGTACATCAGCGTCTCTGGAGACACGCGTGTGAAGCGTTCAACGAGGTGCAGATTCGCGTCACTTTCTCCCAAGAGAAAACTCGTCTCCCTGAGAAAATTGGCCGTTTCGACGACGAGCGTCTCGCCCTCCCAGTGGCCGCGCGCGTCTCCCGTCCACTGAGGGAGGTCGACATGGGCCGGTCCGTCCAGCGGGACAATGCGAAAGTACGTCATCTCATTGAGCAGCACCACGTAGTCGGCGGTCTGAAACACCTGCATGTTGTTGTTGTAGCCGCCCGGCGTCATCGGCGGTCCCGAGTTCTGCCCCGTGATGCAGCGCAACTGCAACCCGCCCTGGCCGAGGTCTTCGACCCCGCCTCCGGGACTAGGTTGGTGAAATGTCACCCCTCGCCGGGCTGCCCTGTCAGCCGCCCGCTGCTCTTCGGCCGCCGGGATCAACGGCGGAATCTTCCCGTCCGGCGGATCCACAATCAGCGACGTGCGCCTGGTCCCGACGGTCTTCGTCCCCTCGTCCAACCAGAAATTATTGTAGAAACCCGGCTTCCCCTCCGGCCTCGCTTCCAAGCTGCGGAGGACCGGTGCTCTCTCGGCGGGCTGGTTCAACAACCGCTCGTTCCGGTCAATAGCCTCTTGTTCGAGGTTCACCGCCTCTTCCTCTGTCAGAAACTCTTTGTCCGCCAGCCCTGCGGGTCGCTCCATCGGCGTGATGGAACGGAAGTCCCAGACCCCTTGCAGATTCGGCGCACCCCACGGCGTCCGGGGCAGCTCCGCCGCCTGCGCCATGGCGAACAAAGGCGTCAGCGCCACGACCCCGATTACGGTGGACGCTACAGCGACACATCGATGGCTCATCTGATTCTCCCCCTCGCGCTCTCGGCCCTCGTCCGCGTACACCCATGATGGCCCCCAACATCGCCAGGCGCAAGCGCTGAGGTACGGGCCCTCGTTGCTACATGGATGGTCTTGTCTTGCAGGCCTGAAGGCTTGCGCCACAGCATGAATTCATGCGGTCCTGCCTTTCATGGCGCGCCTGGGGCGCAACAGCGGGTGACCGCATACAGCCCGAGGCGACTGCCGACGCGGTGCCGCCCTCAATGGCTCATCGCGTGCAGCAGCACGTTGACACCGAGCGAATACCCGTCGGGCGCAAATCGCTCAAAGAAGCGCGGGTCCTCTCCCTCGCGCTCCCACGAGTCCTGGATATCGGTGTTGTGCGTCATTGCTACGAGAATGCGGCCGTCTTCGTCGGTAATCGCCCTGAAGTGCGCCATGTCGCTGCCTGATCCACGCTCCGACGTGGACGAGCCCCCGACCCGGCGCCAGAATCGGATATTGGCAATCTGGGGCACTTCCCAGATGTGGTATAGCGTCTTGAACAATGGATGGTCGAGCGGCAGGTCGATGACGGGATACTCGGCCGGAGGCAGCACACGTCCGATCTCGGAGGACCACTGACTCCAGGCAGGGGTGCCCCAGAAGTCGTCCACCCACAAGAAGCCGCCTTTGAGTAGATACTCCCGCAGATGCTCCACCTCGTCGCCGCTGAGGCCAATCGTGCCGACGTCCGAGGTCATGACAAACGGGCACGTAAACAGCGCTGGGTCGGTGATCTCGACCACCCAGTGGTTCGGGTTGCCCCGGGGATCAAAGTCGACCTTGGTGGAGGTCAGCTCGGACAGCCGGATCATAAAGTTCTGGTCCGCGCCCGGGTAATCAGTGCTCCAGCCGTAGCCTTCCCGCTCGCTCCGGACGCTGGTGTACATCAGCCGGCAGAACGAGAAGCCATTGTCCCGATGGTCGGCGGGTTTGAAGCGTGGCGGTACCCGGCTGCGCCGCTGCCCGCCCCAGCGAACCTGCGCCGACCCGGCCACCGCAAGGACCCCGGCCATGATCAGGACGACCATGACCCGCATCGTCCATCGGTGTCTCACGTCAGGAGGCATGCCTCAGGGCCCCACGGCTGAGGGCAGCGACTGGCACGTCCAGGTCCTACCGAGCCCCTTGGGTTGGGGCTGGTCCGGCGGCTTTCTCTTCTGCCCGCGTTCCCGTGAGGATGCCCTCCATGCCGCGGTTCCCTTCGTGACACGCGAATTCAAACGTCGGAGTGAACGACAGATTCATTGGAACCAGGGCGGTCCACGGTCGTGTAAGCGCGCTCGGATCGGTCACGGTGAACTCGTAGTGGAGCGTGTCCGCATTGGCACGAGTGAAGCGCTCAACCAGGTGCAGACTGTCGGAGGTTCCTCTGAAGCTTGTCTTGTCGGTGAAGTTGATTGTTTCGACAACCAACGTGTCGCCATCCCAGTGGCCCCGTGAGTCCCCGTGCCATTGCCGCATATGTGGGGGGAGATGGGCACCGCCATCCACGGGCACGATGCGAGCGTCGTGCACCATCTCGTTAAAAATCACAACATGGTCCGGCGTCTGGAACAGCTGAAAGATATTGTTATACGCGCTCGGAGCCATTGGAGGACCAGTGTTGAATCCCAGGATGCAGCGCTCCGAAATGCTCCGGTCCTCCCATGAATCGGACGGGTGGTCAGCGAGATACGCTCGTCTGGCCGCAATCCGTTCCTGCGCCGCTGGTGTCAAGGGAGGGATTCTCCCGTTCGGCGGATCAACGACCAACGACGTGCGCCTGTCCGCCGACACGTCGGTTCCAAAGTCGAACCAGAACTCGTCGTATGTGCCGGTGGGCTCTCCTGTCCCCCGCTCCGAGAGAAGCTGCGTCAACTGTGCGGATCGCGCTACAAGGTTGGCCACGTCCTCGTCGGTGAGGGTGTCCTGATCGGCAAACTCCGCGGGTCGTTCCATCGGTGTCAGAATGGCAAAGTTCCACACCCCCTGCAGGTCCGGCTGCCCCCACTCCGTCCGGGGCGGCACCGCCGACTGAGCCGCAGCAAGAATCGGCGTTTGCGCCACGACCGCGATCACTGTCAACACCCCAGCGAGACATTGGTGGTTCATCTGACTCTCCTCCCGCGCTCTCGACCCTCGTCCGAGTACGCCCATGATGGACCCGTACGCAACCAGGTGCAAGCGCCTCGGGATACGTGGTTTGAGGGTGTCACCCTCCATAGTGTGGTTTCTTACGTCGGAACCCCAGAAATCAAGGCGCAGCGACTGGTCTTGGCGATTTAGGATGGATGATGTTTCCCAGGCATGCAGGATACAGGCTGCGTGCGTACGTCGAACTACCTAAAGACAGGAAGCCAGCGTGGTCAGAAGCGTGTAGTCAAAACCGGAAGAGACGGTTGACCTTGATGATCAACGCACGATTGGTGAGCCCTGGGAAGCTCAGCACCTGCGTATCGCGCTGCTCGTTGTACACGACGAACAACTCACTGCCAGGCAAATACTCCCACCGGAGACGGACATTCGCCCCGACTGTCTCACCGCTCGAGTTGTACTGGACCAGGGCGCTCACGAACA